>FMJZ01071718.1_pt1 | contig 22474 bp, 19 predicted proteins | sample 1987881 | NCBI WGS metagenome assembly FMJZ01 (sample SAMEA4378227, study PRJEB15110) | soil metagenome | biome: soil; feature: Field; material: Soil | place: India | collected 2015-03-11 | depth 0 m
TGAATTTTAGATTTCAAAATATTCAGCAACATAGTATCCTTATTTTAATATACATCGCAAAATAAGTAAAGAGTTTTAATATAATTTTATATAAAAATCTTTACTTCCCCAGTACCTTTCTATTGTGTCTATCACCTCTCCATTTTTATCTTTCACCACAAATTTTACATATATGCTATAATTTCCCGGATCAAGAAAATCTCCATCAATATTTTTAGCATTCCAGTATTTTGTAAGCTGAGCCTGACCATTTATAACTTCAATATTATTTACATTATACACAAGATATTTTTTTGAACTTTCTTTTGAAACAGCATATACATAAAAATTTACATTCTTAGCTCTTGTAGATTTAGGAACAACTACCATAGTAAGTTTTAAGAATTTTCTTGGTGAAACACTCTGTCCTGAATTATCATTACCGACTATAATATATGTGCCGGCTTTCTTTGAGACTTTTGTCTGTTTTTCTTCTTTTACAGCAATTCCTTCATCTTTTATCTTCATCTTTTCAAGTTGCTTAATATCCTCGGCAATCTTTTCGACTTCATCAGTTTTCTTTGTAAGATTTGTATTTGTAACTTCTTCAGTAATATTTTCCTCTACTACAAGATTTGTATTTGTTGTTGTAATAGCCTCATTTTGTTTGAGTAATTCTGTAAGAAAATCGTTATCTTTTGCTTCTTCCTTTTTCTTATCGCAGCCACCAATAACAAAGAAAGCTATAGCAATTAATAAAATTAAAACTCTTTTCATTTTTCCTCCTGCTTAATCAACACCAATAGAAGAATATCTATAGGAAAACAACAATAATCCACCCGGTATCTGTGGTGAAAAACAAAAACTTTGAGGTTCAAATATTTTATTTTGATCAATCATATTAGTTACTTTTTCTTTATTTACTCCATTTATAAAAAATGCACCTTCAATTTCTCCACTTTTTACAACATCAAATGGAGTTTCATAGTCATGAAAATAACTTACATCAACTTTATTGAATTTTGAAATAATAGTTTGGTTAAAAATATCACTATCAAGTGTATCTGAATTTGCCGGTTTGTTATAAGTAAGTATAAAATATTTATTTCCAGCTCCTTTATGATAAAAACCAAAACTTATTAGTCCCTTTTTTCTATTTTCTTCTATTAAAAAATTAATTTTTTTTCTTGCAATTAATTCTTCTTTTGGATTGTTAAATTGTATTAAAGCAAATTTATAATCACTGGATAGAGTTTTTAATATATCTGTTATTGACATACCAAAACTTTTTATTCCTCTATGAACTGGATTAATAAAAATTGCCTCATCATAAAAATTAAAAAAACATGAAAGAACATAATTAAATGGTTCTTTTCCAGTATATTTTGATCCTAATTCTTCTTTCTTTTCTTTCATATATTTTAAGGAGGCTTCATATCTACTATGCCCATCTATAAGATAAAGAGAACTATTTTCAAAAAAGTTCTTAATTTCTGAAGATACGTTCTGGTCATCAATTTCATAAACTTTATAGATATTTTTCATAAATTCAACATAAAACTTTTCTTTTTTACCAGAAATGAAATCTTTAATTTTTGTATTTAATTCTTTATTTTGATCCTTATAGATAAAACATACTGGCTCTGGATTTGTCTGTGTTTCTTTGATTAAAGTGTATCTTTCATTAAGCTGTTCTTCAGTGATTTTTTGGTTTTTCTTTAATTTATCATTATAATCCTCAAGTTTCATTAGGCTGAAGATTCCATAATGAGTATAGTTTATACCCTCTATTTTTCTCTGAACTTCTAAAATGTAGAAAAATGGTTTTTTATCAATAACTAAAACATCTCTCAATAACCAACCAAAAAATTTGTTTACGGCGTTTTTGTATTTTTCACCATTTCCGTCTGGAGAAATAAGATATGAAAAATTATTAACTTCTTCCTTAAGTTTTGACTTGATAGAATCAGTCATAATGTCAGAGGAAGGAGAAATTAAAAGATCAAATCTCGTGAATTTTTCAGGATTATAGTAAACGCCGGAAAAAGGCAACACCTTTGCCATGGGATCCCCTTTATAAAAAGTGTTATTATATTTTATCGGTCAATTATAACATAAAAATAAAGAATTTAACATTTTTTTGTTATAGAATTTTAACTTCCTTCTTTATTATCAAACAAAGTTAATTCCTTTTTTTTCTTCGATTGCGTTTTTGCTTTTTGTTGTTTTAATTCTTTGTTGAGTTCAAATTTTATTTTATCATTTTCAATTAAAACCTTTAATTCTTTTATTGAATTATTTGCAAAAAAATCTTCGTTTATACTTATTAAGTAATCTGTCATTGGAATTTCAATAAATTTATTAATTGCTCTTTGAAGAGAACGGGCACCATATTTTTTATCATATCCATTTGACACAACATATTCTTTAACATCATCGTTTACCTTAAGTAATATTTTATTGTGTGATAGAGTTTCATTTAATTCTTTTATCATCTTGTCTACAATATAGATAAGACTTTTATCTTCAAGTTCATTAAAGACGACTACTTCATCAATTCTATTAAGAAGTTCCGGCTTGAAAATTTTCTTTAACTCTTCCAAAAATACTTCTTTATCCTTTTCTGTTTCCTTAGAACTGAAGAATCCAAGATGTTCTTTTCCCGATATTCTATCTGAACCAATGTTAGATGTTAAAATTATAACAGTATTTCTGAAATCAACGACATTCCCGAAACTGTCAGTCAGCCTTCCCTCATCAAGGATTTGAAGTAATATATTAAAAATATCAGGGTGAGCTTTCTCAATTTCATCAAATAAAACAACAGAATATGGCTTTCTTCTTATTTTTTCTGTAAGAATTCCACCTGTTTCATATCCAACATAACCGGGAGGTGCTCCTATAATTCTTGAGATTTGAAACTTTTCCATATATTCTGACATATCAAGCTGAACAAGATCATCCTCAGAACCAAACATAAACTTAGCAAGTGCTTTTGCTAGGGCAGTTTTACCCACTCCAGTTGGACCTAAAAAGACAAAACTTCCCATAGGTTTTTTGGGCTTTCTTATACCAGCAACACTTTTCTTTATACAATCAGAAATAGCTTTTATAGCTTCATCCTGACCTATTATACTTTTCTTAAGTTCATCTTCTATAAAAAGGTATTTATTCTTATCTACTCCTTTATCCAGAACGGAAATTGGTATACCTGTCATAAATGATAAGACTTCTTCTATTTCTTTTCTATCTATAACTGCTTTTTCTTTACCTGTGAAATTTTTTTGCCATTTTTTAAATTCTCTCAAGTATTCTTTTTTTACGATTTCTATTTCATCTCTTAAAAATGCGGCTTTTTCAAAATCCTGAAGATTTATAAAGAAATTTTTATTTTCTTCAAGTTGCTTTAACCTCATCTCAACTTCTATAAACTTAGCTGGTTTATCAAGAAGTTTACTTCCCCAATAAGCACCAGCTTCATCCATAAGATCTATTGCTTTATCAGGCAATCTTCTTTCAGGCAAAAATCTGCTTGATAGATAAACAACTGATGATATTGCATCCTCTGTGTAAACAACATTATGAAATTCTTCATATTTTGACTTTATTTGATTTAAAATCTTTATTGTGTCCTCAATTGATGGTTCATTTATAATAACAGGTTGAAATCTTCTTACTAAAGCCTTATCTTTTTCTATTTTCTTTCTGTATTCTTCAAATGTAGTAGCTCCTATACAATGTATGTTTCCCCTTGCTAATGCTGGTTTAAGCATATTAGATGCATCAAGGGCTCCTTCTGAATTTCCAGCTCCAAGTATAGTGTGAATTTCGTCAATAAAAATAACTACATTTTCTGATTCCTCAACTTCTTTGAGGATATTTTTAATTCTTTCTTCAAATTCTCCTCTGTATTTTGTTCCAGCAACTATTAATCCTACATCAAGAAGCAAAATCTGCTTCTTTTTGATTCTATCTGGAACACTTCCCATAACGATTCTCTGGGCAAGGCCTTCAACTACGGCAGTTTTTCCAACTCCAGCGTCTCCTATTAAAATTGGGTTGTTTTTTTGCCTTCTTGATAGAATCTGTATTAATCTTTGTATTTCTTGCTCTCTTCCTATTACTGGTTCAAGTTTATTCTGAAGTGCAAGGTTATTTAAATTTTTAGAGAATTTATCAAGAAAAGGTGTCTTAGTATTCTTTTTACCGAGACTCTTTTGAACAATATCTATTTCGCCATGTCCTACAAGTTTAATAATTTCCTGTCTTAATATTGCAACATCAATACCTCTATTTTTTAAAAAAACAGGTAGAATAGCCGCATTTTCAGGTTCAGAACATAATGCCAGAAGAATATGTTCAGTACCTATGTAGTTATGTCCAATTTCTAAAGCCTCTTCTTTTGCAAGATTGATTATATTTTTAAATCTTGTGGATTGAGGAAGTTTGCCTAATATGAAAATTTGACTTGACTTAAGTCTTATTGTAGTTTCGACCTCTCTCTTTAAATCTTCTATGTCTACACCAAGTCTTCTTAAAGCCTTTATACCGAAGCCTTCCCCTTCTCTTACAAGTCCAAGAAAAATATGTTCAGGCAAAATTTCAGGAGAAGATAACCTTCTTGCTTCTTGAGCCGCAAGTATTGAAATAACTTTTTGGGCTCTTGGAGTAAAACCTGTAAAATCTTCCATAAATAGTTCCTTTAAATAAAAGCCTTTTTAAACTTAACTAAATTGATCAACTTTTTAAGCAAATAAACCCTGAAACTATCAAAATCGGAATCTTTTATTCCCGTCTTATATTTAAGATAATCATCAGTACCAATAAAAACAAGATTTTTCATATAATTTATATCATCGACATAATAAGCCTGTTTGTTGAGAAGGTCAACAAGAGCAATATATTCAACAAAATCAGTGTAATTTATTTTATCGAGTTTTTTAAGCCCAAGTATCTTATCAAAGACTTTTTTTAATTTATCCTGATTAAAGAAAATAAAGCGTTCTCGACATTCCTTCTCAAGTTTTATTATTTTTATAAGCGTTTCTTCAAACTCTTCTATCATTTCTTCTTCTGAAAGACCAAGCGAATAAGAATTTGAAATAAAAAATAAAGGTATATTTGAAGATATGAATGGCTGAATAGAATATGAAATCTCTTTTAATAAAACTTTAACTTCTTCTATTTTTCCAGCAAACATTATACCACTGAGATTAATAAGCACAGAAATTTTTAATGCTGTTCCAACATTAAAAATTGAGCTTGTAAGATAACCAAATTCTTCATCATAAGCAAAATCAATATTGTTTTCAATATCTTCTAAAAATTTAATAAGCCTGTGATAGATCGAAGAAACATTATAACCATTTTCAATCGAAAAAATCTTTATATGATCCTCTTCATTCAGTAAAATGACAAGTTCACCATTTTTTTTATAACCAAAAATCCTACCGTTTCTTAAAAAATCTGTTGTTAAAACTTTATTAGATAGATATACCAGCACTTCTGCTTTACTAAGTTCACCTATTCTTACAAATTCAATGTCGTTATTATTTCTTTTAAATTCTTCAACTATTTTATCTTCTATTTCTATAGCAGATTTTTCGTCAAGAAAAAAAGAAAATTTCAAACCATCAATATTTCTGGAAATCCTTACTCTCGAAGAAAATATATAATCATCGAGCGGGTTTTTCCTTCTGTTTTGTTTCTTCGGAAGTTCAATATAATTCATCTTCATAATTTATCGGGCAGGTTCCTATAAGTTTTTCAAGTCTTTTTTTTACCTTCATTGCTTCTTCAAAATTTTCAGAAAGTATCAATCTTTTTATTTTATTGCTTAAGTATTGAATTTCTTTTTTTATTAAGAATAATTTTACATACTTCTTTGGCATAATTCCCTTATGCTGAATTCCTCTTTCAAACTCAAATATATAATCCTTTATGCCTTTCCTGAAGGTAGAATAACAATATTGACAACCAAGATACCCACTTTCAAGAAAATTCTTAAATGAAATACCACAATTAGGACAGGTAGTGGTTGAACCCTCTTTATCCTGAGCAACTGCCTCTATTCCGTTTATCAGATAACCTATCAAATTTTTAACTTCATTGAGAGATGCAAGCATTTTATCATCAACGTAGCTAAAATCAACATTTCCATTTGATGTTTCAAGATATTTCAATGCACATCGAGCACAAAAGCCCTTTTCTTCAACAGAATTTTCCTTCACAATTTTAAAAAAAACAAGAGCTTCTTCTTTGCCACAGACACTGCATTTTCTGTTATTTTTATTTTCTGCCATAAAACTACCTTTATTACAGTAATATTATAATACAATTCAAAGATTAAGTAAAGCAGTTATTTTAAAAACTTTTCATATTTCCATCTTGAAGACTGAAATTTTATAAAAAAGATAGAAATAAGAAAGACAATAAGGCCACCATAGAAATGAGAAGCAATTTGATTTTCAAATTTACTCAAATACAAATATAAAAATATAATAGGAAAAATAAGCATTCCAGCAATTTGCTGAGCGGCAATAAAGGTTTTTGTTCCAGAAGAAATCCAAACTATAATTGTAATAAAAAGAAAAAGAAAAGAAGGAATAAACCAGAAGATAAATAAAATCCACTTCAAATCTGGAAATGAAATCTGCCCATATATTTTTAAAGAAAAAAAGTTAACTATAATACAAAATAATATAAAAAATATCAATATTATAAACATTACCATTGAAAAAATGGTAACAATCTTTGAAATAAACAAATCACTTATCTTAATGGGAGTGTAGAAAATGCTTTCAATAGTTTGTCCTTCTTTTTCAGCCACAAAAGAAGATGCTGAAAAAATACTACTTAAAGTAAGTGAAACAATCAGAAAATAGAGTGGAAAAACTCCATTTATTGCGTAATTAAAATTAACTTTTGATTCTTCAAGTAGAGTAGAAACAGAGGAATCTTTTGAAATATATAAAGCAAAGAGAGTTGTTAAAGGGAAAATAATAAGCATAATAAATGGTAAGATAAGAGATGGAATTATAACCTGTGGATTTGAAAAAGTTTCTTTAAATTCTTTCTTAAAAATAACAAGAAAATATCCAATCAATTTCATACATTATCCTTATTAAAAGAAAAATAGATTTTTTCAAGGTTCCAGTGTTCTATCTTTGCTTCATAAATTTTGCCACCATTAACTACCCATTTATGAATGCAATCTGCAACAAATTCATCAATCTTATTTTTATTTTCTGGATAAAGATAAAACAAATTTTTTTCAATTTCATTCACTTTAATTCCTAAAGATTCTGGTTTAATTCCCCTTATTTTAAGATATAGAGAATCTGGAAATTTTTTGATTAAATCATCAAGTGTGCCAGAAGCAATAAGCTTACCCTCTCTGAGCAAGCCAAAAATATCACATATCTCCTCTGCTTCTTTGAGAAGATGGGTAGATAAAAATACTGTGCTACCTATCTCCTTTACAAGTTCTTTTATCAATTCTTTCACCATAGAAGTTGTTTCTGGATCAAGACCAGTTGTTGGTTCATCAAGGAATATTAATAGTGGTTTATGAATTAAAGCTATAGCTAAAGCTATTCTTTTTTTCATTCCAGTGCTCATATCTTTAACTTTTTTGTTCCAGAAAGAAGAGAGTTCAAGCCTATTTTCTATCCAATTAAGATTTGAATTAAGAAAACTCTTATTTAAACCTCTCAAAGAAGCAAAAAATAAAATATTATCTTTACCAGATAGATTTTTATAAAGAGAAGCAGTTTCAGTTAAAACACCAGAAATTGTATGCACAAAGGTAGCGTTTTCATATACATCTTTCCCTGAAATCTTTACTTTTCCATTTTCTGCTGGAAGTATTGCGTTTATTATCCTTATAGTAGTAGTTTTTCCAGCTCCGTTTGGCCCTAAAAAGCCAAAAATCTTACCCTCTGGAATACTTAAGGTTATGCCTTTCAGAACCTTTTTATCTTTATAACTGAATTCTACATTTTCAAGTTCTATAATATGTTGCATAATAATATTATAAAATGAATGAAATAAAATGTAAAAAAGTTTAAATAATAATTAAAATATGCTATAATCTTAACTAGAGATATTATGAAAATACTATATATATGGCATGCAGCCGTAGAAAAAAACTATCGTAAACTTCTGGCCAGAATGGCAGATGATCACGAAGTTATAATTGCTACCTCTCATAGATGGTATGAGAGTTCAAAAGATCAATACCTTACTTATGTTCCCGAGATTGATAGCAAGTTGAAAATATTTAAATTCTTTGCGATGTTTCATAACCACATAAGATCATTTTTTTATCCTAATGTTTTTAAAATGATTCTTGTATTATTACAAAAACCTGACGTTATTTACCTTAAAGAAGAACCATATTCATTAAATGCCTTTCAATGGGTGTTTTTAGCAAAAATTTTTTCTAAAAAATCAAAAATAGTAATAGAAAGCGATGAAAATCTTATGGTTAAACATCCTTTTATATTCATCTTGATTGAAAAATTTGTCCTTAAAAACATTGATGCTCTTGCCTGTGTGCCTACTAAGGGCATTGAATTATACAAATCAAAAGGATTCAATAAAAAAATCTTTAAAACCTTTTACTTTTACAATGAAGAAATTTTTAAGCCCACCGATAGAGAGTTGGCTTTCAAACAACTCGAAATAGAAAAACAAGACGGTTTGTACATCGGTTATGCTGGAAGAATAACAGAGGAAAAAGGTATAGAGGATTTGATTAAGGCATTTTCAATTGTTTCAAATGAGAATAGAAAATTAGATCTGTTGATAGCAGGTAAAGGAACAAAAGAATACGAAGAAAAAATAAAGAAAATTACTATCGAAAACAAAATAGAAGATAAAGTAAAATTTTTAGGCTCTTTGCCCATAGAAAAACTTGTGTATTTCTATAATGCTATCGATGTTTTTGTATTACCATCTCATTCTACATCGTGGTGGATTGAACAATTTGGCAGAGTAATTGTAGAAGCTATGGCATGCGGCACTCCAGTGGTTGGTTCTTCATCTGGAGAAATCCCGATTGTAATAAACAATAAAGAATTAATCTATGAAGAAAAAAACATTACAGAACTTGCAAACATCATAAGAAAGTTTTCAACAAATGAATTTTCAAAAGAAAAATTCTTTAACTTTGCTATATCAGAAGCAAAAAAATACTCACTTGAAGAAGTAAAGAAAAACAAGGTTAATATTATGATGGAGATAGTTAGAGATTAGAAAATATCTTTTCCACATCAAAATCCATACATCGATGGCTATACGGACATTTTCCCTCACAGGGAGAAAGTGGACATTCATTTTTTAAGATCACTATTTTCTTTCCCAAAGCCCGCCATTGATTAACATCACCAAGCCCTGAATAAAATACAAAAGTCTTAACATCTGTCATACCAGCGATGTGTGCAGATAAGCTATCAACTGTTATTATGAGGTTGGCAAGTTTATAAAATTCATACAAACTCAAAATATCAAATTTGCCTGTTAAAATTCTTACATTTTCAAATCCACTGGCTATATCTTTTGCAAGTTTTTCTTCCATTGCACTACCAGTTATAACAACCTCATAACCTTTATCAATAAGAATTTTCAATATTTTTTGCCATCTATCAATTGAAAGCGTTTTAAGCATATTTCCAGATCCGGGATGAACGATTGCCATTTTTGATTTTAGATTAAGACTATCAAATTGCTCTTTTGCCGTAAGTTTGTGATTCTCGACTGGGAAAAGCTCTGAAGATAAATCTTCAAATTTCTTTTCTATACCGAGAGGTTTTAATATTTCAAGATAATGTTCAATTTCGTGAACTTTATTTTTCCACTCAACTTCCTTTGAAAATAAAAATCCAAATCCGGCTGTTCCATGTCCTATTGTGTAATTTATTTTTCCAAGCAGTGCTAGAGATACAAGATTACCTCTTCTTGACCTCATAAACAAACCAAGATCGTACTTTTCATTTCTTATAACTTTTAATGAAGAAAAAAAAGTTTTGTAAAATTCAAGTTTCTTTTTGAATTTTGAGATATTTTTCCTATTTGCAAATGGAACATTAATTATAATTTTGTGTCTTATATAGGGATTGTTTTCTAATACTGGCAAAGCCCATTCCCCGCAAACGATGTCTATAATAGATTCGGGAAACTTTTCTTTCAGAGGTTTTAAAATAGAAGTGGTAAGAAGAATATCTCCAAGATGGTCTGGTTTAACAATAAGAATCTTTTTAACTTTCTCTGGAAATTTTCTGTTAATAAAAAAGTAAAAAATCGGCTTTAAAAAAGAATCAATTAAAAACAAAAACAATTTTATATAAAATTTCTTACTCAAGTATTTTTGCATATCTTTTATTATAAAATAAAATTCAGAGGTTGTAAAATTTGAGAACTTTTGTAAAATGAATTATAATCTTACATTCTAAAATTATATCCGGAGAGTTTATGGAAGTCTTATCTGTAAAGAACAATGAGCTTTATATTGATGGTGTTTCTGCAAGGGATTTAATTTCAAATTTTGGTAGCCCACTTTATGTCTATTCAGAAAAAATAATAAAAAATAGATTTAATGATTTGAAAAATTCAATAAAATATGGGAATAAAAATATACTCTATGCAATGAAAGCAAATTCAAATTTTCAAATACTTAAAATGCTTGCGAAAGAAGGGGCTGGAATTGACGCAGTTTCATTAGAAGAGGTTGAAATAGCTTTAAAAGCCGGGTTTAAACCAGAAAAAATTCTATTCACTGGTGTCAATCTTTCAGTAGAACAAATGAAAAAAGCTATAAAAAAAGGTGTTATGTTAAATCTTGGCTCGTTAATGCAACTCAAATTCTATGGAGAATATTTTCCAGAGACAAAAGTTTCTATAAGAATTAATCCAGATTTTGGAGCCGGACATCATGACCATGTAGTAACAGGAGGTAGAGCAAGCAAGTTTGGAATTTTTATTTCAAAGGAAGATAAAAAATCGTTGGAAGAAATAAATAAGATTTGTAATAAATATAAAATTACTATAGCTGGAATTCATGCTCACATAGGTTCTGGTATAACAGAAGAATCAAAATACATTGAACTCTCAGAGATTATTTTAAACATTGCAAAAGAATTCAAAAATCTTGAATTCATAGATATAGGAGGTGGAATTGGAGTTCCATACAGAGAAAATCAGCCACCTTTTGATATAAAAAAGTTTGGTGACGATATTACAAAAGCAATAAATGATTTTTCAAAGAAATACGGTAGAAATGTTAAATTAATGATCGAACCGGGAAGATATATTGTCGCTGAATCTGGAATTTTACTTGTTACAGTTTATGATATTAAGGAAACTCCTCTATATAAATTTGTTGGTGTAGACAGTGGTTTTAATCATCTTATAAGACCTATGGCTTATGGTAGTTATCATAGAATTATAAATGCTTCAAATGTTGAAGATGAGAAAGAAGAAGTCGTTGTAGCTGGATATATATGTGAAAGTGGAGATGTATTTACCAGAAATGAAGATGGGATTGAAAAAAGACCTATTTCTAAGATAGACATAGGAAATATTCTTGCAATAATGAATGCTGGTGCTTATGGTTATGCAATGGCTTCAAATTACAATTCAAGACCAAGACCAGCTGAAGTTATGGTTTATAATGGCAAAGCAAGACTTGTAAGAAGGAGAGAGACTGTTAAAGATTTGCTTTTGACGCAAAAGTAGGACATTTAAAGTTAGATAATAAAAATGAAATTGAAATTATGGAGAATAAATTTTTATGAAAATAGCTATTCCTTTACCTTCTTTTCATAAAAATGGAGGAATAGAAAGACATACTTATGAGCTTGTATCTAATTGGAAAGATAAACACGAAATTCACATTTTTAGTTATAATTGGATAGAATTAGAAGGAGTTACTTTTCACAGAATACCAGGTGAGAATCTTCCAAGATTAATAAAGGGTCCTTGGTTTTTAATTTATACTTATTTTCTATTAAAAAAAAATAAATTTGATGTTATTATCAATAACGGATGTGGACAATCTCTTATTCAGGATGTTATTATTACTGCCAGTGTTCATAAAGCATGGATGTATTCTTTTAAAAAGTTAAAATTGAAACGTTTTTTTTTAAATCCTTTACATTATATAACTCTTTTTGTTGAATGGTTAAATTATCGATTTCATAGATATACAAAAATAATTTGTGTTTCTTATTTTATTCAAAAAGAGTTATGTAAGTTTCATAAAGTTTCTATTGAAGATACAAAAGTCATCCATTTGGGTGTAAATACAGAAGAATTTTCTCCAGAAAAAAGAAATGCTTTACGTAAAAGCTCAAGAGAAAAGTATAAATTTTATGATAATGACAAGATTTTACTCTTTGCTGCTCATGAATGGAAAAGAAAAGGATTGGATAGTATTTTAATTACATTAAAACGATTGCCGGAAAACTATAAACTTTTAATTGTTGGAAACCCCTCTGCCAGAGAAAGTGTTCTTTTCAAGAAAAAGGTAAGTTTAATGAATTTAACTGAAAGAGTAATTTTCGGGGGTCTTTGTAAAAATATGCTTGAAGCTTATGCAGTTGGAGACATATTTGTTTTTCCAAGCACATTTGATGCTTTTGCTCTTGTTGTTCTTGAAGCAATGAGTTCTGGATTGCCTGTTATCACTACATCTACTGTTGGAGCTTCAGAACTTATAAATAATGGAAAAAATGGTTTCGTATTGAATGATTGGAAAGATATAGAAGAAATGAAAAAAATTATTCTTTCTTTTTTTAATAATGATGAATATTATTCTGATATCTCAAAGAATGCAAGGACAACAGCTCTTTCTTTTACTTGGGAAAAAGTAGCAAAAGAAACAGAATACTTTTTAGAAGAAATAGTTAACAAAAATAAATAATTAAAATTCTATTATATCAAAATTTTTTCTTTTTTAAAATAATAAATACTAACAATAAAAATAGTCATTTCAAATAAAACTGAAGCAATTGCTATTCCTTTATATTGAATTAATGGTGTCATAATAAGAAGTGAAATTAGTCCAGTAAAAGTAGAAATTAAATATATTCTTGAAAAGATTTTCATTTTGTCTATTAAAATAAAATTTTGTGTTAAAAATACAGAAATTTGATTAAAAAATAACCCTAAAATTAAAACATAAAGGGAATATAAGGCTATATTGTTATATGAATCTCCAGCGAATATTGAAAGTATAAACTTTCCAAATATAAAATTACCAGAACATAATATAATTGCCCATAAAACACTAAATAATATACAAATCTTAAATATTTTTTTGAAATTATTAATGTTTTCCTTATATTTAAGAGAAAGCCTTGGAAATATTGCATTCGCAAAAATACCAAGAGGAATTCCCATAATATTTATAATCTTTTCAGCAAGTGCATAATTTCCAACTATTCCAGAACTTGTAAATATTCCAAGAATAAAAACTCTTGAGTTTGAATAAAGAGATAAGTATAATTGAGATAAAAAAATATGAAATCCTTCTTTTAACTGAAGAATTATATCCCTTATTTTAGGAAAGTAAAATTTAATTTTGAATTTAAAAATAGCCAGAAACAATCCACTAATTCCCATAAGAATAACACTCACGGAGTTTAACAAAGGTACAAAAACATAATTATCTGGCTCTTTTATAAAGATAAAAACTAAAAATACATATGAGAACCTTGCAATAGAACCAAGAATGGTAGAAAATTTCATTTTCTCAATTCCCTGAAAAAACCAATCCGGATAGAAAGAATAACCTAAAATGTAAAAAAAATTAAAAGTAAATAATAATAATTCTGAATTAAATTTTTTAAAAGATAAAACAATTGAAAAGTAAATTATTGATGAAATAATAAAAAGAAGAGTTTTGGTAGCCAAAATACTATAAAAAATTTTTCCTAATTTTTCAATTGAATCTCTGTTTTGAGAAATATCTCGAACCCCTATTAAATGAAAACCATAACCAACAACAGTTCCAAAATAGAGAATAAAACTTTGAGCGAAAGCTATCAATCCCCATTTTTCTATTCCAATTGTTCTTATTAAATAAGGAATAACAATTATACCTGCAAATCTATCAATAACTTGTAAAATCGAAAGCCAAGTAAAATTCTCAAAAACCTTTTTAAAACCATCTTTTTTTAAAAATTCACTATATCTTATAATTTTTCGCATAAGATTTTATTCCAATCTAGCTTTAAAATTTGTTTGTATAACATTAATAAGTTTTTTTATATTTGCTTCTATATTGTATTTTTTTTCAAATTCATCGTATAACTTTGAAAAATCAAGCTGATTTCTTAATGAGGCAATAACCAATTTACTAAATTCATTCTTGTTATCTGAACAAAATGCAACATTTTCTAACCCAGAACCATAAACTCCAGCCAATGTTGAAATAACTTTTTTTCGGAAGTACAAGGCTTCAATAAACTTACTTTTTACACCAATTTTGTTTTCTGTAAGTATAACAATAGTGTCCGCAAGTTTAATAAAGGGTTTTACACTTGGAAGGTTAGAATATATAAATATTCTTTCTTCTGGATTGTTTTTCAAATATTTTTCAGCGTTAAAACCACAACATAAGAAAACAACATCTGATTCCTCTTTTTTGACAAGAGGTAATACCTTCTTAATAAACCATTTTGTTTCTTTAAGACTGTAGCCATCAGAAAAATTATTTATAAAAAGTATTACTTTTCTATTGGCAAATTCTTTTTTTAATTTATTAAAAGTTGCCATATCAGATTCGGAAAGCTCAAAAATTTTCTTATCTGTGCTATAAATATAAGGGAAAAAATAAAATGGAATATTTTTTATTTTTTTTTGAATCTTTTCTAAGTCTTTTGTTGACAAAAATAAAACCATGTCCATTAGTTTAATTACTTTGGGCTCATAAAATTTCATCCTTATGCCGTCATAAATTCCAATGTATTTTTTATAATCAAAAGGTGAATATTTTTTGGAATGATATAAAAAGAAGTCAGCTTCTACATTCACAGTACGTAATACTGTTAAAATATCTGGATAAAATTTTAAAACTTCTTTTGTTATTTCAAAAGAATAGACATGATCTTGAATTATCAAGTTAAATTCTGACTTTATTTTTTCAATAAATTGAAAAATATCCTCTTTTTCAAATAAATCGGGTTTGTTTTTACTTGCAAAATAAGGTATAAAAGGGTTAATAAATTTAAAAATAGATTTTTTTTTAGGGAAAAAATAAAAACCATCTGATTCTTTTTCCACGCTTTTTTTAAAATCTTGCCATTTTTTCTCATCAAAATTAGTCGTACCGTATGGAGCAATAACAAAAACTTTTAAACCTTCATTTTTAAGTAATTTTAAAAGACAAAACCATTCAACTCTCTCTGGATTCATTTTATATTGCATATCATGCGTTATTATTAGTACACCTTTTAACATAACCCATCTCTTTTTGAATAAAAATTTTAATTCTTTAATAAATTGAACATTCTATCAATATATCTTTCCCAGGAAAATTTATTTTCTATATATTGTGAAACAATATTGTTTTTTGGCATATTTAACGCTTTTAGAATTCCATTTCTTATACTTTCTGGGCTTTTTCTACTTACATATATAGCCATATCACCAATATACTCTTTGAAAACAGGATTAAAATCTAATACCAAATTACAACCAAGGTAACCCGCTTCAAGATTTACTAAACCTGCTGTTTCAGCATTTGAAACTGAAACCATAACTTTCGCACATTTATATGCTGAAATTAGCTCATCAAAACCAAGCCAATCAATACATAAAATATTTTTTTGACCAACTGTAAGTTTATCAAAGTCTTTTTTTATATCCTTTTCAATACTCCTTGTTCCTGTTATAACTAATGGTATTTGAGTTTTATACACGGCTTTAAGAAGTCCAATCTGGTTTTTTCTCTTAGAAATTGCGGCTGAAGGATAAAAAACAAAATCTTTAATTTTATATTTATTAAAAAACAAATCTTCATCAATTAACTTACTTTTTTCTTTGAAAAGAGTTGATAGTCCTACATAATTAACAAATATTTTTTCACTTTTAACACCAAAAATCTTTATCAGATCAGATTTTTCTTTGCTATTATTAGCCATTATTATATCTGAAACCTCAAGAATTCTTTTTCTAATTTTAGCAGTATTTTGTAAAGGAAAAATTTTGCCAACATTATAAAGCAAACTATAACTAAAAAAATTATACATTGGATCAAAAAGAGGAATAAGTATTATCTTTACACCTTTTGAATGACAGAATTCTAAAATATCTGGATTATGAATAAAAAAACCAAATACTATCAAAACATCAAAATCAATATCTTTTGCACTCCAATCAAGAGATTCTATAAAAAAGCCTCTTCTTTTAATTTCATTAACGATTTCCTCGGCATGACGTCTTGCTCCACCAAAATCTTGAAAAAAAGGATATAAAGGAATAAATCTGAATCTCATAAATTTCTCCAACTGTCTTAAAATTTAAAAAGATTTTTACTCTATATTTAATAAATATTTTTTAATGAAGTCTCTCACCCTTCAACCTCGATAATTCTTTCACCTTCTGATTCACTGTAATAAAAATTTAAAACACTGGCATTTTTTAATTTATTCTCAATTTTTTCTGGCCATTCAATAAAAACAAAATCAAAATTATCAATAAGTTCGTAAAACCCAATTTCTTCAATTTCTTCTGGTGATTTAATCCTATAAAAATCCAGATGAGCAATTTTTGCATTCTTATTCACATATTCATTAATAACTGTGAAGGAAGGGCTTGAAACCAAATCCTCAAGTCCAAAGAAAGAAGAAAAACCTCTAACAAAAGAAGTTTTACCACTTCCAAGCTCACCCTTAAGCATAAAAACTTTTATTTCAGAAATATCTATTATTTCACCAGAGGCAAATTTTTTACCTAAGTCAAATGTTTCTTCAACACTTCTCGAAACAAATTTAATACTCAACTCTATAAACCTCTATTGGTTTAGACTTACCTTTCACGGAAATTGGTTCGAGTTTAATAAATTTGAATTCTTTGTTATTTTTTACTTTATCATAAACACTTTTTGCGATAATTATTTCATCCTTTGAAGCAGCACTGCATAATCTGGATGCAAGATTTACATTATCTCCTATCACGGTATAATCCATTCTATCGTGAGAACCTATACTACCTCTTACAACCTCTCCAACATTTATTCCAATTCCAATATGAATAGTTGATAGCCCTTTATTTTTCCTTTCTTCATTCATTTGTGAGATTTTCTTTTGAATCTCACTTGCTGCTTTCAATGCATTAACACACATTTCTTCACCATCAAATATTGCAACAATCTCATCGCCGACAAATTTATCTATATCACCATTAAAATCATGAATAATATTTGTTTGAACGTCAAGATACTCATTAAGAATATTTACAACTTCCTGTGGATCTATCTTTTCACTCATAGCAGTAAAACCTCTGATGTCAGAAAAAAACATTGTCAATTCTTTTCTTTCTGTTGGTTTTGTTGTTCCTCCCATATCAATATGACTTGAAGCAACTGTTTTTTGAATCATTTTCACAGTTGAACCTGATACAAACTTTTGCATTTCAAGTTTTTCTTTGACTGAAACAACCATTTCTTCAAAACTTCGAGCAAGCAGACCGATTTCATCTCTTGTAGGAATATGAAGTTTGATGTTATAATCTCCAAGTCCAAATTTCTTTACTCCATCAGTTAATTGGATAATTGGTTTTACTATGCCATCAGAACCTTTGATTGATAGAAAAATTGCAAATAATGCTACAACAGTAGTAACAAAGATTATAAGGAGCTTTATGTTGTTGATTTCATCAATTATTACTTTTTCAGAATACCATAATGTTATGTTTCCGATTCTCTTCTTATTTACAAAAACTGGCATTATATATTCAATTACTCTTACAGAAATATCCGAACTTAAATTTACTTTGAGAAGATCTGGATTTTTATAAAAAGCCTCAACAGTTTTTGCTCTTTTTTCAATTTCTTTCAAATTTTCTTCAGGTTGATTATACCCAACAAAAAGATGGACTTTTTTTATATCATCACCTGTTATTATTATCCCATTATAACCAAGATAAATCAATCCGATAGTATTTTGAAATGCTTTAACAGCCTCATCAGTAGCAGGAATTGAGATATAGTTATACTCTATTGACTTAGAAAGGTCTTTCAAAATTCTTTCACAGAATATATCTGCTTTATTAAGAAGTGTTTTTTCAAGATAAAGAGTGAACATAAAACCAAGAGAAACAGAAACTATTAAAATAATAGCAACTTCAAAAACAACAACTTTCGCTTTTATTTTTTTTGTTAATGCCTCAAATAAAGAAAGAAAAAAAAGTTTGCGGGCTTCTTTTTTATCCATTAACCCCCTCCAAAATTTTAACCTTAGACTGAAAAAATTTTTTAAATAAAAAAGAAATTTTTAACTTAATCAAACACATTATAAAATTCTTATTAAATAATGTCAAAAATCAACTGGCTTACACAAAATCTCAATGATCTTTGTTTCAAGCATCATTGAAGCATGAGATGGAACTATTATTATGGCAGTATCAACACCCTCTTCTGTTCCACCAAGAGATATTATCTTTTCACCATAAGGTATAATTCCAGCATCAAGAGCCATTATGGCTATTTCAGTTGCAACTTTTAAACCCTGTCCAAACATTCTTAAAGTATTAGCTACAATTTCTACTGGATATATACCACCAAATTTTTTTGATAGTCCTCTTTCTGCACCACTTAAAACGTGAGTTGTCGTTAATATTTTGATTCCATTATTTTCCAGTTTAAGCCTTGTAGCTTTATCCATTTCATTTTTGCCTTTTTCAGCAAATCCATAAGCATGTGTAACACATACAAGGTTTTTATTCTTAACGTTTTCAAAAAATGTGGCAGTCCATCCAGAGGCAGATGGAAAAACTATATTTTTTATTTTTCTCTCTTCTGAAACTTTTAAAGCAATTTCAATAGTCTTTTGAGTATTTGTTTTTCCGGCTTTTTCAAAACAAACCATACTACCTTCCAAGATAGTCAAGGACTATATTTAATATTCTTCTTATGGGTTCAGCAGCTCCCCAGAGTAATTGATCACCTACAGTAAAACAAGTTAAATATTCTTCGCCAATATTCATTTTTCTTATCCTTCCCACTGGAACAGAGAGAGTTCCTGAAACAGCCGCAGGAGTAAGTTCTTTTATAGTAATATCTCTCTCGTTTGGAACAACTTTAACCCATTCATTTGCATTTGAAATAATATCAACTATATCATTCAAAGGTAAATTTTTCTTTAACTTTATAGTAAGTCCCTGAGAATGACATCTCATTGCCCCAATTCTTACACATATTCCATCAACAGGAATTGGTGGATTATTCATAAGAATTTTATTGGTCTCAGCATAACCTTTCCACTCTTCTCTACTCTGTCCATTATCAAGTTGTTTATCTATCCAGGGAATAAGGCTACCAGCAAGAGGAACACCAAAGTTATCTACGGGAATATTTTTACTTCTTAAAGCCTCGCTTACCTTTCTATCTATATCAAGTATAGCACTTGCTGGATCTTTTAATTCATCTTCTACTGTGTTATATAGATAGCCCATCTGTAACAAAAGCTCTCTCATATTCTTTGCACCTGCTCCAGAAGCTGCCTGATAGGTCATTGAAGAAACCCATTCAACAAGTCCAGCATGAAAAAGCCCACCTATTCCCATAAGCATAAGGCTTACAGTACAATTACCACCAATATAATCTTTTATACCTTTTTGCAAAGCCTCATCTATAACCTTTCTATTTACTGGATCAAGCACTATTATGCTATCCTTTTCCATTCTTAAAGTTGAAGCAGCATCAATCCAATAACCCTTCCAGCCTTCCTTTCTCAATTTAGGATAAATCTCAGTGGTATAGTCTCCACCCTGACAGCTCACAATTATATCAAGTTTCTTTAAACTATTTATATCAAAAGCATCCTGCAAAGGAGGTGTTTCAATACCTATTTCTGGAGCTTTTCCTCCAACCTGAGAGGTAGAATAAAAAATTGGCTCAAAGCCCTTGAAATCCTTTTCAGCAAGCATTCTTTCCATGAGCACAGAACCTACCATTCCTCGCCAGCCAATGAATCCAACTTTAAGCATACTATCACCTCAAATATAAAATTTAAGCATAAATTATAATACAAAAATAAATTAAATTCAAATTTTATCGTTTTAAATATACTACTCGAAGAATTCATTGATTCTGTAAAAATTTCTTAATTTTTTTATAAAAAGTTATGATTTTTTAAATACACCAACAAGATAAAAAATACTATAATATATCTGAAGAATTGCAATTAAAAAGCCATCAAAAAATGCTTTAAATCCATAAATCAACCTGCTTATAAAAATTATTCCATAATAGATAGCTAAAAATAAGAGAGTAAATTTATTGATAAAAATTAATGAAAATAAAATCCATATCAAAAAGAAAAATGGTAAAATATAACCAATTGATAAGAACTTAATTTCTTTTCTTTTAATAATATTTCTCAATTCTTCTCCTCTTGAAATAGCATTATTTTTGACATATAAAAATAATTCTTTCAAATTTTCTGAAAATTTGCTATAAATCATAATATCTGGTGAATAATACAGTTTTTTAGTTGCTTTTTGAATTAATTCTGAAATGAGATATTCAAGTCTACCAGAGTTTTTTATTTCATAATTTGCAAGTAAAATATCTCTTTTTACAAATAGCCCATTTATATTTAACTCTCTCACTTCTTTAAAATTAACAGGTTTATATCTGTATGTAAGGTTGAAGTTTAAAAAAAAGCTACCAATTATTCTGTGAGATAAAATCTGAAAACCCGAATTCTCTGAAGGAAGTATATATCCACCTACTCCACCAACATCTGGAAGGGATAAAATTCTTCCCACATTGTATAAAAATCTTTCATCAACAAATGAATTTAACCTTGAAAAAACAATAACATCTCCATTAAGAATAGAAGAATTTATTAAAGATTGTAATTTTTCTATTTCATTCAAAGAATTTGACAATTTTAAAAACTTATATTCTTTTTGACTTTCAAATTTTTCTTCTCCAATCAATATTATTTCATAATAGGGGTAAAGAATTGAGGTAAAGGTTTTGAAAGCCATCTTTTCAAATTCATCATTTTTGGAAGAAAACAAAACAATAGAATAAAAAAACTTCTTGTTTTCACCGAGTGGTCTATCATAAAATTTTAATATTTTATCTCTATACCAGACAGCGAAAGTATCAATAAATGTTTTTAAGATTACATTGAAATTAAAATTCCAGCCAAATTTCCTTGAAAAATCAAGTTTTATAGGTGCTGAAACAACTTTTAACTGATGTTTGAATAGAATTAATAACAATTCAATATCAAAAGCAAATCTTTTTACTATAACTTTTGGTAAAGCAAGCTCTAAAGCCTCTCTTTTGAAAAGTTTTATTCCCGTTTGAGTATCCATTATAGGCAAGCCAAACAAAAATTTCACAATAGAATAATACCCAAAGCTCAATATTTTTCTATAAAATGGATAATTGACAATTGAATCTGGATGTAGTTTACTTCCTATAACAGCATAGGCTTTTTCTGTTGACATTTTTTTTAAGAAATTCGGTAAATGCTCGATAGAAAGTTCAAGATCGGAATCAATAAATAGTATAAGTTCTCCACTTGAAAACTCGTATCCAGTCTTTAATGCCCAACCTTTACCGAAGTTTTTGTAATTTTTTATAATTTTTACAGTCTCATCTTTTGAAAAATTTTCTTTCAGTAATTCATAAGAATTATCAGTTGAACCATCGTCAATCAGGACAATTTCGTAATTAAGATTTAAAAAAGATAGATACTCTTTAACTCTATAAACATTTTGAACAATTCTTTTTTCTTCATTTAAGAAAGGCATCAATATAGAAATCTTCTTGGTTTTTAACTCATCAGGAATTTTTACATATTCAAGTGGATCAAATTTTATCGACATTATAAACTCTTATTATAGTTGAAAGGGTATTAACCCTTTCAACATATTTAAATTGCGTTTGCTACAAGATCGCCAACTTCTTCTGTATTATATCCCATTTTGCCAGCTGATAAGCTCTTAAGTTTTGTGCAGGTTAAAGCTACAGCATTTTCTATGGCTTTTGCAGCTTTTTCTTCTCCCAAGAATTCAAGCATCATTCTTCCTGCTTCAATTGCAGCAAGTGGATTGATCATCTTTTTACCAGTATATTTTGGTGCAGAACCACCAATAGGTTCAAACATTGATACACCTTCGGGATTAATATTTCCACCAGCAGCTATACCCATACCACCCTGTATCATAGCACCAAGGTCTGTAATGATATCACCAAAAAGATTTTCAGTTACAATAACATCAAACCATTCTGGATTTTTTACAAACCACA
>FMJZ01006701.1_pt1 | contig 22473 bp, 19 predicted proteins | sample 1987881 | NCBI WGS metagenome assembly FMJZ01 (sample SAMEA4378227, study PRJEB15110) | soil metagenome | biome: soil; feature: Field; material: Soil | place: India | collected 2015-03-11 | depth 0 m
ATCCAGATATTCTCGGTTACCGGCGAACTAATCCGCACCCTTGCCGACGGTAACATCGCCGCAGGGTTTCACACCATCCACTGGGATGGCACCGACGAAAACCATCGGAAAATCGGCTACGGCGTCTTCTACCTCCGCATGGACAGCGGACCGACAAAACTTACGAGAAAATTAATTCTGACCAGATAAAACATAAAATACCACCGGGGCAGGTTGCCAAACCCTGCCCCGGATTTGTTTTATCCGCACCCTGATACCCGGTCTACCGCCAATGACACCAGCCCGGGGAACGGGTGAGGGGTAAGGAGAAACTTTCAAAATAAGCCTCTGCCATCGGCCCCAAAGAAGTATTGCCCACTTTTCACTACCCCAGCCGTTCCACCTGCCTGTTTTCGTCTACCCAGAGTTTAATCGTCTGGACATCAAAACCCCAGGCCAGGACCGTTTTCTCCGCCTCGGTCAGGTGGTTTAACTGGGTTTGTTTTTCCGCCGGGTTTCCAGCACAGTCATAATGCCCGACAATAGCAATCACCTTTGAACCATGCTTGGTTACCGATATTGACACCCGTCTTTTTATTGACTCAATCGCGATGCGGTCCTGATTTTCCGCCAGGATTTTGTTCGGTCCGGGTTCGGTAATCACGTCCACATAGTCCAGCCCAAACTCCTGTTTCAGCCATTCAATCACCGGCATCTGGACCCGGCCGTCCATGCAGTTAACCGCGGTGCCAAATTTACCCTTGCCCATAACCCTGCACCGGCTTAAAGTATCGGCAGGTAGCGCTGGATTTCAAACTCGGTTACCTGCGCCTTGTACTCGTCCCACTCCTGTTTTTTATTGCGCAGAAAATGAATGAACAGCTCTTCGCCCAGCGTCTCGCGCACCAGCCGACTTTTTTCTGCCAGTTGAATCGCCTCTGAGAGATCCTTGGGCAGACAGGAAATTTTTGCCGCCTGGCGCTCCTCTTCGGTCATCCGGTAGATGTTGTCGGACGTCGGTGGTCCCAGCGGCATCTTTTCTTTCACCCCTTTTAGCCCGGCAGCAAGAATCACCGCAAAAGTCAAATAAGGGTTGCAGGCCGGATCAGGCGAGCGAAACTCAATCCGGGCGGCTTCCGGACGCTCCCTGGTAAAGGCGGGAACCCGCACCAGCGCCGAGCGGTTCATCCTCGCCCAGGAGACATAGACCGGCGCCTCATAGCCGGGGACCAGCCTTTTGTAAGAGTTAATCCACTGGTTGGTAACTGCGGTGATTTCCGGAGCGTGTCTCAACAACCCGGCAACGAAATGGCGGCACACCGGCGAGATGTTCATTTCGTCGCGGGCGGAGAAAAAGGCGTTCCGGGAGTCGCGGAACAGAGAAATGTGGGTGTGCATTCCCGAGCCGTTGATCCCAAAAACCGGTTTGGGCATAAAACTGCAGTGAATGCCGTAAGATTGGGCAACCTGACGGGCAACAAACCGGTAGGTAACGACACTGTCCGCCATTGTCAGCGCATCGGTATAACGCAGATCAACCTCATGCTGGCTGGGTGATACTTCATGATGGCTGTATTCAACCTTGATCCCCAGTTTGGTCAGTGCCGTGATCGTAGCCCCCCGCACCTGTTCCGCCACTGCCGTCGGGGTGAGGTCAAAATAACCACCCTGGTCAAGGAGTTCTGGCCGTTGACTGTTTTTAAAATAAAAGCACTCCAGTTCGCAGCCAATATAGCAGGAAAACCCCAGTTTCTTCGCATCGGCCAGGACCCGGCGCAGAACCCACCGGGGGTCAAGCTCCACCGGTTTGCCCGTCGGCGTGAAAACGTCGCAGAACATCCTCGCCGCCCTTCGGCCCTGGATCTCCCAAGGGAGAACGGCAAAGGTGTTGACATCCGGTTTAATCACCATGTCCGACTCCTCAACCCGGGCAAAGCCCTCAATTGACGAGCCGTCAAAAGCCAGACCGTGCGCAAATGCCCGGTTAAGTTCTTCTGCGGCGATGGTGATGCCCTTAAGAAACCCCAGGACATCGGTAAACCAGAGCTGAATAAAACCAACCGACTCCTTTTTCATCCGCATTATTACAGCGCGGTCAGAACGGACCGATTTCATTGCTTCCTCCCAATTCAGTTGTCTATGAACCTAACCCAACGAACACAATTCAACCCGATGCCTTGTCTTATAATTTTATCAGAATTTCTCCCGACGTCAACCGCCCCCTTGCCAATGGTGGTTCTGCTGGACTCGCCCCCTCTGTCCACAGGACCGATTTTAATTAAAACCACCGCCAACGACCGATTGACTTTATTCATAATTTCCGTTAGTCTTTGATTATGCTGAGCGTTATCATTACCACCTTATTGGTTCTCGGTGAAACGTTGCCCACCGCCGGTTTTCTTACCGTTCATTCCAGCCCGCCCGGTTTTGCCGTTTTTGTTGAAGGTGATAGTGCCGGTGTTACACCCATCAACCGTCATCAACTGGAAGGGGGAAAATACTGGTTAACGGTCGTCTCTAACGACAGCCTGGAGGCACTTTATCGTGGTTTGCGCACCGGAAGCATTGGTCAGCGCCTTACCGCCCTCTGGGCCCTGGCCCGGATTGACGCCGCCACCTCCCAGGTGGAAATCCTCCCCGGTATGGAAACCAGGATAACAATTGACCAGCGGACGATGGAGAAAAACGCCTGCCGGGCAAAGTGGCTATTAATCGGCGGTGTCGGTGGCATACTGGGACTGGGAATTGTCCTCGGGGTGGCAATCGGTTTGGTCGCCAATTAGAATTAGTTTATGTTCCGGCCTTTTTTTCTGGCGCTGCTAACGCTGATGCTCGCCACTAACAACCCCGGAGGGGCGGACAAAACCACCCGCCATGAGGCACGCTACTATACGAAACTGGCAAATAAAACCGTCCAGTGCCAGCTATGCCCGCGGCGCTGCGTAATTCCCCCCGGAAAAAGAGGGTTTTGTCGGGTGCGGGAAAATCAGAACGGCAAACTTTACTCCCTGGTTTATGGTCTGGTCTGTTCAATGAACCGGGAGCCGATTGAAAAGGCGCCGTTTTTCCACTTTCTGCCCGGCGTACAAAGACTAACTCTGGCCACGGTGGGCTGTAATCAGCGCTGCAAATACTGCCAGAACTGGGAAATCTCTCAGGCCAGCCCGGAGGAGGTCCCCGGCGAGACCCTGATACCAGAAGCGGTGGTCAACTTGGCGGAAAAATTGCGTCTGCCGGTCATCTGCTTCACCTATACCGAACCGGTGGTCTTCTTTGAATATATGGTGGACATCGCCCGGCTTGCCCGGCAAAAGGGTATCCGGACCGCGGTAGTATCAGGTGGTTATATCAACCCTGAGCCGCTAAAGGAGCTGTGCTCAGTTGTGGACGCAATCAAGATTGACTTGAAGGGGTTTACCCCGGAGTTCTACCGGGATGTCTGTAGCTCTACCCTGGAACCGGTTCTCACCGCCATCAGAACCGTCGCCACCACCGGTCGCCATCTCGAACTGGTCAACCTGGTCGTGCCCGGATACAACGATGACACCGCCACTATCACTAGGATGTGCCGGTGGATTAAGGAAAATGTCGGCGATACCATCCCTCTTCACTTCACCCGGTTCCATCCCGATTACCGGCTGCAGAATACCCCGGCCACCCCTATCTCAACCCTGGAACGGGCGGTGGCGATAGCCCGTAACACCGGTCTGAAGTTCGTCTATATCGGCAACTGTCCCGGCCATCAGGACGAAAACACCACCTGCCCTTACTGCAGGAAAACCATTGTCCGGCGCACCGGCTTCTCAATAACCGCAAACGATATCGTCAAAGGCAACTGCCGGTTCTGCGGCAAAAGGATCCCCGGCGTCTGGCGATGAACGAGGCGTTGGTCTGGTTTGCTCCGGCGGCAAAGATAAAGGAAGGCATCGGCATTGTCCTGGAGCAATCCGGCTTTTTCCAGCAAACGAAACCAAAGAAAAAGGTGGGCATCAAAGTCCATTTCGGTGAGGCGAATAACAAAAATCACATTGACCCGGAATTCGTCCGCAGCGCGGCACTTGCCGCCAGTTTTCACGACCTTCAGCCGGTAATAATTGAAACCACCTCCCTTTACCGGGGACGGCGACAGCGTGCCTCCGAGCACGTCAAACTAGCGCACGAGCATGGCTTCACCGTTGCCCGCACCCTGGCACCGATTGTCATCCTAGATGGAGAGCACGGAGAAAAGTTTTACGCCGTTCCCCTTAACTCGCCGCTGGTTGCCACCGCCTACCTGGCGACCGGACTACGCCACATCCGTTACCTCATCAACATCGCTCACTTTAAAGGCCACTTTGTCACCGGCTTCGGCGGCGCCCTGAAAAACCTGGCGATGGGGCTGGCAGCAAAGGCGGGCAAACTGGCGATGCACTCCTCCTCCCGTCCTTACGTTGACGAAGAACGCTGCACCAGCTGCGGCACCTGTGTTGATTACTGCCCCCACGAGGCGATCAACTTCATCAACTTCGTCGCCGCGATCGGTCGCTCCTGTGTCGGCTGTGGCGGCTGTATCGCCGTCTGCCCTTATGGTGCCATCAAACTCAACTGGAACGCTACCTCCGAATCGGTCCAGAAAATGATGGCTGAATACTGCCGGGCGCTACTTCAGGACCGGGTGGCAATTCACTTTAACTGCTGTATCCGCATCACTCCGAACTGTGATTGCTACCCCAATACCGAGAACCCGCTGATGCCCGATATCGGCCTGTTTGCCTCTTTTGACCCGGTTGCCTGCGACCAGGCGGCTTTTGACGCCGCCCGCGGACCGCTCACCGAGTACTATCCCCACCTCAACCCGGAAGTACTTCTCGCCCACGCGGAAACTTTGGGGCTGGGCAATCGGCGTTACAAGGTGATCCGGATCTAATGAGCGAACTTCAGGTCCGGCTGGAAATGTTTGAGGGTCCGGTTGAGCTTCTGCTTTATCTGGTACGGAAAGAGGAACTGGACATTTTCGACATCCCAATTGCCCGGCTCACCGACGACTACCTGACCCTGCTCCGGGCGAGCGAAAACATTGACCTGACCGCGGCCAGTGACTTTCTGATCATGGCGGCGGTCCTGGTCCGATTAAAGGTACGTGCCTTGCTGCCCCGCCAACCAGAAGAGGACCTTAGCACTCCGGAGATCTCCTTAGAACAGATTCTTGACGCCTACCGTCAGTTCCAGGTGGCGGCCCGTATCCTCAGCGAAAAAGAGGCGGAAAGCCGGCGTCGTTTTCCCCGAACCGGTGAATCGGCACCAGCGGTTGTCGCCGAAAGCGAAGACATCGTGTTGCTTACCCGTGCCTTCACCCGTCTGTTCTCCCAAATTACCGCAGCACCGCCGCTAAAATTTGAACCGCAGACCATCCGCCTAGAAGACAAAATCGCCCGGCTGCGCCATCTCCTTGCCGAGGAGGAAATAATTGATTTTGAAACGGCGGTTGCCGGCGCCACCCTCACCGAACTGATTGTCACCTTCTTTGCCCTGCTGGAACTGGTCCGGCTTGGCGAAGTAAAGGTGGAACAACCGGACGCCTTTGCTCCAATTCGCCTCCGGCGCCGAACCCCGTCCGCTTGACACCGGTAAATGATTCTCTAATATCGTTAAAAGACAACTATGCGTCTCTACACCATCGGCACTGGCCATCGCCCCGCTTACGAGTTCAGCCGGCTTTTATATAAATTTGGAATTCAGGTTCTGTTTGACATCCGCAATCGCCCGGCAGGAACCCGGCAACTGCCCCATTTCTCCCGGGCTGAACTGGAACAGTTTTGCTCCGCCAACCGGATTAACTACGTATACCTGGGCAACGAACTGGGGGATCTGGACCGCCATGGCATTGCCGATTGGTTGAAAAGCGAACCGGTTCAGCACGGCTTGAAAATCATCGCCGGTAAAATACCAACCCGGGTCTGCTGCCTGCTCTGCTCCTGTTACAGCCCGGAAAGGTGCCACCGACTACCCATCGCCAATGAACTGCTCAAACAGGGGGTAGAGGTTGTCCACATCCTTGAGGAGGACCGTTTTTATCTCCCTCTCCCCCGAACTAAAACTAAAAGATGAACCACCGGCCCCTGGTCGCCGAAATCATAGCCCTAAAGGCGCAGCACCGCGCCATCATCCTTGCTCACAACTATCAGCCGCCGGAAATCTATGAAGTTGCCGACTTTATCGGTGACTCATTAGAACTCGCCCGGCAGGCCCAGCAGGTCCGGGCCAAATTGATCGTTTTCTGCGGTGTTCAGTTTATGGCAGAAACCGCCAAACTGCTCAATCCCACCACCCGGGTTGTGCTCGCCGAACCAAAGGCGGGCTGTGAAATGGCGCGGATGATTACCGCCGAGACACTCCGGCAGAAAAAGTCGGCGCTGGGGGATGTCCTGGTCGTCGCCTATGTCAATACCACCGCCGCCGTCAAAGCCGAGGCGGATATCTGCTGCACCTCGGCGAACGCCCTTAAGATTGTCGCCGCCTTGCCCCGGGACCGGCGGATTCTCTTTGTCCCCGACAAAAACCTCGCCCGCTGGGTCGCCCGGGAAACCGGTATTGACATAATCCCCTGGGAAGGTTTCTGTTACGTCCACGCCCTCTTCACCAGAGAAGACGTCCGCCGCGCCCGGGAGGAACACCCGGGGGCGGTAATCATTGCCCATCCGGAATGTCCCCTGGAGGTGATTGACGCCGCGGACCGGGTCGCCTCCACCGGCGGCATGCTGCGGATCGCCCGTGATTACCCGGAACTGGTGCTCGGCACCGAGGTCGGGATGTGTTACCGCATCCGGCGCGAATACCCCGGTAAAATCTGCCACCCCCTGCGCCGTACCGCGATCTGCCGCAATATGAAACTAACCACCCTGACAAAGGTGCGCTCCGCCATTCTGGGTGAACTACCGGAAATCATCATCCCGGAAGAAATCGCCGTACCGGCCCGGCGGGCGCTCAGCCGGATGCTTGAGATTTCTTGACACTAACCAAAACCGGTCTAAAGTTTATTGGTGATGACCTTTCTTCTCACCGTGACCATCATCAGCGGCTTTGACTTTGGTGGCAGGGTGGGTGTGGCATTTCCCGTCGGCGGTATCGCCCGCACAACTCGCTCCAGCCCCGTTATCGGTGCCCAGGCTGGCTACAACTGGAACAGACACCGCCTAGCATTTGGTTACTCCTTCCTCTCGTTTCCGGGTAAACAGGCCACCGGGTATGAATTGACCATTCACGAACTGGCGCTCCTTTATAACTACGAACTCCTCCACCGCCCCAACTGGGGAATCGCCCTGACCGCGGGCCCCGGGGTGGGGTTCATCACCCGACGCCGGGAAACCGGCCGGGAAACCGGAAAATCACCTGACTGCCATATCGGAATAATGTTTTCCCAGCATGAAGGCAGGAGCCGCGTTGCCGCTGGCGTGGACAACCTACTTTTTATCGCCCGCCGCTCGGTAACCTATTTCCCGGCCCTGTATGCGGAGGTTTCTTATGCGTTTTAAAACACTTTTTATGTTGACCGCTTTGACCGCTGTTTCCTGTAATGACAGCATCCTCCTTCGTTCCGATGCGAACTACTTCCCCCTCCTCCCGGGTAGCAGCTGGCAATACCTGCGGGCAGAAGACACTGTCTATGTAATGGTGGACACCCTGCCCTCGGTCATCCTCAACCAGCCCTGTACCCGGGTTTATCGTAACTTTGCCGAGGAGTACTTCCTTGCCGGGCCCACCGAGGTCCGCCGTCTCTCAGTATTCGTCATCTCCCGCCCCGGAGGAGAAGACACCGTTGAATACCGATTGGGCCTTCTCTATCAATTACCCCTGGTTCTGGGAAACGTCTACAATGACGCCTATGACACAACCCTTATCTGGGGACCGGATACCCTTAACTACCGTCACACCCTGAGCGCCCAGGTGGCGGCGATTGAATCGGTTGCCACCCCGGCCGGAGTATTTTATGACTGTTATCGCATTGAGTTCACCGAAACGACAGCCGCCCGGGAAACAACCCAGACCACCTGGCGAGAATGGCTGGCGCCCGGAACCGGCGTGGTACGACGCCAGGGGGTAGATTTTGAGGAAATTCTGGTGAAATACCAGCGTTGATTTATGCCTAACCGCGACTATATCCCGGTAGCACCGGCATGGGAGCGAAACCCCGATGACGGTGATATCTGGCGCCGGGTGGTGGTAATGCCTTCTCTCGCATTAAACGCGGTGGAAATGGAACTGCTGGGACCGGTGGCAGGAAAGAAGGTCTGGGTTATTGGTGTTGGCGACGGTCTTGCCCCATTGGCGTTGGCGGCAATGGGCGCGATTGTAACGGTAGTTGACCCAACCAACAGTAACCTTGATGTCCTGATGGTACGGGCGCAGGTTGTCGGAGTGGAACTTAACTATCAGGAGGCGGAGTTAACCAAACTACCCACCTTGGGCAGCGGTGGCTGCGAAATCGCCTATGCGGCGCAGGTGGCTGGAACAATGGAAGACCTGGGCAAGTTTTATTCCGGCTTATTCTCCCTTCTCGTGCCTTCGGGGCGACTGGTGATAAACGAATACCATCCATTTCGCCGGATCTGGCGGCAGGAACCCGGCCAGCCGCGTGTCGCCTACTCCTATTTTGAACGGCGCCGTCCCCGCACTGAAGAGGACCTCGGCACCGATATCACCACCCCGGGCAAAATATCGGGCCGCTACGACTTTCACTGGACCGTTTCTGACCACTTTTACTTTCTCACCCGTGCCGGGTTCCGGATTGCAGCAATTGAAGAGGTCGGGGATGTGCGCCAGAACTGGGAAATACCTAATCTCTCCGGCATTCCGGAACAGTTAATCATCGCCGCCGACAAACCAGAAAAGTAAATTTGACAAGCGATCGCTTTCGCCTATGATTTTGGGTAAAGCAAAACTTCAGGAGGTAATTTAATGAAACTGCGCATCCTTGCGATAACGCTATTGCTTATCGCTATCACATTTGCCTGGCCCGACCTCCACCGACCGGTAATCCGTAGCACCGACGGTGAAGAATATCTCGCCGGGCAGTTGATAATTGAACTGTCTCCGGAAATGCGGGGCAAGGTTAACATCTCCCGGGAAGATGGCATCGCCCGCTTCGGCATCCCGGCGCTCGACGAACTTAACCGAAAATGGCAGGTGGAAGAAATTGCGCCCCTGTGGCGTCGCCCCGCCGCTGACTCCATTGCCCGGCACTACGGCTGCGACCTGCAGTTTTTGATCCAGTTCAATGTCAACCAGGACATCCAACCGGTGGCGGCTGATTACGAAAAACTACCGGCGGTGGCACACGTGTGCCCGAACGGCTATATGCGCTTTGACGAAATCCCGAACGACCCGTATTATTCCCGCCAGTGGTATTTTGTAAACATCGGCGCCCCGCTCGCCTGGGAGGTTGCCAAGGGCAGAAGCCGGGTCATCAGCTGCGCCCTGGATGACGGTTTGGATATCTTCCACCCCGACATTCAGGCAAACCTCTGGATTAATGCCCCGGAAGACATCAACGGGAACGGTCGGTTTGACACCCTCCCCTATCCTGACGGAGACATTGATGGTGTTGACCAGGATATGAACGGCTACTCCGATGATGTAGTCGGGTGGGACTTTCTAACCGGTGACCCAATCCCGATGCCGTATGGAACAGACACCCATGGCACCCACTGCTGGGGGATCACCAATGCGGTAACCAATAACGCCACCGGTGTTGCCGGTGTTCCCTGGAACATTCGGTCAATGGCTTTCCGCTGCGGCAGCGGCGGTGGCATTTCTCTCTTCGCCGCAATCGGGGCAATTTACTACCTCGTACCCCTGGGCGCCTGGTCAATATCAATGAGTTTTGGCGGTAATTCACCTTATCAGCCAATGGCGGATGCCTGTCAGTATGCCTGGGATTCTGGCCTGGTTCTGTTTGGTTCCGCCGGCAACGAAGGTGGCGAGTATGTCCGCTATCCCGCCTGCTATAACGGTGTAGAGAACGTTGCCGCCTCTCAGTCTAACGACACCCGGGCATCCTGGTCCAATTACGGCACCTGGGTTGATGTAACCGCTCCGGGCCAGGGCATTTACTCCACCTTAACCCGGGTTTCCGGGTCTTACGGCTTTATGGACGGTACATCAATGTCCTGTCCGCTTGCCGCCGGGGTTGCCTGCTGGATAAAATCCTTTGACACCACCATATCCAACGCCACCTGCATCCAGATGCTCCACGACGCCTGTGACTCAATGCCTGACCCGCTTTATGCTCAAGGAAAACTGGGGGCTGGCAGGGTATCAATGGCAAACGTCGTGCTTCCCTTCTATTACTGCAATCTAACGCTTACCTCCTGGCGCTTCAACGACCAGACAGGCAACGGTAATGGTCGACCCGACCCGGGCGAAACTGTGGCGCTGATTGTCACCTATACCAACCGCCCGGGCTGGCGCACCGCAACCAATGTTTCCGCCACCCTCGCTGTCATCGGCACCGATGTCACGGTGGTAAAAAACACCGCCACCTTCCCAGACATCCCGGGCGGGTCAAGCGGCAACTGCTCCGCCGACTCTTTTGTCATCCGCGTTGAAGCCGGCGCTCCGCCACAGAACCTCCGGCTGTTACTCACCGCCCACGCCAATCCTGAACCCGCCTATCCTGATACCAGTTTCGGCTGCCAGTCCGGATCCCCCCGGGTGCTGATCATTGACGACGACCTGGGTCAGAACTACGAACGGTTTTATACCTCCGCCTGTGACTCTAACGGTATTCTCTACCATACCTACGCGGTCCAGACATCCGGTTCGCCATCGGCCGAAACACTGTCCCATTATCCGGTAGTGATCTGGTTCTGTGGCGACGATTCGCTCACCACCCTGACCACAACTGACCAGACAAATCTTACCACCTATCTCAACAACGGCGGCAAACTCATTATTTCCGGTCAGAATATCGCCCGGGACATCAATGGCACCTCATTCTTAAGCGACTACCTTCATGCCCAGTTTGTTGCTGACTCTACCGGCAAGCCTTATCTGCCCGGCATCATTGGCGACCCAATTACCAACGGCGACACAATGGTAACCGCCGGTGGTGGTGGTGCAAACAACGCCCGTTCCAGCGATGCCATTCGCCCCCTGGGCAATGCGGTCGCCTGCGCCCGGTTCCGCGATTATCCCGATACCACCGCCGTGCCGCTCATCCGTTATGCGGGCAACTACCGGGTGGTTTTCTTCTCGGTGGCGTTTGAGGCAATTGACCATTCCTCCCGTTATCTACAGCGCTGGACATTGATAAAACGCATCTTTGATTGGTTTGGCGAAAGAGTCCCGGGTGTCACGGAACTGCCACCGACAGCAAAACCGGAACGACCTTATGCGCTTCACATCACCCCCAACCCATTCAACCGCTCGGCAGCGGTGGAATTTACCGCTCCGATTACCGGTCCGGTAGAACTCGCCCTCTATAACCTTGCCGGTGCCCGGATACATTCCCAGAAGAAAACGGTTAATTTTGGCGAATATGTCCGCTTCAATCTTGATGGACGCCGTCTACCCAATGGAACCTATCTGGTGCAACTGACAACACCGGCAGGGGTTTACGCCCGGAAGGCGGTTATTTTGCGGTAAAAGTTGCCACGGCTTAAATAGCGGGGGTCTGTAAAAGGACCCCCGTTTTTATCTCCCGATGCTAAGCCGCTGTGCCAGTTCCTCGGGAAGCCCAGCGGCAAGGATCTTCTTCTGGGTGGCGCTGAAATCATACTCTACCCGATGAAACTCTATCTGGTGCTCATTAAGGTCCACAACCACGCAACAAGAACGTGGATCTCCGTCCCGTGGCTGTCCGACACTGCCTACATTAACAATGTATTTTGCATCCTGCCGCACTGAAATTACCCGCTGGCTTAATAAATTCGTTCCTGAGTGAGAAATTCGTTCTGCCACCAGCGGCGTATGGGAGTGCCCGACAAAACAGATGTTCTGAATAAAGGCTCTCATCTGGTCCTCGGCATCCTCGGCAGTAAATATGTACTCCCATTCTGCCGGCTCTGCTGGAGAGGCATGCACCAGGTGAACCGGCCCAAAATCAAACACCAGGGATAAATTCTCAAGAAAAAGCATTTGATTTTGTGTCAATCGTCGCTGCGTCCAGCGGATCGCCACCTGTGCCAGCTGGTTGAACCGCTCCAGCCTGGTACGCCCCAGAACTCCCCACTCGTGATTGCCGGCAACCGTCCTTATTCGTTCCCTTTGCAATGTTTCAATGCATAACCCGGGATCCGGACCATAACCGACAATGTCACCACAGCAAAAAATCTGGGTTATCTTCTTTTCCTTAAAGAATCTTATAACCGCATTCAGCGCCTCAATATTACTGTGAATATCGCTGATGACCCCGATCTTCATCTCCTGTAACCCCGTCTTTTTGAAAACGCGGGCTTTTTTTGTACACGGCGTCAAGCACACCATTCACAAACTTGCCCGCCTTGTCATCGCCGAATTTCTTGGCAATGTCTACCGCTTCATTAATCGCCACCTTCGGCGGTACATCATCAAAATAAAGGACCTCGGCACAGCCAATACGAAGAACCGCCCGATCGATAAAGGTAAGCCTTTCCAGACGCCACCGACTCAATTGCCCGCGCAGGGTTCGGTCTATCTCCTCCTGATATTGCTCCACCGCCTGAATCAGCCGGCGCAGATAGGTCTCCGCCTCTTCAGACGGATTCTTGCGGGCACATATCTCCTGAATTGTCTCCTCAGGTTCGTCGCCGACCAGATCCATCCGGTAGAGCACCTCCACCGCGCTCTCCCGTGCCAGCCTGCGCTGGGTCATAGCCTGGATGCTAAAATTATTCTCCGGCCGGTAGGTTCACCAGTTCAATTACAGCCAATGCCGCGGCAAACCCCTTGTTCCCCTGTTTGGCGCCGGCGCGTTCCAGCGCTTGCTCCAGCGTCTCGGCGGTAATTATCCCCAGCGTAACCGGCACCCCTGTTTCCAGAGAAACCTTCGCCAGCCCTTTGGTTGCCTCTGTGGCAATGAATTCAAAATGCGCGGTGTCACCCCGGATAATCGCACCAAGCCCAACCAGTCCGTCATAACGCTTGCTCCGCGCCAGCCGCAAAGCCACCGCCGGCATTTCAAACGAACCCGGCACCCAGAAAACATCCACCGTCTTGGCACCATGCCGTTCCAGACAATCCAGCGCCCCTTCAAGCAACTGGCGGCTGATCATTTCATTAAACCTTGAAACCACCAGTGCAAACCGCTTGCCGGTGGCATCAAGTTTGCCCTTAAACTCTCTCCTCTCCATCATTTTACTCCTTTCTCAATCTCGCCCAGGAGATGTCCCAGGCGGTCTCTTTTGGTAACCAGATACTTCAGATTTCTCCGATTGGGCTTAACCACGATCGGTACCCGGCCAACAATCTTGAGCCCGAACCCGGCCAACCCTACCACCTTACGGGGATTATTGGTTAAAAGCCGGATACTGGAAAGCCCTAGGTCACAGAGAATCTGCGCACCAATTCCATAATCCCTTAAATCAGGGGGAAATCCCAGCGCCAGATTGGCATCAACGGTATCCAGCCCCTGATCCTGGAGAGCATACGCCCGGATCTTATTGGTAATCCCGACCCCGCGACCCTCCTGACGCATATACAAAAGCACTCCCTGTCCTTCCTCAGCAATCATTTTTATTGCCTGCGCCAACTGCTCACCGCAATCACAGCGCAGGGAGTGTAACACATCTCCGGTAAGGCATTGTGAATGGACCCGGACCAGCACCCCTTCCTTGCCTCGCACATCACCTTTCACCAGCGCCAGATGGGCGTAGCCCTCAATTTTATCTTCGTAAACAATTAGCCGGAAATCGCCAAACCGGGTTGGCAATTCGGTGTCCACCACCCGGCACACCAGAATTTCCCGCTTCCGTCGGAACTCAATCAGGTCTTTAATTGTCAATATTTTCAACCCAAACCGCTGCGCCAGCTTCATCAGTGCCGGCAACCGTGCCATCCTGCCATCATCTGCCATCACCTCACAAAGCACCCCGGCGGGTTTTAACCCCGCAAGTCGTGCCAAGTCAACCGCTGCCTCGGTATGACCCGCCCGCACCAGTACGCCACCCTCCCGGGCGATAAGCGGAAATACGTGTCCGGGTCGGGCAAGGTCGCTGGGCCTGGTTTTCGGGTCTACCAGCGCCTTGATCGTCGTGGCCCGATCATGAGCAGAAATCCCCGTCGTCGTCCCCTCTACCGCATCAACCGAAACTGTCCATGCGGTCCCATGCAAAGCGGTACTATACTGGGTCTGGGCAACCAGGTTTAACTCGGCACATCGCTCAGCGGTCAGGGCAACACAGATCAAGCCCCGACCATACTTTGCCATAAAGTTGACCTTCGCCGGTGTAATCTTCTCCGCGACGCAAATCAGATCCCCCTCATTCTCCCGTTCCTCATCGTCAACAACAATCACTATTTTGCCCCGCTTGAGGTCAGCAAGAACCTCGGGCACCGTAGCAAAACCAATTTTTTTACTCATTATAAATAACATATCCAGCACCCGGGCAAAGTCAAATCTACGTAAATCAAAAATTTTACTTGACAAAAAGACCCTTTTCGGTAATAATAAAGAAGAAGGCGCGGTCATATGAGCTGTTTAAAGGGCCTGCCGACGCATTGCCAAATCCACTCGTACCTTAGAGTAGGAGTGTCATTTCTACAGTTAAATTTGTTTTACTGTTGTTAACCAAAAGGGGGCTCAATGAGACATAAAGTCATCTTTTTCATCTCATTTTTGGGCCTTGCCGGCTATTTGTCCGCCACCGGCTGGTCCGGCAGTTTTCAATTTCACCCTCAGTTATTTAAAAAACAAATAATCTCCTGGGCTGACGAGCAGTTTATGATCCTTGTGCCGGAAAAAGACCCTGGCCTTAGCCGGCAGCACCTAGTCATTGATTATACCCGAGAGCCAGGTAAACCAATACTACCCACTTGGTCATTTTCATTGGTCATTCCTCAGGGAATGCGGCCAGGAAATATCATTGTTACACCGGAAAAAATCACCGCCATCACCGCCGATCTGATGCCATTACCGGCTCAACCACCGGTCCCGGTCTCCCAAAACAACCTGCCCGATTTTGTACCGCCCGATCCGACGATTTATCGCGGCACAGAACCCTGGCCGAAAGAACTTTTTACGGTGAGTTCCGTCGGAATCAAGTCCGGCTTCCGCCTGATTACGATTACCCTTCATCCAGTCCGCTATGACCCGGCAACTAACTCCTATCTCATCGCCTCCCGCTTGAAGGTAGCAATTAACTATGAACCTGACCCGAGCGCCGAAAACTTCTCCCTGACCGAAAAACAGTTACAGCTTTTCTCGGGGGCGGTCAAACTCCTTGTCGCCAACCCTGAAGATGTACCCCGGTACGCACCCCCAAAAAGGACCACCGATTTCGGCACCTATGATTATGTGGTGATCACCAACTCAACGCTAGCGCCCTATTTCCAGCGCCTGGTTGACTGGCGCACCCGTACCGGCTATTCCGGAATAATTCGCACCACCTCCTGGATTAACACCAACTACACCGGCCGGGACCTGCAAGAAAAAATCCGCAATTTTATCCGCGACTATTTCAACAACTATGGCACAATGTGGGTTCTTCTCGGCGGTGACACCAGTGTCGTCCCAACGCGACGGGCAAGGGCATATTGTGCGGGCTACACTGGAAACATCCCGTGCGACCTGTACTATGTTGACCTCCAATGGTCCTGGGACGCAGATAACGATAATATATTTGGTGAATACGGCCAGGATACCACCGACCTTTATTACGACCTGTACGTTGGTCGGGCAAGCGTTGATGACACCAATCAGGCAAAAACCTTTGTAAATAAAACTATCACCCACGAAACCGCACCACCAACCGATTACCTGCGCCGGATTCTTCTTGTGGAGGCAAACCTCTGGGCTGGGTATGACTCCGCTCAATCAAACGATTCCATTCAAAACCTTCTCCCATCTGGCTGGTCAGCGGTCAGAATCCGCGGGCCCAATAATACTACGATGGTCCGCGACTCTTTAAACAACGGTTTTCAGTTCTGCCATATGGTTGGCCATGGCAATGACTATGCCATCTGGCACTACTCCACCCCCTATTACTCAACCAGTGTTATACCGGGCCACAACAACGGTTCCCGCGTGGGTTTAATCAACTCCATCGCCTGTTATCCAGGCAACTTTGAGTATAACGACTGTCTGGCTGAGGCGAGCCATAATTGTGCCACTGGCGGCGCCCTCGCAGTGATTATGAACTCCCGATACGGTTGGGGTACACCGCCATTAATCGGCCCGTCAGAAAAACTGGATATCCGTTTCTACGACTACTTCTTTAACCACGACACGATGCCAATCGGCTTAACCCACGCTGAATCTAAAGAGGTTTATCGTAACCTCGCCAATAACAGCGACGGCGCCTGGCGGTGGTGCTATTTTGAACTGAATTTATTTGGCGACCCCCTGCTCTTGATGTACGAGCAGATCCCGGCACAACTCAACGCCACCTTTGCCAGTCCGATTAACATCGGTATTCAGAACTTCACCGTAACGGTGACCTCGGGTTCCAATCCGGTGCCCAACGCCCTGGTCTGCCTCTGGAAGGGTAACGAGGTCTATACCCGCAACTACACCAATGCCGCCGGACAGGTCACCTTCTCCATTAACCCCACCACCCCGGGCTATATGTACGTTACCGCAACCAAACCGAACTATTTGCCCGACCGCGACTCCTGTCAGGTGATTGTCACCAATCTGGATGTCGGGGTCACCAGGATTATCGCGCCCACCGGCACCGTTGACTACGGAACGATCGTAACCCCCCGGGCAATGGTAAGAAACTATCGCCCGGTTCCGGTTTCTAATGTACCGGTGCGCATGAAAATCGGCTCCGCCTACTCCAGGGATACAATTATCGTTACCATTGCTGCGAATGACTCGGCGCTGGTCCAGTTTAGCCCCTGGACCGCTCAACCCGCTGGTAACCTATCGGTAAAGTGCTCAACAATGGTCGCCGGTGATACCTATCCAGCAAACAACGCGGCAACCGGATCGGTTTTTGTCCGCTATCGGGACGTGGGTGCGGTGTCGGTGGCCGTTCCGGCAACAGTTGATTCCGGCGCCATTGTCCCGCTTCAGGCAACGGTCCGGAATTACGGCAACACCAACGAGACGTTTACCGTCACTCTAACCATCTCCGGAAGTAGCTACACTCAAGTGCGCAACAAAACACTCGCCGCCGGTGCCATTGATACCGTAAACTTCCCATCCTGGACCGCGTTAGAACGGGGCACCCGGATTCTCCGTTGCTCAACCGACCTGGGCGGCGACCACAACCCGGCAAACGACCTCGCTACCGCCAACACCTTTGTCCGGGTGCTGGATGTGGGATGTAGTAAAATCAACTCGCCAATTGGTTACATTGATTCCACCACCAGTCTGCCGGTCCGGGCAACGGTGAAGAACTATGGCAACGTTAACGCCAGTTTCTCCGCCGTATTCCGTATTATCGGGTCGGTATCCTGGAGCGATAGCGCCGTTGTAAGCAACCTTGCTCCGGGCGACTCGGTAATCGCCGTATTCAACAACTGGCCCTGTGGTCCCCGCGGTTCTTACACCACTAACTGTTCTACCCGTCTCGCCGGCGATATGCGGGGCTCCAACAACCGCACCACCGGTAACTTTGTGGTTCAGGTTCATGACCTCGCTGCCCAAGCCGTTGTTTCTCCCGGCGCCCAGGTTGACTCTGGTGCCCTGGTACCAGTCCAGGTGGCAATTGCCAACTATGGTTCTGCTTCTGAAAATGCCCGGGTCTTTGCCCGGATTCCGGGTTATTATTACGACTCCTTATCAGTGGTGTTAGCCCCCGGAGAAACGGATACCGTCTCCTTATCCGCCTGGCGGGTCAACGCACCCCGGGGCACGTTGCCGGTACGCTGCTCGGTTTACGTGGCAAACGATATAAAACGCGACAACGACACTACCTCATCAACAACCCTGGTGGTGGTTCACGATGTCGCCGCAATCGCCATTGTAAACCCAACCGGCAGTGTTGATTCCGGCGATGTCATCGTACCGCAGGCAAGACTGAAAAACACCGGTTCAACAAGTGAAATTTTCTACTGCCGTTTTACCATTACCGACGGCTACCTCGCGCAGATATCTGTCTCCTTACCAGCGGGAGCTGATACTGTCATCTCCTTCCCGAGCTGGAATGCCAATACTCCGGGCGTCTTTGCTACCAAATGCTCCACCATGCTCACCCGGGACCAGAATCCAGCAAACAACCGCACAACTGGGACGGTCCAGGTAATCGGGACCGATGTCGGGGTTGTCGCGATTGTCTCGCCAGTAGGTGAAATTGACCCCGGGCCAACCACCCCTGTCGCCCGTGTCGTCAACTACTCATCAACGCCGAGGAGTTTCTTAACCTATCTGCGCATCATCAACTCTTCCGGCACGCCGGTCTTCACCGACTCGGTTCTGGTCCACGCGCTGCCGTCCGATTCCGCTCTCACCGTCAGTTTCGCCAGCTGGGATGCAACTGCGGGGCTATATACCGTCCGGTGCTCAGTTGGACTCGGTGATGCCAACCCACAAAACGACACCATCTCTGCCACCTGTCGGGTTGTATTTCGCGACCTTGGCCTGATTTCGTTATCGCCCCAGGGCGATATCCGGCCAATGGTTGTATCACCGGTGTTAAGGGTGAAAAATTTTGGCAACGTATCTGAAAACTGCTATCTGTTCCTGGACATCGTAGACACTGTTACTGGCGCCAGGGTATATTTTGACTCCACCGAAGGGGTCAATTTGGCTCCAGGTGGAACACGGGAATTCCGACTCCCCTCGTGGGCAGCGGTTATTGGCTACTACCGACTTACCGGCTTTATCAAATCCGATGGTGACGCCGACCCGACAAACGACACCCTGGTGGTAAAATTACGGGTATCGCCAGGTGCGCTCGGCTGGCTGCGCCGTACTGATATGCCTGGTGGCACTTCGGTGAAGCACGGCGGTTGCCTCACCGGCATAGAAACCGACTCCGCCCGTATCTACGCCCTGCGGGGAAATAAAACCGCCGACTTCTATGAATATAATATGCATTCCGGCGTCTGGCGCTCCTTACCTTCACTACCCCCGGGCCCCTCGGGCAAACCGGTCCGCAAAGGTGGTGCCATTTGCTCCGATGGCGAACGCTACATCTATGCCACCAAGGGCAATAACACCTTAGAGTTCTGGCGTTACGATATCCAAAGCCGCTCTTGGCAGCAACTCCCCGATGTCCCAGCCGGGGCAAAAGCCTTAAAGGGTGGTACCGGCCTCGCCTTTATCCGACGCGGTGATACATCTGAAATCTACTGCCTAAAAGGTTCCAATACCTTTGAATTTTATGTCTACTCGGTAAATTCAGGCACCTGGGCAGCCCGGGCACCGGCACCAGCTGGCCCCTCAACCAAGAAGTTTAAATCCGGTTCTGCCCTCTGTCGTCACGGTAACGACCGACTTTACGCGGTAAAGGCCAAGGTGAACGAATTCTACGAATACTCAATTGCTCAAGACCGTTGGGTCCAGCGCGCCAGCATTCCTGATTACTCATCCTCAGGTAAACGTTCCCGGTGCGGCGATGGCTGCGGTCTGGCAAGCGACGAAAATAACACCATTTACGCCCTTGTGGGTGGTAATCGTGACTTCTTCTACTGTTATAATGTTACAACCAACAGCTGGTTTGAGTTGTCGCCGATGCCCCTCGGATCCAGCGGCAAACATGTCAAAGCCGGCGGCGGCATTACCTTCCTGCATAAACAGGTCTGGGCGCTACGGGGCAACGCCACCAACGAGTTCTATGTCTATGTACCGGACACGATGAGCCTGTTCTCACCCCAGCAGCCACCGCGCAGTGGTGTTTCATCCCGTAATATCGGTTTTAACACCGGCGCTTCTTTCACAGTCCACCCCAATCCTGCCCAGCACTTCCTTTATATTACCGCTGGCCATGACATCCCGGCTACAGTTGAAATTTTCTCGGCTACCGGCCAGCTTGTACAGACCGAACCGATAACTACAAACCGGGTGGCAAGAATTGACCTGCGCAGTCTGCCCAACGGCATTTATCTGATCCAGCTGAAAGCGGGCACCAGCACCACGATTCGAAAACTGGTAATTCACCGCTGAAGCCAAACGGCCGAGACCCAAAAAATCTGGCGGGGCGTCTTTTGCGGACGCCCCGCCTCACTTTTCCTTGCCAGCGGTTAACTATTTCAGCGGACCAACCTCCGCTTCAACCGCCCGGAGCAGTTCTCCGGTCTTAACCAGGTCACACAGCCGATTGATGTCGTACTGAAGCGGGCGATCCTCCTCCAGTTTCGGGACCACCTGGCGGATCAACTCATAGGCAACCTTTGTCCCGCGCCCAAGCCCCAGTGGCTTGCGAAACTCAACCGCCTGGGCACCGCTCATAAGTTCAATCGCCACCACAAACCAGGCGTTGTCAATAATCATCCTGGTCTTGCGCGCCGAGGTAAAGGACATAGAAACGAAATCCTCCTGATCGGCTGCAGCTGGTATTGAGCCGGTTGCCGCCGGCGCAGAAAGGATCCGATCTTCGCAGATCAGCATCCCCTGAGTATACTGCGCCAGCATTAAACCGGAAAACATCCCCGCCCCCTTGGTGAGAAACGCCGGCAGACCAACTGATAGGTTGCGGTTCAAAAGCCGGTTGGTTCTTCTTTCTGCCAAAACGGCGATCATCGTTACCGCTGAGCCAACCAGATCCAATGCCAGGGCTAACGGTGTCCCCTGGAAATTGGCCCCGGTCAGATAGGCACCGTCTTCCGGGAAAAATAGCGGATTGTCTCCCACGCCGTTAAGTTCAATCTCAAACATCTTTCTTGCCCAAGCAAGGGCATCCTTAGCCCCGCCCACCACCTGCGGTGTAGAACGCAAAGAGTAGGCATCTTGCACCTTTTTGCCCGGCTGCTTGAGCATCTCAGAACCTTCGGTCAGCCGCCGGATGTTTTCGGCACAGTTAATCGCCCCAGGATAGCCGCGCGCCTTATGAATCCGCTCATCATAAGCCGCCATATTGGCGTTCAGAACCTCCAGCGTCAAAGCGGCCGCGACCTCAGAAGTTTTAAAATAGACATCCGCATCGGCCAGTTCCAGCGCCCCCATTCCCGCAGTCATATTTGAACCGTTAATTGTCGCCAGCCCATCCCGGGCCTCAAATTCTATCGGCTCAATCCCGGCGCGGCGCAACGCCTCGGCACCGCTCAGCCTCTCCCCATTATAAAACGCCTCGCCCTCACCCAGAAGCACCAGCGCCATCTGACTCATCGGCGAAAGATCTCCACAGGCACCAACCGAACCCCGGTCAAAGACTACCGGCGTTACCCCTTTATTCAGAAACTCCATTAGCGTCTCAACCACCTTTAGCCTAATACCCGATTTGCCGTTGGCCAGAACGTTAATCCGGGAACAGATTGCCGCCCGCACCACCTCCTCCGGTAATGGTTCACCGCAACCAGCAGAATGGGAATAAACCAAATACCGCTGGAACTGCCGGGTCTGTTCCGGAGTCAAAATTACCTCGGAAAGCTCACCAATGCCGGTGGTGATTCCGTACATCACCGCCCGGGCAGCGATTTTCTCTTCCACAAAACCCCGGCATCGGTTTATCCGCTCCCGGGCAGCAGGCGCCAGTTCCACCCGCTCCCTTTCCCGCGCCACCTGAACCAGGTTTTCAATTGTTAAGTTTTTGCCGTCAAGAACTACCGTCATTTTTATCTTTCTCCTTTTTTCAACATATTCTGAACATGGCTTCCAGGCCAGTAAACCCGCTTGCACCGCGGACACCGCCGGAAATCATTGTGAATCTGATAAATATAAAAAGGAATTGCCGGTCGCGCATCATCCCGGCTGATCCGCGCCAGAACCTCATTACAAACAAGACACCGGGAAAGCACCCCTTGTTGCCCCTCTTCTTTGTCGCCGAATTCAAAATTCAATCGCCGTCTGACCGCCACAACCTGCTCCTCGGGCTTCTCGCTCGCCAGAAAAAAAACCTCGGGCAACCGCTGTAAACGCCGGTTTCGGGTAAGAAAAACCCTGCCCTCTGCCCGTGCCTGCCGATAGGCGGTTATCCCACTCGGGTTACGCTCATAACGCACATCCAGCCCCAAAAGCCGCAACTTCTGGGCAAGTTTACCCAACATCACATCACACCAGAGCCTTGGTGTCTGCGAACTTGACATCGGTTATACACTTTAACCAAACCGAATTGAAAATCAAGCCTGACATTCTCTGCATTTCCTTTTGTTCGGCCCCCCTCGCTCTTTAACGCACGGTGAAACAACAAAAGAAATCGGGTTTCTCCCCTACCCAGGGATCACGATGCAAATTAAACGCCCGCCATCACCCCAGCCCCGGGAACGGTGGGGGGG
>FMJZ01039209.1_pt1 | contig 22405 bp, 23 predicted proteins | sample 1987881 | NCBI WGS metagenome assembly FMJZ01 (sample SAMEA4378227, study PRJEB15110) | soil metagenome | biome: soil; feature: Field; material: Soil | place: India | collected 2015-03-11 | depth 0 m
GGCAAGGTTGTGCTCTACCAGCTGAGCTACACCCGCATTAATTGATTCTTTTTTTGGGATCAAGTGAATCTATTATTTTCTCAAAGATCGCCAATTGTTCTTCCATATAGTTTATTTTTAATTCTAACTCTTTTATCCTTCTATTTGCAAATTCTTCAATTGCTTCTGCCCTTTTTAATAAATTTTCACGTATCTCTTCAAATTCTTTCATTAGTCTATTAAGTTTTCTTAACTGCCTTTTCTTTTTCCATTTTTTTAAAAATGATAACATGTAAAAAATTATCATAAAATCTTTACACATGTCAATGTTTACACTCTTTCAGTTTTCCATCAAGATATATTAGGCTATTTTAGAATTTTGGTATTTTAACTCTTTAGAAACCTGTATAAGTAATGTTATATTTAATATATGTTTAAAATTAGGAAAATAAGCTCTTTGTTTTATTTTATAGGCTTTTTAATCGTATTTGCTGAAACTATTCTTTATTTTTATGGGAAAAGTATATGCACAACACAAGAATGCAAAGTTGTAGAAAGCTTTGTTAAAGGTGGGAATCTCTCTCTTCTTATTTCAGGCTTAATTGTATTTGGAATACTATTTTTTATCTCCTCTTATAAATTTTCTGAGCCATTAAATAATCTTTTTGAAAAACTTCATTCTGGCATCCTTGTTGTGGCTTTATCAGTAGAAGGTTATTTATTAGGCTTCCAGAGTTTTATAATAAAAGAAATTTGCCTTTTTTGTCTTGCTGTATTTGGGATCCTCTTTTTAAGTAGTTTACTTAGAATTTTTGAGAAACGATTTGAAATAATTCTAGCCTTTGCTGGTTTTATTTCTGTTTTTTTCATGACCTATGTTGTAAATCCTGAGATTAAACAGGTGTATTCTGGCCAGTATGTTCTTGTTTACTCTAAGGGATGTCCTCACTGTGAAGAAGTAATTCAATTCAGTAAAACTCATTCAATTTTAGTTCAGACTATTGAAGCGAAAAATATTGCAGGCATTCTTAAGTCTTTGAAAATAGAAAATGTTCCTGTTTTATTTTGTGATGAGGGTGAAACAAAAAAAATCATTATCGGCAAAGATAACATAAAAGAGTATTTGTTTACAAAAGCTTTACCAACGAATACTGAGGAAGGGCTATGTCCTATCTTTGAGAAAAAGAAATGTCAGTAAGAAAATCTTTAAGTTTTAATGCATTTTTTATAGCATATCCCATATAGTCGTTGTCAAAGTAGACGTATGCAGTTTTATTCCATATTCTAAGTTTTTGAGCCCATTCACTGAGTTCTTTATCTGTATAATCTGAAGCATAAAGCTTCTGTGAACCATGAAGTCTTACATAAACAAAATCTACAGTAACTATCTCGTAGTAAGGAAATCTTCCAGCAGAGTCTGCTATGCAGAAAGCAATATTATTCAGTTTCAGAATTTCAAAAAAAATATCATTAATAAATGTTTTATTCCTCACTTCAATTGTATATTTATATTTTCTGTCTAACATGGAAATAAAATTATCAATCAGTATCTTATCAAATTTTAAGCCTGGTGGAAGCTGAATCAGTATAACTCCGAGTTTTTCTTTTAATATTGAATACTTCTTGATAAAACCATCAATTACAGCTTTTTCAATTTTGAGTTTCTTAAAATGTGTTATCTGTCTTGAAAGTTTTACTGAAAATAAAAAATCTTCTGGTGTTAGGTTATACCATTTTTGAAATGTTAAAGGTTTCACATCTCTGTAAAAAGTTACATTTATTTCAACAGTGGAGAAATACCTGCAGTAATAAGAAAGCCACTCTGAATATTTTAATTTTTCAGGATAAAAAATTCCCTTCCAATGTCCGTACTGCCATCCAGATGTACCAATATAGTAATTTAATCCTCTTTGTATAGCTTGCTCCATAAGTCTTCATAATAAAACAACTTTTTAAAAAGCCATGTTCTATTATTTAAATTCCACTCTATTGTAGATTTTAAACCTGATTCAAATTTTGTTGTAGGAGACCAGCCTGTGGTATTCTTTATTTTTTCACTACTAATCGCAAACCTTTTTTCATGACCGGGACGGTCGGGCACAAAGTTTATCAATTTTTCAGGCTTATCAAGAATTTTCAATATTTGTTTTATAATATCAATTACTGTAAATCTCTCTCCGCTACCCACATTATATACTTCACCTGTTTTGCCTTTTTCAAGAAGAGCAAAAATTGCTCTAATACAATCACATAAATAAAGCCACTCTCTTATTATTTCACCTGTTCCATAAATTGGAATTTGCTCATTTCGCAAAGCTTTTAGAATTGTCATGGGAATAAGTCTTTCAGGATTCTGCCAAGGACCATAAATGCTGCATAGTCTGACAGTAATAACCGGAAGCTTCAAAGCTCTCCAGTAAACTTGTCCAAGCATATCTGCGGAAGCCTTGCTTACAGCATAGGGTGAACGAGGATTTAAAGGACTGTCTTCGTCTCTTTCCCCCTCTTTAATATCGCCATATTCTTCATAAGATGTAATATTTATAAACTTTTGTACTTCAAACTCTTTAGCAAGTTCAAGAAGGTATATTGTTCCTATAATATTTGTCTCCATAAAAACACTCGGCTCTATAACTGATCTATCTATATTTGTTTCAGCTGCAAAATGCAATATTACTTGTGGCTTTTGTTTTTCAAATATTTTTCTTAATTCTTCTTTATCAAGGATGTCAACAGTATAAAAATCAAGTCTGTCTTGAATTGGCTTAAGTCTTTCCATATCCCCTGCATAGGTCAATTTATCAACAACTGTAACCTTCCAACCCTTTCTTGCAGCTAATCTTACAAAATCACTTCCTATAAAACCGGCTCCACCTGTAACAAAAAATTTCATTTTTGAAGCCTCCTAAAAATTTTTTTTCTTAATTATACCAAAAATAAAGCATGATGTTTTAAAATAAAATTTATCAATATATTCAGATTAAGGGGGTGCATTATAAATGCCAATTTATGAGTATGAATGTCTTAAATGTCACAAAATTCATGAAGTTATTCAGAAATTCACTGAAGAACTTCTAAAGAATTGCCCTGTTTGTGGAGGAGAAGTTAAAAAACTTGTCTCTCAGTCTTCTTTTATTTTAAAGGGCAGTGGCTGGTATGTAACAGACTATGCAAGAAAAAACAACTCAGACAATAGTTCATCTAACTCAAATAAAACATTCAAAAAAATAGAAGGAAAATCAACATAGATGGTAAAGTCTTATATTCATGTGCCATATAATAAAATCTATGAACATATAGATATTATTACAAAAGAGAGATTCAATCTTGAAATATATTTTAACTCTCAAACTCTTGATTACATCACAAAAAAAGACATAGAAAAACTCAAGAACGCTCTTTCTAATGAGCTTTCTTTATCTTTTCATGCACCATTTATGGATTTATCTCCTGGTGCTATTGATTCAAAAGTAAGAGAAGTGACAATCGAAAGATTTAATCAGATTTTTGATGTTGCTGCCTTGCTAACTCCAAAATCAATAGTTTTTCATTCAGGTTATGAAAAATGGAAGTATGCCTTTAAAGTAAATACATGGCTTGAGGCAAGTCTAAAAACATGGGAGAAAATTTTACCAAGAGCTGAACAATTAAATATTAAAATCGCTATAGAAAATATTTTTGAAGAAGAACCTGAAAGTCTAAGAATGCTTGTAGAAAAAATTTCCTCTCCCTATTTTGGAATATGTTTTGATACAGGGCATTTTAATCTCTTCTCAAAAAAAAGTATTGCAGAATGGATTTTCTGCTTGAATGACTATATTGTTGAGGTTCATCTACACGACAACAATAAAAATTTTGATGAACATCTTGCTATAGGAAACGGTTGTTTTGATTTTGAAAAATTTTTTGAATTATTTAAAAATAAAAATTGTATCTATACAATTGAGGCTCATACAATTGAAAGTGTGTTTAAAAGCATAAAAATGCTAGATGAATTGATTAAATAAAAATTATTATGGTATTTTATTATTTAAAACTTATAATATAAAGGGTATAACCATGGCAAAGATGAAGGGTGCAGAAATTTTGATTGAGTGTTTAAAAAGGGAGGGCGTAAAACATATTTTTGGATACCCCGGCGGAGTAATTCTTGACATTTTTGACCTTCTTTATGATGACCCAGATATAAAATTAATCCTCACCAGACATGAACAAGGAGCAACACATGCAGCTGATGGATATGCAAGGGTTAGTGGCAAACCAGGTGTTGTTCTTGTAACAAGTGGTCCAGGTGCAACGAATACTGTAACAGGGATTGCGAATGCATACATGGACTCTGTTCCCTTAGTTGTTTTTACAGGACAGGTCCCAACATTTCTTATTGGGAATGATGCTTTCCAGGAGGCAGATATAGTAGGAATTACAAGGCCGTGCACTAAATACAATATTCTTGTTAAAGATGTTAAAGACTTAGCAAAACAGATAAGAGAAGCTTTTTATATTGCAACTTCTGGCAGACCAGGACCTGTTCTTATAGACCTTCCAAAAGATGTTATACAGGGAAGAACAGAGTTTGTTTGTCCTGAAAAAATTCATATAAGAAGCTATAACCCTACTTATGAAGGTAATGTTTATATGATAAAAAAAGCTGCACAGGAAATAGGAAAAGCAAAAAAACCTGTTATTATTGCAGGAGGAGGTTGTGTTATTTCTAATGCTCATGAATACTTAAAAGAACTTGCAGAGTTTACACAGATTCCTGTTGCAAATACACTTATGGGACTCGGAAGTTTTCCAGTCACACATGAGTTCTCACTTGGAATGCTCGGTATGCACGGAACATACTATGCAAATATGGCAGTTCAAAACTCAGATTTAATAATTGCAATTGGAATGAGATTTGATGACAGAGTTACAGGTAAGACAGATGCTTTTGCACCAAACGCTAAAATTATCCATATTGATATTGACCCTACCTCTATTCGTAAAAATGTAAGAGTAGATATCCCTATAGTTGGTGATGTAAGTAGAGTTTTACAGGTTTTGAATAAAATTTTAAAAGAAGAAGTTAAACCTCAATGGCAGGAAATAAGACAAGCATGGCTAAAACAGATAAACCAGTGGAAAAAAGAAAGACCTTTAGCTTATGAGTTTAATCCTGCAGTAATCAAACCCCAGTATGTTATTGAAAAAATATACGAAGTTACAAAAGGGGATGCTATTATTACAACAGAAGTTGGACAGAATCAGATGTGGGCAGCACAGTTTTATAAATTTGATAAACCTCGCAGATTAGTAACATCAGGAGGACTTGGAACAATGGGTTATGGATTTCCTGCTGCAATTGGTGCCCAGCTTGCTTTTCCTGACATGACTGTTATTGACATTGCAGGTGATGGAAGCATTCAGATGAACATACAGGAACTTGCTACTGCTGTGATTTATAATCTGCCAGTAAAGGTTGCCATAATTAATAACAGTTATCTTGGAATGGTAAGACAATGGCAAGAAATTTTTTATGGTGAAAGGTACTCACATACTTACTTAAGCACAGCTCCTGATTTTGTTAAAGTTGCAGAATCCTACGGAGCAGTTGGATTAAGAGCAACAAAACCAAATGAGGTTGAACCAGTTATAAGAGAAGCTTTATCAATAAGAAAGCCTGTATTTATGGATTTTGTTGTGGACTGGAAAGAAAAAGTTTATCCCATGGTACCCCCAGGAGCTCCTATTGACCAGATGATTCTTGAAGAGAAGAAAAAAGAGCGTAAACTCAAAGCAGTGAAATAGGAGGCAACTGTGAGACATACAATCTCTGTGCTTGTAGAAAATAAATTTGGTGTTTTAGCAAGGATAGCAGGACTGTTCAGTGGTAGAGGCTATAATATAGAAAGTTTGTCAGTTGGTGAAACTATAGATCCTAATATTTCAATAATGACAATTGTTACAACAGGAGATGATAGAGTTATTGAACAAATTACAAAGCAACTCAATAGATTAATTGATGTTATTAAAGTTGTTGATTTAACTGAAATAGACCATGTGGAAAGAGAAATGGTTTTAATTAAGGTTGCACCAAGAAAAGAAAATAGATTGGAATTATTGAAAACAGTAGAAATATTTAGAGGCAGAGTTGTTGATTCAGGACCAACAACTTATACAATAGAAGTTACAGGAGATGAAAAAAAAATTCAGGCTTTTATTGAACTAATGAAACCTTTGGGAATAAAAGAATTTGTTAGAACAGGCAAAGTAGCTATTCCACGCGAAATATCTCAAAAAAAACAATAAAAAATTCTATTCAGGAGGAATAAATGGCAAATAAAGCTAAAGTATATCTTATTGATGTAACAAATAGAGACGGTGTTCAGACTTCAAGAATATTGCTTCCAAAGCTTTCTAAAACTTTGCTAAATTTATATCTTGATGAGATGGGAGTTTACCAAAGTGAAATAGGTTTTCCAACATTAAAACACGAAGTTAATTATATCAATGCTAATTTAGAACTTGCTGAACTTGGTGTATTTAAAAGAATTCATCTTGAAGGATGGACAAGAGCAATTCCTGAGGATGTGGAATTGACTTTTAAGAATTGCCCCAAAATAAAACATCTTAATCTTTCAGTTTCTACATCTGAGATAATGATACAGGGGAAATTTCAGGGAAGAAAAACTTGGAATGATATTGTAAAAGGAATGTATAATGCTGTAAAACTTGCTAAAGAATTGGGAGCAGAAACAGTTGGATTTAATGCAGAAGATGCTTCCCGTACAGAGTTAAGTAGATTAATTGAATTTATTCTTGCAGGGAAAGAAGCAGGAGGTGATAGATTCCGTTACTGTGATACACTTGGATGTGAAGACCCAATTACTATTTATGAAAGAATTCATACTCTTGCACTGGCAACAAAGTTTCCTATTGAAATGCATTGCCATAATGACCTTGGAATGGCAGAAGCAGTGTCTGTTGCAGGAGCACAAGGAACAATAGAAGCAGGAGTTGACAGTTACATAAATACAACAGTCAATGGATATGGTGAAAGAGCAGGAAATGCTGATTTAGTTTCAACAATTCTGGCATTAAAATTTTCTCATGGTTTGAAAGAAAAATGCCCTCTTGATGAACATGTTAATCTAAAAATGGCATGGAAAATAGCAAAATACGCATCCTATGCCTTCAATATCCCTATTCCTATAAATCAACCCGGTGTTGGTGCAAATGCTTTTGCTCATGAATCAGGAATTCATGCAGATGGTGTTCTTAAAGATAGGGCTAACTATGAACTTTATTCTCCTGAAGATGTAGGACGTGGTGAACCCGAACTTCTTGAAACAGGTAGAATCATAACAACAGGAGAATATGGTGGAATTAAAGGATTCAGATATGTATACAGCAAACTTGGAATAGAATTTCACGATGACAATGAAGCAAGAAAAATTCTTGAACTTGTTCAATATGCAAATCTGCATACACAGAAACCTCTTACTGATGATGAGTTAAAATTTATAGCAACTTATCCTGATATTGTCAAACAGATTCTAACTGTAATCCCCTAAGATTAATGATTTTCTATTTCAATAAGGAGGATTAGATGCATACAATTACTTTGATACCCGGAGATGGTATAGGCCCTGAAATTTCAGAAGCAATGAAAAAAGTTGTTGAAGCTACAGGCGTTCAAATTCAATGGGAAATTCAAAATGCAGGAGAAGAAGTATATTTAAAAGAAAGTACTCCGCTTCCTGAAAGAGTTATTGAATCAATAAAGAAAAACAAAATTGCTATAAAAGGACCTGTAACAACTCCTGTTGGAACAGGGTTCAGAAGTGTTAATGTCTCATTAAGACAAGCTCTGGACCTTTATGCCTGTGTCAGACCATGTAAGAGCTTCAAAGGCGCGAAAACATTATATGACAATATTGATTTAGTGATTGTAAGGGAAAACACTGAAGACCTATATGCAGGTATAGAGTTCAAAAAGAGCGAGCCTGAAACAATTGATTTAATCAGATTTATTGAAGAAAAATCAGGCAAAAAAATTAGAGAAGATTCAGGGATAAGCATTAAACCAATTTCAGTTTTTGGTAGTGAAAGAATTGTCAGATTTGCTTTTGAGTATGCAAGAAAAAATGGACGAAAAAAAGTTACAGCAGTTCATAAAGCAAACATTATGAAACACACTGACGGACTTTTCCTTGAAGTAGCAAAACAGGTTGCTACACATTATCCTGATATTGAATTTGAAGATAAAATCGTTGATAATATGTGTATGCAACTTGTTCAGAAGCCTGAATTATATGATATTTTGGTTTTGCCAAATCTTTATGGAGATATTATCAGCGATTTAGCAGCTGGACTTATTGGTGGACTTGGATTGGCACCAGGTGCAAATATCGGAGATGAATATGCGGTTTTTGAGCCAACTCATGGAAGTGCCCCAAAATACAAGGGACTCAATAAGGTAAATCCTTTTGCAATAATATTAAGTGCTGTTATGATGTTGAGACATATTGGAGAAGAAAAAGCTGGAAATAAAATAGAGAAAGCAGTAGCTGAAATAATAAAAGAAGGTAAATTTGTCACCTATGATATGAAATCACCTGATAATCCAATTCCACCTGTTGGAACACAAGAGGTTGCAGAAGCATTGGTAAAAAGGATAAAAAGTTATTAAATTAGATTTTCATGTGTCAAATTGACAGCAGGAGTAATTTTTGGGTTTTATTACCAGTATTGCTAAGCTAGAGACTGCTTATTTTATTCTACATTTATTAATATGAACGAAATTTTTTTAATAATTTTTCTTATTATTTTGAATGGTTTTTTTGCTGCAGCTGAAATCGGAGTAGTTACATTAAGAAAAACAAAACTTAAACAGCTGATAGAAGAAAAAAGACAGAATGCTGAAATAGTTAAAAAATTCAAGGAAAGTCCAGATAAATTTCTTGCAACAATTCAAGTTGGAATTACTATTATAGGAAGCCTTGCTTCAGCAGTAGCAGGTGCATATGCAGTAAAAAATATTAAACCTTTGATTGAGATTTTACCATTTAGTTTTTTAAAAATTTCTGCAGAAGCAATATCTATAGCAATAGTTGTAATATTAGTGACATATTTGTCAGTTGTAGCTGGTGAACTAATTCCCAAATCCATTGCACTATCTCATCCTGAATGGATAAGTTTAAAAACTGCAAAATTTATTGATAGATTTTCAAAATTAACTTTTATTTTTGTAAAAATCCTCACTATTAGCACAAACTTTATTCTTAAACCTTTTGGGCTCAGAGCATTTTCACAAAGAGGATTTATTTCACAGGAGGAACTAAAACTTTTAATTGAAGAGGGAGAAGAAAAAGGAATATTTGAACCAGATGAAAGACAACTTATTCACAGTGCCTTTAGTTTTGCTGAAATAACAGTTAAAGAAATAATGGTGCCAGCACCTCAAATGGTTACTGTTAGCATTTATATGAATGTTAATGAAATTAAAGAAATTATAATGGATGAAAAATTCTCAAGATACCCTGCATTAGGAAAGGACATGAATGATATTAGAGGAATACTTCATGCAAAAGATTTTTACAATGCGATCATTAAAAATCCTGAGTTATTCGATATAAAGAGACTTCTTAAACCTCCAATGTTTGTTCCTGAAACAATGAAAATAAACATACTTCTTAAAGAAATGCAGAAAAAAAGAGTTCATATGGCAATAGTTGTTGATGAATATGGAGTTGTAACAGGACTTGTAACCCTTGAAGATATTCTTGAGGAACTTGTAGGTGAAATCAGAGATGAGTATGATATTGAAATGCCTGTAATTACCCTCCCTGATGGTTCAATGATAATTGATGCTGCAATTTCAATAAGAGACTTAAAGGAAGATTATGGCATACAAATTGAAGAATCAGAAGAGTATGACACTTTGGGAGGATTTATTCTCACATCACTTCAGAGAATACCACACGTTGGTGATACTGTAAATATTGACGATAAAAATTTCAGAGTAATAGAAATGGTAGGACAAAGGATATCAAAAATAAAATATGAGGATATAAATTCTAATAAAAAATAGGCATTCTTCTTACAATAAATCGGTAAGACAATATTATCAAAATTACAACTCCTAACGAGAGAGCAACTTCCATCCAGGTAGGATAGTACTTTTCTGGAAGTGGAACATACCAGTTGTAGGCAATTAAACTTATATTGAATCTATTAATTATAACTCCTGATGCTATAAAGAAAGCCATAATCCGCACTAATTTAGCAGATTTTATTCTTATTGCATAAATTAAAGTAATTGCAGGAGTCAAAACAAAGCCAATGTTTTCAAAAAGATACCATAATCCATAATCAGTACTTAAATAATGCCACCTGTTATAATGAATAAGATCAAAAATTTTAAGGATTAAGTATACAAAAAGTGTAAAAACAATTGCTTTAGCAAGTCCTAATGTTTTTACATCAAAATCTTTCTGATGAAAGTTTTTGATTTTATCTCTGAAAACTCTATGCGATATAGTGCTTTCTATTATAACCATTGATATACCAGCAAAAATTGCAGAAATAAGAAAGAAAAGTGGAAGCAATGCTGAATACCAGAGTGGATGCAGTTTTGTAGGAGCAACAAGAAAAATTCCACCAAGTGCTGATTGATGTCCCCCTGCTATAATGACTCCAAAAACCGTTGCCCATATACCAAGTTTTGAAAAGAAATCTCTCAGTTTTTCTCTACCAAGCCATTCAAAGAATGAAGGAAACCACTCAATAAAGCAGATGATAATATACAAAAAGAAATGCCATGCAATTAGAAAAAGTATTGAGTTTAATCCCCACGACCAGCCAATTACATAGAAAATACGGTAATATCTACCAAGATCGAACATCAAAGCAAAGACTGCAAATACATAGCCAAGAAGGCTTGAAAGAATTGCTGGTTTGGCAAAGTGTTTGTAATCCTTTATTCCAAAAAGATAAACCGCTGTTCCTACTGTAAGTCCTGGTGCAGCAAGAGCAATTCCTGCAAGAATATCAAAACTAATCCATAATCCCCATGGATAGGTATCTGAAAGATTTGTTGCAGGTCCAAGTCCGTAAATAAGTCTGTATCCCATTGAATAAAAGGATACAATAAGAATAATTAACGCAATGAGATTCCAGAAAGTTGCTCTACTTGATATATATTCTTTAAATGTCATACCTAAAAGAATTTTTTCTCTGAACCAGCTACTCTTTGTCATGGCTTTCATTTTTATTTTTTTTATTTTTTGAAATCATATAATAAGCACCCCAGACAAGTGGAACAGCAGCAATTATTTCAAGTACTTTGACAGTGAAAAGAAAATTTTTACTAAGGTTTGGAATAGGATTTTTATCAAGTTTTGGAAAGCCAAGATTTTCAAAGGGTACTCCAGAAATATAAAGCCAGCTTGTTCCTCCAGCTTCATGCTCTCCATAAACATGAGGAATATATCTTTGAGGATTATTATTTATTGTTTCATGAGCAAGCTTAAGTATTTCACTTCTTAATCCGATTTTCATAACATCAGCTGAACATATTTCAACACAGGCAGGAAATCTGCCTTCTGTAATTCTATCAAAACACATTGTACATTTTGTAATCTGTGGAGTAATAGGATCATAATATTCATAGGCTGGAATATCAAAGGGACATGCAATCATGCAGTAACGACATCCCACACAAAGTGATGGATTATAAAGAATAGCACCTTGTTCAGTTTTTTTAAAGGCATCAACAAAGCAAGCAGCCTGACAGGCAGGATCAATACAATGCATACATTGTTTTTTAACATATACAGAGATACTATTTTCATAAAATCTATTAACTACTGTAAATGAACCAGCAGCAGGTCTTCGGACTTTATCAAAAACCGAAGGCTTTTTATCTTTTGATTCTTCAAATTCATTAATGGGTCTGTTAGGATTTTTATTCCATTCATTACATGCCCATTCGCATCTACGACAACCAATACATTTTGTTAAGTCAACCAAAACAGCATAGGGTTCTTTATGCAGTATATCTACTTTTTTTATTTCTTCATACTTTTCCCAGTTTTTTCTGTTTGCCACATTTCCTGTAGAGAATTTTGAAAAATCTGTAGCAAAAGTATTCTTGCCTATAAGAGTTAATCCTGCAACTGTAAGGGCTTTTTTAAGAAAATCTCTTCTATCCATAATCAATCCTCTAATAGTTTTTCTTTTCTTTAATCATGTTAAAAATTACTATAAAAGCAAATATTGAAAGTATAGCCACTAAATATTCATATCCGTGATGTGAAAAAAGTTGCTCAATTATGTACATTTACATTACTCCTTTTTCTTTCATGACATTCACTGCATTTTTTTGGTTTTTCAAGGCTCATGTTTTCATGGCATTTTATGCACATGCTGTGATATGCTGATTGAAGTCTCTGTCTTCCCAATGCCTTTGCATCAAAAAAGATACTATGACAAACTGCACATGCAGGAGGATTATCTTTTTGAGCTTCGGCATCCTCTTTGCTTTTATGATGACAGCCTTTACAGATACTCTGAATATTTTTATGAAAGTATGTGGCAATACGACTTTGATTTGAGATATCAGTAAGCTTTTTAATCATTCTGTAATGCGGCATTTTTACGGGTTTAAACTCATTTTCAATATGTTTTATTATTATCTCTTTTTTTAGTTTGTCTGATAATACTGTAAATGGACTTACTTCTTCAGGTTCTTTTTTCCCTGTATGACAGCGAATACAGATTTCTCTGTTACCTACTTCTGTTTTAATTGGTGCAATAAAGTAATGGCAACCCAAACACTCTTTTTTTAAAGTTATCTGTTTATGACAGCCCTGACAACTTATCTTTGTATTAAGTGAATGAAAAGCTGTAAGAGTATTTACAAATCCACCTTCTTGTTTACCCTTCAGAGTATGGCAATCCCTGCAAGCCTTTAGTGTTTCATGGTGACAGCCTCTGCATGTTTTATTGTTTTTCTCATGGAAGTTATGTTTAAAAGCAACGCCTTTCATCTTTCCTTCTTCAATGCTAAGAAATACTTTATCTGGTTGGTCTCTTTGAGGTCTTGAAACTTCTTTAAGCTCTTCAATTGTCCTGTATTTTCCTGTATGACACTTTGAGCATTCTACAGGACCTGCTTCTAATCCCTTTATTTTATTATTAACATGACAGTTTAAACAAAGTTTATGATAGGAATTCTTTATGTTTAAATTCTTTTCCTTTGCTACTTTGACTATTTTTGAAAGCTCAGTCCCTCTTTTTTTAGTAAAATCGTGACAATAATAACATGACTGCTCAGTTCCTTTTTCATATACAAGTGCAAGTTCCTTATTTTTTTCTTCAATGTCATAGATATGATGACAGAGGCTACAGTCTTCTTTATGTTTTTTAATATGATTGTCATGAAGATAAAAATCAAAATCAAATACAGGATATCTTATCTTAATTTTTTCATTTACTTTTTTATGGCATTCTCTGCAGGAAAGAATTTCAGGACCTGTTTTTTTATTTTGAGCACTTAGTTTTTGATGACAGATTAGACACTTACTATGATAGGCATTTTTAAGCTCTTCAGGATTTTTTATGTTTTCTTGAAAAGAAAAAACAAAATCATTATATTTATCCTTTAAGTGACATTCCTGACAGACTAATTCTTGAGGTTTATTAAGTATTTTTGCCATAGAATCAACATGTTTTTGATGTTCAAATATAACTTTACCATACTGAAGAATGCCAAACACTTCTTTATGTGCTATTTCTATAAGATTTTCAGGCTTTATAAAATCTGTTTGACTTTTAGAATAAATTGTCATAGCCAAAAAAATAAATACTGATAAAACTATAAAAAACATTTTTTTCATGGTTTCATCTCTTCTGGAATCTCTATTGCTTCAGCAATAATATCAGTCAAAAATTTAACATGCACTCCAAGTTTATAATAGTCATTTAAATCTTCAATTCCTTTGTGACATGTATGACAGGGAGCAATTACTATTTTCGCACCTGTCTGTTTTATCTGTTCTGCTTTTATTTTGCCACCTTCAATCCTTGCCATTTTCCATGGAGGTCCTGAGTCTATCATTCCTCCACCTGCACAACAGCAGTAGTTATATTCATATCTTGGATCTATATCAATAAAGTTTTCACATGTTGCTTTCACTATATATCTAATCATTTTTCCCAATCCTCTATATCTTACAATATTACAAGGATCCTGTACTGTAACAGGTTCTTCAATTTTTTTTGCAATCTTAATCTTTCCATCTCTAATTAATTCATAGAAAAACTCAACAGCATGAATGTATGGAATAGGAGAGTTTTTCCAACCAAGAAATCTCACTCCTTCATAAACTCCTGTTCTAAATGCATGTCCACACTCACCTATTAAAATTTTTTTAACATTTAACTTAAAAGCAAGCTCATAATGTCTTCTTACAACCATACCCATTGTTTCTAAATCTTGAGCATAAAATGATTTATTTGTGTAGTCCCATCCATCAGTATCTGGCATTGTCCAGTCAACTCCTGCAACATTCATTATTTTTGACATGTTTGTAAGAAGTCCTGTCATGTATTTTGCTTCAAGTCCATGAGCAAGATAAAGAATTTCAGCATCTTTTTTGCCAAGAGGAATTCTTGCATTTTTGATTTCTGCTTTTAGTTCATCTTCAAGCCACTGAACTGTATCAAGCCATTCATCCTGTCTGAACCAGAGCATATTTATTGTCTGCATATGGCTTAAAGCCTGATCCTGTATGTACTGTGGCACTGCTCCAATAAGGCAGCATATTCTTCTTACAAGAGAGATTAAATAAGCAATATCAATCCCAAAAGGACAAAACTGGACACATCTCCGACAAAGGTTACATTCTGAAAAGGCAATTCTGGCATATTTTTTAATATCTTCTTTACTTACATTTCCCGATTTATTAAGAATATCCCAGATTGTCTGTTTTACTTTAGCTGCAGGAGCATATGTAGGATCATTTGCATGGCTCAAATAATGATGGCATGAGGAAGTACACATTCCGCATCTCATACAGGTTTCAACAAAAATCTTAAGTCTTGCAGATGCTTCATTTTTTAAAACTTTATCAATAGCTTTTTTTATCTCTACTTCAGAGATATTTTCTAATGTTTTATCTATCCCTATGTCTGTAACAGGCTTTCTAATAAAAATTTCTTTGCCCATATCAGTAATCCTTTGAATGTCTTACAGCACCAAATTCAGAGCCAGTATGAGCCCTTGTTAACCAGAATAAAAACATGTGATTTAACCTTGTAAAAGGAATTAAAATAAGCATAATCTCTCCAGAAATAAAATGGATTACAAGCATAATTTTATATTCAAGTAAAAGCTCATAACTGGCAAGAAATCCTGTTATAAAAGGCAATAAAACAATGATTAGAGCCAAATAATCTCCCTTACCTGATAAAAATCTTACATCAGGCTGGACAATTCTCCGTATCAGGAGTAAAATCACACAAACTATAACAATGATTGTCATCGCATCCGCTAAATCTTGAGGCAGGCTCCACCAACTAATTTTCCATGACTCATACCATAATTCAATATGTGCTGTTAAAAAAATAGGAGTAAAAATAAGGCATATATGAAAAACAAATGTAATAATTGTGAACCATGGATGTTTTCTCATGCTTATACTTCCATAAGGTATAAGCCAGTGAATAAAAGAACGAATGGTATATTTTAGGCTTAGATAGGGATAAATAACCCTTTCTTTTTTTGCAAGCTGGATAATTTTCCAAACCCGATAAAACATTCCAGCAAAAAACACTATAAAGGCAAACCATACCAGAGGTCCTCTTACCAATGTATAAATTGAAGGATCTTTTAAAAACTGCTCCATTATCTCAATATCTCTCCAATTGTTAAAATTCTTCTGTAATACCTACCATTTTTAATGCATCTTACAAGAATTTTTTCACCATCAGGGCTAAATTGAGGTTCCCATAGCATATCAAAGGTGTCTTTTCCTATTTTCCCATCCAGTACTATAAAATAAACTCCTTCTTTTTCTGCTTTTGCAACAATATGAGAGCTATCAGGACTGAATTGAAGTGACCAGACTCTGTCAAATCCTTGTTTCCACGGCACTCCGTCAATTGCCACGGTCCATTGATTATTTTCCCTTACAACCGATGCAATTTTTTTACCATCAGGACTGAATTCAGGAGGTAGAACAGCCTGAGAAAATGTTTTATTCCAAGGTATGCCATCAACTGCAATGGTCCATTTTCCAAAATCAGTTGCAACTACCGCTGCAATCTTTTTCTTATCAGGACTTACTCTTTGATTCCAGAGTTGAACAAAGTATTTATCCCAGATTATTTTACCATTCAGTGCAAGTGTAAAACCTTTTTGAGTTTTCACAGGCACGCAAATATGATTTTCATCTACAAACAATGGCTCCCATGCATAAGGAAAAATCTCATTCCAGAGTTCTCCATTAACAGCTACAGAAAACGCCTGTTGAGAAAGCCTTACTGTAGCTGAAACTTTTTCACTATTTGGGCTAAAATTACATCCATAGATAGAAATAAAATTTTTATCCCATGCAACTCCATCAACAGCAACTGTCCACACGCCTTCTTTAAAACTGAATATATCAAGAACTTGAGGATTCTTGGTTCTTACATAAGATGCTGTTTTCTTGCCATCAGGAGAAATAAACAAATCTCTTGCATCAAAAAATAAGTTCTCCCATACTTTACCATTTATACAAACTCCATAGGAGTCTCCCTTTTTTATATTGAATGCTATTGTTGAAGCCTGTTCGCTGAACTGAAGATTCCATGCATAATCAAATTTTTCTTCTAAAAGACTTTCATCTACTGCTAGTGTCCATTCATAGTTTTGAAGAACAAGGCAAGCAAGAGAGTTGTTAGGAAGAAAATTTAAAAAACAAATCCTTTCATATGAATCATTCCATGTTTTTCCATTTATAAACAGTGTAACCTTTTTATCTTCTATCTCAACCGTTGCAGCTAATCTTTCTCCATCAGGGCTGGCAATCAACTCATGAACACCAGAGAACCTCTTTTTATATTCATTAACATCACAAATAAGTTTTTCTTTAGTTTCCCAATCCCAGTTAAACATGTTAATCGTTATTTATTAAATAAAAGAATCAAAAAAGTCAAGTATTTCAGAGTATCCTTGAAAAATACCATTACAAAGATACGAAAAAATACCCTATTGTTGAAAGGTATTCTTAAAATGTTTTATTATTAACAATGATTTTTTAATGAATCTGGAGGGAGGAGTGAAAACATTAGTTAATATAGATAATGGGAAAAAAGTAAGAATTTTAAAAATTTCAGGAGGTAAAGGTGTTCGTCAGCATCTTCAATGTCTTGGATTACATGTTGGTGACATTGTAATTTTAAAAAAAAGCTCCTTTTTAGGTGGTCCTGTGCTTTTAGAAGTTAATGGTTATGATGTAGCAATTGGTAAGGGAGTCGCCTCAAAGATAGAGGTTGAGGAAATAGAATGAAAATTGCCTTTATAGGGCAACCCAATGCTGGTAAAAGCACAATATTTAATGGGCTTGCAGGATACAAAACAGTAACAGCCAATTTCCCAGGACAAACAGTCCATTATACAGTTAGCAAAGTAAAAGTTGGAAATGAAACCTTTGAAATAGTTGATTTACCCGGTATTTATTCCCTTACAGCTCTTGATATGGCTGAATTAGAATCAAGAAAATACATTTTATCTAAACAGGCAGATGTTGTTATAAATGTAATTGATGCTTCCGCACTTTCAAGAAGCTTGGAATTGACACTTCAACTTGCAGAACTACAGGTTCCAATGGTTATCTGTTTGAATATGATGGATGAAGCTCGCAAAAAAGGAATTGAAATAAACAAAGAAAAACTTTCTCAAATTTTTGGAGTGCCTGTTATTGAAACTGTTGCAAATAAAGGAATTGGTCTTGATAAAATTTTCAGTTCGGCAAAACAAGCATACTATGAAAAACTTATTCCAAAAATTCAATTTTTTCACAAAGATATAGAAGAAAAAATTGAAGAAATTGAGAAAATTATTCCTCATGAGTTTCTAAAAAACATTCCCAGAAGATACATAGCTATAAAATTATTAGAGGGAGACAAAGAACTTTTTGATGCAATTGGAAAATATTTTGAAAACCTTAAAAAAATCAATGAGTTAAGAGAGGAAATTAAAACAACACATGGAAGACATACTGATACTGTTATTTCATCTGAAAGACATGCTCTTGCAATGAATTTGTTTGAAGATGTAGCAAAGGTTGGAGAACCATTGAAATCATTTAGAGAAAAAGTTGACGACCTTCTTACAAATAAATATCTTGGTTATCCTCTTCTTTTTTTAATTCTATTTGGAATATTTTTTATAGTATTTGAAATTGGAAAAATTGTAGAAGAACCTCTGATAGAAATCTTCAATTCTTTAATTCAAAGACTTCCAGAATTTTTTCAGGAAAACTCTCTATTATTTTTTATTTTTAAAGGATTGCTTGAGGGCTTTTCAGGAGGTTTAGGAGTTGCTATACCATATTTAATTCCATTTTTTATTGGACTGACTATTCTTGAAGATATAGGATATCTACCAAGAATGGCTTTTTTGATGGATACAGTAATGCATAGAATTGGTTTACATGGTAAAAGTATTCTTCCTTTTGTTATTTCTTACGGATGTAATGTTCCAGGAGTTATGGCAACAAGAATACTTGAGTCTCCAAGAGACCGTTTTATCACAGCAACGCTTTCTGTTTTAATTCCATGCGCAGCACGAACAACAGTAATATTCGGACTGATTGGAGCATATATTGGAGGATTAGCTGCAGCAGGGTTTTATCTTTTTAATATGTTTGTAATCATGATTTTAGGTGCCATCTTGACAAGATTTATTCCAGAAACAGCAGGACTAATAATGGAAATTCCGCCATTGAGAATTCCTGCAATTAAAAATGTTTTTATGAAAACATGGCTCAGATTAAAAGATTTCATGCTTGTTGCTTGGCCACTACTTATTATAAGTAGCATTGTTCTAAGTTTTCTGGAGTATTTAAAAATAGATTTAATTTTAAATAAGTTTTTTTCTCCAGTAGTTAACTGGCTACTTGGTTTACCAGAACAAACAGGAATAACGCTTCTTTTCGGTATTCTCAGAAAAGAACTCTCAATGATAATGCTCTTTCAGGCAATGCATACAACTCAGTTAAATACTGTTATGTCAAATCTTCAATTAATCGTGTATACAATATTCACAATATTTTATATACCCTGTGTTGGAACAATGGGAGCATTAGTTAGAGAATTAGGCTTTAAGAGAATGATTTTAATAACTATTTTAACCATTGCTTTAGCATTGATACTGGCTTTGACTTCGAGAATAATTCTATCTATTGTTATTTGATAAAAAGTTTACAATTTTGATATTTTTAAAGTAAGGAGGCGGACTAAAATAGCTAAAATTTACGGCAATACAACAGGATTAAAAAAAAGTATAATTTACGTATTAGAAAGACTTTACAGAAAAAAACAACCTCCTGAGTTCTTCATAACTCCTGAATTGGCAAAATCTTTATGCTCTATTTCTTATGAATTGAATAGACAAATCGGAGTGTTAATTGATAGGTCAGGTAATATAACTCATGTTATAGTCGGAACAGCCCATTCAATTTTAATCCCTGCACTGGAAGATTTTCCTATTGGTAAAAAACCATTAAGAGGCTTAAGGTACATTCATACTCATTTAAACAAACAAATGCCTGATAGAGAAGATATAACTGATTTAAGATTTATTAGATTTGACTTCCTGGCTGTTTTAACGCATGAAAAAGGAGTGCCTGAAACTGTTCATATTGTTCATCTTTTACCTTATGGAAAACAAAATCAATTTGAAATTATCTCGTCAAATCTTTATTCTCTCAAACAGAATTTCAGAGAATTTATAATTAATCTTGAGGCAGAAATGGATCGAGCAAGGTTTATTGATATGCAAGATCCACGAGAAAAGGCTATTCTTATCAGTGTATCCCCTGCTCCAAAATATATTCTTGAAGAACATATGGAAGAACTAAAAGAATTAGCTGAATCAGCGGATCTGGTTGTAATAGACAAAATTATTCAAAGGGTAAAACAGATTAATCCAAAATATCTTCTTGGCGAAGGTAAGATGCGAGAATTAATCATTAAAGCAATGGATATGGGAGCAACACTTTTAGTATTTGACCAAAATTTAACGCCTTCTCAGATAAGAGCAATAACTGATATGACAGAGTTAAAAGTAATAGACCGTAGTCAGCTTATACTTGATATTTTTGCTAAAAGAGCTCATACATTGGATGGAAAAGTTCAGGTAGAACTTGCTCAACTCCGTTATATGCTTCCAAGACTTACAGGTAAAGGAACTGCCATGTCAAGACTTGCAGGAGGTATCGGAGGAAGAGGTCCTGGAGAAACAAAACTTGAATTAGATCGCAGAAGAATAAATAAAAGAATTCATCATCTTGAAAATGAACTTGAAAAACTTACACTGGCAAGAATTGAAAGAAAAAAACGCAGAAAAGAACTTTCAATTCCTATCGTTTCAATCATAGGATATACAAATGCTGGCAAATCAACACTTCTTAATGCTCTTACAAAAAGTTCAGTTTTTGTTGAAGATAAAATGTTTGCAACCCTTGATACATCCTCAAGAAGATTGAAATTTCCTGAAGAAAAAGATCTTATCATTACTGATACAGTAGGGTTTATCAGAGATTTACCTGATGACCTTGTAGCAGCATTTAAAGCTACATTGGAGGAATTGGAAGACGCATCTTTGCTTATCCATCTTGTTGATATTTCTAATCCTCAGTTTGAAAATCATATTGACTCTGTCAATAAAATTTTAAATCAATTAGGTCTTGATACAAAGCCTGTTGTCCTAGTATTCAACAAAATTGACAAGCTTCCAGCTTTTGAAACCCGGCAAATATGTCACAGATATAATGCAATCAGTATCTCTGCAATAGACAAAAAAACCCTTATTCCATTAATCAATGAAATAAAAAATAGACTCTGGGAAGAAAAAGTTATCTGTAACGCTCAACTTTGAATCTGTAAATCTCAACATCAGGATCATATGGATCAATTCCTGCTTTTAGTTTAGCAATTCTTAATTGTTCATCTACGGTGTTCACACCTTCTATATCTGGAAGCAATAATCCTCTTTGCCATCCTTTTACAACAATTACTCCATATTTTTTAGGATCAAGCTCATCAAGGCTTTTAACAGATTCAGGCAGACTGAGAATATCAACTGAGTATTCCAATTCTTGAAGTTCCTCAGGATGAACAGGAGGAAAACGAGGGTCTTCTGTTGCCGAAGCTATAGCATTTTTAACTATTTCTGTGTATATATTTTCAGTAGTAGGAACAAAGGTTCCTATGCATCCACGAAGCTGACCTTTTTTCTTGATTGAAACAAATACCCCAGCTTTTCTCTTCATTTCAGAAGGAATCTCATCAGGGATTACAGGTCTTTTCCCTGTTTTTACATATTCTTCTACTGTCTTTTTAGCAAGTTCTACGAAAAGATGCATAGTAAAGTATACCCTAAATCATTTATATAAATCTAATAAAGCCACCATAAATAAAAATTTATCTAAAGCATAAAGGTTTCCCCTTCTTAAGGAGGCGTACGAATAAATCAGTGCAATTTCAGCCGAAGAATTATCCATGGAATAAACAAAAAAATTCTTAATCAGCAATAGATAAATTCATTGCTCAGAAATTTCAGGATAATCAAAAGTTACCTAACAGTAACTTATATTTTTAAAAAAGTAACAAAAGTGTAACATTTTTAGAAAAATTTCCCTATTTTTAGACTGATTTTTCTGGTATGATCTTTGCGATAAATATTTTCAATGATTTTCAAATTACCACTTATATCTCTTGATCTTCCGAAGACTTTATTAATACTGAAAAGGAGGTAATAAGTCTCTAAGCTATTTTTTACTATTAAATTATTTTTTATGAAAGGAGGTTGAAGTATGGTAGAACAAAAGAAAGGTGTAAGTGAAGATTGGTTAGCGTTCTGTTTAGCTATTGTTATTTTTCTTATCTCCCTTCTCTCTTACGCAGGCATTGATCCTTTGGCTGGTAGTAAGCACAAAGGAATGGAAAAATTCAAGTAAAGCAATGGACACCTACTGGAAAGGTTTATCAATCTGTTAAAGGAGAAATTACAAAAATTGACGGCAACAAAATCATTATTAAAAATGCAGACGGTAAAGAAGAGGCTTTAACAGTTAAAGATGCTTCAATGTACAATGTAGGAGATGGAGGTTGAATAAAATTGTATCTGTTTTATTCTTATAGGTCAGGTGAGACTATCCTTTAAAATTGT
>FMJZ01018385.1_pt1 | contig 22385 bp, 21 predicted proteins | sample 1987881 | NCBI WGS metagenome assembly FMJZ01 (sample SAMEA4378227, study PRJEB15110) | soil metagenome | biome: soil; feature: Field; material: Soil | place: India | collected 2015-03-11 | depth 0 m
GTCCGAATGCGGAGGGCAGGTTGATCTGGACGGTCTGGTCGTCCGAAAGCGAAAGTCTTGTACCGAGATTCCTTATCTCTACCCATTCAAACTCCGGATGTTCTGTGTACAGCGTATCAACCTCGTCATAAGCCCAGTAGAGCGGCGGCTGGCTGTTATCCGGAATCGGGTCAACAACGCGTAATTCACCAACGGTAATTACAAATTGAATGCTATCGGAATACCCGGTTCCGGTAAGGTAAAGCTTCATCTGGGCATTGTACTCTCGGGGCGTCTGCGGGTCAGCCATAATCGCAAACTGGTCGCCGATATTGCTGCTCACCGAATCGGGCAGAATGTCACCAAAACTACCGGTTGAATCAGCCACCACGACAAACGGGTCGGCGATGCGTAAAATACCGTTAACATTACCCGCACCCAGCCTTCCCACATTCTTCAGCGCTATTACCAAACCCGCCCTCTCACCCGGGTCAAATCTGCCATCGCCATTTCCTCCGGGCGGCGAATCCAGGACCGTCCGGGAATCAAGCACCAATGCGGGAACATTCGCCACTGTGCCCTCAATCGCATCCAGATCATAGTTCTGCCCGCCGTCTTTTAAACGGATAAATTTTGCCAGCCCCTGCCCCGCATTACTGAGGTCGCCCGGGATATCACCACTCCCGTAAGCGCAGAAACTCCAAAGCCCATTCCAGTCAGTGGCAACGAACACCGAACAGGGCTTATTGGATGTGGCATAAACCGTAAAATCGGTTCCCGGACCATTAACCACCACCCGGCTTAATTCAATTACCGCCGTCCCCTGGCTGGTCAAAGCCATGGTGTTATTATCCTGCCGCCCTAGAGCAAAAAGCCCCATTGACGAACCGGCGCCACTGGGACTACGGCATATCCAGGTGCTAACCTTATAACCGGTAATTGGTGCCACGGTGTCCGGTGCCAGAGCAACGTTAACCTGTACAAATGTATCACTGGGAACGATGACACCGGTAACGGTTCTGGTCAGATATCCGTCAGCAGTTATTCTTATGTTATAAGCTCCCGGCAAAACATACTTAAAAAACCAGCCACAGCTATCGGTATAGGTCATCCAGTTCGGCGGGTCGGCAATTACCAGCGCCCCCGGCACCGGTAAACCGGTGACCGAATCGGTTATTTGCCCCCGCAAACCCCAACCGCCACGAATCATCAACTGTACACTCGCGGTCCAGTTTGCCCGACAGATGGTATCAATCTCACTCTGGGGTGGTGGCTGACCGTTCGCCACCTCCGCCGCCAGTCCTAAAGCGCCCTCAGCACCATAAGCAAAGTCCGACGAAGTCCCCTGACATTCATAAAGCCCCCGGGAAATCTGAAATGCCGGATAACCGGTGATACTACCGTAGAGCTGACACAACTGGGAATGGGCAACACTATCCCGGGTGGCAATACGGGAATAACTCCAGGGCCACATAACCGACCTGGTGCCGCTGTGATAGGTCATCGTTATTACAAACGGACGCCCCTGCATAAAATCCCGCAACCCCCGAATCTCCGGCTGGCTCCAGGGCACACTGGCACCTGATTGTTGATTCCAGGCGTAACCAAAGTCGCGGTTAAGGTCAATACCACTTGAATTACTCCGGGTTCGACTGATTAACCCTTCTGGATTAACACAGGGAATAACCCAGATTTCCCGGGTGTTAACCAGATGGGTAATCAACGGGTCTGAACCATATCCTTCGGTCAACCGCCGGACAATATACCAGCAAATCTCGGTCCCGATATTTTCATTCCCATGGATAGTCCCATCCCATTCCAGCCGGGGGCGATGATTCTCAACAGTGGGGTTGTGCGTGATTTTCAAGGCAATAATATACTTTCCGGTTGGTGACACCGCTATCGTATCAAGTAAACAGATATTGGGATAGGTCGTGGCGATCAAAGCAAATGTATCCATTATCTCCTGGTAGGAATGATACCGACCAAAATCAAATCCCGGACACTGCTGACGCGCCCACTCCTGCATATTTGGCACCAGAACCTCAATTCGGTAACCCGCCCGCAACCATTTCTGATATGTCTTCTCCCTGACCGCACCAATAAAGAAACTATCGGTCACCTCATAAAACTCCAGCACCCCGGCCGCCAGTTCCGGCAACTCGGTACGGGGACAGAAAACTTTTACCTTCATTTCGATTCCACTCGTCCCCGCGGCAAAAACCGGGGCAATCAAAACAAATGCCACCATCAACACCAGCCTTTTCATTGCCGAGCCTCCTTTAAAATTCACGGTTTACCGCTCCGCTCCAGTTCCTGCGTGTCAACGACGAAAACCGTTTCCGGCAGCGACCAATCAGAAACAAAACCCGCCCGATCCTTCGCCTGACAGCGCACCTCGTAAAGTCCGGGCACAAAATAAACACGGTGAGACCATACCAAATCTCCCGGCAGCACAAATTCGCTCCACTCACCTAAAGTATCACCCCAGTCAAACTGCATTGATACCGAACACCCCAGTGGATGCAACGCAGAAGAAACAAATGCCACCGTATCCCCGGTCCGCACTTTATCTGGGCCTGCCGGCCGACGCGGTGACAGGGGACGCCAAAAACGGATGCTCACCATAAATGTATCGGACCAATCCGATTCGCCGGCTCCATCCTTCGCCTTTACCCGCAAAAAGAAATCACCGGTATCCTGAAAAACCACCTGCTGATAAAACTCAATCCCGGGTGACAGCCATCCGCTCCACTCCCCGGGCGGAGAATGACTCCACGCAAAGAAATAGGCCACCGAATCACCCTCTTTGTCCACCGCAATGGCAGAAAATCGCAAAGTGTCATTTGGTCTACCCCGCATGGGTCCAAAGACAATCGGGGTGGAAGGGGGTTGATTCTGACAGCCGGTCAAAAACAGGAAAAAACTTACTATTCCGACCGCAACTTTGATTACCTTACTGCTCCTGATGTGTCTCACATCTAAAAATAGAATAAAATACTAAAATAATCCGGGCTTAAGTCAACTATTTAAATCTTGCCGAGATCTTCCGGACCGATGAGGTAAAGAAAAAGGTTGACCCCAAAAGAAACCATCCCCGTCCTTCCTGCCCTACCAACCAGAACCACCACCGGAGGAACAGAGGGAGAAACGGGGGATGGACAAAGGAGAAATTCCTAACATCATTCTGAAACCACGACATTTATAGCAATTTTCCCGAGGAGGAAAATTTCGCCACCACGGTCAAATTTCTTCCCGCGCCGGGCACAACTTCTTGACTTTCTTAAAAGGCATCCTAAAATTTAATTAAAAACGCTGGCTCTGTGCCAATGCGAGGATGGCGGAACTTGGCAGACGCGCCAGACTTAGGATCTGGTCCCGAAAAGGGATGGGGGTTCAACTCCCCCTCCTCGCACCAGCAGGAGAGTAAAAATAAAAGGAGCACCTTTTGGAGATAGTGGTTAACTCACCCAAGGAATGGCTACGGGAGATAACGGTGGAAATTGAACCCCAGCGCCTCCAGTCCCGGATTGACGGACTCCTGGAGCAGTACCGCGACCGGGCCGAGGTCCCCGGGTTCCGCCGGGGCAGGGTGCCGAAGGAAATTTTAAAGCGCCGGTTTGGCAGTGCCCTGGAATCAGCGGCGGTTGAGGAACTGGTGGAAGAGGCTCTATCCGAGGTGCTCAAAGAACACAATGTCAAACCCGCCTCCCGGGTGCAGTTTGAAGACCTTGAGATAGCACCGGATAAAACCGTCCGCTTCCGGGCATCGGTAGAGGTAATCCCCGACTTTGAACTTAAACCCTATACCGGGTTGAACCTGCGCCGCACCAACCCCACCGGCTTTGATGCCGAATTTGAAAAACGGCTCCAAGCGCTGCGGGAAAAATGTGCGCTGTTCCACCCGGTTCAACGACCGGCGCAATCCGGCGATTTCCTCGTGGTGGATTACCTCCTCCTGGAAAATGACCAACCCGTTGCCGGTCCCAAAACCAACATTACCATCCGGGTTGGCGACGAAGGCAACCATCCGGAAGTAAACCAGGCGCTTTTAAACGCCACCAGCGGCGAACAACGCCAGGTGACGATTGCCTTCCCCGCTGACCACCAGGATAAAAACATCGCCGGCAGAGAGATAACCTACCGTTTTACAGTTCGGGCGGTCAAAGAGCGTATCCTTCCGGAAGTCACCGAAGAGTTCGCCCAGGACCTGGGTTTTGAAAACCTTGACAGTCTCCGCCAAAACCTGAATGACGAAATCCTTGCCGACCGCCAGGAACAAATTGAAGAAGACCTCAAACGGCAGGCGATTGACCGGCTCCTTGCCGAACACGACTTCGAACCACCCCAATCCTGGGTGGATGCCCACATTGCCCGCCTACGCCAGGAGTTTAACCTTCCTGACACCCCCGAAACCCGGGAAAAACTTCTGCCCATTGCCACCCGTTCTGCCCGCTGGGATTGCATTGTTATGCGTATCGCCGCCCAGGAAAACATCACCGTAACCGATGAAGAAATTCAAACTCAGATTGAACAACTCGCCACCGACATTGGCCGCACTCCCCAGGAGGTTGCCTCGCTTGTTGACAACGCCTCCTATCGTTTCCTCAACCTCCAGAAAAAAGTTCTCCGTCTCATCCTTGACCAGGCAAAAATAACCGAATAATGCGAATTTTCCCGAAAAAAGAAGGTCTAAATAAGCAAAATGAAAAAGGCCCGAAAAACGAAGAAACCGAGGAGGTCCGTGTGTTAGTGCCAATGGTAATTGAAGAAACCGGCCGAGGAGAACGAGCCTACGACATCTACTCCCGGCTGCTGAAGGAACGCATCATCTTCTTGGGCCAGCCAGTAGACGACAACGTCGCCAACCTGGTTGTTGCCCAGTTGCTCTACCTGGAAGCGGAAGACCCGGAAAAAGACATCTTCCTTTACATCAATTCACCGGGTGGTGTTGTCTCATCTGGACTGGCAATCTACGACACGATGCAGTATATCCGCCCCAAGGTATCAACTATCTGCGTCGGGGAGGCAGCGTCAATTGCCGCCCTGCTCCTCGCCGCTGGAGAAAAGGGGAAACGATTCGCCCTCCCCCGTTCCCGGGTGATGATTCATCAACCAGCGGCATACGGAATCAGCGGTCAGGCAACCGATGTTGAAATCCACGCCCGGGAACTGGTTCGGGCAAAAGAACTGCTCGCCGAGATCCTGGCTAAACACACCGGCCAGCCGGTAGCAAAAATCCTCAAAGACTCTGACCGTAATTTCTTCATGTCCGCCCAGGAGGCAAAAGAATACGGTTTAATTGACGAGGTAATTGAAAAACGCAAATGAGTAACGGCGAAAAGACCCCCCGGGAAGGCCGGGCTCGGCGCCAGCCGATAAAACCGAAACCGACCGAATTCTGCTCCTTCTGCGGCACCCCGGAAACCACCACCAACCGGCTGGTACGCGGTCGCCAGGGACTCATCTGCGAACAGTGTGCCCGCTTGGCGGTAAGTTTATTTGAAGAACGGAAAGAATTAACTGAATCCCTTAAAAAAATCCCCAAGCCGGGGGAAATCAAATCGTATCTGGACGAGTACGTCATCGGCCAGGATCACGCAAAGAAAATCCTCTCGGTAGCGGTTTATAACCACTACAAACGAATTACCGCCCGGCGTGACGCCCCATCATTGGACAAAAGCAACATCCTTTTAATCGGTCCCACCGGCGTCGGCAAAACACTGCTCGCGGAGACCCTCGCCCGCTTTCTCAATGTCCCCTTTTCCATTTCTGATGCCACACCGCTCACAGAAGCCGGTTATGTCGGTGAAGACGTGGAGAACATCCTCCTCCGCCTGATTCAGGCGGCAAACGGCAATGTCCGCTGGGCAGAGATGGGCATTGTCTACATTGACGAAATTGACAAAATCGGCAGAAAATCCGACTCTCCATCAATTACCCGCGATGTCTCCGGTGAAGGGGTCCAGCAGGCGCTCCTCAAAATCCTGGAAGGAACGATTGCCAATGTCCCGCCTCAGGGCGGAAGAAAACACCCGGAACAGAACTTCATCCCGGTAAACACACGCAACATACTGTTCATCTGCGGTGGTACTTTTGATGGCCTGGATAAAATAGTTGAACGACGAATCCGCACCAGTGCGCTCGGATTTGCCGCCACCATCGGCACCAACCGCACGCAAAACACGGACGAGCTACTAAAACTGGTTCAACCCGATGACCTGATAAAATTCGGATTAATTCCGGAATTTGTCGGGCGGCTGCCGGTTATCGCCTCTCTCCAGAACCTCTCCCGTGCTGCGCTGATCGATATCCTCCTCAAACCCAAAAACGCCATTCTCAAACAGTACTCCTATTACTTTGAACTGGAAGGGGTCAAACTTACCTTCACTCCCGATGCGCTCAATGCGGTTGCCGACCGGGCAATGGCACTCCGTACCGGCGCCCGCGGACTGCGGGCGGTACTGGAGGAAACCATGCTGGATATAATGTTTGAACTCCCCGACCGGGAGGACGTAATTGAGTGCATCATCAACGCCGATGTCATATTAAAGCAGAAGCCGCCCGAATATGTCCTCGGGCGGCCTCCTTTGCGCCGGGCGCAATAACTTATTCCTCCGGTTCAAACTGGTCCTTGCTGGCACCACAAACCGGACAGACCCATTCGGCGGGCAAATTCTCAAAAGGTGTTCCGGCGGGAACGTCATTTTCCGGATCACCTTCTGCCGGGTCGTAGACATAACCGCAGACAGTACATACATAGCGTTTCATCTTATTGGCTCCCTTCTTCTCAGTTATCCTCTCTTTTGTCTCTGCCCGATAAGTAGGCGAGCCCTTACCGGTCGTACCTTTTTTCACTTTCCGATAGTAGGAGTAGGTTAACGGCTCTGCCGAACCGACGGGTCGGGCAGCGACCACCTCACCGATAAAAACCGTGTGGGTAACACAGTCAACCTCACTCCTTATCCGCGCCTCAATGACCGCCACTGCGTGCTCGATCAAAATCGGCGCTCCGGTAACCTCGGTTTGATAGTTCAACCCCTCAAACTTATTCACCTCCCGTCCAGATTTAAATCCAAATCTACCAACGAACCCCAGGGGGGTATCCTGCTCCAAAACCGACACCGCCATCACCCCGCTGTCTCGGATCAACTCGTGCGTCAGGCTATTTTTGTTTATTGCCACGGCCACCAAACAAGGGTCAAGGGCAACCTGAATAACGGTATTCACAGTTAAACCGTTTACCCGGTTGCCATCACGGTCCCGACTGGTAACAACATACACCCCGTAACTTATGTTATCCAGCGCCTTGAGGTCAACTCGCTCCGCCACCGCTATCTCCTTCCTTTTATCTTCTGGGCAATAAACCGCCCCATCTCCCTTGCCCGCGTCAGGACAACACGGTCCGGAACATACTTTGCCTTCAGTGGTTCAGCAACAATTTCCATCCCCATCCCTTTAAGTTCATCAACAAGGATAGCCACCGCCTCTCCGCTCCAGCCGTAAGAACCAAATACCGCCCCCAGTTTATTCTTCGGTTTCAACCCTTTCATATAAGTCATCACATCCGCCACCGTCGGAAAAACGCCGTTGTTCAACGTCGGCGAACCGACAACCACCGCTCCTGCATCCAGCACCTCGGTCATCACATCACTCCGGTCATTCGCCCGTAACCGCATAACCTTTACCGCAACACCCACCTCCGCCACCCCGTCGGCTATCGCCCGGGCAATTAAATCGGTACTCCCCCACATCGTATCGTAGACAATCACCACCTTTTCCTTTGGCTCCTGAAGCGCCCATTCCCGGTACCAGCCGATAATCTTTTCCGGCTCCCGGCGCCAGATCGGACCGTGGTCCGGCGCCACGATATCAATCGCTATTCCCAGACTATCAATCCGCTCCAGTAGCCTTGTTACCAAATTGGAATAGGGCAACAGAATATTCGCATAGTATTTCGCTGCTTCGTTAAACAATAAATTCAGGGCGACCTCATCGGCAAACCGCTCCCCGGTAGCCAAATGCATCCCAAATCCATCCTGAGAGAAAAGCAGCCGGTCCTCCACCAGATAACTGACCATACTATCCGGCCAGTGCAACATTCGCGTCTCAAGGAATTTCAAAATAACACCGCCCAAGTCAAGTGTATCACCATCCCGGACTGGTATTAACTCCCGGGCAAAATGAAAATGTTCCTCCAGTGCCTTAACCCCCATAACCGAAGCAAACACCTTCTCCGGTTTCACCGCATCAACAATTGCCGGCAGCGCACCGGAATGGTCCATCTCCGAATGATTGGAAACAATGTAATCAATCTTCTCGGGATTGATAACCGTCGCAACTCGGGCAAGAAGTTCTTCTTTGAACGGTGCTTTTACCGTATCAATCAAAGTAATTTTATTGGCAAGAATCAAATAGGCGTTATAGGTCGTTCCCCGATTTGTAGAATACCCATGAAAATCCCTCACCGCCCAATCAACAGCACCAACCCAGTAAACCCGCTCATTGACCTTAACCGCTGAAAAACCCATCCTCAACCCCGGTTATCTTTAACCCGCTTGCGTACCCTGAGCATAGAGCTGAGCAAGCTCCGGGGGTAACACAAACGTTCGCTGTCCCAGTTCCCGGTCCAGCATCAGTATTCCTCGTCCATCATTTCCAATCAGTTGCAGATTCTGGGCAATCTGCAGCGTGCTCTCCTCCTCCTCTATCTGCTCATCAACGAACCACTGCAGGATGCTGTTAGAGGCATAATCACCTTCTGTCTGAGCCAGTTTCACCAGCGCGTGAATCCGACCGGTGATAAACCGCTCATGCTCATAAGCCGCCTCAAAAGCCTTCAACGGCGACTCCCAGCTCTGAGCCAGCGGTTGCAACGGGTGCAAAACCACCTGACCGCCGCGTTCAATTATGTGTTTGTAAAACCGCATCGCATGGGTAACCTCCTCCTGCGTTTGCGCCCTCATCCATCGCCCCATCCCGGGAAATCCGGCGCCATCAAAATAGGCTGCCATCGCCAGGTAGAGATAAGCCGACTCCAACTCATGCTTTATCTGCTCATTAAAGGCATCCTGTATCTTCGGTGGCATCATTTCTATCAACCCCCTTTCCAGAGACCATGAATATTACAGTACTCCCGGGCATAAACCGTTTCTGCCGCCACCGAGAAAAACGCCTCCGGGGTGCCTCCCGGACTGAGAAACTGCCGGTACGCCCGCTCGTCAGCCACCAACTCAATCCATTCAATATAATGCTTCTCCTCCATCGGATGCGGCACACTACCAACACGCACCACATACCCGTTGGCAACCTTCTCAATTACCGGTACATGTTTCTCCTTTGAGGCATCGGTTGTATTCTCAACCAATAACTTCATCGGCTGGCCGCAGCAAACCAACTGACCCGCCCCAGCATGAAGCACCTCTATGACATTGCCACATATATCACACTTATAAATCTCTAATTTTTTAGCCACTTGTCACTCCTTTCTTGATATCACTCTACCAAACGGTCATCAATGCCGGTGAATCCGCATTCCGGGATATAACAGGTAACATCAACAAACTGACACCGTTCATTACAGGCTGGACAGACAGCGGGCGGTGTAGCTGCCTGTAAAACATAATGACACCGGGAACAACTCCAGTAAGGTGCGTTGTCCGGTGCCTTTTTATCCCCCTCCTCTTTCTGCCCGGCACGCTTCATCACCTCACCACAACAGACCAAACTACCGCCCCCTTTGTGTAAAATCGTCACGATCTGTCCACATTTCGGACAGCTGTAGATCAAGTTTCTATCGGTCACGGTTCTCCCCGCTTTCATTTAAGACCCTCTGCACCGCCGCCAACGCCGCGGCATAATCCGGTTCCTCGCCCAGTTCTCTGACCAGCTGGATATAACGAATCACTCCCTTCCGGTCAACGACAAATACCGCCCGTGCCAGAAGTCGTAACTCTTTAATTAAAACACCATAAGAAACCCCGAATGACGCATCACGATGGTCTGAACCGGTTAGCACCCGTTCAACACCACTGACGCCGCACCAACGTTTCTGGGCAAAAGGCAAATCCATACTTACCGTAAGAATTACCACCTCATCACCCAGTTCGCCCGCCATCTTGTTAAACCGGCGCGTCTCCAGGTCACAGACCGGCGTATCCAGCGAAGGCACCGATAACAGAACCAGCACCTTTCCCCGAAACCGGGATAGCGTCAACGGCTGCAGGTCATTGCCCACAACCGTAAAATCCGGCGCTGGATCACCGACCTGCAGTGCCGCACCAACAAGGGTTACCGGGTTCCCCTTAAAGGTAACCTTGCCCTTTTGTTCCTCCATTACCAGTTCTCCCCGAGTAGTTCAAAGTAAGCCTGCGGATGAGCACAGGAAGGACATATCTCCGGCGCCTCGGTTCCTTCGTGAATGTAACCGCAGTTAAGACAGCGCCACACAACTGGCTTATCCCTCCGGAAAACACGACCGTTTTCTATGTTAGCTCTTAACGCCTGATACCTTTTTTCGTGCTGTTTTTCGGCAACGGCAATCGCCCGGAATATCGCCGCGATATTGGCAAAACCCTCCTCCTCGGCAACCTGGGCAAAGGTTGGGTACATTTCAGTCCACTCGTAATGCTCACCGCCTGCCGCCTCTTTCAAGTTCTCCATCGTTGACCCGATGACACCGGCGGGAAAAGAAGCCTTAATTTCAACCTGACCACCCTCCAGCAATTTAAATAACCTCTTGGCGTGCTCTTTTTCCTGATTTGCGGTTTCCTCAAAAATCTGCGCTATCTGGATATAGCCTTCATCCCGTGCCCTGCTGGCAAAATAGGTGTAACGGTTTCTCGCCTGGGATTCACCGGCAAATGCGGTAAGTATGTTCCTCTCGGTTTTACTGCCTTTTAACTGCATATTACCTCCTTTTTGTTTTATTTTATTAGACTACCAAACCCGGCGGTAAGGTTCTTGCCAAAAAGCCTTCAAAATATCCGCAGCCGAAAATATTTCTCCGGGCGATTTTTAATGTCAATCATCAAATCCTGTAACTGCTTCGTGGTCTTTAACAACTCCTCATAAATTTCGGAAGAAGTCAGCATTTTCTTAACCGTAGACTCCTGGCGGAGTAAAACGGTCAGACTGTCCACCACCATCGTCAGCCGTTGAATATTAGCACTGGTAACGACAAAACCAGAATCAAGTCCTTTCAATCGAATACTAACCAGTTCTAATATCTCATCTCTTGTCTGCCGCAATTCGTTGCTTAAAACCGCCGGGTCAACGATGCTTAAGAGCTGATTCAGGCGGAGAAAGGTGGTCTCCATGTCCAGCACCTCATTTTCTCCCTGAAAACCGATGCTGTCGGCAACAACCTGACCCTTGCCCGGTGTTATTGCCAGATAACGGTCGCTCCCGAGATAACTCAGTGAACGAACCACAAACCGCGTCCCCTCGGTTAACCGCACATCCCGTTCCAGAGCCACCGTCACCTCCACCCCTCGCTCGCCATTCAGCCTTACCGCCTTAACCCGGCCCTTGGTTATTCCCAATACATCAACCCGATCCCCGACCTTTAAGCCGGAGACATCCGGAAAATATATTCTAATCGTCCTTTCTCTCTTAGTGGTTAATCTACCGGAAAACCATAAATAACCCGCTATCGCCAATATCACCCCACCCAGAATGAACAAACTGACAATCAAATCACGCCATCTCCGGTTCATAATCCTCCTTCTTAATGTCTACCGCATCTTTCAACCGCGTGCCCTTTAAAAGATAAAACCTCTGACCCAAAAAGCGGGCGGTATCAAGGTCATGGGTAACGATCAATGCCGTTCTCCTCCGCTCCTGGCAGACATCGGCAATCAACTGACATACCCGCTCCCGGGTTGCCGGATCAAGCCCGGCAGTGGGTTCATCAAAAAAAAGATAGTCCGGATTGTGCACCAGCGCGCGTGCAATCGCCACCAAACGGATCATCCCACCCGACAACTCCCGGATCGCCAGCCCCGCCATTTCCGCCATTCCCACCCGCGCCAGGGCACTCACTACTCTTTCCTGAATCTCTCTCGGATGTAACTTTGCCCGCTCCCGTAACGGCAAGGCAATGTTCTCTGCCACATTAAGCCAGTCAAAAAGTGCTCCCCCCTGAAAGACAAAACCAATTCGGCCCAGAATGTCCTCATTATCGGCAAACCCACCAAACTGTAGCACCTGATTGTCATAAATAACCCTTCCGGAATCCGGCGGTAGTAAACCGGCGATTATCTTTAACAACACGCTTTTCCCGCCACCGGATGGCCCAAGAACGACCACAATTGTTCCATCGGCCACCTCCATACTAATATTATTCAACACGACTTGTCCGCGCATCTTTTTGGTGACTTGCTCCACCCGAATCATTTTGTAAACACCAGCGTCGCAATCAAAAAATCAAATGCTAAAATCAAAATCGCGGCAAGCACCATCGCCTTTGTTGCCGCCCTGCCAACCTCCCCGGCACCGCCGACAACCCGCAGACCGAAATAGCAGCCGCTCGCCCCAATCAGAAAGCCAAAAATCACCCCCTTAATAATCCCACCAACAAAATCACGCACCTGAACAAAATTGGTCAAACCATAGGTAAAAGTCTCCGGTGAAATGCCTAACCAGCTCGACACCATCACCGCCACTCCCGAGGCAAACACTTCCATCAGGACTATCAGAACCGGCAGGCTTATCGTCGTGGCCAGAATACGGGGCAGGCACAGAAACCGGAGGGGCTCTATTGCCATCACACGCAAGGCGTCAACCTGCTCTGACAAACTCATTGAGCCGAGTTCTGCTGCTATCGCCGGAGCCGAACGACTGGCAACGATAAACGCCGCAAAAACCGGCCCCAGTTCAATCAAAAGCATCCTTCCCACCCCCATACCGATAAAATATTTTGGGACAATCCCCAGCAACTGATAACTGATCTGAATCACCGTCGTCAAACCGACAAAAATACCAGCAAATACCACGACGCCAACCGCACTGACACCATGCTGGTAAATCTGTTCAATCACCCGGGGCAGTGTTCGGCGTAATTTCCAGGGAAAACTAAGACTCTGGGCTAAAAATAACAAAAAATCCACCGGCGCGGTCCAGAATCGCATCAACAAAATATATTCTTTTATACCCCGGCGTCAACCCGGGAAAAACAACCGCAGGGTTTACAGATCCCGTCTTCTTGCTCGCCACCGCCGAACAATCCGTTCCAGGTCAATTTTACCCGGTCCCTCCCGCCACCACCGGGAAAACTCAACTTCGCCACTCATCGGTTTAGGGTTGGGCAAATCAACCATCATCCGGGTGGGAATAGCCACCGCCTCACCCAGAATTAAAGCCTCTCCGGTACGCAGTGCCGGCAGCATATTCATCAACCCGCCCAAAGAATCGGGCACCAACCGCCGAACATAATTCTGGTCCTCCGGGTTGGTCAACCGCATAGCAATAAATGTATTACACTGTGACAGCACCGTCTCGGACAGTTCCTTCGGTCGCTGGCTCACGACAATCATACCGATACCGTACTTCCGGCCCTCTTTTGTCACCCTTTCCACCGCCCCCCGGGCAGCGGTAAATCGCCCGTCGCTTTTACTGGGAACATAGTTGTGTGCCTCTTCCAGAACGAGAAGAACGGGAAGCCGTTCCCGTTCCGGATTCCAGAGGTTGAACTCAAAAACCATCCGGGTCACAACCGCTACCACCACCCCAACCGCCTCCGAAGGCACACCACTCAGGTCCAGAACCGTCATCTGATGGCGGGCACCAACTGAAAGATAACTCCGGAGCAGGTCAATCAAACTGTTGCTGCTCGTATAAACAGATGGCTTGAACATAAAATTGTAACGGGGGTCGGAAATTTTGCTATCAAGCCGGATAAGAAACCGATCAAATATTCCGTAGAGCGGCCCCTCTTCTTGCTCTCCTTGGGCATTATAAACCATCTGAATATTCCAGTCCCGCAACATTGAAACCATATCTTCCAATTCAAAATAAACAGGTGAATCGGCGGTTATCAAATTCCCCAAACCCAGTCGCTCCCGGGTATCCCATGCCTGCCGTGCCCTCATTAAAGAATCCCGCAAAACGGTAATCTGGTTTTTGGCTGTCGGCTCACTCATATCCACTGTTAAATCAACAAACTCTTCAAAATTCAACAGCCAATAGGGCAGTTCTACATTGTCGGCGTGAATTAAATTCACCTGTTCGGGAAATGCCGCGGCGTACTCACCGTGCAGATCCAGAACGACGATATGGGTATCGGGATAGCGTTTTATCGCCTGCTGGAGAATACTGACCACCGTACAGGATTTGCCACAACCCGTTGTTCCCAGTACCGCGATGTGCTGACCGAAAAACTTATCCACATTGACATATACCCGCTGTTCCGGAGCACCGCTGGGCCAACCAAAAGAGAAACCAAACTCCATAAACTCGGAAAAAATCCGGTCCATCTCCTGAATTGTCACCATCTGCACCAACTGGCCCACTGTTGGATAAACCGATACACCCCGGAAAAACCTGCCTTCTTTCTCCAGTGTGCCCAGGAGAACACAATCTGCCACCCGTCGTCCCCCGGACTTTGCTGAAACCACCCCGGGGTTACCGTTTTCAACCTTGATACTAGAAACGATTCCGATAACCTGGTGATCCCGGAAAGGGATTTTCACATATGACCCCGGCTGACCGGGATAATAGTCACCCAATAGCGGTTTGGTGGTATCAACCGTCAGCTCCACCAGTGCCCGTTCGCCATTCACCTCCACTACCGAACCAATATTAAAATTATCGTGCTGTTCCATTAATTCCTCCTTCCCCGGTTGTCAAGAGAAAAACGCCGCCCCGCTCAGGCACATTGTTAATTTGCCGGTGTACCCGAACCGGCTGAGAAGCGATCATCGTGCGCCTTTACCTTTAATATTATCCCTAATTTTTTTCTGAAAGCAACCCTGGCTGAGTAAAAACTTTCTCTATCTTTTCCGGTGTCTTTTGATTCTGGTGTCAAGCCAATTTAACCACTTCTCCAGCCCTTTACCGGTAACTGATGACAGCGGAAAAATCGGCACCCGGGGCTTGAGTTTGCGCACCGCCTGCGTAAACTCATTGAGATTAAAATTCACATACGGCAAAAGGTCAATCTTATTTACCAGCAACACATCCGACTTGCTGAACATCAATGGATATTTAACCGGTTTATCGCTCCCCTCCGGCGTAGAAACAATTGTCACGTTATAATGCACCGGCAAACGAAACTCCGCCGGACAGACCAGGTTGCCCACATTCTCAATTATCAACAGATCCAGATTCTTTAAGTCAATGGCGGGAAACACAGCGGCAAGCATCAATCCATCAAGATGACAGGCACCCTGGGTATTAATCTGAGTACACCCCACCCCGTGTTGAACCACCCGCCGGGCATCAAGGTCACCCTGAATATCACCCTCAATCACCCAGACCCGCCAGCGCCCCTTGATCGCCGCAATCGTCTTTTCAATCAAGGTTGTTTTCCCGGCTCCTGGTGCCGACATAATATTGATACCCATCACGCCATACCGCTTCATCTGCTTTAACTGTTCCTCAGCTAAAGCGTCGTTACTCGCCAGAATCCGGCGCATAAGTTTTATCTCAGCCACTTCAATCTCCTTTCTGCTACCGGTATGATTTCATTGCGTTCCTTTCCGACCGAAACCAACGCCACCGGGCAATCAACCAAGTCAGCAACTTTCTCAATATACCTTTTTGCCGGCACCGGCAACGCTTTAAAACTCCGCCGGCCCGTCGTCTTCTCCCGCCAGCCCGGTAAGGTAATAAACTCCGGCTCCAGCTCACCGGCGATAAACGGGTCAAATTCCTTTATCCGCCTGCCCTGGTGCCGATACGCCACACATAGCTTTATCTCGGCAAGGGAATCTAAAACATCCAGTTTGGTAATCACTAGGGCATTAAAACGATTGTAGCGCACCGCCGCCCGCACCAGGCCGGCGTCAAACCAACCGCAGCGCCGGGGTCTTCCGGTTGTAGCACCGTATTCACCCCCCAGTTCTCGCAGCACCGCCGCTTCTGTCGGGTCCATCTCACAGGGAAACGGTCCGGCACCAACCCGGGTGGTGTAAGCCTTGACAACTCCCACCGCCTCTTCCAACCACAACGAACTGATGCCGCTGCCGACCGCCGCACCGGCAACAACGGTAGATGAAGTTGTCACATAGGGGTAAGTTCCGAGGTCTATATCCAGATGCGTTCCCTGCGCACCTTCAAATAAAACCCGTCGTCCCTGACTGAGGGCCCGCTCAATCAACCGGCTACCGTCCCCAATCATCTCTACCAGCGGTCGGGTAATCTCCCAGTATTCACTCGCCAGTTCCTTCAACGATATCGGTTCGGCTTTATAAAACTCCATCAACCGGAAATTTGCCGCCGCCACGTTGCGCTGTAACTTTTCCTTAAAAGTGTCTTCATCCAGAAGATCCCCGGCCCTGATCCCGACGCGCGAAAACTTATCCTGATAAGCTGGTCCAATCCCCTGTCCGGTAGTGCCGATTTTTTTCTCCGCCAGTTGTTCTTCCTGTAATCGGTCCAGCAACCGGTGATAGGGTAATATCATATGCGCCCGGCGGTCAATTAAAAGCCGCCGCCTGACCCAAAATTGGCTCTTCCCGAGAGAATGCAACTCCTCCTGCAACCGGTAAGGGTCAACAACACAACCGCAACCGATTACCGCTTTTGTCCCCGCGTGGAGAATACCGGAAGGAATCTGATGAAAGGTCAACTCCCTCCTGCCCCAGCAAACCGTATGACCGGCATTAGGCCCCCCTTGAAACCGGACCACGATATCGGCGTCGCGGGAGAGAAAATCAACCACCTTACCCTTCCCTTCATCTCCCCACTGGGCACCGACAACAACTAAACTAGGCATATCAATTCTGGAGTACCGTTCACGAATCGGGATGTAATGAACTGGACACTAAAATTGATAGGAAAAAGAAAATTTGTAGTTGGAAGTGGTGAAATCGTAAATGAACTGGTCAACACCAAGGTCAAACTGAAACCGCTGGAATCTGATGCCGCCACCAAGGGTAAACCCCAGGGACTTGAAACTGCCGAGGTTTCGGCGGGTAATCAGGTCCTCAACGCTATAGTGGTAGGTCATCCCTTCTTTCTCAAAAACGAGCCCGCCCCGTTGACCGGTGATATCTTCAAAATACCCGGCGCGCAAAAAACCGGCTATCGGGCCAAGATGGATACCCCCCTCTATCCCAAGGCTCTTCCAGGCGTCTCGCCACTCGGCTGAAAACTGCTCGCCAAAGGTTTTGGTGGAATCGGCAAACACCCCGACGAGAATCTTGGTCAATTCCGGAGTAATACAGAGAGAAAACATATCATTCCGCACCGGATAAAAGGCAACCCCGAGCCGCAGCATCCGGGGTAACGGATCCGATTCCCCTGAGGAGGTATAAGATATACTGGGGCCGACATTAGCCAGTGTCATACCGAGATTCATAAATGGAAACGGCTTATAAATTACCCCGGCGTCAAAAGCCCATGTTATCCCGGTCCCCCCTTGTTCAATTCCCAATTCCGGCATCACCTTCCATACCCAGTCCGGCACTAAAAAAGAGTAAATCAACTTGGTGGCAATACCCACGCCCAGATTGTCAAGCACCGGGAAACCGTACCCGATACCCGGGGCGATATCAAATGTGGTGTACCGTCCCAGGAACTCGCCCCGCTCGTTAATCACATCGGTCTCGCCGGTAGTCAAGTAGATAACATTCACCCCTGCCGTTCCCCGATTATCGATATTGTGCGTCACTCCCAGATATTCATAGTACATCCCCGGGTACAGTCCGGGCAACCAGTTACAGTGCATCAAAGTGGCGTTGGTCCGCTCCAGAAACGCCAGTCCGCCGGGGTTATAATAAATCGTGGAAGCCTCATCGGCAACAGCGGTAAACGCACCAGCCATTGAAGTAGGCCGGGCCCCGGGCCAGATCATCAAAAAGACCGCGCCCGGATTCTGACTGGCGATGCTCAATCCGGAAAGTAAAATCAACGCCAGCCAGGAAACTCTGCGCATCATTGGAAATCCTCCTTGCTAATAACTGACTTTTCCTTTTTTCCTTTCACAGTAAAACTATTAACTATTATAAAAAATCTCTGCTACCGGTCAAGCAACCCCTTCAACGCCCGATTAAAAACTTATCCCGCACAATCACCCTCTGGGCAGAACCAGCAGAGTAACCCTGAGCACGAACAACAAACAGATAAACACCATTGGGCAACGGCACCCCATCACTGTCCCGACCGTCCCAGAAAATCTGATTATACCCAAAGCCACCCGTAAACTCTCCCAGGTCCCGTAGCAGTTTCCCAGCCAGACTGTAAATCCGGACCCGAACGGTTGCCGGCTGGCTGAGAACAAAGCTGAAAAACGCCCGGTCTTTTACCGGGTTAGGATATACAAAAACCGAATCTACCCTCAACACCCCGGACAATCGCGCCCGGAGGAAAATCTTCGCCACCGTACGATTGAGAAAATTATCCGATGCGGCAAGAAACAGCGAATCAATCGGACCACCGAGCACCAAGGGCAATCGCAGCCGGGCACAGGAAAAGGAACTGTCATCAAATACCAGATGGTCGGTAACGTCAAACTCACCATTGCGGTCGTTTAGCCAACAGGAGACACGTTTGCCGGCAACCGGGGCGATGAAAATCCCTGCCGGGTCGGAAAGCACCACCTCTACCTCCATTTTTTCTGGTACCACCGCACTGTCGGCAAGGGGACGACCGGCAAAAAAGAATCTGATCTGGGGACCAGTCCGGTCCTCCACCACAACTGGAATGGTATCAAAAGGCAACCGACCAGAGAGCACGGTCCAATCAACCGTATCACCAACAACCATAGCGGTTAACCGGCAGGAATTAGGCACCGGGGCATAAAACCCATTGCCGACAAATACCGTATCCAGAGGAACGCCCAACGGGAAAAAACCCTCGCAGTAAAACCGCCCGTCCCGCACCGCAAAACTGCCCCGCGCCAGTTCCATACCTTCTCTGAAATAGCCTATCGTAATTCCCAACGGCGAGTCGTACTGGCGCAACCGGGTCGGACCGCAAAACCGCCATATCGCCTCGCCCCGCTGGCTCTCCACAATCGCCCGCGCCCGGAAAAACACCCCTGGCCGCAGGGTATCCGGCACCAATAAAGGCATTTGGGCAGAAATTACCGGCAGCCGCAAAACCGTTGCCGGGTCACCGAAAAGATGATAACTCCGGTCTGTTGGCCAGGCTTTTAAAAACCCGTAGCCGATTGTCCGGGTGCTTTCCGGCGGTGAAAAAAGCGGACTCAAAAGGTTACGGGCAAATACCAGATTACTACCCGAAGGGGTGGCGGTGGAGGCGGCAACTGTACCCACCGCTCCGCCTGTCATTCGCACCAGTTCCTCAGCAATGCACTCAAACCGGGTGTCATCAAACCTGCCCACCGAGCAACTGCCAAAGAAACAAAACGGCACCCGATTGCCGTTTTTGAGATCGGCAAGCCGGGCAACGGTAAACACCTCTTCATGGGTCAAGGCATAAGCCGAACCGTGTCCAAAAAACACCCACAACAACGCACCCATATTCAACTGCCGCATAAGCTCCGCATTCGCCTGCGGTTTGCTCTTCGCCCCCAGAAAGGGAAAATCGGTAAGGTAAACCTTCACCGCGTCAAGCCAACTACCGGCAAGTAGCGCCATTCCTTCGCACTGCTCAATATGCCGGAAGCGCAACTCGTCCGGCCGACTCGGATAACTCTGATACTCATCATCGGCAAGCAGTAAATACCGCCGCACCCAGTAATCCACCGCGCCGGTCTCATAGGCAACGAGTTTGTCCAGAAAAACCCGGAACTCCTCGCCACTGCGTACTGGTAGCCGACCAAGAATTAAATCCGGACTGGCACCTTCCCCCTCCAGATCCGCATACCACACATCCAGTGCCAAAGCACTGCGGTCACTGGCATCCGGAATCAATCCGAAACCGGCTTCATACGCCGGCACTCCGGGCGTCTTCGTCCGGTTAAGGTTATTGCGATAGTCATAGGTGGCGTCGCCAACAAGCAGAACATACGCGGGGCGCTTTCGCTGCAAAAAACGCTTCACTCCGCCGGGTTCAGCCAGCCCAAAACTGAAATTGTCATAAACCTCCTCCAGGGTAACCGCAACCGCCCGGGCACCGGCTATTCCCTGGACGCGGTTGTTACGAAACCGCGCCAGTTCCTGTGCCACACCCAGCCACTCCGCCGGGGTTATTATCCAGTAATCAACCCGCTCAGTTTCATTCCACAGCCTCCCCGGTGACTTCAACTCCATTCGTCTCGGACGCATGAGCTGTCTTCGGCTGGCGATGGCAAACTCCGTTTTTCCCCCAAGCCGATAGCAAAACCGGATACTGTCCTCCAGCACCTCAAAACCCAGACTGACGCGCGGCTGGTAGGGGTTGCTCACATCCATTACCACCGGCTCATCCGGCACATCTTGGACAACAAAACGAAATACGCCCACGGTATCAACTAAAAAGTGCAGTTGCCCGAAGGCAAGTGAGAGCCGGCGCCGATAATCAACCTCCAGATAATCAATGTAAACCTTCTTCTCCCCTGTTCCGGTCAACTCCAATTCCAGCCGGTTGTTCTGAAAACTCACCGGCAACAAAGTGTCAATCCTAAAATCGTACTGGGTAGGATAGTTGTTCACCCCAAAAGAAAAACCGCTCACCTCCTGTCTGTTAAGCCTGACCACCATATTGTTGTTCGGGGAAACGCTGAATAACCTACCGGCAATCCGCCGCACCTGCATCGGATAAGACAAATCCAAAACGCAGGAAAAAATCGCCCGCTCCGCCTCTGCCGACTTGCTCAGCGTTCGCCACACCCATAGCAACCCACCCCTTGCCGGACACTCGGCGTCAACCTCCTGATGCAAAACATCATCTCCGCTGCGCAAAATCGGCGTCCCGGTGGTGTCCGGCCCAAAACCACCCCGAACCCTGATTCCCGGCGCACCACTCCAGGTCAACCAGTAAACATTTTCCCGGGTAAAGAGATTTTTCACATAGACCGAACACCGGTTTACCCAACGGTTGACCGCTAAACCGTAAAAGATGATTGTGTCTTCAATGTCAAACCGCCCATCCTCATCACCGGTAATAAAAACCCCCACCGGTCGCAGCGAATCGGGATATTTTTTATTCGGCTCATACTCCCCTGCTGTCCAAAGGGCAATGTCTTTGGGGTCCAGACCGCCAACCGGCACGCCCACCTGCGCCAGTTCCTGTCCGGTGATGCGATAAATCCCGGTGGAGTCAATGGTGATTTTCAGCCAGACCGGTGAGCGGCGATAAGGGTTATCACCCGAAATCAACGGATTGACCTTCCAATCCTTCGCCACCGCACCGTTCAAAAGCATCTCCCCGATTAAACCGTCAAGCGGGTCAGGAACAGAATTAACCGCCGCCCGGCGCTCAAACTCCACCGTTACCTCAATCTCCTTAAACCAGGTGAGTTTCCTTAACGCTGGTTGATACTGCACCGGACTCAACCGGAGGGTAATAAATCTGATCGAGCGCAGTATGCCGGTATCAGCCTCCATCACCGGTGCTGCGGGAATCACCGCTGCCTTATTACTCTCCAGAATCATCTCCGCTGCCCCATCCTCCTCAAAAGGCACAAACGGCACCACCGCCGGTTCCTCTCCCTCCAGCACTCCGCCGATCTCAGTTTTAAATCTGACCCTGACCCCTCCCTCCTGGGGAATGCCAATGCGGACCTCTTCACTGGGCAGGTCATACTCGCCAAAACCCGCCCGCCGGCTATCCGTATCCTCAAACCGCACCACCACCCTGCCCCGGTCATCCTTCGTCCAGAAAAACTGCCCGGGTTCATAACGGAAGGTCAAACCTGAGCAATCCGAATTGATCACCTGAACCCGGGCCATCAGGATAAAGGGGAACAAAATTAACAACCTAATGCGCCACATCACGAATAAAGTTAGTCTATGGGAACAACTGCTTAAGTCAAGCCACTAACCGTTCACCGGCATTTATCTACCGCTTGATTGCAAGCCGGTCCAGAATAGTAAATACGGCCCCTTTTTGTAATACCCAGTCCACCAGAAACAGTAAGTAATTGCCGGTAAAACGAATTCAACATCACCAACATAATTACCAGGAAATGTCTTTTAAAGGGCATGTAAAAGGTTGAACCCCGGACCGGTGAGAGAACTGGAAAATTTGCCAATGGGATCAAAATTTTCCGGCAAGAAAAAATAACATAACTAACATTTTACCATAGCGTTAGCCGAAAATTTCCCAGCACCCCTCCACTATCCCCCCGACTGCCCCCC
>FMJZ01010275.1_pt1 | contig 22288 bp, 22 predicted proteins | sample 1987881 | NCBI WGS metagenome assembly FMJZ01 (sample SAMEA4378227, study PRJEB15110) | soil metagenome | biome: soil; feature: Field; material: Soil | place: India | collected 2015-03-11 | depth 0 m
TGCCATTGAGATGCTAACTGCTCTTAAGGGGGAGACTACCCGTTCGGTACTCAGCGTCTGAAATGTCCCTGTCGACGATGACAAAAAAATCCCAATCGCTATCCGGGCGAAAGTCCCCGCGGGCGCGACTTCCAAACAGGATAATCTGCCGCACGGAGAAGCCCCGTCTCTCGAGCTCTTCGTGAATGATGTGTTTCGCAAGCTCAATAACCTTTTCCACCGGACTGTTCTCCACCAGACTGCTGGGCGGTCGGAGCACCTCGTTCTTTACGAAGCGCCCGACCCCCAGATTTACGCCAGACTCTCCACCGCCTGTACGATGCGGGCGATGCCGTTGCGGATGGTGTCCAGCGAGCAGGCATAGGACAACCGGATGTTCTCGTCCGCGCCGAAGCCGCTGCCCGGAACCACCGCCACCCTTGCCACCTCCAGCAGATACTCGGCGAAAGCGTCGGAGCCGTTAATCACCCGGTCGCCCCAGCGTTTGCCGTACAGGGCAGATACGTTCGGGAACGCATAAAACGCCCCACCCGGTTCGGCACAACGGAAGCCGGGAATACTGTTCAAGCCGTCCACAATCACCCTTCTGCGCTCGGCAAACGCTGCGACCATTCGTTTCACCTCGTCCTCAGGCGCCTGAAGGGCTGCCAGCGCCGCCCGTTGTGCAATGGAGGTGGGGTTGGACGTGGACTGGTCCTGAATGCGCGTCATTGCTGCCACCAGTTCGCGCTCCGCCGCCGCGTAGCCGATGCGCCAGCCGGTCATCGAGTACGCCTTGGACATGCCGTTTATCAGAATGGTGCGCTTCTTCACTTCCTCGCCCAGGCTGGCAATGCTGAAGTGCTCGTGCCCATCGTATACCATCTTCTCGTAAATCTCGTCAGAGATGATGTACAGGTCGTGCTTCAGGGCAAGAGAGGCAATCTCCTTGAGCGTCTGGCGAGGGAACACTGCGCCCGTTGGGTTGCACGGGCTGTTAATCACAATGGCGCGGGTGCGCGGGGTGATTTTCTCACGAATGGCGTCCACGGTGGGCACGAAGTTTGTGCTCTCATCCGCGTACACATAAACCGGCACGCCATCGGCAAGCTTGACCATCTCCGGGTAGCTCACCCAGTAGGGCGCAGGGATAATTACCTCATCGCCGGGGTCGCAGATGACCTGAAAAGTGTTATACAGCGCGTGCTTGCCTCCGCAGGTGACGATAATCTGGTTCGGCTCGTATTTCAGCCCGTTCTCGCGCCAGAGTTTTTCGCAAATCGCTTTGCGCAGTGGCTCGATACCTGCGGTAGGCGTATACTTTGTAAAGCCCTCCCGCAGGGCAGTAATCGCTGCCTCCTTGATGAACTCCGGCGTATCAAAGTCGGGTTCCCCAGCCCCGAAAGAGAGCACGTCAATACCTTCCTCGCGCATCTTGCGTGCTTTAGCGGTGATGGCAAGGGTTGGTGAAGGACTGGTGCGTTGTGCACGTTGTGAAATGAACATGAATCGCCTCCTCTATGGCTCGGAATTGCTGATGTTGTTCTCGGAAATGGGTTGCACCCTAGCAAACTGTTCGTACACCTCGCGTAAGGGCACACCCGGAAGAAACCGCTCACGGTATCGCCTGGTAGCGTACTGGAACACCTCCGCGATCAGTGGGTCCCACAGGTGGTACACCTCCTGAACGTCTTCAGGCGGTATCAGCAGCACACCGCCCGATTCGCTGCTATCGGCAATCGGTGAGAAGTGCGTCACCTCGCCCACAAAAACTGGTGCGTACCAGCGGCTACCACCTGCTTCCTGAAGTTCATACAATCCGATAGGCTCCACTCTGTTCAGCGTGATACCTGCCTCTTCCTGCGCTTCGCGTCGTATCGCCTGCTCGGGAGTCTCGCCCTCCTGGATATGTCCGCTCGGCACACTCCAGCCGCGCCCTGCGATATCGCAAAGCACCACCCGGTCCCCAAAGAAAGCGAACAGCAGGACAGCCCTCAGCGGCTGAACGCCCTGCCAGTCGCGCTGGGGATAGAAGGTAGCCTGCAGATTGCCCCAGTATGCGGTTGGAAAGATAGACGCCATAACCTCTCCTCTGCCAGCGGTATCAAAGATATTATCACCTGCAAGCGGGCTTCGCGTCAAGGGATTTTGCCAGATTCTCAAAATCGGGTACAATCACCTTAACGATAGCCGCGCTCAGGCGCAAAAAGGAGAAGCGTTCAACCATGCAACCTAACCGCCTCATTCATGAGAAAAGCCCATACCTTTTACAACATGCGCATAACCCGGTGGACTGGTATCCCTGGAGCGAAGAGGCGTTCGAACGGGCTGTCCGTGAGGACAAACCCATTTTCCTCTCGGTCGGCTACTCGTCCTGTCACTGGTGTCATGTGATGGCGCATGAGAGCTTTGAGGACCCTCGCATCGCCGATATTCTGAACCGGCACTTTATCTGCATCAAGGTGGACCGCGAAGAGCGACCCGATGTGGACGACATCTACATGACGGCGGTGCAGCTGCTGTCCGGGCGAGGGGGATGGCCCATGTCGGTTTTCCTGACCCCGCAGGGCGAACCGTTCTTTGCGGGAACGTACTACCCTGCCGAAATCTTCGCCCAGATTGCCCGCCAGCTTGCCGACGCCTACCAGACCCGGCGTGAAGAGGTGTTTCAGTCCGCTCGCGAGATTGCAGGCGTCATCCAGCAGGTAGCCGCCGCCCGCTACGAACAGATGGAGGGCGAGCCCGACCCGCGCGTGATTGGCAAATACCTCCAGCAGATGCGTCAGCACTTCGATACCACACACGGCGGTTTCGGCACCGCTCCCAAGTTCCCGCCTAACACCGCGTTCCCGGTGCTGTTCTGGCTTGCCGAGAACTTAGAAAGCGAGGACGCCCTGCAGATGGCTTTGCGCACGCTGGACGCCATGGCGCTGGGCGGTATTCGCGACCATATCGGGGGAGGCTTCCACCGCTACTCCACTGATGCCGAGTGGCTTCTGCCCCACTTCGAGAAGATGCTGACCGACAACGCGCAACTTGGCTGGGCATACACCGAAGCCTACAGCCTGACCGGCAACGAACACTACAAAGAGGTGGCACAGCAGATTTACGAATGGGTGCTCCGTGAGATGCGCGTGGAGGACGGCGCGTTCGCCAGCGCGATGGACGCGGACAGCGAGGGCGAAGAGGGTAAATACTACACGTGGACGCTCGGCGAGATACGCCAGACACTTCCCCCATCCCTTGCCGACCTGTTCTGCAACGTGTACAGCATTCGTGCCGAGGGGAACTACCGTGAAGAGGCAACAGGGCAGATGACGGGCAGGAATATCCCCCACTTGCGTGCCCCGCTACCTCAGATTGCCGAAGAGCTGGGCATGTCGCCAGCGGACCTGCAGGAGAAAATGCAGACGGCGCGGGAACTGCTTCTGCAAAAACGGCTTCAGCGCGTGCCCCCTCTACGCGACGACAAAGTGCTTGCCGGCTGGAACGGGCTGATGATTGAAAGCCTTGCCTATGCCGGGATGGTGCTGGAAAGACCAGACTACGTGCAGGGCGCGGAGGAAGCAGCGCGGTTCATTCTGGAGAAGATGGTTGACGCGGAGGGGCGCCTTCTGCGCCGCTATCGTGAGGGAGAGGCTGGTATCCCCGCCTATCTGGAAGACTATGCTCTACTCGGTGCAGGATTGCTCGCGCTGTTCGAAGCCACCGAGCACGAAGGATGGCTCGATGAAGCCAACCGACTCGCCAGCCGCATGATTGCCGACTTCTGGGACGAGGATCACCACGCCTTCGTGAACACCGCGGACTATCACGAGCAGCTTATCGCGCGGGTGAAGGAGGTACACGACCGCTCCACTCCCTGCGGTAACGGCTCCGCCGCGCGTCTGCTGGCACGGCTCTATCAGGTAACAGGTGAGGGAAACTACGACTACTTCGTGTATCAGACTCTTCGGTCGCTGTGGGCGCCCATTGAGAAGTATCCGCACGGCTCAGACAGCCTGATCCACGCGCTACTGCTGGTTGCAGGTGACACGCTGGAAGAGGTTCCAGAGGTGGAAGAGCCTCAACCCGCACCGCAAGCCTCTGGGGTGCCGGTCAACGTGGAAATGCACATCATGGAAGGCGGCGTGCTGATACGCTTCCTGATAGAGCGCGGCTGGCACATCAACGGCGCAGAGGACGTTCCCGAGGACCTGGTCCCCACGCGCATTGAGGTATCCAGCACCCTGCCGCTGGTGTTCGGTGACCCCCTGTTCCCGCCGCCCGATACTCTGCAGACAGACGACACCGCTCAGGCGATACCCATCTATCGCGGCGAACTGCGTGTGGTGGTTCCAGTTATCGGTATCGGCGAGGTAACCGAAGACACCGGCGAAATTCGCGCCCGGGTGACCTGCCAGCCGTGCACCGACACGGAGTGTGCCCTGCCTCAGACGGTGGAGCTGGTGGAGCAGGTGCGCCTGCAGACGCGCAGTTGACATCGCCGCCCAAAATATGGGATACTGCTTCCGAAAGGAGGTGGTGCCCTATGGCAGATCAACGAGGTGATTCTGAGGGCTAGGCTGTTTTAGCCCGGTCTGCCATGAACGGTGTGGCGAACCGTTTTAGCAGGGGGGTTATGAACAGCCGCCCCAGGCTCGCCAGCCGACTTTCAAGCCGGGCGTGAGCCCGGCTTCTCCCCTTTCATCCCATCACCGCCAGGGTAACATCCGCTACCGCCTCCGCCAGCAGATGGTCGTCATTCAGCAAAGGCGCGCGGCGGTAACTCAGCCCCAGCGATTCGCACTTCTGACGTGCCTCGATGTCCAGGTCGTACAACACCTCCAGATGGTCGGCAACGAAACCGATGGCACAGCAGAGTACCTGCCGTTGCGAGCTATCACTGGCTATCTCCTCAATCCTCTCCAGAATATCCGGTCCCAGCCAGGGTTCTCCGGTTGCGCTGGCACTCTGGTAGGCGAACGTCCAGTAAGGCAGACCAAGCCTTTGCGCCACGAGCTGCGCACTGTCCATCAGTTCGCGCTCATACGGGTCGCCCCACTGGTGAATACGCTGGGGCAGGCTGTGTGCGCTGAAAATGACCATCGTCTCTTCAGCTCGCCATCCCGACATCGCCTGCTGAACTTTGCCGGCGACCGCCTCGATGAATCGTGGATGATTGCCCCATCGCTCCACAAATCGCAGTTCCATACCCGGAGCCATCTCATCCCGCGCCCGCACGGCATAGTCGATATATCCACCGATACTGATGCGGGAGTAATGGGGTGCCAGCACCACACCCACCGCCCTCTGCACACCGTCCTTCGCCATCTGTTCTACGGCTTCCGCGATGAAGGGATGCCAGTGCTTCATCCCCACGTACACCCTGCCATTCCAGCCGCGCCGGCGCATTTCACGTTCTATCGCCTCTACCTGCCGTGCGGTAATCTCGTTCAACGGAGATACCCCGCCAATAGCCTCGTATCGCCTTATCAGATCCTGAAGTTGCTCTGGCGAAGGAGGTTTGCCGCGGCGGATGTGGGTATAGTACGGCTCCACCTCTTCCAGGGTACGCGGCGTGCCGTACGCCATCAACAACACATCCCAGTTCTCTGCCACCGTTATTCTCCTGTGTGCGAAGTATCAGGCAACCTCTTCCGGGTTAATGCCGAGCTCGCGCAACCGCTGTGCCAGCTTCTCTGCCCGCAATCGCTCCTGTTCCGCCTCGCGATGTGCCTGCTCTGCCTCGCGTCGTGCCTGTTCCGCCTCGTGCCTCGCCTGCTCCAGTCGGCGGTGCAGTTCCACATAGGGCACAAACCGCTCGCCGTCAGGACGGTACACCACCAGCGCACCTTCCTCCAGCGTAAAGCGAATGCCCAGCAGAGGGCTGACCCAGCCCTCCATCTGCTCCACCGGCGTTAATCTTTCACCCTGACGAACCCAGCCGTTCAATACTCCCGTGTCCGGGTCGTACAGATAGTATTCCTGCACGCCGTACTCCTCATAAAAGCGGAACTTCTCTATCATCGCCGCGTAGCGGTTGCTGGGGGACAGTATCTCGAACACCACCTGCGGTGGCGTATTGCCCTCTTCCCACTGCAGATAGCGTCCGCGATGCCCCTTCGGGCGCCCCAGCGCGACAAATACATCCGGCGCGACGCAGATTTCAGGATGCCCCTCCACCGGATACCACAGCAAGTCCGCGGCGACGAACACATCTTCACGGTCGGCAAAAAGCGCGGACAGGTTGTCGTAGAGGTAAACCATGTACTCCAGCTGCTTGGTATTATCCGCCATGGGCTTGCCATCGGACTCCGGGTACACGATTTTCTTTGGTAGTTGCTGTACCGCCATTTCACATCACCCAGCCTATTATAGCAGATTCTGACACCTGTTTGCGCTATATTTGCCCGGTTTCCCAGCCCAGCCACGCCTCTGCAGACCATTCAACGCCTGCACGCAGAGGCACCACCTGCCCGTCCAGTAACGCCAGAAACAGTACCGCCTCACCACCGCCGCTATCTATCAGGAAGATGTTCTGCAGGTTCTGCGAATCGAACACCCGGAGCGTTCCCTGCTCCGTCTGGATTACCAGCGGAACACTTGCGTCTCCTTTGTTTTCGCCGAGACGCACCCCCGTACGCTCTCCTGACCGTCCACCCTCAGCCCCGCGTCGCCAGCCGGTGAACCCGCGCAGCGGCAAACGCAGGGCAAAGAACGCCCGAACCTCGCCTCTGTCCACAGGTGGCACGATACCCAGCCCAATCTTTACCCTGTCCTGACCGTCCACCGTATAACTCAACCGGTAGCGCGTGCCCGGCGAGGCAACTGGACAGGACTGCACCCCGTTCCACGCGCGATGGCGAAGCCATCCGGTGAACCGAACCGAGGTCTGCTTGCCCTCCTGTTGAATGCTCAGGCGGGGATTGGTCTCGCCATCAGCAGAGGCGTAACCACCCTCCACCAGCCCCCAGTCGGTGTAGGCATCGCCGCCAGCAAAGACGAGCTCCTTCCCGTCCCTCGTCCGCCACGCTATCGGCAAGCCGCCGTGCCTGCGCGAGAGGCTCAGAATGCTGTGCTCGCTGTGCAGATGCACAAACAACGGTGTGACTTCCGCCCTTCCCCGCTCCACCGGTGCGACGGCGACCGCCCCTCCGACGGTATACGCCTCTCGCGGTTTTACCACCAGATATACCCGCCTGCCGTCCAGTCGTTCATCTTTCAGACACACCTCCTCTGCACGCGCGGTATCGATTCGCAGATGAAGCTCCTGCCCATCCGCCCAACGCACGCCCATGCTGGCAGTGTCGGAACCGTCCAGCAAGCCCTCCTCCAGCGGATGCCATGCGCGTTTTAACACGGGCAACCCGTCCACCAGAGCCTCGCCCGGCTTCACGCGCACATGGTAATCGCGAAAGGCATCCTCAAGCCTGCCCTCCGGCGTGTGCACAAACCACCTCTGCGCCCCGAAAGCGCAGACCGTGCCATCATCCAGAACCTGCCAGCGCGCGGCAGAGGCTTGCGAAGACTGCCGGTCTGGTGCGCGCTCCGGCACGGCACGCCATCCCCGAGGCTTGAGCAGTAGCACCACAGGGCGATAGGGAGCAATCTGCACCTCAGCACTGCCCGCTGCGGGGCGCAGTATCTCTCCGCTCAGCGCATCCACGCACACGGGAAACCGCTGAGAAAGCGCCCCCTGCCACGAAAGCCTGCATCGCACCGGCGAACCCGTCAGGTTTACCGCCACCACCGCTGCTCCGTCCTCCGCCCGGCGCAGGAACGTGAACACGTGCGGGTGCGAACACCGCACCGACAGATACTCCGCCTCTCCCTCCGCCAGGCATCTTTCCTTTCGCCGCAGGCGAAGCCACCTCGCCAGCTCGTCCGAGAAGCCGATTTCTTGCTCCTGATACACCAGCGGTATCCCCTGCATGAACGCACATATCGCCATCAACGCCTGCGAAACGCCCACGCCGAAGTACTGTGGCGCAGAGACGGTATCGTGGTTCTCCAGGAAGCGTACCAGCCCGTTCAGCGCACGGCGCGGATAGCACACACGCTCCCACTCCAGCCATTCCCGCGCCTCCTGAACCCATCGGGCAAGGTCGGGCTGAAGGGTGATGTCACGCATGACCATGTACCAGGGGTAGTCAAACAGCATATCCGCATGGCGAAACGCCAGCGGCTTGCCGGCTTCCGGCAGGATGAAACCGTCCCGACTCACGGCGCGAAACGCCTCCCGAACCACTCTGTTCAACCGCAATCCGCCCCAGGCGACCGACGCATTGGCACGCACGGGGTTGCGCCAGTTCGCTGTCTGTCCCCAGCCCGCCACATCCAGCCTCGCCCCGTCGAAACCGAACTCCTTCGCCCAGCGAGTGACCACCTCGCGGATGCGCGCCTGCCACGCCGGATGCGACACATCCGCTGCCAGAACGGTACCGCCCCATACCTTCTGCCGATTGCCCGCTTCGTCGTAACACCACACATCGTCTGGCATCCGGCTGACCTCCTCGCTGTCGGGGTGCACACCGTAGACCACCAGATCTATCGCCACCTTCATTCCCAGCCGATGCGCCTGTCGAACGAACTGCTTCAGCTCCTCAGGAGTGCCGTTTTCGGGAGCCACACGGTTGAAACCGGGCGTAGTGTATACCCACGGGGGCGGATACCCGGGAGGCAACAGCCAGAGCACGCTTACCCCCAGACTGCGCAGGAAGGGCAGCTGCGCCGTCAGCCGCGAGAGGCGATTGCCCCTGTCTCCCGTCCACCAGCTCTCCAGTCTGCCCCAGGGGTGCACCTCGTAAAGCACGCCACTTTTCAGGTGGGCAGGAACATCCGCCGGGGGACCGTTTTGCAGGCTATCGGAAAAGCGCGACAGAGCCTGAAGCAGACGGAGTTCATCGCCGGTCACCACTTCGATAATCTGCGTACCGATGGATACCTCCACGCCCGGCTGAAGCCTCGCCAGCGTCTCAAACCCGTGTCGCAACACCACGCCTTGCTCCCGTTCCTCCACACCGACGCGCGCCTGGTCATATCGGAAGATATAACCGGCAAGCAAGGACAGCTTCTGCGTGGGCGAATGTATTACGGCGACGCCATACTCGCCGCGAGTCCAGCCCGCCTCCTCGCTCACCCTGCCGTCTCTCAGATGCGCAAAGCGCGCCCGCCGGATGGGAAAATCGCCCGGAATCAGCCAGTAATCCTGTGGCGACGGCGAAAGGCGCAGGACAGGCGTGCGCAGATAGACCCCGGCAATCTTCACAGGTTCCGTCCCGTTCCAGCGAACATACACATCGCGCTGTATCCGCCCCCCGTCCACCACAAAAACCTGTCGCACCTGCCAGTCGCCAGCGACCCGCACCACCTCGGTTGTTGTCCCCTCGCGCCGCACAGAGCGAAGTCGCCATTCGGCAGGGGAGGGAAACCGCTGAGGCGACGTGTTCACCTGCACATCCACCGCCGGCGCGACCGCCACCTGCCGAGCACCCGCCAGCAAGCCGGTCCATACTCCAGTCTGCATGTCAAAGGAGAGTCTGAGGTTCATCGGTTTTCCCCCTGAAAAAACACGGAACAGGTACGACAACCTGTCCCGTTTACCTTTCGCGATAGCCTGTGCGAAACCTGCTGGGCTGTACAAAACAAACCGGGCAGGCAATGCCTGCCCGGCAGTGGCTTACGAGAGACGGTTACTGCCCTACGTCCGGCGACGCCCCCGCGTGAAACCGAGCACCACACTCAACCCCGTGCCAAATAGGAGCAGGGTGGTGGGTTCGGGGATGGGCTTCACCGCGGAAACGCTGAGAAAGGCTGTTATGCGATAGGTGTATGTTACCGCCGGGAAAGTCTCCTCAATGGTTTCCTGGCTACCATCTTCTCTTCGGTAGGTGTACTGGTAGGTATATTCAGGTGCGGTGTAAGTAATCGTCCATTTCGGAAACCCTTTCTCATCAGTGCCAATAGTGAGCGCAACCTCTGTCGAGGTCCCTTTGGAATTGGTATTTTTACCGTCGATCTTGTGTTCGGTGTTGGGATGAACGTTCGGATCGATAATGGTTAGCTTTGGCGGTTTAGTGGGGTCGGTTTCCAGCCCCCAAAGAAACAGCGCGTGTCCACCGACTTTATCGCTGTGACAAGTAAGCATAATCGTTCCGTTCTTTTGGAACTCTTCCACCAGCTTCTGATACGAAAGGTCTTTCGTATAAAATGGTTGGACTGTGCCAGTAAATTTTCGTTCGGCAAGAACCTCTTTAAATCCGGTTACGGCGTCATTTAAAGACCCCATCTTCTTGCTAAAATTTGGATCATATTTCTTATGAAAGTCCTCCTGCTGTTCCTTGATGCTCTTGCCTGTTGGAATCAGACCTTGATTTCCCGATTGCTTGCTCAGGCGGTGGAGCATGTTCACGGCGGCTACGTCGACGCAACACACATTTTCAGACTCGTAACCGTAATCAATAGGGTCGTCATCGTTTTGAGGCAGGATTGTTTGTGCCCACACTGGTGCTGAACCGATCAGCAACAGCAAGAGCGAGAACATGATACCGAGACTGGTAACCAGAGATTTGTGTTTCATCGGATTCACCTCGTCTTCCCCCTGGGGTTGGTAGGACACCACGTCATTCCTATCCCCACAAAAACCCCCTCAGCCTCCGCAGCGCCCGACGCTTATGCTGACTGACCGCCTGCACGCTTATCCCCTGCTCGCGGGCGACGTCGGTCTCACTGCGTCCTTCCCAGAAAAGGGCGTAAAGCAGTTCGCGGTCACGTAGAGGCAGATGCGCCATCGCCACGCCCAGTTCTGGCGAAGGTTCTTCGTGGAAGGGATGGTAATCCTCTATCGGGTGGCAGTGCAGGGCATAACGCCACTCCTGGCGGTAACGCTGAAGGCAGGTGTTCACGGTATGACGATAGACGAACTGGAAGAGAGTGCACCCGGTGCTGGAATCGTACTCACAGAAGGCTTTCCAGCCACCTGCTTCTGCCTCCGCGTGCATCTCCTCCATCCAGTCCCGGCGCGACCAGTTGGGGGGCGTCCTCCAGGTGGCAACCCGGCGCAGGGCACACCGTACCGCACACTGCCAATCCGTCTCGGCAGGCACTTCCACACACCTCCAGTCGGGCAGAATATCGTCTGCCCATCTTACCAGCCGGCTGGGAATGCCTGCCACAGAGACCATGCGGTAGCAGGGAGCCTGCCCAACACATCAACGCGCTCGCTCTCCCCTGCGCCAGCTTTCCACCCAAATATACTGCAAGATTCGTGCCAAAAACGGGGGTAGAAGAGGTTTTGTGAAAAAAATTATATAATTAGTTAAGATAAATAGACCGCCACAAGAAAATCCCCTGCTTCTTAGCAGGGGACGCTTGCAGTCCGAACAACGGATACTATTTCCTGAACCTGCGAATAAGCGGCAACATACCAACGGAGAACAGCAGCAGGGTAGCTGGTTCAGGAATGACAGCCTGAGCCTCTCCCGCACCTTCGAGTATGAAACCCAGATATCTTTCCTCGGGGTTGTTCGGGTCGCCGAAATAGCTGCTCACGTCGTATTCCATCTCTAGAACAGGCATGTTTACACTAAATATCCCCAATTCACCGACATCAGGGAACAGCCCATCGAAGATGCCGCTATCTTCGGACCCCGTGATTGTGCCTCCGCGTATAGAAAGTTTTACTTTGCCTTCCAGATCAGTGTAGTCGCCAGGGATATCGATGATGAGGTCGGCATCATGCACCACATTGAAGTACAGGTAGTTGGTGATATCGTCCCACTCAACGGTGCTCTCGTTTGCGTCGCCAGGGCTGCGCATGTTCAGCTCGATATCCAGTATCTTCAGTCGGTCCAGCAGGTTCAAATCAAGGTCGATGATTTCAATGTACATAGGGTCTTTCACGTTCACGTTTTGCGCCACATTCACAGACCCGCTGAGACTTGCACTCACAGAGTTACCTAGAGTGATTATTCCCTTACCGTTATCTGTCCGTGCTGTTGCTGTAATCTTAGACTTAGACCTACTCTCTGCCCTTGCGTTTTGACCCTGCGGCGGCCCTACCCATGCCCAGCCGGATACACCAATTTGGCCTGTCACAGCCTGGGGGGCTTTCGCGGTTAGATTGACCCAACTTGTGGCACTAGCCTTTGCCCAAGGTTTCTCCCTTTGAGCGTCCCTTCTCTGAAAGCCAACGTTAATATCTCTGAGAATACCTGGGTTGCCAGCTTGTACTGCGGGTGGAGGTCCAACAGCAAGCGCGAATACGTCCCACTCCCAGTTGACCAAAGGCGGTACGTTCCCACCGGGCTGCAGGAAGAAGTTCTGCTGCTTGTGATACTGCACAAGTCCGACCTGTGCGCTAGCAGAGAGCACAACGCCAAGCTGCAGGCTAAACGCGATAAGCACCGTCGGAAGCCATCTCATCCACCGCATCGGGAATATCCTCCTTTCTTGTTACTCCCTATCCATAGTAAAATTGCTGGCAGGAAATACTTTTTCAACCATTGCGTTCGTTTCTTGTTCCCAATCTCTCATGCGCCTTGAGATCACTCTTACAACCTCCCCCCTGTAAAAACCGCCTGTTTTCTGGTTTACCCCGCGAATGGTACGAATCTTGCACTATAGGTGATGTGCAGGAGTGTGTGCACGAAAAGAGCTGGACACCGACAGCAGGAGGTCTTTTCCGTTCAGACACTCACTCCTTCATTCCTGCGTTTCGCCCCGGCGGTGTCGGGGCGTTTTTTTCATTTCGCTGGCATTTTTAACCGCAGTGTTGTATAATGGAGATGAAAAACCCGTACGATTCCCCAATTCTTCGGGAACATTGGCAACTTGACAGGCGTCTAAACAGACGGTATCGGCGCTGAACTCGCGGGAAAGGAGGTGCAGTATGGAAACAGAGCGCCGGGTGTCGTTGTTGTTCCCGCGAAGCTGGCAGCTGGTGTCAGTGTATGTTCCGGCAAGCGCTGTGGATTACGTCAAGGAGCGTAACATGCAATTATGGTTATCCTTATACGAGCGCGATGCGGAACAGGCACTGCAAATCGGTGAGCGATTGGGACTGGTGCTTCCCCAGAAAGCCACTTCGTCTTAGGTGAACAACAACAGGTTCAAGCCCAAAGCCATGCGGCTTTGGGCTTCTTATTTGGTGAAGCTCCGCTTAACCTAAGCGGATGGACGTTTGGAACCTCAACCGGGGCGGAAAACGGGCGCAGGGTCGTCATCCTCCACAATCTTCACCGCAGGCACGCCTAACCGTTCGGCAATCATCTGCGAAACACGGTTCAGCTCCTCACGGTTCCAGCCAGCCGTCTGCCACAGGATGGTGTCGCCCGAATCGAGCAGGTACAGCGTGGGCACGGACACCAGATCATACGCCACCGTCGCCTTCAGATCCTCATCCAGCACCTGCGGGAAGGTCACATTGCCATAGGTGCGGGCGTATTCCACCGTCTTCTGGGCATCATCCTGCGACACACCCCATATCTGGAAGCCCTTCCCCTCGTACGCCCGAAACTTCTCCATGTATGGGTTGTTAAACTGGCACACAGGACAGGTGACCTTGTAGAAAACCAGCATCAGCAACCCGTTCTTGCGTGCCTCGGCAGTGGAGTATGTTTTGCCGTCCACCCCTTTGAAGGTGAAGTCCACTACGGCGTCTCCGGCTGCTCGTGTTGGCATCACATGCACCTCCTCCATCAGTTATTTGCGCACACGCTTTTGCCACTCGGGTGGCAGGTCAATCAAACCGTAAATGCAGTACGACGCTCCCACGCGCACCGCCCAGGCGGCATCGCCATACGAATAGTGCCAGAACTCGTCCCGACAGTTGCTGAACCCGGCGTCCAGCATGGCCTGTACCAGAATCATGCGGTTGCGATGTGCTTCTGGCGTCAAGCCCTCGATCCATGTCGGCGCGGCCTGCCAGCCGCTAAAGGGCGAGGTTACATCCGCGGGTTTGCCGCCAGGCGACAGTAGCTGCACATCCACCGCGCCTCCTGTGCAGTGACCGGGCGGCGCCTTCTGATCCACCGGCGCGAAGAAACGGTTGGTCATCCGGCGCAGAGTCGCGTAGCTCCATTCGGGATGCTTCTCGCGCAGCTGATTGAAGTAGTTCTCGTAATGCTCTCTCTGCATCTGCAGCGTGCGATAGGCGGTGGTCACGCGCAGCTGATAGCCCGGAGGCAGTAGATCCTGTGCTCGGTTCAGCATCTGCGCCACCGTCGCACGCAGGAACGGAATGCACTTCCGCGCCACCCGCACCTTCGGGCAGGCTTTGCGAATATCCACCAGCGGTTCACCGCACTCGTACAGCGGCACCCGGTTCAGCGCGGCAATCGGTTCGGGTGCGCCCTTCTTGCGCCAGTCACTCATGCCTTCACCTCGTCCAGCAGGTAGAAACCTTCGTAAACCAGCTCGGCAGCACCCGTCAGGAACACCGGCGAACCCGGTCGCCACTGCACGCGAAGCACTCCTCCTGCGGAATGCACCTCCACCTCTTCGCCCACCAGTCCATGCAATTGCCCTGCCACCGCCGCGGCGCAGGCTCCCGTGCCGCACGCCAGCGTCTCCCCCGCGCCACGCTCCCAGATCCGCATCCTCAGCCGCGAAGGGCTTTCCACCACCGTCCAGAGCACGCTGGTGCGCTGGGGGAACAGCGGATGATTCTCGATAAGGGGGCTATCGCGCAGGAAGCGTTCATCCTCGGGCAGGCGGTCCACAAACACCACCCCATGCGTCGAACCGGTGAACACCGCGGTAATCTTCACACTGCCATCGGGCAGGTCCAGCGGCAGGTTCACCACAGGGTTCATTTCTGCCAGCACCGGAACCTGTTCCGGCTCGAAGCGCGGCTCGCCCAGCTCCACCCGGACCGTCCCATCGGGCAGTAACTCCACCCCTTTCTCCCCGTCTATCGTCTCCACCACAAAACGGCTGTCCGCCGCCAGACCACGCATCACCGCCCATTTCGCCACACATCGCAAGCCGTTCCCGCACATATCCTCCGTGCCGTCGGGATTGAACATGCGCATCTTCACCGGATGCCGCTCCCCACGCCCCACCACAAGCAGTCCATCCGCGCCAATGGCAAACCGCCTCTGGCACAATCGCCGTGCCAGCTCCGGCAGGGAGAATGACCGCACTGCCTCCTCCGCCACCACCACGAAATCGTTGCCTGCGCCGTGCATCTTGGAGAAAGCAAGACCTGCCATTCCCTACTCCACAAACCCCGTCCGCTTCAACAGTTCCATATCCACGCCGCCGCCCCGTCGCGCCTTCAGCAACCGCTCAATGTATTTCGCCAGCACGTCGAATTCCACGTTTACCCGGTCGCCAATCCGGCGCAGTCCCAGCGTGGTTACCGCCCGCGTGTGCGGAATCAGCCATACGCTGAAATCGCTCCTGCCCACATCCACCACTGTCAGGCTCACACCATCCACCGCCACAGACCCTTTCGGCACCACATACCGCATCCACTCTTCGGGAACACCCACCACCATGACCACCGCGTTGCCCTGCGGGTTCAACCCCTGCACCACACCCGTCGTATCCACATGCCCCTGCACGAAGTGCCCGCCCATTGCCTCGCCGGCACGCAGAGAGTCCTCCAGATTCACCTGGTCGCCGCGCTTCAATTCGCCCAGATTGCTCCGGCGCAGGGTCTCCAGCACAGCGTCAAACTCCAGACGTTCCCCCTCTTTCCGCACCACGGTCAGACAGACGCCGTTAATCGCTACGCTGTCGCCCACCTGTACCCTGGCCGCCGTGTGCGGCGCCGCGATGGAGAGCCGCGCCCCCTCCGCGCCCGTGTCTATCCGCTCGACCACGCCCAGTTCTCTCACAATGCCGGTGAACACTCGCTCCCCTCCTCCCAGACCGGATACCCCTGCACCATCATGTCGCGCCCAACTCTTCTCCAGTGTACCCTATCTAACCGCAGGGATTCGCCAACCCGTGCGAACCCCTCGCCCTCCACAGCGGTTGGGGCGTCGTGTCCACCGATAAGGCACGGCGCATAAAAAAAGAGCACCTTGTCCACCAGTCGCCTCGCCAGCAGGCTGGCAATCAACGTGCCGCCGCCCTCGCACAGCACACCAGTAACGCCGCGCTTCGCCAGCGAACGCATCAGCGCATCCAGATCGACATGCCCATCCGCATCGGCGGGAAGCACCTCCACCTCCACTCCCCGTTCGCGCAGGCTCTGAACCCTGTGCGTCGGTGCGAGGTCGGTCGTGGCAATCAGCGTGGGCGACTCCTCTACGTTCAATATCTGTGCCCCATCGGGACAGCGCAATCGGCTGTCCACCACCACTCGCAGTCGGTGAATCCCCTTGAGTCCGGGCAGACGAACGGTCAGCAGGGGGTCATCTTCCAGCACCGTGCCAATACCGACCATAATCGCATCGTATCGCGCCCGAAGGCGATGCACCAGGCGTCGCGCCGGCTCATCGGTAATCCATTTGCTGTCGCCCGTGCGCGTGGCAATCTTGCCGTCCAGCGACATCGCCGCCTTCACCGTGACGAAGGGCATTCCCGTGGTATGGTATTTCACGAAAATCTCGTTCAGCTGGCGTGCCTGCCCTTCCAGTATGCCTTCGTACACCTCTACGCCTGCCTCGCGCAGCTTCGCAAAGCCTTTGCCCGACACCCGCGGATTGGGGTCCTGCATCGCCGCGTACACACAGCGAACTCCAGCCTCAATCAGCGCGTCGGCGCAGGGGGGAGTGCGCCCCCAGTGACCGCATGGCTCCAGCGTGACATACAGGGTCGCGCCGCGTGCGTTCTCACCCGCCCGGCGCAGGGCTTCCACCTCCGCATGAGGCAATCCCGCCCGGCGATGATACCCCTCACCCACAATGCGCCCATCCTTCACCAGCACCGCTCCGACCATCGGATTGGGAGCAGTATACCCCCGCCGCGCCAGAGCCAGTGCCCGACGCATAAATATCTCCTCAAAGGGTGTTTTCATCGCGTTTGCCATCAGAAGAAGGTGGAGGGGCTTGGTTCAACCCGGCTACCAGGTCGTCCACCATGCGCCTGCGCTCCTGCACATAGCGACGAAGCGTCTCACGAGCATCCAGCAAAGCCACCAGCACCAGCGCCATCACCAGAACAAACACACCCACCAGAAACTGCGTCAAACGCAGGAGACGCGCCCCGCTGCTGGTTTCACCTGCCCCAGGAAGAATCGCCTCCCGGAACTGAAGCACCAGCGCCAGCATTAGCAACAGCACACAGCCAATCGCACGCAATACCAGCTGGCGACGGGACGAGGCGCCACGGCGAACCGCCTGAACCTCCCGCCACAGAAACACCACCGAAACCCCAGCCACCACCAGCGTCCACCACACGCCACTTCACACCCTTTCCCCGACCTCCCACACCGCCTGACGCAGCTCCTCGATGCCCGCTCGTACTCCCTCCGGGTGACCGAACACGGAAGACCCCGCCACCAGCACCCGCGCCCCAGCGCGCACCACCATGGGCGTGGTAACACCGTTGATGCCGCCATCCACCTCCAGCCACGCTTCACTGCCCGCCTCGTCCAGCATCGCACGGGCACGGGCGATTTTCTTCAGCATCTCGGGGATGAACTGCTGACCGCCGAAGCCGGGGTTTACCGTCATCACCAGTAGAAGGTCGATATCGGGAATGACATACTCAATCGCGCTAAGCGGCGTCGCCGGGTTCAATGCCACGCCCGCCCGCACCCCGCACTCGCGAATCTGCGTCAGAGTGCGCTGGAGATGCACGCACGCCTCTGCATGCACGGTGATGATGTCCGCTCCCGCCTGCGCAAACTGCTCGATGTAACGCTCGGGCTGGACAATCATCAGGTGCACGTCGAAGACGGCGTCCGAATGGTGACGCAGAGCCTGTACCGTTTGGGGACCAAAAGTAATGTTTGGCACGAACACACCGTCCATCACGTCAAAATGCAGAAACTCCGCGCCTGCCTCGCGAGCAGCGCGCGCCGCCTGGGCAAAGTTCGCGAAATCGGCGGACAGGAGCGAAGGCGCTATCCATACGCGGGGCACTGCGCTCATGGGCGCACCTCCTCGTGCACCAGCTGGTCATCAAAGTAGATACGAAACGTAATGTTGCGCCCACGCGCACGCACAGGCACAATCAGCCGTTCGCCGCTCTGATGCGGTTCGTCCAGAACGGTGTAAACGCCCAGAGCATCCTGCACCTCCAGACGCACCTGTACCGTCGCCCCGGGCGCACCCGTGACGGGTATCACCAGTTCAAAGCCACGCTCCGCCCCCTCTTCGGGCAAGGCAGGTGCGGGTGGACCACTGCTGAGAACCAGGTCCACTGGTGCATCCCGATTTGCTTTCTGTTTTGGTGCAGGAGATTGTGCGATAACCGTGCCCGCCGGCGCGGTTGGATGAGGCTTCTCTTCCACCTTGCCCACCTGCAAACCCGCCTGCACCAGCCGCTGACGCGCATCCGCTTCACTCAGCCCCTGCACGTCAGGCACTTCCACTGTGCGCGCCCCCTTGCTTACCCACACCTGCACGACTCCGCCAACCTTCACGCTGGAACCCGGCTCGGGCTGAACCAGGTATATCGTCCCTTCGGGAAACTGCTCGTTGTAATCCTCCTGCCGAATCACCAGATTCAGTCCCGCTTCCTTCGCCAGACGACGCGCCTCTACCAGCGGTTTACCCTGCAGGTCAGGTACAGGCACTTCCTTCGTCGGACGTGTGACCCAGAAGCCCACCGCTGCCACCGCAATAATCACCAGCCCCGCCAGAACCGCCAGCACGCGAGCCAGATACTTCAGGATGCGCAGCTCGGTGTCCTCTGGTTCCGACTGGCGCGTTCCCGGCGCGTGAACGTCCGTGCGGCTTGCAGGCTCGCGCTCCAGCGGTGACCACGATAAGGGTTTCCCAAAACGCAATGCATCGTGCACCGCTCGCAGGTCCTGAAGCATGGACGCCATGTCCGGGTAGCGGTTCTCGGGCAGTTTCTGCATCGCCTTCAGCACGATGCCTTCCACCGCCCGGGGAACGCCCGGGTTAATGGCGCGGGGGCTGGGCGGTGGATCTTTAGCGTGACGCAGGGCGATGGCAACGGGCGTATCCGCGGGGAAGGGCACACCGCCCGTAATCATCTCGAACAGAATAACTCCCAGCGCATAGATGTCCGCCGCCGGACCCACCTGCCAGCCTTCCGAAACCTCCGGCGGCAGATAGGGCGCCGCCCGCGTGAGCCATGCCGTCTGTGCCATCGGTGACGCCTGAAAAGCAGGAAGCAGCCCGAAATCGGTAATCTTGATGAGACCTTCCTGAGAGACGATAATGTTATGCGGGCGCAGGTCGCCATGCACAATGCCGGCACGATGAGCAGTTTCCAGTCCCTCCGCCACCGCCAGCGCGATGTCCACCGCCACCGACAGCGTGAACGGAGCCACCCGGCGTATCCGCTCCTTCAGGTTAATCCCCCGCACAAACTCGGTAACCAGCACCAGCTGCCCCTCATGCTCGACAACCTGCAGGATGCGGGTAATACGGGGGTGGTTCAGAACAGAAGTATCGGTAAAACATCGGCGCAGGGTGCTGACCAGCGCAGGGTCATCCGCAAAGGCAGGCAGAAGCAGTTTAACGGTTACCAGCGCATTGGTCTCGTGGTCTCTGGCGCGATAGGCGGCAAAGAAGCTGCCTTCCCCCAGCTTCTCTATCAGTTCATATCGCCCAGCCAGCACCCGACTAATCACGCCTCCTCGCTCCCTTCGCCCCCTCCGAGGTGGAAGCTGCACCACGAGCCAGCCACACTAGCCCAGCCATCAAGCACAGGGCGTATACCTTCTCCAGAACTGCCACGCTCGCCTCTGGCAGCCCAAACGATACCCCCAGAAACACCACAACTACCGCTATAATCCACAACGCTCCCCCGATGTCCACCGTCATGCTCAGCCGGACACCTCCCTCTTATGACATGCTCCTACCAAACCTCTGGCGATGCACGTTCAGCGCGTGAAGCACCTCTTCTTCATTCACCGCTACCGGCAATTGTGCCTGCCCAATGCGCTCGATCAGCACGAAACGCACCTGCCCATCACGCGCCTTCTTGTCTCGCGCCATCACCGCAAGCAGGTCTTCAAATTGCACGTCACGAGGCAGAGCCACCGGCAAGCCCAGTGCACGCAGGGCGTTGGCAACCTGTTCCGCCGTGCCTGCTGGAGTTACCCCACGCAGCTCGCCCAGCAGAGTCGCCGACACCATGCCAATCGCAACCGCCTCGCCGTGCAGAAGACGCCCGTATCTCGACACCGCCTCCAGCGCATGCCCTACCGTGTGCCCAAAGTTCAATATCGCCCGGATACCTTGTTCCGTCTCGTCCTGTGAGACGATGTGCGCTTTAATCTGGCAGCAGCGGTAGACAATCTGGTCAAGATTTGGGCTGCGTCCCCGTCGGAGGAGGTTTGCATACTCATTCACTGTCTGCCACAGCGCCTCGTCTGCGATTATACCGTACTTCAGCACCTCCGCCAAACCCGCTCGGAACTGACGCACGGGAAGCGTGCTCAGGGTGTTGGTATCTATCAGCACCAGAACCGGCTGGTGGAACGCGCCGACCAGATTCTTGCCCTCGGGAAGGTTCACACCCGTTTTGCCGCCCACGCTCGAGTCCACCTGCGCCAGCAGAGTGGTCGGAACCTGCACGTAGCGCACGCCGCGCAGGTAGCACGCGGACACGAACCCGGCGAGGTCACCAATCACGCCCCCGCCCAGCGCCACCACCACGCATCGCCTGTCCAGAGCGAGCTGAGCCATCTGCCGAAGCAGACGCCCGGCAACCTCCCAGCGTTTGGTGCGCTCTCCGGGCGGAACAGTCAGCAGATGCACCGTAAAACCCGCCTGGTTCAGCATGTGGCTCAGAGATTGACCCCACCATGCCGACAGCAGAGGATGTGAGATGATAACTATCTGCGACGGTTGAAGCGGGCTCAGGTGCTTTTCTATCTCCCTCAGCACACCTGCACCAATCAGTATCGGGTAGCCGCGCTCCCCCAGGTCAACATCCAGTCTCAGAAGGGACGTGTTGGTTTCCATGTTTTCACCAGATTCTCAATACACTGCACTGCCTCTGTCGGCGAGAGATTTGAGGTATCCAGGCGCAGGTCGGCACACGCATAAGCCTCCTCACGTTCTTTCAGCAATCGGCGAATCTCCGCCAGAGGGTCGGATGCAGATGCCAGCTTGGGGCGTGTTGCTACCGGCTGGACACGTTGCAGAATCACGTCGGGTTTCGCCGTCAACAACACGATAACCGCATGTCGGCGCAAAGAGCTTACGTTCTCGGAACGAGTAGGCACACCTCCGCCGGTAGCGATGACCAGATGGCGAAGGCTCTCCAGACCGCGCAGAATCTCTGTTTCCCGCTGGCGAAAGTACTCTTCGCCGAACCGTTCAAAAATGCGGGCAACACTGCAGCCCACTTCCTGTTCCACCAGCGTATCGGTGTCAACAAACCGCCAGCCCCACCGCTGAGCCAGCATTCGCCCCAGCAGGCTTTTGCCCGTGCCCATGAACCCGATGAGCGCCACGTTCGGAAGCGTGTCGTCTTGCATTGGCAGATGAGAAGCGCGGGGGCAAGCACCCCCGCGCCGACCTGTAACGAGCGATAATCGTCACCCTAAGGCGTTACGCCCACCGTCGGTGCTCCTGCCTCCTCCAGAATGCGAGGGGTCAGGAAGATGAGCAGTTCGGTATCGTCCTGTGACAGGTTGGTGGAGCGGAACAGATGCCCAATCCACGGCAGGTCGCCCAGAATGGGGAACTTCGCCACCGAGTTATCCTCACTGCGTCGGATGAAGCCACCGAGCACCACCGTCTGTCCGCTCGGCACGCGCCGCGTGGTGAAGACCGCCTGGCTGTTCACAATCGGGAAGGAGCTGCCGTCAGGCGCACGCACCGAACCAGTGATGTCCGACAACTGCAGGGGGATGAACAGCGTGATGGTGCCATCCCCGTTGATGCGCGGCGTGACCGTCATTCCCGATACCACAGGCACGTAGTTCACCTGGCTTCCCTGGATAACCTGTCCCTGACCCGGCGTGGTGAAGACCGTAGTGACAAACGGCACCTGGGTCTGCACGTAGATAGAGCCGGGAGTGTTATTCAGCGTAGTGATGACCGGTGCCTGGATGACGCGACCGCGTGCGTTGGACATCGCCGTGCGCAGTTCGGCTGCCAGGTTGCCCGCGCTGTAGCGGATGAAGATGTTACCACCCGTCGCGAAGGTTCCCGGAACGTTGCCCGCCTGTGTGTTCAACTGCTGAACCAGCCAGTCGATGCCAAACTGCTTGACCTCGCTG
>FMJZ01008673.1_pt1 | contig 22231 bp, 16 predicted proteins | sample 1987881 | NCBI WGS metagenome assembly FMJZ01 (sample SAMEA4378227, study PRJEB15110) | soil metagenome | biome: soil; feature: Field; material: Soil | place: India | collected 2015-03-11 | depth 0 m
CCGATCCATTTATCAGCCTGTTGCTGCCGGGTGTCGCCCGTGAAGATCTGACTGTGAGCGTGAGCGGTGATGAACTGATCGTCTCGCTGGGGCCATACCGGCGGCACCTGCTCTTGCCGGCAGCGCTCCGCAACGCGCCGATCCGTGCCGTGCGCGAGGGCGACCGGTTGACGATTCGCCGGCGCTAATCGGAGGCCGGAGGTTTCAGTCGCCAGAATAAACAACGCAGAGTACAACCTGCGCAGCCATTACGGTGTCTGTCCTGCTTGTATCACAACGAGGAGACCATGGCTCAGAAGACAACCGATTTGCGTAACCTGACCGCAGTCGTGACCGGTGGCAGCCGGGGGATCGGGCGGGCCATCGCGGAAGCGCTAGCCCGCGCCGGCGCGCAGGTCGTAATTTCGTCGGCCAATGCCGCCAACCTAGCCGAAGCCGAACGTACAATGCAAGCCGCTGGCCTCAAAGTGAGCGGCGTCCGCTGCGATGTCAGCAATCGCCTCGAAGTCGAGACCCTCGCCGCTACTGCCGCCGAGCGCATGGGCCGGATCGACCTGTGGGTCAACAATGCCGGCATTTCGGGGCCATTCGGCTACGTCCTCGATGTGCCGCCCGAAGCGTGGGAACAGGTCATTAAGGTGAACCTGCTCGGTACCTATTACGGCTGCCGGGCCGCCTTGCCGTACATGATTAGACAACGTAACGGCCAGATCATCAACCTTTCCGGCGGCGGCGCCAAGCGACCGCAGCGCTTTCTCTCGGCCTACAGCGTCTCGAAAGCGGGGATTGTGCGCCTAACCGAAGCCTTTGCCCGTGATTATCAAGATCACCCCTACCTGCGCTTCAACGTGCTGACGCCGGGAATGGTGCCGACCGACATGATCAACCACTTTGAAACGGTTGGCCCCGGCGGGGAAGCGATCAAGCAATTGCCGCGCGTCTTGAACATCTTCGGCACCACTGCCGAAGAGACGGCAGAACTCGCGTTACGCATCGTGCGCGAGGGCAAGAACGGGCAGATTTTTGAAGTCATGCCGCGCCACCGCGCCATCTGGCGACTGTTAAAAGCAGCATTACGGCGCAAGCAATAGCGGCAAACCTGCTGTCAGCAACCGGAGCGCCCCAGACGGTGGGGCGCTGTCTGCAATTAGTTCGCTTCAGTGTGGGTGCGCAACCATGCCGCTGCTGCTTCAGCCGGCATTGGCCGGCCAATGTAGTAGCCTTGAAAAAGATCACAGCCGGCAGCGAGCAAGATCTGGCGTTGGCCAGCCGTCTCGACGCCTTCGGCCACGATTTGCATGCCAAGTTGATGGCCAAGCGAAATGATGGCGCTCACGAGGCTGTGCTCGACCGTCACCTCAGGCTGATCGAGCCACGCTACAAATGAGCGATCAATCTTGAGGATGTTAATCGGCAAGCGATGCAAATATGACAACGATGAATAGCCGGTGCCAAAGTCATCAATCGCTAACGTCACCCCCAATTGGCGTAACTCGATCAGTTGGCGGCGTAAATTATCAATCTGCCCCACCAGCATACTCTCGGTCAATTCGAGTTCGAGCCAGTCCAAGGGCAAATCAGCCTGCTCTAAGATTTCCGCTACCGTTTGCACAAAACTGCTTTGTGAGAATTGCAATGCCGATACGTTAGCTGCTATTGGCACGAGGGGCAAACCCTGTTGGCGCCATTCACGCATCTGCCGGGCAATCTCGTGCAGGACCCATGCCCCAATCGCAACAATTAATCCCGTCTCTTCAGCAATGGGGATGAATCGCGCCGGCGAGACCATGCCAAGCTCAACGTTCTGCCAGCGAATCAATGCTTCAAAACCAACCAGTTTTCCGGCGCGATCGACTTTCGGTTGATAGTGTAACAACAACTCATTGCGCTCTATCGCCCGTCGCAGCAGCGTCTCGATCTGCAACTGTTCGAGCGATGTACTCGTAATAGCTGCATCGAAGAACTGAAAACTATTACGCAGGGTGGCTTTTGCGCGATACATCGCTATATCCGCCGCTCGTTGCAGCGTAATCACATCGGTGCCGTCGATCGGGTACAGGCTCGCGCCAATACTGGCACTAACAAAAATTTCATGCCCATCAATGAAAAATGGGTGCTCAAGCGTTTCGTGCAAGCGACGCGCAATGGCCATGGCTTGTTGCGACGAATTGATCTCTGGCAACACCAACAGAAACTCATCACCGCCATGCCGGGCTAGCGTATCGGTCGCCCGCACGCACAATTCAAACCGGCGCGCCACTTGTATCAATAAGAGGTCGCCGATCACATGGCCAAACGTGTCATTCACCTGCTTGAAGCGGTCGAGATCGATAAAGAGCACTGCTACCAGCGTATTATTACGGCGCGCGTGCTCGATGGCATGCTGTAAGCGATCTTCAAACAACAACCGGTTTGGTAAGCCGGTCAATGCATCGTGATGGGCTTGGTACACCAATTTGTGCAGTGTCGCGTGCTGTTCGAGCGCAATGGTCGTCAATTGTTCGATGTGATCGAGCAGTTGCTGTTCTTCTAAGGTCAGTGGCATGTCACTTTGCCGGCAAAGCAATAGCCACCCATCAGCTGGATCGCGATTGGTACGTAATACAATCAACCAACTGCGGTTAATAATTTGCATCTGGATGAGTGACTGAATCTTATGCCAATGCGGCGAATCCGGCTCAAGTTCGCTGATCCGCTGATTACGATATGGCAATTGGGTGAGTAATTCACTCGCCCACTGATCTAAGTGCGGGAGATCGTCGTGCAGAATGTAACGGTTGTAGCTCGCGAAGACCGCTACCGAACGCACCACATATGCCGCATAGACTAAATCCGTCATCTGCTCGCCGAGCAACTGCAACATCTCACGCGTAATCGTTCTGAGATCGTACTGGCGGGCGATCAACTCAAGCACCCGCCGGTGCGCTAGACTGATCTGCTCGGCTTGGTAGCGGGCCGATACATCTTCCAGCATCATCACGACCCGCACCCGCTCGCCGGCCCCAAACCGCACTGCGCGTACCGCCAGCCAGCAGCGACTATGCGTGACTGCGGCAAACTCGCCTTCATAGCGTTCCAGCTCACTGGCTAGCAGTTGCTCGATCGCCACTGCAACCACCACTGCCGGCCCTACCCCAAGCTGGCAAGCGGCCAGAAACGATGCTCCGACCGTGCAGTCGATCGCTTCGACGCCGAGCAGTGGGCCGAGTTGCAACCAACGCACATTAGCAGCCAACACCTGCCCATACCGATCAAGAATGGCAATTGCCGACGGCAGAGCATCGAGCGCCGAATGGAGCAATTGCTGGGTTTCGATCAGCAACTGCTCGGCCTGTTTGCGTTCGGTAATATCGTGGAGTATTGCTAACATTGCCGGCGAGCCATCCCATTCAATCGGCTCAACCCGCAAATCAACGATTACCACCGAGTGATCAGGGCGCACGATTTCAGCATCGACCGTCAAGCCCGGTTGAAGGGGAAAACCAAACGGACTGCCCTGCACCTGATCGGCTTGCCGGCCAAACAGACGCAGCGCAGCTTCATTGGCAAAAAGCACCGTACCGGCGAGATCGAGCACAAGCAGGGCATTTGTATTATTGGCCACAATTGCCTGCAACGATCGTTGATCAGGATATGGCGCCGGACGATCAGCAGTGCTGCGTGGTTCGGAAACAGAAGTATCATGCTGCACTGTGGCAATCTCCCTCACACCCAGCCAGTGCCACTGAAAGGTTACAAATTAATTGGTTGGCGCAGTATCTCTGGCGGGTTCATCACCCTCTTCATCGCGGAACATCGCGCTCAGCCGGTCAATTTCGCTCGGCGTAATGTGGGTAAACTGCCCTGACAAGATACCAGAGATATTGCGGAAGGGACGGCCAATATGCATGCCACGATTATCAATGGTAAATTCGCGAATATCTTTATCGTGGCTCGATCCGCGCATCTTGAGGACGGTCAACCCGCGACGCATTTCGCCGAACAGTTCGACATAGCGCAAAAGAATGATCGAGTCGGTGATCGTTGAGATATGCGCTTCGGTAATTGACGAACCGCCGAGCAAGGTTGGCGTTGTCGCAGTATAGAGACCGGCCATCTCTTGATGCTTGATGAACGAGGTCAGGCCAATCACAAACTCGCGAAAGCCCTTAATCGTCGCCACCCGTTCCAGCGCCGAGAGACTGTCAACCGCCACCCGTTGCGGGCGGAAGCGATCAATTTCGGCTTTCATAAAGATCAGTTGATCTTCGAGGCTGGTCACTTCGGGGTAGTTGCAGATCACGCGCAGCAGGCCATCGCGTTCCATCTGCTCGAAATCGATCCCCCAGCCGATCGCGTTGCGGAAGAGCTGGTCGCGGCTTTCTTCAAAGGCAAACAGCAGTGAGCGCTCGTTTTGGCGCACGCCGGCGGCCATAAACGTGGTCGCCATTAACGTCTTGCCAGTGCCGGTCGCGCCGCTCACCAGCACGATCGAATCGCGGAAGAAACCACCGCCGCACATGCGGTCGAGTTCGGCATTGCCCGACGTGGTGCGCACGCTCGACGAGCGTTGTTTCAGCTCGATCGCCGAGAGCGGGATCACGTGAATGCCCTCGCCGGGAATGACGGTGAAGGGGAAACTACCCTTCTGGTGCGAGGTGCCGCGGAACTTGAGAATCTCAACCGTGCGCCGACGCTTCTCATCTTCGAGCAGGTTGCGCAGGATCACCACGTCATCCGAAACGAATTCCTCGACGCCATAGCGCGCAATTTCACCATACTCCTGCGTGCGCTCGGCGGTCAGCACGGCGGTCACTCCTAACCGGCGCAGCGTGCTGACAATCCGGAGCAATTCGTTACGCACCACCCGCGAATCATTCAGACGCGTAAAGATCGCGCCGAGCGAATCCATCGACAGCCGGATCGCGCCGATACTCCGCACGGCATGCTCGATGCGCGCCAGCAGCGCACCGAGATCGTACGATCCAAGTTCAACCAGCTCTTCTTCGGGTTGCGGCGACACATCGACAAAGGCCCATTTCCCCTCAGCCTCCCAGCGGGCAATATCCCAGCCAAACCCCAGCATATTGCGGCGCAAGGCTTCCGGCGTCTCTTCAAACGTCACAAATACACCCGGCTCGCCCAGCTTAATGCCAGCCGCCAAAAACTGGGCCGCAAAGACCGTCTTCGCGCTACCGGCTGTACCTGACACAAGGGTCGTCCGACCTTTGGGCAAGCCACCGTTGGCGATATGGTCAAAGCCGGTGATTCCGGTAGGAAGCCGTTCGATCTGATCAGCGCACACCTGCGTTCTCCTTATTGGTTGCACAGAGGCAAGAACGTCTCAAGATTGTGGCGGTAGATTCAAGACATTCAACAAATCACTAACGCTCGACAGGTCGCCAATCACCCGCCGGTAAGGTGTCGGCGAACTCTTGATCAAGGTCGGCGTCGCCAAGATCTTTTGATTCTCGGCCTGCTGCGGATCGGCAAGCACATCAATAATGGTCAACTCACATTCATAGCCGGCCAACTCCTGCTCGATCATCCGGCGAAGCGTACTAATCGCCCGTTCGGCGCGTGGTGTCTGGCCAGCGATATAGAGATGCAAAACAATCTTGCTCACAGTCTGTTCGTCCCGGCAACAGTTTCAGTCGCCGCTACTCTGAATCACGGAAAGATAATTCACCAGCCGCCATTGATCGATAATACGATGCTAGATGACCCATTAATTCTAGGAGAAGCAGGCGTCCTTCTTCAAAGTATGCTTGCAACTTCTTGGGCGTATTATGTTGGCTGCGATCACGCATCGCTTGCAAATGCACCTCGATCAGATCACGTGGCGCCGCCCAAATCGAACCAAACCATTCGCCCAATTCGCGCAGTGACCGCGATGGCGCCGGGGTGCGATGCACACGGCTGTACAACGCCTCTTCGAGTAATGCGCCATACCGTTCCAACCCGTAGCTAAACAGATCGGGCGCGCGCTGGCGCAACGGCGCAGTCAACGAACGCACCATCTCATCAGGCCGTGAGATCGCCTCCACCGAGATTAGCTCGCGTTCCATTTGGCGTACCTGTTCACGCAACATCTCGGCTTCGGCGGCAATTTGGGCAGCGCGACGCTGGTCGGTAATATCGTTGTGCGCCACGACTAACCCCTGCCGCGCCCCCCGCAACGGCACTGCTCGCAAGGCAAACCAGCGCATGCCCTGCGGGCCGGGGCAGGGATATTCATACGTGAATTCGGCCAGTTCACCTGAGAGAACCGCCTTCAACCCCTGCAACGCTTCCGGGCCGCCGGTGCCCGGCCCCGCTGCCGCGCAGGCCGTAAAGTAATCAGCGCCGACGCTGATCGACGCGAGATCGGTAATCCCGTTTTCACGGCCAAATTGGAGCCACGCTTCATTGACCGCCACAATTTTGCCTTGCTTATCCAGTACCACAATTTCGCTAGTCAGCGAATTGAGAATCGCAATACTAAATGCCTCTGCTTCCCGCAGCGCCGCTTCGGCCCGTCGCTCGAAGGTCACATCGCGCAACGTAATCAAAAACGCATCTTGACCTTCCCACACGATTGACAAGACCCGCATCTCGGCAACGGCAAATTCGCCATCAGGACGCAACACCTCAACTTCCGCTCGTTCGCCGACTACTAGCGGAAAGCCAAATATCTGGCCGTGCAGTTCGGCGCCATGACGATTCAACAACCGCTCGGCAGCACTGTTGAGGAAACGCACTGCCCCACTGTGATCGACAATGATCGCGCCATCAGCGTCATGGCTTACAACTGCGCGCAGATGGTCTTCTGCTGTCGAACGGGGCTGGGCGTCGATAACGATCACCTCATTTCTCTGGCCGCGCGTGATGCAACCGTAGCCCGGCTCGCACGCGCTATAACAGGCAACTTTCTCCGACCGTGTAGATCGCTGCACTCATCTGCGGAAACACCACACTAGGGCATTGGTGCAATGATGAGGAGATCATCTGCAAACACAACCATTCACCAATACAAATGAACGCGCGTACACACTGAGCATGATGAGGCGACCATCCCTTCCTGTCAAGCTCGCAAATGTGAAATTTGTCACCTTGGCAAGATCAATCTGTTCACTATCAAACAGCTCGCAGAGCTTGGTTCAGATCGGCGATCAGATCATCAGGATGCTCGACCCCAACCGACAGGCGCACCATATTGGGGCCAATCCCAAACTCGATCCGTTCTTCAGGGTCAACATCGGCATGGGTCATCGTCGCCGGATGCTCGGCCAGCGACTCGGTGCCGCCCAAACTCACCGCCAGATGGATCAGTTGCAGATGGTTGAGGAAGCGAAACGCCTCCGCTTCACCGCCGCGCAGGTCGAACGAGATCATCGCCCCCGGCCCGGCACACTGCCGCCGGTAGATATGGTACTGCGGATCATCACTCGTGAGATGCCCCAAATAGTAGACCCGCTCAACCTTAGGATGGTTGGCAAGAAAATCGGCCACCCGCCGCGCGCCGGCCTGTTGCGCTTCCATCCGCACCTTGAGCGTTTCCAACGAACGCAAAAGTAACCAGCCAGTATGCGCACCTGCCATCGTACCCATAATCGTGCGCATGCCTTTCACCTGCGCGATCAGTTCACGGCTGCCCAAACAGACACCGGCGATCACATCGCTGTGCCCGCCAATGTACTTCGTCGCCGAATAGAGCGCCAGATCGGCGCCGTGCGCTAGCGGATGCTGCCAGAGCGGGCCGAGGAAGGTGTTATCGACCGCCGTCAACACCCGGCGCGGCGCCCGTTTGGCCAGCGCCGCAAACCCGGCAATATCCACCAGCGCGTTGGTCGGGTTGGCCGGCGTTTCGAGGTAGATCATCCCCACCGCATCGAATAACCCGGCTCGCCGGAGTTGGGTCTCGACCTGTTCGGGTGAGACACCCGATACAAAACCGTACCGCCGGATGCCAAAGGCCGGCAGAACGTGCTTGAGCAGATAATCGGTGCCGCCATAGACCGGCTCGCTATGGACAATCACGTCGCCGGGTCGCAGGAAGGTGAGCAGAGTCGTGGTAATCGCCGCCATGCCGCTGGCAAACACCGCCGCTGCTTCAGCTTGATCCCAGAGTGTCAGCCGATCTTCGAGAATTTCGAGATCGGGATTATTATGCCGGCTATAGATCAGCCCAATCTCTTCACCCTCGTGGGGGCGGCGTAAGCCGTAGGCCAGCTCGAAGAAGGCTTTGCCCTCTTCCGCCGTTTGAAAGACAAAGGTTGAGGTTTGAAAAATAGGACACTTGATCGCGCCTTCCGACAGCGCCGGCACATAGCCGTAGCTCATCATCAAGCTTTCAGGATGCAGCCGCTGGCCGTCGATCGTGGTCTGTTTGCTCTGCTTGCTCATACAACGCCTCCTCGCGCGCCGAGCGCCATCGCTCGCTTACGTAAACAGCAACGACACGCTGTAAATAATCAATCCGACCAATCCGCCTACAATAGTACCATTAATGCGGATAAATTGCAGATCGCGCCCAAACTGCAACTCGATCTTGCGCGTCACTTCCGCCGTATCCCAGCCATTGACCGTCTGCGTCACAAACTCGCCGATCGCGTGCCCATACCGGCGCACTAGTGCCGCTACCGCTGCCATCACCCAATGCTCGACCTTCGCGCGCCATTCGGGATCGTGCTCAAGCAGATCGGCAAATCGCGCGATAGCCTCAGTTATCGAGCGGCGCAGCGGTGACGAGGGAGAGACGCTCTGGCTCAGCAAGGTAAGTTTGAGATCACGCCAGCTTGCTTGCGCAAGCTCGCGCACCACCGGATGCGCCAGTACCTCTCGCTTTAATGCCTCTCCTTGTTGTTGCACCTGCGGATCGAATTGCAGATCAACGATCCAGCGATCGATCAAGGCGGTAAACTGCTGGTAGAGCGGATGGTCGGGGTCTTCACGCAACTCGCGCAACAGCCGTTGAATCCCTTCCAACAACCGCTCGTAGATGCGTTGATCGACAATCCGCGGCACCCATACCGGCAACTCACCAGCGATGCGGCGGCGGATTTCCGTTTCGTTACTGGCAATCACCTCGGCCAGCAATTGTATCAACTGCATCAAGGCATCGCGCTGGCGCCCGCCAGTCACCAAAACACCAAGCAATCGTCCGGCTAGCGGCGCCGCCGGGATCGTGTCCAAGCGCTGATTAAGGCCGCGCGCCAGCGCTTGGCTTACATCATCATCGTCAACCACACGTAATAATCCGCCCAACGCCTCGACCACCACATCAGCCACCTGTTCCCCCCGCTTGGGATCGCGCAACCAATGGGCTAGCCGGCTGACCGGATCGTGCCGCCGGATCCATGCGATGATCTGATCGGGGTTGAGAAAGTTGGTTTCGATAAACCGGCCAAAGCCAGCCGCAATGCTGGCTTTGCGCGCCGGCACAATTGCGGTATGCGGGATCGGCAAGCCTAACGGGTGGCGAAAAAGAGCAGTAACCGCGAACCAGTCGGCAAATGCGCCAACCATAGCCGCTTCGGCAAAGGCGCGCACAAACGGCACCCACGGCGCGGCATCACGCCAGATACTGGCCAGCACAAAGACGATGCCGGCCAAGACTAACAGGCCGGTGGCGAATGTTTGCATGCGGCGAAGGTCATTGAGGCGTTGTTGATCATCCATGAAAATACCTTTGGCAATAAGATCTATGACTATCGAACAATGGATACTGTGGTAATATGCTATTGGCTAACGCATCCATGAACACTGCGAATCATTTTGGAGTGCGGCAGTCAAACTGCCGCACTCTATGCCGCACAGCACCACGAATGGGTACAGCACATCCAGCATCAATCTTGCCACGATGCTCGTTGCAGGATGCTACGGGATCATACAACCATTGTGGAGTGCGGTAATCAAACTGCCGCACTCCATGCCGCACAGCGCCACGAATGGGTACAGCACGTCAAGCATCAACCTTGCCACGATGCTCGTTGCAGGATGCTACGGGATCATGCAACCATTGTGGAGTGCGGTAATCAAACTGCCGCACTCCACGTCTATTCCGCTCAAGGTTCATCATCAACCTTGCAACACTGCTCATAGCGCATGTGCATCAGTAGTCTATCACGAACGCATGCCGGCATTGCGCGGCTGGGCAAGCAACATCCCGGCCAGTGCATGGTGTAGCTCGTGAGCGATAACCTTCAGTTGCCAATTCATCAAGTATAATACGGCTATGACGACAAACGAAATCAATGGCACTGCAACGATTGCCCTGATCGCATTCACATTGCTGGCGGGTCTGATCCTTGACTGGCTGGTGCGCCCGCGCGTGCGGCGGTGGGCTGAGGCTCGCAACCGGATCGTGATCGAGTCAATCGCGATTGCGCTGGGCGGCCAGTTTACTTTCTGGTCACTGGTGATCGCACTACGTTTCTTCTCTGGCCCGTTCATCGACGCCGCCACATTGGCCGCTTGGCAACCAGCGTTCGATCTCGCCATCGTGTTGGCGATTACCGTCTTTATTGTGCGGCTGTTCATTAATCTTATCGACACCTATCTGCGCCATCGCCAGATTGGAAACATCTCGCTGATCAACAACTTGCTGCGTGGTTTGGGGGCATTGGCGATTGGCGGCACACTGCTCGTCAGCTATGGCGTCCCGCTAGGGCCATTGCTGACCGTGATCGCCGGTTCGAGCCTTGGCCTGACGCTGGCCTTGCGCGAACCGCTGGCCAACTTTTTTGCCGGCGTGCAAATTATCGCCTCTAATCGGGTGCGGCCCGGCGATTTCATTCGTCTCGCTACTGGCGAAGAGGGAGTTGTCACTGATATTCGCTGGTCTGACACCTACATCAGACAATTGGCAAACAATATCATTATTATTCCCAACGCGCAAATGATTGCGCAAATCGTGACCAATTTCAGCCGGCCAGAACCAGAACTGTCCGTCTTGGTGGATTTTGCCATCGGAGTTGATGCCGATCTTGCTCGCACTGAAGAAATTGTGCTTGAAGTTGCGCGGGCAGTGCTGGCCGAAACTCCCGGCGGCGTCGCCACCTTCGCGCCATTAGTGCGCTTCAATACCATTGATGCCTCAGGCATCCGCTTTACGGTCGTCTTGCGCGGCCAGAGCTTTACCGACCAGTTTCTCTTGCGCCACGAGCTGATCAAGCGGCTGCGCGAACGGATGCGCGTCGAGGGGATTGCTCTGCCGGCCCAGATCGTGCGCCTGCGGAGCGGTGAATAACGATGGCGGAGCAGTTGCCTGCTCCGCCGCGCATGACTTCCCTCAACCGCAAATGATACCTGCTACCGCGAAGTTGCCGGCACGTATACGGTGTACACCCGCTCACCCGGCGCAAGCAGGCGCACCACCGTTTCCGAGAAGAGTTGGCTGCCGTTCGACAAATCAAGCCGCACTTTGTAGATGCCCGGCTTGAACGACGGATCAAACGAGGCAATGAGCGTATCCGACGAACCCGGCGCATACGCGATGGCAGCAAACTGTTGCTCGTTCTGGCCGTTGAGATCAACCAGATACGCCTTGGGCAGCTCGCCTTCCAGCCCAATCACGCGGAGGGAGAGCGTAGCAGTAGACGAGATTGTGAGCATCACCGGATCAACCGTGTCGATCTTCGCCGAGCCGGCCACGGTTGGCACGGCAACCTGCATGCTGCTCTGCCAGAAGACGCCGTTGCCATCAGTCGCCAGCACTTGCACCGGCAACACGAATTGCTTCTCGGCAAGCGTTGCCCGCAACCGCCAACGCAACCGTACAAGGGTAGCCGGTTGATCTGATTGCCATGCAGTTGTTACGGATAGATCACCAGCCCCTACTGACTGCGCCATCCATACGCCTGTAGCCAGCGATTGCCCAGCCGGATCGAGCGGCTCGATTGCTAACAGTTCAACCAAATCGCTCTTCGGCGTCACGACCAGCTTATAGCTCGCGACCCGGCCTACCGCTTGGACAAGAGTGGTAAACTCTTGCCCCGGTTGCGGCACTCCATCAACCGTGATCCCAACCAACCGCAACTGATCGCCGTTCACCGCTTCGTTCTGCACCGTGATCAGCGACACTGGCAAATGGCCGGCCGGTTCGGACTGACTAAGTGTACTACCGGTGACAATGCGGAACGAGTAGGTCGCGGTAGGCCGTCCGCCGGTTGATCCGTATGGCCGGCTCTTGACGAAGAAGGTGCCACTGGATGGGGCCGTCCACACGATTCGCGAAGCCCAACCACCGCCGCCGTCATCGTTGTAGGCCAGCATCGTACCGTTGCTGTTGTACAACTCAAGCACGGTATCAGCTTCAGCGCCCAAGTTGTAGGTGTAGATGGTGTAGGTTAAACCACCGGCAGCAGTAAAGACCTTCCAGTCCACATCCGTTGCGCTATGGAAGTTATGGTCTTGGCCGGCGTCGTTGACGGTGAAGCTGCGCGCTTGCGCCATCGTATCGTCAGGCTCGTAAGCGTCAGGGTTCAGTGAGGTTCTAGTGACCTCAAGATCGTATTGGGTGCATGCGCCGCTCGCGGATGGATTGTAATGCCGCACTTTTAGGTAGAGCCGCGCGTTGGCCGGAGCAGTGTAGTCAATGCGTGAGGCTAAGCCGCCGCCGCCGTCATCATTCTGCGCTAGCAATACACCGCCTGAGTTGTACAGTTCGAGCACCGTATCGCTGCACGACCCTAGATTGAATGTCCGCATGACGTAGCGATGACCGGCGTTCACGTCAAAATAGCCCCAATCTTGATCGCCAGCAATGTGGAAGTTGCGCTGTTGCGCCGCACCGTTGACGGTTATTGACTTCGCCGTGCTCAGCGTATTATCCGGCTCGTAGGTGTCTCCTACTATGCCACTGCTCGTTACCCGCACATCGTAGGCGGTGCAAGCACCATACGCAGATGAACTGTAGTGGCGAACCTTGACGTAGAAATTGGCGCTGCTTGGTGCAACCCAATCAATCCGCGATGCCCAACCGCCGCCGCCGTCATCGTTGTACGCCAGCAACGCTCCGCTGCTGTTGTACAGCTCAAGGACGGTATCACTGCACGACGCCAGATTGAGCGTCTCAATTCGGTAGCTATAGCCTGCTGTGGCGCCAAAGAAGATCCAGTCTTGATCACCAGCCACATGGAACGTATGCGTTTGCGCCGCGCCATTCACTGTGATTGGGCGCGCTGTGGCAAGCGTGTTGTCCGGCTCATAGGCATCAGGCGCAGCGCTCGTCAAGTTCAGGCGATAATCGGTATTGGCCCCGTAGACGCTACTATTGTACTGGCGCACTTTGACGAAGAATCGCCCGTTTGCCGTGGCCGTCCAGATAATCCGCGACGCCCACCCACTGTAATCGTCGTTGGAAGCTAGCAACGCGCCGCTGCTATTATACAGCTCAAGTACCGTATCAGTCCGCGAACCTAAATGGCTAGTGGTGATGGTGTATTCAATCCCACTGACAGTATCGAAATACACCCAGTCTTGATCGCCAGCCGCGTGGAAGTTGTGCTGCTGCGTCACACCAACGCTGATCGGTTTTGCCGTGGCCAGCGTATTGTCCGGTTCGTAAGCATCAGGCGTTGCCGAGGTGCCATAGGCACCGATCCGTAAATCATAACCGGTGCGTTCACCACCAACGCCACTGCTGTAATGGCGTACCCGCAGATAGTACGTGCCATCGGCAGACGCATACCATGTCAAACGCGAAGCCCAGCCGCCGCCGCCATCATCATTCTCAGCAATAACTGTTGTGCCATTTGGCTCAAACAGCGTGATGACCGTGTCGGCCCGATCGTCTAAATTCGCCGTCTCAAAGAGGTAGAAATTGCCAGCGGTTGTCGTAATGCGCACCCAGTCTTGATCACCGGCCACGTGGAAGTTATGGCGGGTGACATTTGGTGCGTCGAGCGTCCCCGGTGTGATGGCCCGCGCCGTGGCCGCCGTATTGTCCGGCTCGAACGGATCTGGCGTAGTTGCGGACACCCCAGTGACTCGTATATCATAGCGTAGACCACTGTGACCAGCACTGCTACTGTAATGCCGCACCTTCACAAAGAACCGTTGCGCGCTGCTGGCAGTAAAGCCGATCCGCGACGCTAAACCACTATAATCGTCGTTATAGGCTAGCAAGGCGCCGCTGCTGTTGTACAGCTCAAGTACAGTGTCATTACCGGCTGCGAGGTTGAAGGTCTCGATCACATAGGACGCGCTGCTGGCAACAGTATCGAAGTAGACCCAGTCTTGATCGCCGGCAATATGGAACGTATGAGTCTGCGCCGCACCATTGACGGTAATCGGCTTCGCTGCGCCAAGTGAGTTGTCCGGCTCATAACTATCACCCACCGGCGACGGTATCAGCGTCACCCGCAGATCATAGACTGTAGCAGCGCCATACGCAGCTGAACTGTAATGGCGTACTTTGACGAATAGGTTGGCTGCACTCGGCGTATACCACTGGATCCGCGAGGCGTATGTGCCGCCATAGTCATCGTTATACGCCAACCGGTTGCCACTGCCATCGTACAACTCAAGCACCGTATCAGACGCGGCACCGAGATTGAGGGTCTCGACGACGTAGGTGCTGCCGGTCGTTGCGCTAAAGCGTACCCAGTCTTGATCGCCGGCCACGTGGAAATTGTGGCGTTGGGCTGCACCACCGATCGTGATGGGCTTCGCCGTACTTAGTGTGTTATCAGGCTCGTAGGCATCAGGCGTCGTTGACAATGAATCAGAGGTAACCGTGAGGTTGTAGCCAGTGTTAACGCCGCCCCGATTAGCAAAATGGGTGACGCGCACATGCAACGGCCCGCTAGCAGTGGCCAACCAACTGATCCGTGAAGCGAATGTGCCGCCATAGTCATCATTCTGCGCCAGCAGGAGCATGCCGTTGTTGCCGAACAACGCTAACACGGTATCAGCGTTGCTTTGCAAGCCGCTGGTTTGAATGATATAAGTGTTCCCACCCACGGCATTAAACGTCACCCAGTCTTGATCGCCGGCGACGTGGAAATTGTGGCTCTGCGCCGAACCATTTACTGTGATCGGCTTGGCAGTTGCTGATCCATTGTCTGGCTCATAGCTATCGGGCGTCGCCGTGCCGCCACACGATGGCAACACATTCAACTCAACAGCCTGCGCTGCGTTTAACGTACTTTGGTACTGCGTTGATGACGTGCCATACAATGCTCCGGCTGCGGCGAGCAATGCGTTGTACATATCGGCAAACGTGGCCGACGATGTGAGATAGGCAGTGAGCGCCCGGTAAAAGATCCGTTCGGTCGCGTTACGCCCAATGGCCGTCACAGTGCGCCCATTGAATGTTCCTCCATCAGACATCAGATAGGCAATCTTGTTGGGAATGCCGCTGTTGATATGCACACCGCCATTATCGCTAGTGGTGCAAACATAGTTACCCACTCGATCAGGTTGTCTGTAAGCTGGCGGATTAGCCAAGCTCCGCAACGCGCCAATCGGTGTGTCTTCACCCATCAACCAGTCATCACGATCAACCATCGCGCCAAACACGTCAGAAAACGCCTCGTTCAACGCGCCCGATTGGCCGTTGTAGATCAGATCGGCTGTGTATTGGGTGACAGCATGCGACCATTCATGCGCGACCACATCGCGCGTCGCAAAACCGGGGCCAAATGCTGTAACGTAGCCATTCCAAAAAGCATTCGCCACTGTACCGTACCGCACAACCGCGATCATCGTCGCGCCAGCGTTATCAAAGCTGTCACGGCCAAAGGTGTTGAAGAAATAATCGTAGGTAAGACCGGTATTAACAAACGCCGCCACGCAATCAGGATGCGGTGTCCCCACTGGGCCGCTCTCGGTGTAGCAGATCGTGCCAGTCGTGGACGTTGAGCCGTTCGCATCGCGTATAATCCGATTCTTCCCGCTATGGTAGTTCGAGAAGCTCAGCCAAACCTTGCCAGTCAGCGCATCAACTACCACCGTCGCACTCGCACTTTCGTCTGGCGCAGTGAGCACTAACCGGTAGGCGAGCGCCGTGGCGCTGTCACCCAGCTCAAAGAGCGCCGGGTTAAAGAAAACCAACTCATGCTCATCGAGCCGTGGCTTCGCAAACGCTTCCGCCAACATCGCCAGTTCTTCATCGTCGTGGCGCGGCGGATTATTTTGCAACGCCAACGTGGCAATCTTCACCGCCTCATCAAGATTGAGCGCCGGCTTAGTGTCAGCCGCCACACTTGGCACAAAAGCGCCGCTTAGGCTGCGCACCGTAGTGCCAGTGACCTGCAACGCCAGATCTGCGCCCCAGATCGGCACTGTACCTTTGTACTGCGCTACTCGCACCACCGTTACATCATCAAGTTGCTCACTTCGCAATGGAACCCAGTTGAGATCATTGGCCATCGCGACCAAGCTCGCACCCGGCCCGCGGAGAAAGTCTAGCGCTACTGTTTTGGGATCATTCATCGAGACACTCGGTAGCGCTCCAGCAAGCGCCGGGTGTGGCGCCACTACAGCATCAACAAAGACACGCTGCGGTTGTTCTGCCAACGGCGCTCCGTGCGCCGCCGGCGCGATCGCCAAGATCACGGCTGCTTGCCAAACGATCAGTACGATCGCCGTTAACCATGACCACGTTAAGCGACGTCGCCTTCGCATACCCCACTCCTTTCTGGTACGGACAAGCTTGCAATCTACGGTGTATGTAGGCCGGTAATGATCGCATTCAACTCTGTCACAAGGGGCTGCAACGAAGCTGGAAGATCGGCATCCGTCGCCTGAATGGTTGTAGCGTCAATCTGAATTCGATAGCTCAGGAAATCACAACATTGGTTGGGAGATGATGGCATCGCTGCAAGACTGGCAAGATCGATCGCAGCGACAAGCGTGGCAAGATGTGAACGCTGTTCGGCATTCAATGTAGCGGTGATCACCTCTTTACCCCGCTGTAAACGGGTTATGCCGGTTGACAGATCGATAGTCAAGCGATCATCAATTCCAACAAAACCGCCGCTCCGCTCAAAGTGAATGGTAGCGGGCCGCACCGCTGATGCACCACACGCAACCATTCCTACCGTCCATGCAGTGAGTGTGATGAAGAGGATCAAACGATGATAGAGCCGGCAGGAGCTGGGAAGGAACAAACTTTGCCGTCGCATCATGTTTTGCAATCCTTAAATTTACCATGATTAACAATTTTTTACCAATCAACAAGTTTATTATAGTACCCAAAGGGTGAAATTGTCAATATTCAAAAAGAAAATGTCCATTTTTATTATTTTTAAACTTTTCTCAAACCAAAATAGTTATTATATTCACAAAAATCTTAAGATGCAAGGATTAAAAATCTTTCATTTTAAGAAAGTTGCAGGAGCATCTAAACATGCTCCTGCAACTATACCAACTTTCCATCAGCTCTACAATGCCTGAGCAACGAACCTGATAAAAGTTCATCACAGGGGTACACGTACTGCCGCCCGATCCGCTAAGGTATTACGTAATGGTTGGGCATCCGGCGGATCGGCCACCGGCAACTGCCGGCTCAGCACAAGGATAGCGATCACCGCCACCCAGAGCGGCCAACCGGTGATGCCCAGCGCCGTCGCCCAGATCGTGTCAACCGTTGCCCCTTCGCGGGCAAAGAGCGCAATCGCGCCGCCAAAGGCATTGATGCTGCCATGCCCGATCACTGCCGGCCAAACGCTCCCCGTCGCTAGCCGCGTCCAACCTAGTATGATGCCAACCAACACACAAAACACGGTCATCATCACCACGCCAAGCGCCGGATTGGTCGGGTAGTTGTAGCCGAGCAGGATGATCGGCGCGTGCCACACGCCCCAGATCACGCCGCTGATGATCAGCGCCGGCCATTGGCCGAGCGGCAATAACTGCGGCAACAGGTAGCCCCGCCAGCCCCACTCTTCGCCAAACACCGGCGCAGCGTTGAGCAATGGCCCGACGACCAATGCCACCCCTAATTGCGCAATCACAATCGGCCATAACGAAATATTGGCCAGCGCTTCACCCGCACCCGCTGCGTTGAGCAAGGTGCGGAATCCCGACAATGACAGATCGAGATCGTAGACGCCGAACAATGCGCTGAAAAACGGTGAAATGACCATGATGAGACCGGGTACCGTCCATGCAAACAGCCAGTGCCAGCCCCAGCGCCGGCCTTTGCCGATCCCCAACCCGGTCGCTTTCACGATCCCTACCGGCGGCGGGCTGATCCAGCGCGTCACGATCAACGTCGCCAATGCCGGCGTGAACATCATCGCCAGCATCAGCGGCAACGCCAGCGGATTGGCCAGACCAGTCTCGCTTAGCCACAACGGCGCGCAGCACAACCACCCCAAGCCCACGCTTAAACCAACAAACCAGCCTAACCCACGCCAATTCAGCGCAGCCATCAGGGTTTCCTTTCACGGCTAGCCGGCCCGGTGCAGCCGCCGCCATACAATGTACGAATACGGGATGGTCGCCAACACCGGCACAACGATTAATGGAAAACTGGTCGCAAACAGCCAATGTTCCGGCACAAACAGGCTGACTAACGCCGACGCCAAGCCGCCGGCTACGAACAAGCGCGCACCTACCCGATGCGTGATCCGCCACACCTCCGGATCGGCCAGTGTCCACGGCGTGCGAATGCCGACAAAGTAGTTTGGCGTCACTCGCCCTAACTCGTTCCCTAAGACCGCAATCAGCAGCGCCGCCCCAATGCTGATCAGCCGTGGCACGCTGATCGGCCATCCTACCGCTACCCCGACCGTGATCAGATGCATTGCCGCAAAGAACAGGATGACGCTGTTCATAATCAGAGCGTAGGTGCGAGCAAAGGCGACATACCCCTGCCCGCGCGGATCGATCCGCGGCAAGAGCGGCGCGAGTGCGGCCATCAACGTAGCGATCGCCGGCGGGAAGAAGGCGACAAACCACGGGCTGCCATAGCCATCAATCTCACCGGCGGCATTCCAATGGATCGGCGCTGGATCAGGGATGAAGGGCAGCATCACTGCGCCAAACACCCACATCAGCGCCGTGATGACAATCATGAACCGCAAATTACGCATGGCCGCCCTCCTTTCGTTGTGTATCGGCATCTGCGCCGACCTTAAACAGATCCAGCAAAAGACTCAATACCTCTTGTAACACGGTGGCATTCAGGTGATAGATCATGTGCTGGCCATGCCGCTCGGCAGTGACCAGATCCGCCGCCTTGAGCACGCTGAGATGGTGCGATACGCTCGGCGCCGAGATCGCAAACCGCGCCGCAATCTCGCCCGCCGTCATGTCGCGCTCGTTCAGCATCTGGAGAATCGCCCGCCGGGTCGGATCCGACAAGGCGTGAAGCGTGCGGGTGATGGCTTGTTCCATAGATAGTTAGCCAATCTTCTAAATACTCTCAACCCTTAGTATAGATAGCTTCACTGCATCATGTCAAGAGCAAATGTATACTATATGTAACCATGCTGTAACTACGCTTACTACCCTATGGAAAGAACCGCGCATCTCAACGCGCCTTGATGGCGCGCCGTCAAAGGAGATAGGCAATGACTCAGCCTCCGAATGGCTTCGACCCAAACGACCCGATCGGTACGTGGCGGGCATGGCGCGACGCCAGCCTCGACGCATGGGCGAAGAGCCTGACCGCAATGGTCAACACGGAAACCTTCTCGCAGGCGATTGGCGCGCAACTCGACGCGCTGCTCGCTGTCTCCGGCCCGGTCCAACAGGCAGTTCAGCAATATATGGAACGGTATCTGGCCCAAGCCCAGATGCCGTCGCGCAGCGAGGTGGTATCGTTGGCCAGCCGGCTGACTAACATCGAGTTCCGGCTTGACGATATGCAAGTGCAACTCGATGAATTGACCGATCTCGTGCGCCAACTGGCTACGGCTGGCGCGCCGGCGCCGGCTGATGTCAGCTTCATCGGCGACCGGCTCAGCGCGATCGAAGCGCAACTGAACGCCATTGCCGCCTCCCGCCCGGCTGCTCGTGCCCGTAAGGCGACGACCGAAGAGAAAGAGTAGGAGTGTTTGACCATGACTAGTTCAGATGCCGCGCCGATCGATCTCGAGCGGATGACCGAGCAGTTGTTGAAAGAAATTGAACGCACCACCAAGAGCAGCGATATGGCTGCTCGCCTTGCGACCAATCGCATTAAGGTCGCTGTCGGTCAGACGCCGAAGGAACAGATTTGGGCGCTCAATAAAATGCGCCTCTACCACTATTATCCGCAGGTGCCCCCGGAACAGCGCAAGGCGGTGCCGATCCTGCTGGTGTTTGCGTTGATCAACCGGCCGTATATTTTCGACCTGCGCCCCGGCAATAGCTTCGTCGAGTATTTGCTCCACCACGGCTACGAGGTCTATCTGCTCGATTGGGGCACCCCCGGTCCCGAAGACGCCGGTTACGACTTCGAGGATTTCTCGCTTAAGTTCCTGCCCCGCGCCGTGCGCGCAATGCAGCGCCATAGCAAGAAGCGTGAGTTTACCATGCTCGGCTGGTGCATCGGCGCCACCATCGTCACCATCTACGCCGCTATGCGCCCCGATGATGGCTTGCGCAATCTGATCTTGCTGACCGCGCCGATCGACTTCAGCGACAAAGAGGGCAGCACTTTCAGCCGCTGGCTCAATACCGAGTACTACAACGTCGATGAGCTGGTGCGCCAGTTTGGTAATGTGCCCTCGACCGTGATTGAGTACGGGAATAAGATGCTCAAGCCGGTCGAGAATTATATCGGCACCTACCTCAAGCTGTGGGATAACCTTGACAATCCGGCGGTGGTCGAGGCATGGCTGGCGATGAATACGTGGGTGACCGATAACGTCGATTTCCCCGGCGCCGCGTTCCGCCAGTGGGTGGTCGAGTTCTTCCGTGAGAACCGGCTTATGGAAAATAAGCTGATGATGGAAGGTCGCATCGTCGATCTCGCCAACATCAAGGCCAACCTGCTTAATGTGATCGCCGATAAGGATCACATCGTGCCCAATTGCCAGTCACGCTCGATCATGGATCGGGTCGGCAGCAAGGATAAGAAGCTGATCGAACTTAAGGGCGGCCATATCGGGATTATGGTCGGCAGCGGCGCGAGCAAGCGTGCTTGGCCAATGATGGAAGCGTGGCTGAGCGAACGTAGCAATTAGCATTCCCGATCGGTAGGTTCGTTTCGTGATTGGCATCGTCGTAACTAATACGACGATGCCTAGCCCTCTTGTTGTCTCCATTTCATTGATGAACGACGTCTGCTACGCTCGATCTCGTTGTAAGGCTGGAAGGAGAAGGCTATGCGTCTGAGCGGAAAAGTGGCGATCATTACCGGCGGCGGGCAGGGCATTGGGCGCGCCACAGCGTTGCTGTTCGGTAAAGAGGGCGCGAAGGTTGCAGTGGCCGATATTAACGAAGAGGCCGCTACCGCGACGGCAAATGCGATCGTCGAAGCCGGCGGCGAGGCCAAGGCGTTTGTGGTGAATGTCGGGCAGGCTGCTTCGGTGGAAGCAATGGTCAAAGGAGTGGTGGAGTGGGCTGGCACGATTGATATCTTGGTCAATAACGCCGGCATCACCCGTGATGCGCGTATGATCAAGATGACCGAAGAGCAGTTCGACGCGGTGATAAATGTCAATCTGAAGGGCGTTTGGCTCTGCACCAAGTATGTCGTGCCGATTATGCTCGAAAAGGGCAAAGGCTCGATCATCAACGCCGCCTCGATCGTCGCCTTTAACGGTAATTTCGGCCAGACCAATTATGTCGCCTCGAAGGCCGGCGTGATCGGGATGACCAAGACGTGGGCGCGCGAGTTTGGGCCGAGCGGCGTCCGCGTGAACGCCGTTGCTCCCGGCTTTACCCAGACCGAGATGATCTCGCACGTGCCCGAAAAGGTGCTCGATGAGTTCAAGGGCCGCACACCGCTCCGCCGCTTGGGTACCGCTGAAGATATGGCGTACGCCTACCTCTTCCTTGCTTCCGACGAGTCGAGCTTTATCACCGGCGAGGTATTGCCGGTTGATGGCGGCTTGGAATTGTAAATGTAAAACAGCAAGCCGGCAGAATCTAGCAGAGACGGCCCGTTGGCCGTCTCTGCTGATCTATACGCTGAGTGACTTTTTCGTGCCTTTTGTGTCTTTTCGTGGCTATTCCTTGCTACCGGCGACGTTTACGGCTATATATCCCGCCCCTTCCCCCGCAGTGCGAGCGAAGGGGCCGGGCCAAACGAACAACCTACTTCTCGATCTCAGCCACTTCGGTCTCGGCAGTTTCCGCCGCTTCCGCCACCGCGCTGCGCTGCAACGCA
>FMJZ01015016.1_pt1 | contig 22155 bp, 19 predicted proteins | sample 1987881 | NCBI WGS metagenome assembly FMJZ01 (sample SAMEA4378227, study PRJEB15110) | soil metagenome | biome: soil; feature: Field; material: Soil | place: India | collected 2015-03-11 | depth 0 m
CCCGAGTCGAAGCCGAGCCTGCCTCGCCAGCCTGCGGCAGGGGGAACGCGCATTGCCTCCGCGCCTCCGCGCCCGGCAGCACCCCAGGTGACAGTGGACTTCGTGGGCGCCGAGATTGCGGACGTGCTGAAAGCGCTCTCTCTGCAAACGCAGACCAACATCGTCACCAGCCCTGATGTGAAAGGCACGGTGACCGTCAGCCTCGCCGGGGTGGGCGTGGAAGAGGCGCTGGACCTGGTGACCCGGCTCAGCGGCTATCGCTACGCCAAACTGGGCAACACCTATGTGGTGGCAACTCCGCAGGGACTTCAGAACCTGCTGAGCGGCACGCAGACCACCACGCCTTCGCCGCGCATCACGCAGATAGTCGCCTATCGTTACGCCGACCCAAACAGCCTGGGCAAGGTGCTTCAGGAGCAGGCTCCGGGTGTGCAGGTGTCGTGGAACCTGACCAGCGTTCAGCCCACCGAAAAGGGCACCGGCACGAAGGTGGCGCTGGTGTCGGGGACGGAGGCAGAGGTGCGCACCGCCACCGAGCTGATTGAAATGATAGACAGCACCCTCAGCAAATCCGCACAGGACATGGTGGTGGACATCTACATTGTGAAGCACGCTTCGCCGACCGACCTGCGCACCATCGTATCGGAGCTGGTGCCGGAAGTGAGCATCATCATGGGACCGCGCCCCGGTTTCAACCTGCTGGCGCCCGCGCCTCTGGGCGATTCGGCAGGGCGTAGCGTGGGCAAGGAAGGCTTGGACCAGGCGCTGCAGGGCGGCGGTGGATCCGGCGGCGGACAGCAGGCTGGCGGCAACCAGCAGGGCGGTGGCAAAGAGGATGCCTCCGTTGACCAGCAGGTCAACACGCTCATCCTGACCGGACCGCGTTCTGCGGTGGAGCGGGCGAAGGAGGCTCTGGCGCGCATCGACGTCGCGCCTCCTCAGGTGTTGATCGAGGCACGGGTGGTGGAAATCAGCACCGATGTGGACAACACGCTGGGCGTGCTGTGGGACTTCACCAACACCAAAGCCAACTTCAGCCTGAGCACCCCGAACCCGCCGGACCGGGGCAACTTCGGCACCATCGTGTTCGGGCGGTTGACGCGCGACGCCATCGGCATCAGCGCGAAGCTGGATGCACTGTTCAAAGACAACAAGGCACGCCTGCTGGCGAATCCCAAACTGCTGGTGCTGAACGCCAAGCAGGCGCAGATATTCATCGGCGATGAGGTGCGCTACATCGAAAGCGTGCAGTCCACGCAGAACGGTGTGAGCGTGACCACCGGCAAGGTGAACGTAGGCATCCAGCTGAACGTGGTGGCGAAGGCGAACCCGGATGGCGACATCAGCCTGCAGATTCACCCCGAAGTCAGCCTCATTACTGGCTTCCTGAAGACGCCTGTCGGTGGCGAGATACCCCAGGTGTCCCGCCGTTTCGCCGACAGCGCGGTGCGCCTGCGCAATGGTGAGACGCTGGTCATCGGCGGTCTGATTTCCCAGCGCGACCTGAAGCTGGTGCAGAAAGTGCCACTGCTGGGAGACCTGCCGGTGCTGGGCTATCTATTCAAGCAGACGAACACCAAGCGCAGCAATTCCGAGATAATGGTCTTCCTGACCGCCAGTCTGTGGAAAGAATAGATTGGGGATACAGGGTGTGATGGAGGGTGAGCCGCGATGCTCCACGTCGCACTCACCCTCCGCTCTTCTCGCAAGAAAGGGGCGGGTATTGTTGCTCGCCAGGGGACAAGGCAGTAGCGATGGCATCCACAACCGGTGAGATATTCGTACAGGCAGGGCTGATTACCCGCGAGCAACTCGCGATGGCGATTGAAAAGCAGAAACAGCTGCAATCGCACGAGAACATCGGTGAGTTGCTGGTGGATATGGGGCTGATTACCGAACGCGACCGCGTCCGGTGCATGGGCGAGCACTGGGGCGTGGCGTATGTGGACTTGTCACAACAGCCTCCTGACCCTGAAGCGCTGAAACTGCTGGCACAGGACATCGCCCGCCGGTTCAAGGCGGTTCCCATCAACATCAACAACGGACGCCTGACGGTGGCGATGGTCAACCCCCTGGACATCTTCGCCATCGACGAAATCCGCCTTATCACCGGCAAGGACGTAGAGCCGGTCATCGCCACCGAAGAGGACGTGCTGAACGCACTGAACTCCGCTTATCGCCAGGAGACAGCGGTGACCGACGTCCTGAGCCAGGTGGTGCGCGAGATAGACGACTCCCAGATAGCCGTGCAGAGCGCGTCCCGCAGTGATGAGGAAGAGAACCTCAGCGTGGAACAGCTGCGCGAGATGAGCGAGGACGCGCCCGTGGTGCGCCTGGCGAACCTCATCATCACCAAAGCCATTCAGGACAAAGCCAGCGATATCCATATTGAACCCGCCAAAGAGTATGTGAAGGTGCGTTATCGTATTGACGGTATCATGCAGGATGCCATGGTATTGCCCAAGCGGGTGCAGGCTTCGCTCATCAGCCGTTTCAAAATCATGGCGGATATGGACATTGCCGAAAAGCGCGTGCCCCAGGATAACCGAATCTCCGCGGTGATAGACGGCAAGAGCTACGATTTCCGCGTGTCCACCCTGCCGTCCGTTCATGGCGAGAAGGTGGTTATGCGTGTGCTGGACCGAAGCAGTATCACGGTGGACTTCCATAAGCTCGGTATGCTTCCCCACACGCTGGAAATGTTTGAGGCGATGATAACCCGTACATATGGAATAATCCTTGTGACGGGACCGACAGGCTCGGGTAAATCCACCACGCTGTACTCGGTGCTGTCCAAGCTCAATTCGGGCGAGAAGAACATTTTGACAATTGAAGACCCGGTGGAATACGAGCTGCAGGGGCTGACCCAGGTCAACGTGAACCCCAGAGCGGGCATGACCTTCGCGGCGGGACTGCGTGCGATGCTTCGCCAGGACCCGGACATCATCATGGTCGGCGAGATTCGCGACGCCGAGACCGCCATCATCGCCATTGAAGCGGCGTTAACGGGTCACCTGGTGCTGTCCACCCTGCACACCAACGACGCGCCGGGCGCGGTGGCGCGATTGCTGGATATGGGCGTGGAGCCGTTTCTGATTGCCTCTTCGCTGGTGGGGGTACTGGCTCAGCGTCTGCTTCGCACCATCTGTTCAAAGTGCAAGGAGCCTTATGTGCCGCCGCGCGATGCCATGCAGAGGCTGGGCATGAACCTTGACGGGCATTTCAACGTGACCTTTTACCGAGGGCGTGGCTGTGATGTCTGCAAGGGAACCGGCTACAAGGGGCGCACCGGCATCTACGAGCTGATGCCGGTTACCGATAAGGTACGTGAGCTGATTCTGGCGCGGGCATCGTCCTACGCCATTCGCGAAGCGGCCATCGAGGCGGGAATGCGCACTCTGCGCGAGGATGCCATGCAGAAAATCCTGCTGGGCATCACCACACTGGAAGAATCGTTGCGAGTCATCTACTCAGGCTGAAAACCATAACGTATCGGAGGTAGATAGATGGGTTCACAGGTAGGGGTATATCCGAAATCGCCCCAGGAAGTGGTGCAGAGCGTCGGCGAGATAGCCATGATTCCGCAGGTGGTGATGAAGGTGCTGGATATGACCAGCAACACCCGCGCCACCACACAGGAACTGGAAGAGGTTATCGGGCAGGATCAGGGTTTGACCAGCAAGGTGTTGACGCTGGCGAACTCCTCTTACTATGGGTTACCCCGTCGGGTCAGCTCCCTGCGCGAGGCGGTAATGTTTCTGGGCTTCCGCGCCGTGCGCAACATCGCCATGACGGCATCATGCTACAACATGTTTATCGGCAAATCCGACAGCCAGAGCCTTCTGAAACGGCGCATCTGGAAGCATTCGGTGGACACTTCCCTGCTCACGCGCTTGGTCTGCTCCTATGCGCCCGATGTGGTGCCCGACGAGGCGTTCGCCGCCGGCTTACTGCATGATATCGGCAAGGCGGTGCTGGAGCAGTACTACCCGCAAGCCATGATACAGGTGGTGCAGACGGCAGAACGGTTAGCCATCCGACACCACGAGGCAGAGGAGCAGATTCTGGGCTTCAACCATGCAGACGTTGGGCTGGCGCTTGCCATTCACTGGAACCTGCCCACCGCGCTGGCGGAGGCAATCGGCTACCACCATTACATCTCCGCTGCGATGACCGCGCCCAAGCTGGTCGCAGTGGTGGCGATAGCCAGCGACATCTCCAACATGCTGGAAGATAGTATCAGTGACGAGCTTTGGGAAGCTGTTATCAGTCGGGAGGCGATGCAAACGCTGGGCATATTACCCGAGCAGATAGAAGCTCTGCTTGCCGGGTGCAGGGTAGAGGCAGAGCGCAGTGCAGGACTGCACAACATGGCAGCCTGACAGGAGGTGAATTTGCATGGAGCACGGCAACATGCGACAGATAATGGACATTGAGGACCTGGTGCCGCTGGAGGACGAAGGCTATCCAGCCCACTCCCCGGAGAGGGCACCGGTAGCCGTTGAAGGGGAAGCAGGTCACTCCACCGACGGGGAAACTCTTCCCATCGACGAGGTGCATATTGATGACCTTCTGCGCATGACCGTGGAGAAGGGCGGTTCCGACCTGCACCTGTCTGTCGGGTTGCCGCCGATGGTGCGGGTGGACGGACGGCTCTATCCGCTACCCTTTGACCCGTTGAACCCGCGTGACATTCAGCGGCTGGTATACGACATCCTGACTGGCGAGCAGATACAGAAGTTTGAAAAAACGAAGGAGCTGGACTTCTCGTATGGCGTGAAGGATGTGGGCAGGTTCCGCTTCAATGTGTACCGACAGCGCGGCTCGGTGGGATGCGCGATGCGTGCCATCCCCTCCGCCATCCCCACGCTGGAGCAGCTGCGCCTGCCGACCATCCTGCGCGACCTGACCCGGCGCCACAGCGGGCTGATTCTGGTCACCGGACCCACCGGCTCTGGGAAGTCTACCACCATCGCGTCCATGATTGACGTGATTAACACCGAGCGCAACTGCCATATCATAACCATCGAGGACCCGATTGAATACCTGCACTCGCACAAGAACAGCATGGTCAATCAGCGCGAGCTGGGCACGGATACCGACTCGTTCCACAACGCCCTGCGCGCCGTTCTGCGCGAAGACCCGGACGTGATTCTGGTGGGCGAAATGCGCGACCTGGAGACCATTCGCGCGGCACTGACGCTGGCAGAGACCGGACACCTGGTGTTTGCCACCCTGCACACGCGCAACGCCCCACAGACGATAGACCGTGTGGTGGACGTGTTTCCCCCAGAACAGCAGGAGCAGATACGCATCCAGCTGGCAAACACCCTGGAGGCGGTTATCGCCCAACAACTCCTGCCGATGCTGGGAGGCGGGCGCGTGGCAGCAATAGAGATTATGATTGCCACCCCTGCTATCCGCAACCTGATTCGGGAAGGCAAGGTACACCAGATTTATTCCATCATGGAGACCAGCGCGCAGCAGGGAATGCAGACGATGGACCGTGCACTGGCTGACCTGCACCTTAACGGGCTGGTCTCGTTTGAAGAAGCGGCAATACGCTGTATCGACCGGGAGAACTTCATGCGGTTTATACAGGCGCAATAAACAAGGAGAGTGAGGACAATGCCCCAGTTCATATACAGTGCTGTGGACCCATCCGGGCGCACCCTGCGCGGCGTGATGCAGGCTGACAGCGAGCAGCTGGTGCTGGCATGGCTGCATGAACAGCATTACCACGTGCTCAGCGTTCAGCCGAAGCGACAGGGCTTAAGCCTGACTGCACTCAAGGAGCTGAACCGCTCCAAAAAGGTCAAACTGCTGGAGCTGGTGATGTTCAGCCGCCAGTTCGCCACGATGATTGATGCCGGTATTCCCATCCTGAAGAGCCTCGACGCGCTGGAAACGCAGGCGAAAAACCCTGTCCTGCGCGAGGTCATCGGGGCGGTGCGACAGGATGTGAAGGGCGGCATGTCGCTGGCTGACGCGCTCAGCAAGCACCCGCACGTGTTCTCCAAGCTCTACGTCAATATGGTACGCGCCGCAGAGTTGGGCGGTATTCTGGACCAGATACTCGACCGCTTAGCGCAGTTCCTGGAAAAGGAGCTGGAAATCCGCCAGAAGATTAAATCGGCGATGATGTACCCTGTGCTGGTGCTGATATTCTCCGTGGTGATGGTGTTCGCGCTGTTCACGTTCGTGCTACCGCGCTTCAAAGAGATTTTCGAAAGCATGAACGTGAAGATGCCCGCCGCCACGCAGTTTCTGTTCAGCCTTAGCGACTATGCGGTGGCTTACTGGTACGTGCCGCCCGCCCTGCTGGTGGGCACGCTCCTGTTCATCAAGCAGTACGGGAGGAACCCCAAAGGACGATACCAGATTGACCTGGTGAAACTGCGAGTGCCCATCATCGGCGACCTGGTGCTGAAGATGAGCATCTCGCGGTTCGCGCGCACGTTTGGCGTGCTGATTGCCAGCGGCGTCTCCATGATGCGTTCGCTGGAGATTGTCGCCGAGACCGCCGGCAACAGCGTGCTGGCCGGCGCGATTGATCAGGCACGCAACGCCGTGCGCGAGGGACAAAAGCTGAGTGCTCCGCTCGGCGCCAGCGGATTGTTCCCCACCATGGTAACGCACATGATCGATGTGGGCGAGGAGACCGGTCGCCTCAGCGATATGCTGGTGAAGGTTTCCGACTTCTACGAGAAGGAGGTGGACGCCACCGTTAAGGGCTTGACCTCCATGATTGAACCTATGCTGATTATCTTCCTGGGCGTCGTGGTGGGGTTCATTGCCATCTCGGTGATGACGCCTATCTTCACGCTGGTCAGCAGCATCAACTGATGTCGCCATCTGGAGCGCGGAAGCTCGCTTCCGCGCTCTGGCTCACTCCTCGCACAGCACACCATCTTCGCCCGCTTCCGCGATGATGTCGCTGAGCGTGGTGCTGCGGAACGACTGTTCTACCAGCTCCCATGCATTGTCCAGCCGCTGGTGTAAGGGGCACAGCTTTTCACGATGCGCTTTCAGTTTCAACGGGCAGGAGGTAATGCGCGGAATCGGGTCTACCGCCTGCACAACCTCATAGACAGTGATCTCCTCTGCGGGTTTTGCCAGTGTGAACCCTCCGCCCAACCCTCGGCGCGAGGTAATCAAACCCGCTTTGCTTAAACTCTGCAGAACCTTCGCCAGATAGCCCATCGGCACACGGGTAATGCGGGCAATTTGCTGATTGGTGTGCGGACGGTCAGGCTCCTGAGCCAGATACACCATTGCCCGCAAGGCATACTCTGCCGTCTGCGAAATCATTTTTTCTCCTCCACAATAGCAGACCTTGACATCTATTTTATCACAGCGGTATAATAAAAGCAAACTGGATAAAAATATCTTATTATCCAGTAAATTCTAAAGGAGGAGACGAAGATGCGATACACCAAACTCTGGTTCGGGCTGGCAGCCGTGGTTATCTTCTCCTTTGCCGTGCTGGGATACTACGGCTTTGAGATATATCAGCAGGCTCCACCGATTCCCCGTCGCGTGGTGACTACCGAAGGGGAAGTGCTGTTTACCCGCGAGCAGATTCTGCAGGGACAGAACGTCTGGCAGTCGATGGGCGGTCAGGAAGTCGGCTCCATCTGGGGACACGGTGCGTACGTCGCGCCTGACTGGTCAGCAGACTGGTTGCACCGCGAGGCAGTGGCGATGCTGGACATTCTGGCGCAACAGCGATACGGTGTTCCGTATACCAGGCTTTCCGCTGAACAGCAGGCTCCTCTCCGGGAGCGGGTAAAGCGAGAAATCCGCACGAACACCTATGACCCTCAGACGGGCGACATCGTGGTTTCGCCGTTGCGGGCGCAGGCAATCCGCGCCGTCAGCGCACACTACTCTGCTCTGTTCGGCAACGACTTGAACCTGCAAACCCTGCGTGAGGACTACGCGATTCCACCCAACAGCGTGCCCGACCCTCAGCGTCGCTCAGCGATGAACGCCTTCTTCTTTTGGACAGCATGGGCTTGTGGCACGAATCGCCCCGGAAGCGACATCACCTACACCAACAACTGGCCCCACGAGCCTCTGATTGACAACCATCCCACCAGCGCGATTGTGCTGTGGTCTATCATCAGCGTTTTCGCCCTGCTGGCGGGCGTTGGCGGGATGGTTTGGTACTTTGCCGCACGCCGTCAGGAGGGAGAAGAGGCTCCTGTGCCTGAGGAGAACCCTCTGCATGGGCTGAAAGTAACGCCGTCCATGCGTGCTACCATCAAGTACTTCTGGGTGGTGGCGGCGCTGTTTCTGGCGCAGGTGGTTTTCGGCATCCTCACTGCCCACTACGGTGTGGAAGGTCTCAGCTTCTTCGGCATCCCGCTGGCAAAGTATCTGCCCTATGCGGTGGTGCGCACCTGGCATGTGCAGCTGGGCATCTTCTGGATAGCCACCGCTTGGCTGGCGACGGGACTCTTCGTGGCGCCGGCGGTATCGGGCTATGAGCCAAAGTTCCAGAAACTGGGGGTTAACCTGCTGTTCACAGCCCTGCTGGTGCTCGTTGTGGGTTCAATGGCTGGACAGTGGCTCTCGATCCAGCAGCGCATGGGACTGGACGTCAGCTTCTGGTTCGGGCACCAGGGCTATGAGTATGTAGACCTCGGCCGCTTCTGGCAGATTCTCCTGCTGGCGGGGCTGTTCCTGTGGTTAGGGCTGGTGGGACGTGCTCTGTTGCCTGCCCTGCGTGCACGTTCCGACAGCCGCAGCCTGCTGGCGCTGTTCCTGATGTCGGCGCTGGCAATCGGCTCGTTCTATGGTGCGGGCTTGATGTGGGGTCGCCACACGCACCTGGCGATGGCGGAGTACTGGCGCTGGTGGGTGGTGCACCTGTGGGTAGAGGGCTTCTTCGAGGTGTTTGCCACCGCGGTTATCGCCTTCCTGTTCAGCCGGATGGGACTGGTGAAGGTAACGACCGCTACCAGTGCAGCGCTGTTCACCGCCACAATCTACCTGACCGGTGGCATCATCGGCACGATGCACCACCTGTACTTCACCGGCACACCGACTGCAGTGCTCGCCTGGGGCGCGACTTTCAGCGCACTGGAGATTGTGCCGCTGGTGCTGGTGGGGTACGAGGCTTACGAGAACCTGAAACTGAGCACCATTCGCCCCTGGGTGCAGGCGTTTCGGATGCCCATCCTGTTCTTCGTGGGCGTGGCGTTCTGGAACATGGTGGGCGCGGGGCTGTTCGGCTTTCTGATTAACCCACCAATCGCTCTGTACTACATGCAGGGATTGAACACCACGCCGGTACATGGGCATACCGCCCTGTTCGGGGTGTATGGACTGCTCGGGCTGGGCTTGATGCTCTTCTGCCTGCGTGCCTTCACCATGCACCGCGAATGGGACACTAGAACTCTGCGGTTCGCCTTCTGGTCGATGAACATCGGGCTGTCGCTGATGGTTCTGCTGAGCCTGTTGCCCATCGGGCTTCTGCAGGCGGTGGCGAGCATTGACCAGGGGCTGTGGTATGCACGCTCGGCGGAGTTTCTCCAGCAGCCGCTGTTGCAGACGCTTCGCTGGATGCGTGCGATTGGCGATACCGTCTTCACCGTCGGTACGGTCGCATTCGCCTGGTTCGTTGCTGGCTTGCACACCGGCTGGTCGCTTAAACCGGTGGAGGAAAAAGTTCCGGTATCGCGCGAGCACGAACCAGTACTTAGCAACTGAGGAGGTTACACGAGGTGGCTAACCCATATCTGTTCCTGACAGACCTGGCACAGCAGGTGGAAATCCCGCAGGATGGTATCCTGAGCCGCACGCTGTATCAGGATGAGCATGTGAAGGTAGTGCTCTTTGGGTTCGACAAAGGGCAGGACCTTTCCGAACACACGGCGTCTATGCCCGCTCTGCTCCATTTTGTGCAGGGTGAGGCGACGCTCACGCTGGGGTCTGAAGAACGCATCGCCACCGCCGGCACCTGGGTCTACATGACACCGAACCTGCCCCACAGTGTGGTGGCAAAGACGCCAGTGGTGATGCTGTTGATACTTCTCAGGCAATAACACAAGGAGGAAGAGACGATGGCAAACATTGACCTAAGTACCACTGTAGCGCAGCTGGTCATCGAGAAGCCGGCACGCGCCCGGGTCTTCGAACAGCTGGACATTGACTACTGCTGTGGTGGCAAGAAACCCCTTCGGCAGGCTTGCGAGGAGAAGGGAGTGAACGTGGACGAGGTGGTGCAGCGACTGCTACAGGTAGAAGAGAACAGCGAAGCCGAAGAGCGCGATTGGTCGCAGGCGACGCTCACCGAGCTGTGCGAGCACATCGTGCAGACGCACCACGAGTATCTGCGCCAGGAGCTGCCTCGTCTGAGCGAACTGGCACGCAAGGTGGCAGATGCCCATCGCGAACGACATCCCGAGTGGGACGAGGTGCGCGAGGTTTACGAGAGTCTGCGCTTTGAACTGCAACTGCACATGCAGAAAGAGGAGCACGTGCTGTTCCCCGCCATCATGCAGATGGAGCAGGCGAACGCCCCTCTGCGCTTCCACTTCGGCACGGTGGCGAACCCCATCCGCATGATGGAGTATGAGCACGACAACGCGGCGGAAGCCCTGCGGAGGCTGCGTCATCTCACCAATGGATACACCCCTGCCGAGGATGCCTGTCCGACCACCCGCGCCCTGCTGGACTCGCTGCAGGCTCTGGAGAAGGACCTGTATCTGCACATCCACAAGGAGAACAACATCCTGCACCCGCGCGCTATCGCGCTGGAGGAGCAGCTCCTCAGGCGGTAGCTGTTGTGTCCTGCAGGGGGCGCGGCTGCGCCCCCTGCAGCAAAACGTTCTCAATCCAGGCAAGCCGCTTGCGTTTCTCGCTGCGAGAGTATCCTTTCATTTCGCCGCCTGTGCGATGTTTGCGACCTTGGGCTGTACCAGCCGCTCGAAGTCCTGATAAGCCATCCGAATCACTTCGATATGGGAACCCGCGTTAAAGGCAATCTCCTCATCTTCGCACAGGCTGGCGTCGGCATACACCTCCATGCCGTAAAGGTTGCCGAAGGGCGGCATCGCGCCCGTCTCACACTCGGGGAACAGGTACTGGAACTCCTGTTCGGTGGCGAGTTCGGCTTTCTGGGCGCCTGATGCCTGTTTGAGGGCATCCAGGTCCACTTTGCGGGTAGCGGGCAAAACCGCCATCGCCATCTTGCCGTCCAGCTTGACCACCACCGTCTTGGCGAACTCTTTACCGCGGATGTGGGTAGAGGCGGCGACCTCCTGGGCGGTGTAGGCGCGCGAGTGGGTGATGCTGATGTACTTCACGTTGTGGCTGTCCAGAAACTCTTTCAATTTTTGTGCAGGCATGGTCGTACCTCCTGTCCTGCAGGGTGCTGACATCAGTATAGTAATATAAAAAGCCAAAACCGTCAAGCCAGATTCCTCCCCGCCTGCGGGGAGGTCAGGTGGGGCTGTCCTGTTTGTCATTGGGCAACCACAAGGGGGTGCCCCTACAAACAAGGTTCGCCCTCCAATTCGGCGGATAGGTCATCGTCTGGAGGGCGAGGCTCCTGCCGAGCCGTTTTGCCCTTTCCTTGTGGGAGAGGGTCAGGGTAAGGGCTTTCCAAGAGCATCGCCTCTCCCCGCGTCGGGGAGAGGTTGGGGGAGGGGTTAGCCCACCAACTGATTACCACGTAATCTCCCAGACCACCACCCCATGCGCGGGGATGCTCATCCGGCGTTCAAAGCGAGAGGGCACTGCCTGCGTCTTTCCTGTATCCTCTGCTCCCGAAATCTCCTTCAACTGTACCTGCCTGCCAGTAACGCCGTACGCCGAAGGGTTGAATCGCATCGCTGCCGTCACCGGCTGGTCCGCGACATTGATGAAGAACAGCACCAGCCGTTTCTGTTCCCGGAGCTGCCACGCGCCGGTATACACAGCGGGCGCACTGACCCACCACTCGCCTTCCCACTGCCAGTCGGCGCGGACGGTGGGAATGTTCCCCTGCAGCCTGGGGGGGCGTGCCATCTCACCGTAGGTGAAGAACTGCCGATACCGCCAGCGCAACTGCACCATCTGACGCAGGAAGCGCGCGCTGACCTCTTCGCGCACGATGTTGGGGTCTATCCAGCCGATTTGCTCGCCGAACACCAGCTGCTGGGCGGACTTCATGCGCAGGGCAAGGTCTCTGGTGTCTCCCCCGCGGTAGGCACGCCCGAACATCTGTATCGCCTGCGAGTAGACGGCGGGAAAGACGGGAACCTGCCCCTCGTACTGCCAGTGCCACGTCAGGTAGCCGTCAAACCACGCGATGAACGGTTCGGCGTTGCACTCGGTGGTCAGGGCGCGGTCGGCGGGCATCTCCTGCCGAATCCGTTCCAGCATCTGCCAGTAGCCCTCGTTCCACCAGTGCCCACCGCCCAGCGGATGCCCGTGCGTGGGGTCAAAACAGAGCACCGGCGGCGCCGCGGCGACCTGATCAATGTACACCGCGTTCACGCCGTACTCGCTGAAGAGGCGAAGTACTATCTCACGCACCTTGTTCTGCCATAATTCGGTCGTCGGGCACATGACCGCGAGGCGTACAGGACTGCCGTCCGCCTCCTTGCTCCCGTATATCTCGGTGTAGGGGGTTCCGTTTTCGTCTTTGGTGGCAGCGGGTTTCGCCACCGTACTGAACTGGAAGTCCTCCATGCCCCTGTCGCGCGTATCCCAGAGCCGACCGTTGATATAGGGCATGACGAACACGCCCGCCGCCTTTAGCCGCTGAACGCCCTCCCCAAAGCCCGGCTTGACGGGGAAGTAGTGCGGATAGTCGTTATCAAAAGGTATCTGGTGCCAGTAGTACCAGTGAAAGCCTATCGGCACGCCGCAGTATTTGGCGAACTCTTCCACCGGAGGCACCACCTCCTGCGCTCCACCGCTCGCCAGTGACCAGGCGGGCAGGTCGCGCATCCATTCGCGGAAGGTTTTCAGCGGGCGGGGAGCCGTCCATGCACTCACATTCTGCAGGCGAGAGGAGGTGTTTGCTCCCCGGGGATACCATCGCGCCTCCCGAATCACCCACTGGCGGTAGATCCGCGCTGCGTCGTACCAGTCGCCACGCAGTAATTGCCACACCGCCTGCCCACTGAGGGTGAAAGAGTTGCCCGCTCTGCCCATGTTGGGCACAGGGATATCGAAGAGCAGATGTACACTGCGCTGGGCGGGCTGACCGCGCAAGCCAAGCTCTTTGGTGCTGCCCATGGGGTCGTGCAGGGCGAAGTACAAGCCCGTGGGGCGCGGAGACTCCGCATACGCCGCCATGAACTGCATACTGCACCAGCCGTTCGGGTAGGTGCTGTGGTAGCTGAACTCGCGCCGCCATACGCCTTTCTGTATCTCGCCCGGACCGCGCGGGAACAGCACCGTTGCTTCCTCGCCCGGCTCCGCCACTGCCACCTGCGGGAAGGTAACCCGCCACAGACTCCACTGCTGACTCGTGTTCTGCACCTGCAGGTTCCAGCGGATGGCGTGCTGGCGGCTGTCGGTCTGCGCCTGTGCGGTAACGCTGAGACCGGCAAAGCGGGTGTCGCCGGGATTGCTCCACCTCAGTGTGAAGCCACTGCGTGACTTCTCTACCCTCACCTCCTGCCAGCCGTCCCCGGCGTGCAGGGCGGTCGTTTCCCGCGTCTGGGGGGCTCTCAGCGTCAGTGTGAAAAGGGGCGGATTGTCCCCAGCAAGCAGTTCGCGCTCGCGAAGCAGGTCGTACAGGCTCTGCAGGCGAATACCTCCGCTCGTTCGTTCAAGCACGATTCCCATGTCGCCAGCAGTAAACTGAAACCATCCTTCGGGCAGGTTCCCGGCAAGCATCCTTTCGACATCCGAAAATCTGCCCTGCGCTTCCAGGCGTTCCGCGAGGGCTAACGCCCACAGCCCCCTCTGGCGTTCGCGTCCCCGCAGGCGCAAGACCTTTTGTCGAAACGCCTCCATCCGCCCACGTAACGCTGGTGTAGTGACCACCGACGCGACGTGAGGACCATACTGCCGGGACGCCTGCCGGATGGCTTGAACCGGGTCGTCCGCGGAACCAATCCACAGCCATGTGCTCACCTGCAGGTACGTGCTGTCCCAGCTCTGCCAGGTGGAGTGCAGGTAGGTGCCGTATGCGCCGCGGCCATCATGGATAATCAGGGGCTGTGCCCACATGCCGATGGCGTTCCGTCCGTCCAGCAGGGCGCCCCACCCGTCCAGTCGGACGCTTCCACCATCGGCGACCAGAGGCTCCTGCCGGAGCGGCTCGCCGCCCGCCCACCGGGTGAAGCTGGTATCGGGGAAGTTCAGCTCCAGAAAGTGGAATTCGTCCCAGGCGAAGGGCGTCTTCTGATGTATCCGCGCGGTCACGTAAGCCAGAGGCAAACGCTTGAACACAAACCAGTGGTACACCGCTTCCGGCTCCGAAGGGGGACGCCTCCCTCCCTGCTGGCAGTAACGCGCCCGCACCCGCACAACGGTGCAAATCTCACCATCCGACACCACCTCGGCGCGGGCGGAGGGGTCAAAGCGCAGATGGAAACTGCCCAGTTCGCGGTGATGCACCCTGTCGTTCCACACAAAGGTATCAAACCGCTTCCCGCTCCGGCGGAACAGGATGGCGGAAGGGTATCCCGCCTGTCGGCTGTCGGTAAAAAGCATCTCGAAGTGTTCGCTGGATACACTGGATGCGGGCTTGGAGGTGGAATCTGCTCTCTGCAGGCGCAACTGCATCTTCCAGTCGCCCGCGCCGGGCAGCTGCGCCACCAGCGTTCCCATAGCCCCATCATCATCGGGCACAAACTGCACGGGGATGGGCTTCCCACCCGGGGTCACGAATGCGCTGAGTGCCATAGAACCTTTCGTCCTGATAAAAGGTTGAAGGTTCACGCGGGCAACTACCAGTCCATGCGAAGGGACACCACGAGCAATCCATATCGCCTCTTCTGCCGATACCGTCGTCATACCTGCCTCCATCAATATCCACAGTGTGACCAGTGTGCGTACCATCCGTGTCATGAGTGTTTCCTCCGATCGGCTTTCCGCAAGGTTCCGCACAGAATGGCAAAACACCCTCCCAGAGCATCTTCCTCTCTGGTATTCGGGACAGGGCAGGGGAGTCCTTCCCGGAAGGGTCGCCCCGCCCCGCCTACCGTTCCACACGAAACTGGACAAACGAGACGACGGCGTTCGCGCCCTCCTTCAGGTTTTCCATCACCACTGGGATGACGCCTGCCCCTGTGTCATCCGGTGTTATCTGCACCTCTATCCATCTGCCCGCCTGAAAGCCTTCAAAGACTCCCACCTCTCTTTCCCCGACGGTTATCTTCTGCTTTCGTCCGCCGGCGAAGTTATCCGGGTCTATGATGAAGAGCCTCAGCGTTCCCTTCGTCTGCCTGGGGCACAGGATGTCCAATCTCAACTGTTTCCATCCTGCCCAGCAGTGATTGATTTCGCCCTGCCAGAGAACCGGCGAGTGAAACGAGTAGCCTTCCCTCCACCGATAGTCCCAGCCCTCCTCCACGAACTCGACGTCTCCACCGGGATGACCACAGCGCAGGCTCAGAGTTATTCCCTCCGCCCTGTACCTCTGGGCTACTTTCTCCTTTTCCGCAATCTGAGCGGCATCGGGAGAGGGCAGGCGAAGCGCATAGGCGGGCAGAGGCGGAATCGGTAAATGCGGTTCGGTTTGATACCAGTAGACGGTTGTGGAAAACTCCAGCGTGTGCGCAGGCTGGGAGAACATCTGCCTGAAGCTCGGATGTTCGTTCTTACCAAAACCGATAGCTACCTTCAGCGACCTGGTGAACGAGACCCGGTCGTCTATCAGGAACTTGTAGGCAAACGCGCCGGTCTTGTAGTAAAGGTGCCAGCCTCTGTACAGGAATAGGCTCTTCTCTTCGGGGAAACCCCACGAAAAGCCGAAGCCATCTTCCATGCCCTGCCACTCGATGGACGGTTCGTTCTCACCGTCGATGTAAAACTTCACGTTCTGGTCAACCGGATATCCAACGCCCCCGGGAGACACGCCCCGCACCGTCACATTCAATCCCACCAGGTGTCCTCTGCCTTCCGCCTCCAGGGCGATATAGTCCCTTCTGCCGAGAAGTATCTTTTCCTGCTTCCAACCAGCATGGAAGTACAGGGCGTCGCGCGGCAAAGACTTCACGGAGCGCCACATCGCGTAGAAATAGCAGGGAGCGTAAGAGTGAATCGCCTCCTCCGGGATGTGTTCGTCATCGAAGTGCAGAACAATGCGCGCGGACTTCCTGAAGGGCATCGGAAAGTAAGCGTTCCATCCCCGCTTCTTATCCACCAGCACGGTATCTAACTCCTCCATCGTGCCATTTGGGTCGCAGAAGAAGTCCACGAGGGGCACATTAACGCTGGGTTCCTTCTCTCCATCCCAGTAGATGCGCATTACCACACTTCTGTCCATCTTCATCCTCTCGGGGAGGGCGAAGTGGAGCATCGTGATGATGCCCGGTCCCTTCAAATCGGCGATAACGACCTCTCTTCGGGTAAACCGTTTGTCTTCGGGGTTTTCCCACCAGAGGGCGTTGACTGCCTTCGTTTCGCCGGGAATGGGTGAGAAGAGGGAAGAGATGTCGGGGGAGCGCAGCTCCTGACCGAAGGAAAGCGAAGCGAACAGCAGAAGCAGGAAGGGTACTGCCTTTCGCATGGTTATCACCTCTTGTTGGGTCTTGCTTTTTCGCCCCCCATTATACGCCATTCCTGCAAAAAAGCCGCGATTTTGAACGCTTAGCCCAAAAAAGCTGTCTACCTCGCTCCTGTACAAACCGAATCGGAGGTAGACAGCTCAGCCGTGACAAAAACGCAGCGCCTCTGCTACGAAGCGCGGCGTCCTTTGCGCTGAAGGTCGCGGATTACGCGCCAGCCAATCAGCTTCACGTCCTGCTCCTTCAGAATGCGCCGAACCTCCGCGTCAGTGGTGAACAGCCGAAACTCCTCCGCGCGGTCTTTCCACGAGCCGGCGATATGCTGCATCTCTTCGGTGGGCAGGGCAGGGTGGATATACAGCTCCGTCACGCCCGGCTTTAGCTCGCGGAGCATCCGCTTCCAGTACTGAGCCACGCTTTCGCCCGGCTTGCGACCGCCGTGTATCAGGTAATCGGGAAACAGGATGCCCTGGTCCAGCACCTTCTGGCGCATATCGGGATAGCCGAACTGTGCCAGCAGCTCCTGTGAACCCATGCGCACCGGCAGATTGAACTCCTTCGCCAGCGGCACGTATACCTCGTAGAAGTATTTGTCGCTGTACTGCAGGGTCCCCATGTGCGAGTCCAGATGAGTGATGTCGATGCCGTTGTCTATTGCCATCTGTATCTGGGCGCGTGCTTCAATCATCGCCTGTTCAGGGGTGGCATGCGCGTACACCTCCGGCACGTCGCTCCACAGGTAACCCTTCGGGTCAATCAGCCCTTTCAACTTGCACCGGTCGCCCACAGGACCCCACCGATAATACTTCCACTCACTGGTGTGGGTCAGGTGGATGCCGAAGTCGGCTTTGGGGTGCGTGCGGGCATACTCGGCGATGTGCAAGAACCACGGGCACGGAACCATGATGGAGCCGGTGGTAATCAACCCTTTCTCCATGCCCTGAATTGTCGCCTGATTGGCCGCATAGCTCATGCCCACATCGTCGGCGTTCACAATCAGCACTTTGTCCGTTGGCTTAAAGCCCAGTTTGACAGCAAGCGTCTCTGCCTGTGCCATGTTGAACCTCCCTCCGTTATCGGCAACAGGGTTGTTGAACGGGAATCATGCACAGCAATCGCAGGGGGTCCTGCCCGGTGTTGACGAAAGTGTGCAGTTCATCGGGTGGCACAAAGATTGCATCTCCCGCCCGGAAGGGGTGTACCTCGTTTTGCCCGCGCAGTTCGCCTTCTCCGCTCAGGATGAACACCTCGTGCTCCCAGGGATGCTGATGCAGGGGAGTATTGCCGCCGGGAGCAATTTCGAACAGACGCATGGCGAAGGTCGGTGCGCCGTCGCGGTCGGTGATCAGCTCCTTGATACTGGCTCCGCGTGCCCCTTCAGTGGTGACGGGTTGAAACGCTACCTCAGACGATGGTATCACTTTCATCTTCGTTGCCTCCCAGCAGAGATTTCGATACAAAAAACGGCTCCTCCTGCAGAGGAAGAGCCGCTGGCTTGCGCAAGGGGGCTACAGCAGGATTTCTGCAGGCATGGCGAACACGCGAAGAGCCGGCTTGCGCCGCTCCTCAAAACTATCCACCATCTGTTTCAGCTTCTCGGTAACCTGTTGCGCCATGTCCTCCGACATCACGCTCAGGAAGACGGTGTTCTGTCCGGGCATGATGGGCGAGCCCAATCGTCTGCCTGTTTCGCCCACGCCCGACACCCCCGAGTAGCGCGTGTAACCGGGCACGTGCACCTCATCAAGCACCTTGACCACCCGGTAGTCAATGCCCGTCTCGCACACAATCATAAGCATCTTCATGGCGCCATCCTCCTCTCGAAACCTTACCCTGCGAGCACGGAAAGAAGTATCGGCAATAGATGCTATCCATATTGAATCCTATCACCAACAGCGGAGGTTGTCAACAACAGCTTGCAGGTCAACCCCTGCTTATGGTATACTGGGTTGCGCAAAAGTGTTGTACCTTGTCAAGTTGCAAGACGGAGCCAATGAGCGAGTTCCTGCCCGATGTGCTGGCTATAGTGGGTCCAACCGCCACCGGCAAGACCGACGTGGGCATGTTGCTGGCGCAGTGGTTGGATGGAGAGATTATCTCTGCGGATTGCATGGCGGTGTATCAGGGGATGGATATCGGCACCGCCAAGCCTCCACCCGAACAGAGAGCGCACGTGCGCTTCCACCTGATAGATGTCTGTCGCCCGGATGAGCCTTTTAGCGTAGCAAGGTTCCAGCAGATGGCGCTCGAGGCGATAGAGCAGATTCGCGAGCGAGGGAGGTTGCCGCTGGTGGTAGGCGGCACAGGGCTGTATGTGAAAGCCCTGCTGGACGGATTCCAGATTCCCCCCACCGCGGCGAACGAGGCGCTGCGGCGCGAACTCTGGCAGGAGGTGAAGCGAAAGGGCAGTGCGTGCCTGCATGCACGTCTGCAGGAGGTAGACCCACAGTCGGCATCCCGAATCCACCCCAACGATGCGGTGCGCATCATCCGTGCGCTGGAGGTATACTTTGTTACCGGTCAGCCCATCTCGCAGTGGCAGAGACGCCAGCCGCCCCCACAAATAGGCAGAGCGCGTCGGTTTGGCTTGACCATGCCGCGCGACCTGCTGTACCGCCGGATCAACGAACGGGTGGAAGCGATGATTGCCCGGGGCTGGCTGGACGAGGTGCGCCGGCTGATGGAAGCTGGCTACTCGCCCGACCTGCCGGCGATGCGCTCACTGGGCTACGCGGAGCTGGTACAGGTGGTTCAGGGCAGGATGACGCTCGCTGAGGCGATCCCGTTGATACAACGTGAAACACGGCGCTTCGCCAAGCGTCAATTAACATGGTTCCGCGCCGACAAACAGATTGAATGGATAGATGCTTCGCAGGGCGCCGAGCACGCGGCGCGGCAAATCATGGAGCGACTGCGAAGCGAACGAACACACACTTGATGGATTTTGGGATGGAGGGGAGCCTAAGACAATGGCAAAGACTCAAATCAACTTGCAGGATGTTTTTTTGAACCAGGTGCGCAAGGAGAACATTGCCGTCACCATCTACCTGATTGGAGGCGTACAACTGCGCGGGTTGGTTCGCGGCTTCGATGCCTTCACGGTGCTGCTCGACAGTCCGGGCAAGCCCACCCAGCTGGTGTACAAACATGCGATTACCTCGGTAGTGCCTTCGCGACCGGTCTCTACCTATCGCCCGCCGGATGCCGCAGCGCGAGCGGTCAGCACGCCTGCCGAGGGTGCAGAAGCCAGCGAGACCCCTTCTGAAAACGCCTGAGCACTCGCTGGATGTAACGCAAGCCCCATCAGCACAGATGTCCGCAGGGGATTGTTCCGCCTGGGCAGGCAGGCAATCTCCTGCGCGTGCAAACCAGACAGGAGGTTGATAAGAGCGTAAGGTGCAGTTCACCAAAATGCATGGGATTGGCAACGACTTCGTGGTGCTGGATTGCCTGAAGTCGGAGATTGCCGAGGAGAGCCTGCCCGACCTGGCACGTCGCCTGTGTGACCGCCGGTTCGGCATCGGCTCCGATGGGTTGATTCTGGTGTTGCCCTCACGGGTGGCGCACCTGCGGATGCGGATGTTCAACCCCGACGGTAGCGAGGCGGAGATGTGCGGAAACGGCATCCGCTGTTTCGCCAAATACGCCTACGACCGCAAACACGTCACCAGCACCCAGATGAACGTCGAAACACTGGCAGGAGTAAAACCGCTGAAGCTGAACGTTCAGGGCGGCAAGGTCACTTCCGTCGCGGTGGATATGGGTGTGCCGCGCCTCCAGCCGCAGGAGATACCCGTTCGCGTGGAAGGCGATAGCGTCATCGGCTATCCCCTGCGGGTGGCAGGTAAGAAGCTGGAGTTCACCGCCGTCTCCATGGGCAATCCCCATGCGGTCATCTTTCTGGATAATGTCGCCGCGTTCCCTGTGGAGAAGGTCGGTCCCGAAATAGAGCACCATAAACTGTTCCCCAAGCGCACCAACGTGCAGTTTGTGCAGGTGGTGAACACGCACGAAATCATCCTGCGCACCTGGGAGCGTGGAGCGGGCTTGACGCTCGCCTGCGGCACGGGAGCCTGTGCCTCGGTGGTGGCAGGTGCACTGAATAAACTGACCAGCAGAGATGTGCTGGTACATCTGCCCGGCGGTGACCTGCAGGTGGAGTGGCTGGGCGACGGGCGCGTGTTGATGACGGGTCCAGCTACCGAAGTGTTCGTCGGAGAGATTGAAATCTAAGGCGAAGGAGGAGAGAGTTTTGCCAGCACGTGCATCGCGTTTAGATAAGACCCCGCCCTATCTTTTCGGTGAGATTGCCAAGCTGAAGGCAAAGGCGCTGGCAGAAGGGCGCGACCTGATAGACTTCGGCATCGGCGACCCCGACCAGCCGACCCCACGCGACATTATTGACCATCTCTACGAGGCGGCAAAGGACCCCGCCACCCACCGCTACGACGAAACGCCCTATGGCGAGCCGTTCTTCCTGCAGGCGGTGGCGGAGTGGTATCGTCGCCGATATGGAGTGTCGGTGGACCCGGACGGGGAGGTTCTACTGCTCATCGGTTCCAAAGAGGGACTGGCTCACCTCGCCTGGGCATACATCGATCCGGGAGACATCGCCCTCGTGCCCGACCCGGCGTACACGGTGTATGCGATTAACACGCGCATGGCAGGCGGCGAGACCTTCACCATGCCCCTCAAGCGCGAAAACGGCTTCCTGCCAGACCTTTCGGCTGTCCCTTCGGATGTTGCCAGACGTGCCAAACTGCTGTTCCTGAACTATCCAAACAACCCCACCGGCGCGGTCGCCACGTGCGAGTTCTACCAGGAGGCGGTGCAGTTTGCGCGGGAGTACGACATCCTCCTGGTCAACGACGCGGCGTATTCGGAGGTGGTGTACGACGGCTACCGCCATCCCAGCCTCCTGCAGATGGAGGGCGCGAAAGATGTGGCGATAGAGTTCAATTCGCTGTCCAAGATGTTCAACATGACGGGCTGGCGTATCGGCTTTGCGGCGGGCAACCGCGACGCCATCGCCAACCTGAACAAGATGAAATCGTACGTGGACAGCAAGCAGTTCGCTGCCATCTCGCGCGCCGGGGCATACGCCCTGCTGTACGCCGACAATACACCGACCCTGAATCTTTACCAGAAGCGTCGCGATATTCTGGTGGAAGGACTGCAGGCAATCGGCTGGGACGTGCAAAAGCCCAAAGCCACCTTTTACGTGTGGGTTCCCACGCCCGGCGGGATGTCGTCCATTGAGTTCGCCAAGCAATTGCTGGAGCGGGCGGGCATTCTGGCGATACCGGGCATCGGCTACGGCGAGCATGGCGAGGGGTACGTGCGCTTCTCCATCACCGTCAGCGGCGACCACCACGGCGAGCGGGTAGAAGAAGCGGTACGCCGCATCCGCGAACAGTTCGGATAGTTGACACTGTTTGAACCTAACCCCCAGCCCCTTCCCTGCGAGGGAAGG
>FMJZ01018161.1_pt1 | contig 22136 bp, 24 predicted proteins | sample 1987881 | NCBI WGS metagenome assembly FMJZ01 (sample SAMEA4378227, study PRJEB15110) | soil metagenome | biome: soil; feature: Field; material: Soil | place: India | collected 2015-03-11 | depth 0 m
TAGCCAACGGTACCCGCGACATAATAACAGTACTCTTTATATTCATCGAGGGTTTGAATGCGAATGCCATTGGGGTAGAGGTTAATAAACTTTTTCATCCCATGCACCATTTCGCTGACCCAGCGTTGGACGTGCTGTTGGGACGTGAGGGGCAAAGAACGGTAGAGGGCAAAGACAAGTCCCGTATTTTTCACCAGTTGTACGTGGGCTGGCTCCCCCTGAACCCCCCGTGCGGTTTCACCATAGCTATTGGCCAGATCAGCACTGTCAAAACACTCCAACAAGTGATCCAATAGAGCTGTTTTTGCGGGGATACTGGCAACTGGATCATCCTCAACAGTATCGGCAATGCGACAGATGAGATAGGCCACAAGAACCGCCCGACCCAAATTTCCGGGAAGGAAGCGAATACTGAGGGCAAATGTGCGCGAGACTTGGGGAAGGATTTCTTGGCAAAAGCGCTCAGCATCCTTGACGGAAACTGGATTCTCCAGCACCATTTGAATCATATGGGGGTTCACTCCTACACGCATTGATCGATAGTTGAGTCAATCCTCGACCGTTCCTTAGGCCAACGCTCTAGGGCAGGCAATTCGCGATTCTCCAAAAGGGTCTCGCGATCGCAACCTAGCAGGGGACGACTGCCACAAACAGGGATTGAGCAAAGTCTATAGGTATCATACTCATTTTTGTTAGTCTAGGTGGCCTGTGACAGTTGCCCAGATTGGCTGAGGTAGAATGGCGGATAGCCCACAATTTGCCAGAACAATAACATAGCTTCAACAATTAACAACGGTATCAGATTTGGCGGAAAATGCCTCTTGTTTACCATAGCGGACGCTTGAATGTGACACTCTTTCCATTGGTCAGTTTCTAAATTGCCCGCGATCGGCCTATTCAAAAGTTCGGCGGGTCGGGAGTGTGATAGGTGATGGATTCGCGTACAATTCTGGTTGGCTGGTTGCGAAGCCAGTTCGCGGAGGAAAAATCGACTGGCTTCGCACGTTTAAGACGGGTACCTGATACGCATGTGATTCGTTTCCTCGATCACTTCGCAAGCCTTAACGAAGTCGAGCAAACGAGTATTGCCGCAGTTCTATCCGAGTGGGCCTCGTACCCCTTGTCGGGTACGCCGCTTCCCCAGACTATCTACGAGCAGTTCGCTCGGGCGACAGCGATTCCAGGTCGATCCGGTGGGTTGCGCTACACGAATGTGAACCTCCTCGCCGGTCTAAAGAAAAAGCACGGCGATCTGGTGAACTGGTTTCAAAGCCGTGGAATCGGTGGCATGGCCCTGCAGTTGCCGGAACTCTTGGTGCGCGATGTCAGCGAATTGGTTCCAGTCAAGCCAGCGAGTTTACGCCGACTTGTGCGGACCGCATTTGCCCAACGATTCGCCGCAACTGATCGAGACATGGGCAGCGAGATCTGGTGTTACGACGGCACGCTGGGCGAGTCGTCGGTGCGGGTGATGGTCCGCTACTCGGGAAGAATGTCACGGCCGCAACTGGATTACCAAGTCCAAGTTCGGTCGGCGAACCAAGTGAGGACACTGCCGCCGCTCTGCTTCGAGTCGGTTTTGGGCGTGGGCTTTGGCCAGTGGGATTACCTTACAACGGTGAATGCCGAGCGCTCTGTGGAGCTACTCGGCGAACTCGTCGAGTCCGTTGTGAACTTCGCTGAACGGCTCCCGGTCTTAAACGGGGCCGAACCAGGCGTTGCAGCCGACGGCGGTCCAGAGCAGGACTGCTGAGCTGGGTCGTTCGGCGGCGGAGGGGCGATGGCTCAGTGGGGGAAGCCTGAGGTTGAGCGGCTGAAGCCCACGGTCACCCCGGCCGGGTTCCGCTACGTCAAGAAGGACGAGAGCTTCGTCCGGGCGATCGCTGGCGGGCGACAGAAGCTCGGGGTAGCCCTCTGGAACTACAACCCGCTGTTCGCGTTCTCGCTGACGATGACGGTCCGGCTCGACGCGGTCCAAGCGATCCTGAATGAGTTCACCGGCTCGCCACCGCGGTTCCACGGGATCACCACCACGTCGTTCAGGCAGTTGGAGTTCCTCGGGCTTCGACGCGAGCAACCAGCCGTACCGTGCGATGGCGGGTGTAGCGGTGGCCCGACTCGCGCGCGAGCCGCGGTGGGAGCAACTGGTCGCCGCCTACCGGGCGCAACTCGCCTTCACTCTCTTTCTCATCGCGCTGCCGGCGCTGGTTGGTCAAATCTCAGTGGTTTGGATGGGTATGGCTATTTGCTTCAGTGCCATCATTTTTGGGCTGTCCCATTTGCCAGCCCTCACGAGTTCAGGCAGTAACCCAAGCTTAACAAGTGTATCTTTAATTCTCGGCGGCAATATGCTCTTTGGCCTCTTGGCGGAGTACTTGTTTTGGCAGTATGGTCTAGAAGCAGCGATATTTGCATTTGCCCACGCTCTTGCCCATGGGCTAGCAGTAGCACGCCCCATGATAAAACAATGACCTCATGCCTCATCCTTGTGCCCCAAGGGGCAGAATATCAAGCCGTACAACGGGGGCTACAGGCGTCCAAGGGGTCGATTATTCCGATCCGAGCAGGGGCAGCCGCAGTGACCACACCGGCATTGATTAGTGCCCTTGAGGAATCCCCTGACATGGTTCTCATCTTGGGGGTCTGTGGCGGCTTACGTCCTGATGACCGCGTCGGTGAAGTGGTGGTTTATACCACGTGTCAAGATGAAGCAGGGCAAACGTATTCTTTAGACCAGACGTTATCGGCGAAATTCGCGCCTGCGTGGCGACGGGTGAAAGGCATCACAACCGCAAGACCCCTTTCTCAGGCTCAGGAAAAACAGAGCCTTGCAGTTCGCTGGGGGGTGGAGGTGGTGGATATGGAAGGGGTACCACTCCTCAAGGCTTTAGCAGGAATGCCAGTGGTGATGGTGCGGGTGATCAGTGATGGCGGCGATCGCGACCTACCCGACTTGAGCCCAGCCTTTGATTCTCAAGGCAATTTGTGTCCGGGGCCACTGGCTATCGCGATGCTGCGCAACCCCCTTGCGGCGGCACACTTGATTCAAGGCAGCCTCAAAGCCCTCAAGGTGCTCACAAGAATTGCCCCAGAGATTGTTCAGCAACTCACTCGCTAGGATAGAGTTGACCAGCGGGGAAAGAAATGTGGCGGAACTGATTGGTCAAATTTTGGGCGATCGCTATGAACTCCTGCGCGAACTGGGGTCTCTGCCGGGGCGGCGCACCTATCTGGCGTTGGATCGGCGGCGCTATGAACAGGTGGTGCTGAAGCTGCTGCTCTTTGGTAGCGGCATGACGTGGGACGACTTTAAGCTCTTTGAACGGGAGGCGGCTGTGCTGCAAACCTTGGATCACCCGGCTATTCCCCGCTATCTCGACTACTTTGAAATCAATACTCCTGATCTCAAGGGCTTTGCTCTGGTGCAAACCTACATTGAGGCAAAATCCCTCGCCACATGGCAAGCAAAAGGACGAGTTTTTGGCGAAGAGGATTTGCGGTTACTGGCTGATCGCCTGCTGGATATTTTGATTTATCTCCACAGTCGTCAACCGCCGGTGATTCACCGCGATATTAAGCCCACGAATATTCTCTTGGGCGATCGCTCCGGTCATGATCTTGGCAAGGTCTATCTTGTGGATTTTGGGGCAGTACAAACAGCGATCGCAGGCAGCACCCGAACTGTGGTTGGTACCTATGGCTATATGCCCCCGGAACAATTCGGCGGTAAAACCTTGCCCGCCAGTGATCTCTACGCCTTGGGAATGACCCTCATCTACTTAGCAACCGGCACTCCCCCCGATGAGCTGCCGCAAAAGGAACTGCGGGTTCAATTTCAACCCTTGGTCTCCTTGAGTCCCCCCTTTATCCGCTGGCTCGAAAAAATGGTTGCCCCTGCCCTGGAGGAGCGATTTGACTCCGCGACTGCGGCTCGCCAAACCCTAAAGCAACTGGACACCTCACCCCACGAGGCCTCACCCATAACAAAAACACCCCCCTACGGCTCCCGCCTACAGGTGAGAGAAACGCCCCAAGGGCTACTGGTGCAAATTCCCCCTGTTGGATTTAATGTCGGTCTATTCTTCCTGATTCCCTTTGCCGTGGCTTGGAATGGGTTTTTGGTGGTCTGGTACACTCTAGCGATTAGTTCTGGCTTTTGGCTGATGGCTGTTTTTGCCACCGGTCATCTTGCTGTCGGTTTAGGCCTCATTGGCAGCATTCTTCACATGCTATTGGGATGGCAGGTGCTAATGGTCACCCGTAAGGATCTGCGCTTCTACGAACATATCCTTGGTTTCCGCTGGCGTCCTCCCAAAGTTCTCCCCCTTGAAGTGATTGAACAGATTGAATTTCAGCCCCAAGGCACGTACTGCGATCGCGAGGGCGATCGCCAAGATCTATCGAGCAAACTGGTGATTCGTGCCGGTAGCCAAGCGATCAAATTGACTGAAAATGGCCTTGGCGTGACCTCAAGGGATGTGGAATGGTTGGCCTACACCCTTGGCCGCTATCTGGGGCGACGGGTCATACAGGCTCGTCAGAATGTCCGAAGTGTTTGAGGACATCACCACTAACGCGGCAGATACGCCAGTCAGGTAGCACAGTCGCACCGACGCGTTCATAGAATTGAATCGCAGGAGTATTCCAGTCCAAGACGCTCCACTCGATACGGCCATAGTCGCGATCGCTGGCCAGCCGGGCTAATGCCTTGAGTAAAGCAGTGCCCACCCCTTGACGCCGATAGGCAGGGAGGACAAACAAATCCTCTAGCCAAAGGCCGGGGCGCGTGAGGAATGTGGAGTAGGTGGTGAAAAACAGGGCATAGCCAATGACTTCTGCGGGGGTATGGGCAAGGAGTACCTCGGCATAGGGACGATCGCCAAATAAATGCTGCCGCAGCGCTTCCTCTGTACCCGTTACTGCGTGGCTGAGCTTTTCATAGGCCGCAAGGGCTTGGATCAGTTGAAAGATGATTGGAACATCCGCCGGGGTCGCTGGACGAATCGCAAAGGAGAAAGACACGCCAACCCAACTAAATTGAGCGCAGCCAGCCGGCACTCAGAGCAACGGTGAGCGCCATAAACAACACCGTCAATGTCCAGGTAGCACGGTTTAACGTGGTTTCTGCACTTTTGGTGCTGGTAAAGAGTTGGGCTTGACCGCCAATACCACCGAGGCCATCCCCCTTGGGACTGTGGAGCAAGACCAGGACAATCAGGCCAACTGCTGAAAATGCCCACAGACCAATGGCAATTTTTTCAATCATCTTCAACCTCGCTGGCGATGCGAATCTATACAACATGACCTCTCCCTCATCTTACCGCAAGCCTAAGAGCCAATGGCACAATACAAGATAGGCGTTTTGAACGTGCCCCATGAACCAGCAAAATCTGCTTCAGCAATTGCTTTTAATTGGTGTCGGCACCACCTCCCTTGTGGCCGAAAAGTTACGTCAAGTGAGCAACCAATGGGTGAAAGAGGGACGCCTCAATGCCGATCAGGCCAAGGCAATGGTGGATGAAGTCCTTGCCCACCTTAAGGAAGATGCTGCCTCCCTCGATGAAGCGGTGCAACGACAAACGCGCCAGTTTTTAGAGAGCTTGGGGGTGCCACAACAGTCAGAAATTGATGAATTGCGGGGACGTATTGATCGCCTAGAACGAGATGTTAGGGAGTTAAAAAATCGCTCATGGTAAGACAATTGGGGCATCGAGCCTACGGCTGGCTCCTCTGTGGTATTGTCCTAGTAGTGGTATGGTTGGTGGCCGCTCCGATCGCGATCGCCAGTGTGCCGCTGGAAGCGTCAACGGAGGCTGCGGGACTTATGGGGAATCCAAAGGTGGTGACTACCCCTTCAGGTTTGCAATACGAAGATATTGTTGTCGGCTCAGGGGCACAGCCTCAAGTGGGCGATCGGGTGACGGTGCACTACACAGGAATGCTCACCAATGGCCGTATTTTTGATAGCTCCCGCGATCGCGGCCAGCCCTTCCAATTTCAAATTGGTGTCGGTCAAGTCATCAAAGGCTGGGATGAAGGGGTTGGCTCAATGCACGTGGGGGGTCAGCGGCGGCTGATTATTCCCCCAGACTTAGGCTATGGGGCACGCGGTGCGGGTGGGGTCATTCCCCCCAATGCAACGCTGATTTTTGACGTTGAACTTTTGGGTGTGCAATAGGGCAAGGGATGCCCAAGGCCAAGGTACTGTACATCTGCCGCGAGTGTGGTGCCGAGTCCCTGCAATACTTTGGTCGCTGTCCCAACTGTGGTCAGTGGAATACCCTTGATGAGCAGGTGGTTACCCCAGTAGAGACCACTGCTCGACGCACAACCCCTCGAAAATCGACCACTCCCCACCCCCTCAGCGCCAAGGCCTTAGGAGAGATTAGCGAACAGACACAGAGCCGTTCTGCCTCTGGATTTACTGAGTTGGATCGGGTTTTAGGAGGGGGGATTGTTGTTGGCTCCCTCGTGTTGGTGGCCGGCGAACCGGGAATTGGCAAGTCCACGCTTTTGTTGCAGATGGCAGCCACCTTGGGGCAACAGCAGCGGGTGCTCTATGTCTGTGCAGAGGAATCGGCGCAACAGGTGAAATTGCGATCGCAACGCTTGGGCATTGCTGCCCCCTCTTCCCTTTATCTCTTGGCCGAGACGGATCTAGAGGTCATCTTGCAGGAACTGACCCATCTGCAACCCCATCTGGCGATTATTGATAGCATCCAAGCAGTGTATCTGCCCCAACTGACGGCTGCCCCGGGATCCGTGTCTCAGGTACGTGAGGGAACCGCCGCCTTGATGCGCTTGGCCAAGCGGGAGCAGATGAGTCTCTTTATTGTGGGTCATGTGACAAAGGAGGGGGCGATCGCGGGTCCGAAGGTGCTGGAACATTTGGTGGATACCGTGCTCTACTTTGAGGGGGATCGCTTTGCCAGTCACCGCCTCGTACGCGCCGTTAAAAATCGCTTTGGTGCCAGTCAAGAAATTGGCGTTTTTGAAATGGGGGCGCAGGGCTTAGCCGAGGTCACGAATCCCTCCGCGCTGTTTTTGGGCGATCGCGAGCCAACCCCCGGTACCGCCACCATTGTTGCCTGTGAAGGTACCCGTCCTCTTGTGGTTGAGTTGCAAAGTTTAGTTAGCCCCACCAGTTATCCCTCTCCGCGCCGCACGGCCACAGGCATTGAGTACAATCGTTTTTTGCAAATTCTCGCTGTCCTAGAAAAGCGCCTAGGGGTGCCCCTCTCCAAGCTAGATGCCTATGTGGCGTCCTCAGGGGGGCTGAATGTGGCGGAACCCGCTGCTGATCTGGGGGTAGCAGTGGCTGTTGTGGCTAGTTTTCGCGATCGCTGGGTGCAACCCCAAACCGTAATTATCGGCGAAGTGGGCTTAGGGGGACAAGTGCGAGCGGTCTCTCAATTGGAGCTACGGCTGCGGGAGGCGCTGAAGTTGGGATTTCGCCGTGCCATTATTCCCGAAAGCCAAGCCTGTGCGATCGCGGGGCTAGAGATTTATCCTGTCCGTCGTGTCACCGATGCCATTGTGGTTGCCCTTGCCCCCATGACCACTGAGGAATCCCCATGAGGCTTATCTTTGCGAGTCCAATTTATCCCTCAGAGGTTGGAGACGGATACCCCATTGGTGGAGCGGCAGTGCAAAGCCAGTTGTTACAAGATACACTTCCGCCATCAACGGGCTCAGTTGCTGACACAGTTCGCCTAGGCGATCGCGAAAACAGCGACCACTGGCATAGGCAGGAACGACTCCCCAGCCCACCTCTTCGGCGACAAAAATGAGTCGAGCGGCACAGACTTCCACACTCGCTAGAAATTCGGTAACGGTTTCTTGCCATTGATCTTGGAATTGCTCTAGGCAATTGGCCACCCACGTTCCCAAGGAATCCACAAGGGCACAATGATCAGGCGGCAGGTCACGCAGCAGGGCAGCCAGTTCGAGGGGGCACTCCCGCAATTGCCACTCAGCGGGGCGGCGAGCACGGTGCTGTTCAATGCGTTGCAGCCATTCCGTATCTTCTGGGGGGGCGATCGCCGTCGCAATATAAATCACCGGTTGTGCGCTTTGGGTGGCAAAGGCTTCTGCCCATTCACTCTTGCCGCTGCGACTTGGACCGGTCACCAAGACATGATCAGGCATGATGAGACACTGTTGGCTAACTCAACTGTCGGGGATCAAGACGTTCTCCCAAGCCCTCGCCAAGGAGCGACAGACCCACTACCAGCAGTGTCATGGCTAGCCCCGGAAAGAGCGTCGTCCACCAGATGCCCACCGATAACCCATCCAAGGCCTGTCGTAGATCCTGCCCCCATTCTGGTACCTGCGGCGGCAACCCTAAGCCCAAGAACCCCAATCCGGCCAAGGTCAGGATGGCATCGGCGGCATTGAGGGTAAAGAGCACGGGAATACTGGGAAGCACATTCACTAAAAGATACCGTTGCAGAATGCGGGGGGTAGAGGCACCTAGGGCACGGGCAGCTTCGATAAAGACCTCATTTTTTAGGCTCACCGTGTGGTTGCGCACAACCCGATAGTACTGGGGAATATAGGCGACACTGAGGGCGATCGCCGCATTGAGCACGCCCTTGCCGACGACAAAGGCCACTGTTACCGCCAGTAATAGCCCCGGCAACGTGTAAATCGTATCCATAAAAAACAGCAACCCGCGATCGAACCAGCCCCCTCGGTAGCCACTTAACAATCCCAAGGGCACCCCCACCACCAAGCTCAAAAGCGTTGCCACCAAGACCACCTGCAAAGCTGCTTGGGCACCAAAAATCGTGCGGGAAAAGACATCGTAGCCCAAGCGATTCGTACCAAACCAGTGCTGCGGCGAAGGCGGCGCGTGAATCGGAAAGTCAAGAAATTCTTGGGGATTGGCAATCCAACCGAGGGCTTGGCCAAGGGGAGCAAGAACCGCCAGCAGCAAAAAAGCCCCACAAATGACCGCTCCCACCAGCAATAATCGATCCGAGAGGCTGAATTTCTGCCAACGGTGGTAGAGCATCACCCTATCCCAAGAGACTGGCAAGCAGAGCCTTCTGGGCATGGAGACGATTTTCCGCCTGCTCCCAAACGCGAGACTGTGGTCCTTCAAGGACACTAGCAGTAATTTCCTCGTCGCGGTGAGCCGGCAGGCAATGGAGAACGATCGCCCGTGGATCCGCAAGGGCTAGCAGTTGATCATTAATTTGGTAGGGCTGAAAAATGGGTTGGCGATCGCCCGCTTCTGCTTCCTGCCCCATACTCGCCCAGACATCCGTATAAAGCGCATGGGCACCCTTAGCCGCTGCCTGCGGATCCGTAAGAACAGTTACTTCACTCTTACCGCCACTCAATGCCTTGGCTTGCGCCACAATATCGGGTAAAGGCGCAAACTGCGGTGGGGAAGCCACACGAATATTCACCCCCAAGAGGGCACAGCCCAGTAGTAAGGAATGCGCCACATTATTGCCATCGCCAATGTAGCAGAGGGTCAGTCCCGCCAAGGTGCCAAAGGATTCCCGTAGCGTCAGCAGATCCGCCAAAATCTGACAGGGATGCTCGCGATCGGTGAGGGCATTAATCACCGGTATCCGTGCATAGTCAGCAAACAGTTGCAGTTCCGCCTGACCATAGGTACGGATCGCCACCGCATCCAAATAGCGATCCAATACCCGTGCTGTATCGGGCAATGGTTCACCGCGCCCCACCTGTGTGGATTGGGGATTCAGGTCAATGACTTGGCCGCCCAGTTGGTACATCGCCACCGTAAAGCTGACACGGGTACGGGTGGAAGCCTTCTGAAACAGCAGCCCCAAGACCTTGGGACACTGGGGAGCCACTTTACCGATTTTCATCTGGGCTGCTAAATCCAGCAGATATTCCGCCTCTGCCCGTGAGAGGTCGGCGATGCTCAGCAAATCACGGCCCCGCAGTGTTTCCATCACAAATCTTCCCACCAAAACTGGTATCCACTCATGGTAGCAACCTCAGGAGCCTTCCAAATGTACAAATACAACCGTTTTCTCAAATGTGGGGCGCAGAACCTGTCCAAAAGTTATCTCTCCGAGGTGCCCAACCGTGGTTCTGTTCCTGCAAGGAGGCGCTGAATATTACTCTGGTGTCGCCAAATCACAAAGGCACCTGCCATCACGCTAAAGCCGACAAACGGCCACGACTGCGTAAAAAACCAAAACCAGAAGGGCAAGGATATAGCAGCAGTGATTGAACTCAGGGAGACAATGCGGCTGGCCGCCAAGACCACGAGAAACACCCCAAAGGTGGCCAAAGCCGTGGGGACATTGAGGGCAAGGAGCACCCCTAAACTAGTGGCAACGGATTTGCCGCCGCGCCAGCCCAACCAAATCGGCTTACTGTGGGCTAGAACCGCAATGAAGGCGATCGCCAGCAGCACAAATTCAAACCAATCGGTGGGTACTGTACTCCAAGATTGCCCCAAGACCCAACGCGCCAAAAGAACTGCCCCTAGCCCCTTACCCACATCTACCAAGAACGTCAGCAGGCCGGGGCCTTTGCCCACCACCCGCAGCACATTGGTTGCCCCCGTTGAGCCAGAGCCATGCTCACGAATATCAATACCCTGCAGTGCTTTCGCCAAGAGGTAGCCTGTGGGAATCGAGCCGAGCAGGTAGCTAATGAACGCCAGCAGTCCAAGGATCAATGCAGTGGTCACGGGAGCCTCCAAGGGTGACTGAAACTACTCAAAGAAATCAGAACTACGGCTAGGACGCAACTGGGGTTCAGGGGCAAAGCCCAAGAGCAAGGGATATTGCAGCAGTGAAAGGCTGACTTGAGGTTGGGAATCATCAATGAGAATTAGAGGGATGTAGTCCTCCTGCTCGAGGCGATCAGCACGAAAGGCCAAGGCATCCGCAGATTCAAAGAGAGCCACCCCCTGATCGGGGCCAAAATCTTGACGGTTAATTCCCAAGCAGTCTTGCAATCCCCGTCGCCAGTCCCCCAGCCGCTCAGGGGAATCAGCCAAAACCAAAACCCGTAACATATCGCCATAGAAGTCCCGCAGGATCGAGATGATTGCCGAGGCAACAAGGATATTTTGCAACCGACTGGGGAGCGATCGCAGGGCACCCCGTCCCCCGAGATCAAAGAACCAGCTTTCTACCCGCTCAGCATGAACTTGCTCAAACGTGCGTCGCAACTGCCAAGGGGGGCCATAGTAGTTGGGGCTACTCCGATATTGCTCTAGCAAACGGCGAATCCGATCCGCTTCCTCCTGAAATCCCTCATCAAGAACTAACTTGGGCGGCGTTGTGGCTGTTTCTGTTGAGGCAGGGGCAGTTTCCACTACAGCAGGCGCCGAGGGCAGCAATTCCATTTCCTCAACGGTGGCCGCCAACTCCTGCATGCTCTTGACGAGAAATTCCTTGAACCCCTGCACTCGAATCGCGAGTTCTTGGGAGGCACCCACAAAGTTGCGGCGTAGCTCCTGTTCAATGCGTTCCTTGCGCCGTTCTAGTTGTTCAACGGTGAGTTGCAGACTTTGTTGCCGCTCTTCAAGGGACTTGAGGCGATCGTGGACGAGACGATGAAACTCAGCATCGAGGGCTTGAATTTCAGCTTTGAGGGCATCGCGTTGAGCTTTGAGGGCAGTTAGTTCCTCTGGGGTAGGTTCAGAGGCATCAGTCACCGTAGGGTCATCCGTCATTGCGAACTGTGGAAATAAAGGCTGTGCGTGGGCAGCGTTCTTGGAGGCATTGTACTAAAGTTTTGGCGTCAAACAGAATCGGCAGAAAGTGGATATTCTTGACCTCCCGAAAATAAAAGAGGACGGGAAAGGCTGGCCAAAAGACCTCCCAGTGCTGCCATTGCTGATAGGGAAAGTGGCGAATCTGTTGGCTGCCGCGATAGACATCGAGAGCGGTTGCTGTAAACTCCAAGCGCAGCGTCGCCGCCTGCACAGCCAAAAATATCGCAAAGAGCGAAAGGGGCAAGCCCAACCACCAGCGCAGCCACCATAGGGGCAGACTCAACAGCAGTACGCCTAAAGGGACGGCAAATGAAGGTTGAAGGCGAACAGTAGCTAAGGAGGTTCCTTGCATGGTTTTACTCCTGAGGGGTCGTCGGTTCTTCTAATTGTGGCAAATCCTCTGGAGTGGGAGCCGTTTCTGGTCCAGTGACCGCTGGGGTGGGTTCATCCACAGAAGGAGAGGGTTTGGAGAGGACTCGTGGGCTGATGAGGACAGAACGAGCTGGGCTGTCTGCTTTCTTGAATTTCTTGAAGGGATTTAGACGCTGCCAGAAGGGCTTTTGCGGCGTAGACGCAGGTGCCGAAGGGGGTGTCTCAGTAGCTTTAGGTGTAGCTTTCACCGTAGGTTCTGGCGCAGGGGGGGTCTCTTCGGTAGCTTTCACCGTAGGCTCTGGCGCAGGGGGGGTCTCTTCAGTAGCTTTCACCGTAGGTTCTGGCGCAGAGGGGGTCTCTTCGGTAGCTTTCACCGTAGGCTCTGGCGTTGGCTCTGGGGCAAGGGGGGCTTGCTCTACCCGTTCAACAGTCAGTGGTCCCTCCTCTGCGGTTGATGTTGGTGCAGATTCCTGAGCAACAGGCGCTTTAGGAGCAGTAGTGGGTTCCTCAACAACGGGGCTTGGCTCTGGTGTAGGTTCGGGAGGCAAATTGCTGGGGAGTTCTGGACTGAGGCTGCTTTGGAGATTTTTCGCCGCCAGTTCTCCCCGCAGTAGGCGCGAGAGGACATCCTTGCCATTGGGTTGATAGGTGACAAGGTGGGTAATGGGGTTGTAGGGGGAGGGAATACGCTGACCGTTGCCATCCAGGAGTTCGAGGCGCACCCAGTTGTCCCCCGGCTGGAGACCCGTGAGATAGTAGGCTTGCCAGCGATCCACCGTGAAAGATTGGCCATTGATGGTGCAGCGCACCTGCCAGACGTTTTCGTTGTTGAATTGTCGATCCAACGGCAGGTTGCTAAGGTAAAAGTCGAGCAGCACAGGTTCAGCGCCATAGGTTCCGCTGGGTTGGTTGTAGGTGAGCAGGGGAAGATGAGCAGCTCGCGTGTCCTCGTCTGCGGTGTAAAGATGAAAAGTGGTTTGGGCATAGGCAAGGGGATTTTTCAGGCTTTCACCCCACGGGTACACGACAAAAGCACGGAGAAGGTGCGTTCCCGGCTCAAGGTTCGTAAATTCAATGGGGGTGTTCAGATCATAAACACTGCGGCTAGGCAGATCATCCAGCACCACCTCCACATGGGGACCTAACCCTGTGCGCTGATCCTGAAACAGGCGTAGCCCTTGGACACTTAGCTTGACGGTGACGTTGCGGCTTTGGAGGGTTTGGTTAGCTTCAGGGCTGAGAATTTTCAGCCGAGGTTCATAGCGATCAAACCAATCTTTCATATCTTCAATAGCTACAGGAGGAGCTACTTCTGCCAGCGAGCCACTGGATTTTGCCGCTGCTCTATCCCCTACCGACCAAAGAAGAATAATGCCAAGAACGACAGCGATCGCCCGTTGCCAACAGACCTGCCAACCCTTCATGCACACCTCAGATAGTTGTAGTACTAAGGACAATTTTGGCAGACGGGCTGCCCACTTCCGCAATCAATTCTTAGGAGCCGTAGATCACATGGCCACTGCTAAATTCGCGCACTTCGCCATTGCTGAGGCGCACCTGCAATGTCCCGCGATCGCTAATTCCCAAACCGATGCCCTGCCACCTTTGTTCTCCTTGGACAAGAGTGAGCGATCGTCCCCGTAGAAAATCTCGCTCCGCAGCTACCGCCGCGCACTGTGCCCGTTGCCAGCACCAAAGGAGTTCAGCACGAATGGCTGCCAAGAGTTCCAAGTCTGTGGGTACCGCTTCACAAGGATCAAGCAGCCTATGAAGACTCATGGCTTGGGGAAGGCCCATGGTTTCAACATCAACACAGCGGTTCAGCCCCACCCCCACCACCAGCCAAGGGGAACGACTTTCACAGAGAATTCCCGCCAGTTTCTTGCCCTGAGCCATCACATCATTCGGCCACTTCAATTGCAGATGGCGTTCCACCGTTGGTCGCAGCCCACTCAACGCCCGCATCACTGCTATCCCTGCTTGGACACTGGGAGCAGCGATCGCCGCCGACTGCGGCAGGATAAAGGAGGCCGTCAACACTCCCTTTGGGGACTGCCAAGCGCGGTTGTACTGACCTCGCCCCCGTGTTTGTGCCTGAGTGTAGATGACTTGACCACCATAGAGTTGATCGGCATGGTGCAATGCCCACGTATTCGTGCTCTCACAGGTTTCTAACCACACCAACCAAGGAAAGGCCATGGCGATCGCTTACTTGGGTACAGAAACAGATGGCTCAATTAGTGCCCGCAAGAGTTCTGGTTTCGGATGTGCCCCCACCCGTTCAAAAGACACCCGAAGGGTCTGATCTAGCCACTGCGCCAGTGCTCCATAGCTTTCGGCAAGTGTTGTGATTTTCGCAGCGACAAAATAGCGGTCGCCACTGTGGGGAGCTGGCACGAGAATATTCGCCGCTTGGCAGTTATTCAGCGCAATTTCAATTTGACTGCGACTAAGCTCCGCTGGGGCAGTTTCCTCAATCATGGTGGCCAGTTCTTCTAGGGGGGCAGCGCAATCGCGATGGTCAAGGAGCCACGCCAAAACATGAGCCAAGGCTGTAGGGTGAGCAATCACCACCCGTTCGTGACTGAGCAGGGCGCGATAGGTTGCCAGACTGTGGAGGGGACGCTTTTCAAAGTTGGCCATCACCACAGCACTGGGGGGAAGATGCTCCCGTAGGCCAAGACGCAGTTGATTGGCATTGCCCTGACGATGAAAGACGCAGAAGGTCGTGTTTTTGCAGATGTAGCGCAAGTATTCCGAGAACTTGACCATCCCCAACTGTAAAATGTCAAAGTTGGGCAGCAGGGCTTGCACCGCCCCTTGGACTTTACTAATGGGTAGCCCTTCCTCCCGCAGGAGCTTGCCACACTCCGAATCACGGCGGTACCAATCTAGAATCTCCCGCGTTTTGGCGATCGCTCCCTCGGCATGGCGAGCCAAGCTGACACTCAAGTTCGCACACAAACGACGATTATCGGGATCTAAGGGAATGGCCGAGGGTGTGATGCTCGGCGCCGGCGCTTCAATGGGGGGAGCGGGACTGGCGACAGGTGGTCGAGATTGTACGGTTGGATCGGGAATGTGGACAAAGGCATCACAAATGGCCTGAAAACTCTTGCCAGCCGCATCTTCGTAGGCGCAGCCAATCACCGTTTTGCCGTACTGCCGTAACTTCTTGGCAAGGGAGCCAAAACCACCATCGCCGGAGACAATCACAAACGTATCAAAGCGGTCATCCTGAAAAATCAAATCCACCACATCAATCGCTAATTGAATATCAGCAGCATTTTTGCGATTTTCATAGGAAAAACCAAAGACCTGTACAGGCTCAATGCCCAATTGGTGCATTTCACGGCGCAGTGACCCAAGGCGAGCATCACTCCAATTGGCATAGGCACGTTGCAGCAGCACCCGCTCGATCGGGTAGGCTTGGCGAATATGGGCTTGGATGGCACCGAGGGAGATTTTGGCCACATCTGCGGCTTTGATGTTGTAGCCTTTGATCAGGTTTTCAATGTCGTAGAAAATTGCAGTGCGGCGTTGGCCATTTCCAGAAGTTCGGGTTTCAAGGTGTTCCAGTCTTTCCTCTAAACGTTGGAGGAGGTCTTCGATCTGGGAGGGGATGGAAGGACGTTGACGATCTTGCACCCAAGTGCCCACCAATGCCCCCGCAGAACTGACCGCCACCACAGGAAGCGGTTCACGGGTAAGGGCGACGGCGAGGAAACCCGCCACGATCGCTCCTAAAGGAGGTATGCACCAGTTCTGCCATGCCATAATTTATTCTACAAATTCTTGGAAAAGTCCCTCTCAAACGCTGGTTTCTTGCAACAGTGCCATCCCGCGATCGCAAATCGTTTTTGCATAGTCTGTCCAGCGGCCACTCCCCCAATAGCGAAAACAACTGGTTTGCGATGTCAGCACATAGAGGAGCGCTTCGCGGTAGGCAGGGCTTTGGGTCACTTGCGGATCAGCCGCCACCAAAGGATCATAGATGCGGTGAAACTCGGCACTCAAGCGTTCCATCGGTTGCAGAACTGTCTCATAGCCCTTGACCCAACTGAGGTGATTTGTCCAAGAGGCACCCTCCATGGAGAAGTGGGGATTGGTTTGCTCGAGGTGGGCGATCGCCGCCGCAACCCTTTCTGGCGTTATCCGGCTATCTCCTAAGGTCTGCCAGAGTTGATGTTGGTGTACCGCCTGACAGCGGGGAAATTGATCGCTAGTCACCCCCTGAGTCGCCAAGAGGGCAAGGTACTCACTGCCATTGAGACCCACCACCCCCGCCTCTGGATTGGCTTTTATCTCATGCCACACCGGCATAAAGTCACGAGGATATTCATTCATCATCACACCGCCATTTTCACCATCGGCAATTTGACTCACACAGGGGGGAGCGAGGGGGGCTTGCCAGTGAAGGGCCAGATGCTTAGCTTCGTGATAAGGCTGCATTTGCGCCACAAGTTTCGTATCCGAGCCTTGGGTTTTAATCAGCACGGTTATTTCTGCCACCTCCCCTTCGGAGTTGCGAGCCACAAGTACGTTTGGTACATACTTCGCAGCGTAGGGCAGCGGCGACCCATCCAACTGTTCGACACTGTGCTCCTGTACGAGCAACCAACTGTAGCCACAGCGTTTGAGGCAGGTCACCAAGGTAAAGAGCGTATCCGGATGGTTGGGCAAATGCATTTCTGGCAGTGAAAAGCCCTGTACCCTTTGCAGCGCCTCAACCCCAAAGAGTGCCACAAACTGATGCTGCCAAGCGCGAATATGCAACTCAATGTCAGCGATTGGAGTGGAGGGAATCACCGCATGTCCCCAGCAGGTGCCCAGCCATTCCACGTAGGGAGCATAGGCATCCGCGGTAATCCGCCGCAGGGCGTCCAGTACCTCCTCCTGTCCCATCTGCTCCAGACCCCAGAGGAGGTTGCCGGAGTAATCGAGCATAATCCGAGGTTGACAGCCCTCAGCCACCAACTGCGGAATCCAGTCCCCCATGCGCCGATAACACCAGAGAAATTGGGTCGCGTTGTGATTGTCCCCCTCATGGGGATGCATCAGCATATACTGCAAGTGACTGATGAGACTGCCGCCCTCCCCCGCTGGAATGGTCGGTTGGTGCATATGGAGGGCACAGGCAAAGGCCGCGCGAATAGAGGAGAGCATTTGGGGGGGCAAGGGGGGGTAACGGGGCACTTCACTCAACGCCTGTTCCCAACCACTGAGGACAGGTTCCCCTTGAGGCGGACAGGTTGACCAAGGGAGGGTAGGGCGGGGCATGCTTCAAGCTCGAAAAACTTGGGCAGGATCAAGGCGCATCACTTTTTGAATCGCCAATAGGGAAGCACTGACACACATGGCCACGGTGGCACTAAAAACGGCTAGGGCAAGTTGGGGAGTAATGATAATTTGGATAGCACGGGCTTGCATGGTCCACATCCCCAGTCCCCAGCACAGGCCTAAACCGGGCAGATAACCCAGTACGGCCATCCACAGGGCTTGCTCAATAATAATGCGATACAAGTACCAGTCAGAAGTCCCCATTGCTTTGAGGGTGCCATACTCCTGTAGGCGATCGCTCACCGAGGAATAGAGAATTTGACTAACAATCACGACCCCTACAACCATGCCCACCCCTGCGCCTAGCCCCAAAATGAATCCCACACTGGTACTGGTCAACCAGTAGCGCTGCGTCATTTCAGTCAGAACGGCACGACTGAGCACTTGATAGTTGGGAAAGGCTGCCCGCAAGCGTTCCTGCACCTTTGCTAAATCCTCTCCCGGCTTTGCTTTAACCATGACATAGGTAATGCGGGTACTGGGGGACACCAACGGCAGAAATTCGGGAACCGGCCCACTGGTATCAAACCGAGGGAAGTTCAAGTAAAGGTTCGCCGTTTCTAACGAGGTAAAGACATAGGGGCTAGAGACAATGGATTTGACACCGCGCGTCCAGCCAATGATCGTCGCTGGATAATTATTCGCGCGACCTTGCTCCCCTAAAGCCGTGAGGGAAAGGGCATTGAGGTCAATGCGATCCACGATGACACTGTAGGGTTCCTCTAGCTCCGTCAGGGCTGCACCAGCAACTGTCGTCAAAGGCAGCAAGGTGCCTGTCGGTTCAATACCCACCACCTGCACTGGATCGATCCCCTCTGTCTCCGAACGCCGCCACATAGCGGATTGGATTAGGAGTGGTTCTGCGGCTGCAACCCCTTCAACCGCTTGGGCATTGAGGACAACTTGATACTCAATCGGCAACGTCAAGCCAAAATAACGCAGCTCGTTCGAGGCAATCCAGAAATCCGCTTGGCTTTTATTCACCAAGAGAGTGGCGGAGCGACTGAATCCCTCAAGGAGCCCCGTTTGAATGGTGACGAGACTGACAGCAAACGTGATGCCCAGTTGAGCAACGAGAAAGCGACTAAAGTCTTCTAAAAGATTTTTGCGAGCAAGGGAGACCATCTTTCTATCCTAATATGGCAAAACTCAACCTCTCGAGATCCGTTGGGTTTGCTCTTTCACCCAATTCAAATAGGTAGGAGAGCCAGCAATGATGGGTAGGGCAATGATCTCTGGGACTTCATAATTGTGCAATGCCAGTAGGCGATCGCGCACCTGCTCAAACAGAGCAACCCGAGTTTTAATGAGCAATTGCCATTCTGGATCGCGATGTACGGTTCCTTGCCAGCGGTATATTGATTGAATAGGTAGAATCTGCACACAGGCGGCGAGGTGGTCAGCCACGAGTTGATCGGCCAAGGAGAGTGCCTCGGCTTCTGTGGCCGTGGTAACCATCACCACACAATACTCCGTTAGCGCTTCCAAGCCTGCTGTCCTCGCGTCACGATTTTGATTACGTTTTGATTACGTCGATCATATCTTGAATCAATTGTGCAGTGAATGTTGTTATTACTGGGATTGGTTTGTGGACAGCGCTTGGGGACACCGCGATCGCCACATGGCAGCGCTACTGTCAAGGAAAAACGGCACTCATCGCCACGCCTGAAGGACTGGTGGGTGCAATGACCTTGCCTATTGAGAAAATTATTGCAACGACTACGACTCAAGCGCTCAACGATGCCAAATTAACAGCTCCCCTAGGCGGTGCTGGAGTGGTGGTTGGCTCCAGTCGCGGCTTCCAAGCTCAGTGGGAAATATGGTTACGGCAGCCTTCTCTTGCGCGAGAAACCTGGTTACAAACCTTGCCAGCAACTGTCTCGCAGCAGGTGGCGCAAATTGCCGGCATTCAGGGGATAGTGCTCAACCCCACAGCGGCCTGTGCAACGGGAATGTGGGCGATCGCCCAAGGGGCACTGTTGATTGAGCAGGGTTATTGTGATCTGGTGTTGGCTGGGGGTGTTGAATCCGCCGTCTCCCCTTTGACCTTGGCAGGGTTTCGGCAGTTGGGGGTGTTGGCTCAGGAGCGCGCGGCTCCCTTTGATCGCCAGCGGCAGGGATTTGGCTTAGCGGCCGGCGGTGCCATTGTCGTCCTAGAGTCCGAGGTACAGGCGCGATCGCGAGGCATTGACCCCTATGCCCGAATTGCTGGGGTGGGTCTCAGTGCCGACGCCGACCATATGGCTGCCCCCAGTGTCAACCAAACCGGTGCCCTCCTAGCAATTCAACAGGCCTTAGCTCAGGCAAATTTAACGCCGCAAGCGATCCACTGTATCCATAGCCATGGCACGGGAACTGTGCGCAATGATGCTGCGGAAGCTGCTTGGATGCGAGCCCTGTTTAGTCAAGGGGTTCCCGTCACCAGTCATAAGGGTGCCCTTGGGCATACCCTAGGGGCCGCTGGCGCGATCGCGATCGCCCTCTCCTGCCTGTCTTTGCGAGAGCAGCAGATTCCTCCCTGTGTTGGCTGTGAAACTCCCGACTTTGACCTCGACATTGTCCAACAGACCCGTACTGCTCGCTTAAAGCACATTCTCTGCTGTAGCTACGGCTTTGGTGGTCAGAATGCCGTGATCGTTCTGGCGCGTCCCTAGGAGGCAATTACCACCGTTGGTTGAGCAATCCCAAACTTTTGCATGATCGTTTTAGCCATTTGTGGGGGTGTGAGTCCCAAGTCAGCTTTTGATTCATCGGGACTAGCGTGCTCAACCAAGATATCCGGTACCCCCAAACGCAGCACCGGCACCAGAATATCCGCCTCTTGGAGTGCCTCGAGTACCGCCGAGCCAAAGCCCCCCATCAGGCAGCCTTCTTCTAAGGTGACCACGCGGCCAATTTGTTTCGCCAAAGGCAGAATCAACTCAGTATCTAGCGGTTTGGCAAAGCGGGCATTGATCACTGCGGCCCTCATGCCGTGTTCCTTGAGGATTTCCGCCACTTGCATCGCCGGATAGACCATTGAGCCGTAGGCCACCAAGAGAATATCTTCACCGGAGCGTAGGAGTTCCCCTTTGCCGATTTCAAGGGGTTCCCAGCCTTCCTCCATGAGGGCGACACCATAACCATTGCCCCGGGGATAGCGCAGAGCGATCGGGCCATCGGTGTAGTTGATGCCCGTTACAATCATCCGTTGCAATTCCGCCTCATCCTTGGGTGCCATCAGCACCATATTGGGTAGACAGCGCAAATAGGCAATGTCGTACATCCCTTGGTGGGTCGGGCCATCAGCACCGACAATCCCCGCCCGATCCATGCAGAAGAAGACGGGTAGTTTTTGGATGCAGACATCGTGAACAATTTGGTCGTAGGCGCGCTGCAAGAAGGTGGAGTAAATCGCCGCTACGGGGCGCATTCCTTGGGTGGCCATGCCGGCGGCCATCGTTACGGCATGCTGCTCGGCAATCCCAACATCAATGTATTGGTTGGGCACCCGTTTTTGGAGAATATCTAAGCCTGTGCCCGTGGCCATCGCCGCTGTAATGCCAACAATGCGCGGATCGTTTTCCGCTAATTTGGTCAGGGTTTCGCCAAACACTTTGGAGTAGCTGGGGGGCTTGGGTTTGCTGGAGGGTTTGGCCTTACCAGTGACGAGATCAAAGGGGTTTTGCGCATGGTAGCCCACTTGATCCTTCTCGGCGATCGCGTAGCCTTTGCCCTTAACCGTTGCCACGTGAACCAAGACAGGACCGGGAATCGTATGGGCATGTTGGAATGTAGTAATGAGTTCTTCCAAATTGTGGCCATCCACAGGCCCAACGTAGGTAAAGCCCAATTCCTCAAAGACGGCGCCCACCTTGGGAACCGCCAGGCGTTTCATGCCCTCCTTGATGCGCTGCATCTCCGGGGTCAGATTTTCACCTAAGAAGGGGATATGTTTGAACTGCTCTTCGAGGTTATCGGTAATAAATTGCACCTGCGGCGAGAGGCGAATTTTATTCAAATAGCGAGGAATCGCGCCCACATTCGGGGAAATGGACATCTCGTTGTCATTGAGTACTACCATCAGGTTGGTGTGGGGCAAGTGGCCAGCATGATTAATCGCTTCTAAAGCCATCCCGCCGGTGAGGGCACCATCACCAATAATGGCCACGACCTTGAACTTCTCTCCCTTGAGATCGCGGGCGATCGCCATCCCCAAAGCTGCCGAAATGCTGGTGGAGGCATGACCCGCACCAAAGTGATCAAAGGGACTTTCGCGGAGGTTGAGATAGCCAGCAATTCCTCCTTTTTGCCGCAGGGTATGGAAGTTGTTGTAGCGACCCGTCAACATTTTGTGGGGATAGGCTTGGTGCCCCACATCCCAAATCACGCGATCTTTGTCTAAGTCAAGGGTTTGGTACAGTGCGAGGGTGAGTTCGACAACCCCCAACCCTGGCCCAAGGTGTCCTCCCGTGGCCGCCACCGTTTCCAAGTGTTTGTCGCGGATTTGGGCGGCAATTTGACTCAATTGGGCAATGGACAACCCATGCAACTGGTTGGGATGGGTGAGTTCACTTAAGTGCATAGAAACCCGACCTCGCAAGATACCTAGGAGCGATAGCCTACCGCTGACCACAGAAAAACTATCTGTTGACTGATTCTAGCAAAGTCCCCCGCCGAAATTGGGCATTATTTCGCCCCTAGACACGGTGAAAAGCCGCAATAA
>FMJZ01048771.1_pt1 | contig 22096 bp, 21 predicted proteins | sample 1987881 | NCBI WGS metagenome assembly FMJZ01 (sample SAMEA4378227, study PRJEB15110) | soil metagenome | biome: soil; feature: Field; material: Soil | place: India | collected 2015-03-11 | depth 0 m
TTTTAGAAATTATAACCCCATTTCAATACCCTGTCAAACAGACCCTGGGGCGGTCCCCCCCACCGTTACCCTGGTTGCCGGTTTATTGAACTTTTAATTTATAAATATTTAGAAAGCAAAGACTTAATTACTTACCCCTGGTTTGCGGGAAAACTCCGGCGTGAATTTTTCCCGGACCCGGGGTCTTAAAGGTCAGAATGAAAAACAGGAAAATTATGGGCAATTGTGAAAGGGCGATTGAGCGCTACCGGAAAAAGGTGCTCCGGAACCGGGGCAAAACCCTGATACCGGAAATTGCCGGTTTGATGGTGGACAACTATGCGGCTGCCCGGCAGATCCAGGAGATGGTGGACCGGGCAACCCGGGCCGCACTTATCGGCCGGGATGTATCGGTTATCAACCGGGTTGCCTATCTCAGCTTTGGGCGTCAGGTGTGGGGCAGGGCAAAGCGGTTTACCGGCAAAACTCTGGCAAAGGAACTCCAGCTGATCCGGCAGCGCTGGCAAGAGCGGGGCCTGGACCCGGAGATTATGCGGGAAGTTGAGGAGCATGTGCGGCGGGTTATATCTTGACCGGAGCCCAAGGTGTCATATCCTGATTCTGTTGTGGACCCGGAAGCGGACCTGGTTGCCGAGCTCAAGGCGGAAAAACCCGGCGCACTGGAAAAACTCTTTCACACCTACTGGCGACCGGTTATGGCTCTTGCCTTAAGCCACCTGCCGGACTCGGCAGAAGCGGAAGACTGTGCGATTGAGACCTTTACCGACATCGCCCGGGGGATAAAAAACTTCCGGGGCGAGGCGAAGCTTTCTACCTATATTTATCGGATTGCGCTCAACCGCATCCGTAAACACCAGCGCGCCAATGCCCGGCGCATCCAAACGGTGCCCCTGAACAACGGTGCCGAAAATATCGCCACCACCCGGACATTGGAGCAGGAGCAGGAACTAAAAGGCGAAGTTGTCTGGCTGTTAAAAGCGGTCAACAGCTTGCCCCGGCTTCAGCGCGAGGCGATAATCCTGCGCCACATAATTGACCTGCCCCTTGTCCGGGTGGCAGAAGTTCTCGGTGTCGGCACCGGTGTGGCGGCGATGCGCATCAACCGGGGGCTCAAGCGGCTCCGGCGAATGCGCGACCGGCGCCGAAAAAAGGAGGCAAGATGAAACCGACCGCGATCAACCGGCTGTTCCAGAACGCAAAGACGGCAATCGCAGAAAAAGTTCAGCGCACTGACCCGCAACAACTCTGGCACCGGCTCAACCAAAACTTAAGACAAAAGGACCTTAACCGGATCCTCCTCCGGTTAAACAACTGGGAGAAACAGCCGACGCGGCTCCGGTTTACCGACCGCAAAGACCTCCTCCTCCTCCTTCTCTATGTCCGGGGCAGAACCGGCAAAACCGCGGAACCGCTTCTGGGAATGACCCGGATAATGAAACTGGTTTTCATTGCGGTTCAGGAACTTTTCCTTGCCCCGCTGGTGCGCAACCCCTACCGCTTTGTCCCTTACAAACTCGGACCCTGGGCGCCCGAACTCTATTCTGACCTTGAAACATTAATTGACGCCGGGCTCATCCGGGCGATGAAACTTGACCCGGAAGGTGTTCCGGTGATTGCGCTGGACTCGGCAACCGCGGGCGACATCAGCCGGCTCAACTCGGGCATCAGCGCTGCGGAACGGCTGGACTCGTTAACCCTTGCCTTCAAACTCACCCCCCGAGGCAGACGCTTTGCCCGTGCCCTTATGCAGGCGGCGACAAAGCGCCAGAAAAACATCCTCCCCGGACTGGAGATTGTCAAAACCCAGTTTGGCGCCCTGCCCCTCACCCAACTCCTCCGCTATGTCTACACCCGCTACCCGGAATACACCAGCAAATCGGAGATAATATCAAAACTGTTTTGGAAAACAGGGTAAGTGTTGACACTCTGGGGAGGGGGGGTATAATCGGGCATATTTGGTTTAATGTCACAAACTAAAGGAGGTAGTAATGTCCGAAGTTAAGCCAGAGGTCAAGCAGGAAGGTAAGGACTGGCTGGTTGCCCTGCTATTGTCAATTTTCGTTGGGCAGTTCGGCGTTGATCGGTTCTATCTGGGGTATGTCGGGCTGGGGGTTTTGAAGCTGTTGACCCTGGGCGGTTTGGGGATATGGTGGTTGATTGATTTGATTTTGATCGCCACCAACAGTATGAAGGACGCCAAGGGTAATCCGCTGGTGAAGAAGCAGTAAGTTTTTATTAACGGTCGGGTTTGATATAATTAATCCAGTGCGAGTACTGGTGGTTTATTTTTCCTGGAGCGGTGTTACCGCCCGGGTGGCAGAGGAGATTGCCCGGGCTTTGTCTGCGGACCGGGAGGAGATTAAGTGTTATGAGTATAAGAACCTTCTGGCGGCGGTGTTGCAGATGATGTTTGCCCGGAATAAGGAGCTGCGGCTGTTTCCCCTGCAGTATCAGCCCGAGAACTATGACCTGGTTGTGGTTGGTTCACCGACCTGGGCCGGGCGGCCGCCACCGCCGGTGATGGTTTATCTGCGGCGTTATGCCGCGGGGTTTAAGCGGGTTGCCTTTTTTAGCACATCGGCTTCGCCCGCGGAGCAGAATGTGCTGGCAGAGATGGCACGGGTGAGCGGTAAGGAGCCGGTGGCGGTAGCCCATTTTCATCGTTCTGTTGTCCGCCTGAGGGATTTTGTCCGGCAGGTGCAGGAGTTCATAGCGCGGGTTAGCGGTAGCCCGGGTTCAGCGGCATAGCCATTTTTTAGATCAACCGGTTTGTCTTTTTGTCCGCGGGAGGCGGCGCGTTTTTCCAGTTATAAAGCCGGTGCTGGCCAAACCGGCTCAGTCATTTTTATCGGGATATACTCAACACCGGCAGCGCGGGTGTGCCGCAGGTGCTGGCCATAAAATCGGCAGGCATGCATTATTGTCGCGCCGAATGCCAGATTCACCGGTTGCTTCTTAATTACGGTTTGTCTGTTAGTTATCACCGGCAGTGGGTGTCTGTTATCGGATGGGTGAATTTTCCGCGTTAGGTTCTGTCGCCGGCGGGGTCTTAATGGTCAGAAGGCGACCGTCCGGGCGGCAGGACGGCGGCAAAAATCGGCCGCAGAAAGGAGGTGTTAAGGATGAGTAATCTGATGCGACGGATTGCCCGGTGGACGGTGAAGACCAGTCCCGAGCGAGTCAAGGCGACGCTGGAGGAGTTACGACCGACAATGCTTGCCAATATGCAGGCGGTGTTTCCGGAGTTGGTGATGGTGGAGGCGCAGGTTAAACAGGTGCTGGACGGTAAGGGCGTGCCTACCATTCAGTACCCGTTTTATCTGAGCTTCGGCCGGGAGTTGTGGCGGTTGCAGCGGCAGGAAATCTCGGGCGATTCCCTGAGCCGTGAGGTTGCCGTGTTGATGACGAAATGGGTCGGTCGCGGTCTGGCCCAGCCGGTTCTGGAGGCGATTCGGAATCAGGTGTTCACCATTGCTGCACCGGGTCCGTAAGGGCGGTTGCGGGTGGCTCAGACGAGCCGCCCGCATTTTTTATGCCGGTTTGCCGAGGATGATATAGGCAATTGAAAAGTAGATGGCGGTGCCCAGGATGTCGGCGATGGTAGTGATTAGCGGGGTGCTGGCGGTTGCCGGGTCCCGTTTCAGTTTGGTGAAGATAAAGGGGAGGACGATGCCGATGATACTGCCCACCATCACATTTAGCACCATGGCGATGACCACCACCGGTGCGATTCGCCATCCGCCCCGGACAACGCCCATTATTGATATACCGGCACCCATTGTTAGCCCGAGCGCCGCCGCAACCAGAAACTCCCGGCCCACCAGGTAGAGCCAATCCCGCATGCGGACGGTGCCGACCGCCAGTGCCCGGATGACAAGCGTTGCCGACTGGGAGCCGGCGTTGCCTGCGGTGTCCACCAGGACCGGCAGAAATGTTACGAGGACAACATATTTTGCCAGGAAGTCGGAAAAGCCCTGGATGATGCCACCGGTGATCAGGTCCATGATCAGGAGGGCGAGGAGCCAGGCAACCCGGCTGCGGTAAAGGAGCCGGACCGGGACTTCACGGAGTTTGGTGATGAAGGTGAGGTCAATTTTGCCGGGATGGATACCGGAGATTTTGGTGATGTCTTCGGTTTGCTCTTCGCGCACGACGTCCAGGATGTCGTCAATGGTCACGATGCCGAGGAGGACCCCTTCCTGGTTGACTATGGGTAGGGCCAGGAGGTCGTAACGTTCCATCACCCGCGCCGCCTCTTCCTGGTCGGCGGTGGCATCAATGGAGATGACCTCGTGGTCCATTACTGATTCAATCCGGGCGTCCATCGGGGCAAGGATTAATTTTCTTAACGGGATGTCGTCAAGGAGGCGTTTCTGTTCGTCAATTACATAGACGGTGTTAATCGTTTCGGCGTCAACGCCGTTTTTCCGGATGTGTTCGAGCGCCTGTTTTACCGTCCAGTGGGCGAATACCGCCACATAGTCGGGGGTGAGGAGCCGGCCGACACTGCTGGGCGGGAAGCCCAGGCTCAGGAGCGTCTCCCGCCGGTCTTCCGGTGAGAGGAGGTTGAGTGCCCGTTGAATCAGTTCCGGTGGCAGGTCGCCGAAGAGTTCCGTCCGGTCATCAGGTGCCAGTTCGGCGATGATGGTTTTTACCTGTTCGTCGCTGAGGCTTTTAATCAGGGTGAGCTGGGTATCGGGGTCAAATTCGGCAAACACCTCGGACTGGAGGTGCTGCGGTAACAGCCGGAAGACAATCACCAGCTCCGGGTCGGGCAGACTCGCGATGAGGTCGGCGATGTCCGGAGCCGGCCACTGGGAGAGTGTCTCTTTGAGTGTCTGCCAGTTTTTCTGTTTTACCAGTTCAACAATCTCTGGCTCCAGGAGTTGCTTTAAGAAGTTAATTCTTTTTCTGATTGGCATAGTGTTGTCCGTTGCTATCTTACCCGATATTTTCTTTTAGGCAAGCCTTTCCTTCGGTTTTTCTTGACATCCGGACAGCGGCGGGCAAAATCTTTCTGCTGATGTACCGGGTAGCACTGTTTGCTGTGCTGATGGCGGTGATTTCTGGGTTGGTTGCCTGTCCGGGTAAGACAAAGACAGCACCAACCGCGCCCACCCCGGTTTCTTCTCCGGTAACACCCACCACCGAATCCAGTCGGGTCGCAGGTGAAGTTAACACCCGAGAGCCGGCGGCGTCGGTCAAGACGGTGTCCTTTTCCCGGGATGTTCTTCCCATTTTGAAAGAACTGGCCGGTGACTGTCATACGGCAGATAATATGGCGGGCAATTACGGGGTTGATTCCTATGAAGCGGTGATGGCTGGGGGTACCGATTCCACCCCCAATGTGATTCCAGGGCAACCGGAGAAGAGTCTGCTCTATATCTATCTTACCAAAGGCCATCCCTTCGGGGTCAAACCGGATTCGGCGCAGTTGAGGGTAGTTTACGAATGGATCCGGCAGGGGGCAAAAAATAATTAAATTAGGAGGTCAGGTGTTTCTTGAGGCGAAGGTGAGCTGGGTGACAGGAAGGCAGTTTGTTGGTGTTTCCGGTTCTGGCCACAGTTTGGTGATGGATACCGGTGCCGAGCACGGTGGTGCCGACACCGCGGCGACGCCGATGGAGATGGTGCTGGTTGCCCTTGCCGGCTGTACCGGTATGGATGTGGTTTCTTTATTGGAGAAGATGCGGGTTAAATTTACCGGACTGGAGATGAAAATCCGCGGCGAGCGCCAGGAGGAGCATCCCCGGGTTTTTACCAAAATAGAGGTTGAGTATGTTGTTTACGGTCCGGCGGTTGAGGAGGCGGCGGTAAAGCGGGCGATAGAGCTGTCGCAGGAGAAGTACTGTTCGGTTGCGGCGCTGATTCGCCCTGCCTGTCCGGTGAGCTATACTTACCAAATAGTTAAAACCGAAGGTAGACCAAATGCTTGACAAAAGGTCAAAGGGGTATAAAATATTTTCAAAGGAGGATTTGCTATGCGTCAAATTTTGTTAGCCCTGGTGTTTTTGGCCAGTTCGTTCTTTTTGATGACATCCTGTCAGCGGGATAACGCCCTGCGCGTTGTGGGTCTGCCAACGCCTTTTTATGCCGATCTGATTGACCGGGGTATTGAGCGCGACCCGGAAACAGGAGAACCGGAAGAGATTGAAGTTGTCCCGGACGATGTGGCAACCGGGGAGTTTCAATATGTGGAGATTGGACCAGGACTGCCTACCTGGACTCCTTATCAAGCCCATATTGAGCAGGTAAGAATTAAGTTTTCCCGGAAGATGGGTGATGAACTGGCTGAGCCCCTTCCGGATATTGTCGTTCCCTGTAAATTTGTCGTACCCTCCGACCCAACCGGGAAAAAGAAGGTATCGGCGTCGTTTCATGTTCTTCCTTCCTGGTATAAGGATGAGTACCTGATGGGGTATGATTACATTATTCTTGAGGCAACGCTGACTTTTACCGGTTATGACGATGCCTCTGGCAGGGATATAACCGCCCAGAATAAAATGGAGGTTGTGGTTTCCGATTTTTACGATGATCCCACCAGAATCGGTCAGTAAGAGAGAGGTTCGGCGGGTTTATTAAAGTAGCCATTAGATAAGTCAAGGAGGTGGCTAATGAAAAAATGGCGTATTGTGGTGACTTTGTTTTTGGTTGGTACCGCGGTGTTTGCCTATACCGGATTCGGCGGCGGTAAGGGGCTTTTCCGGGTTCAGGATGCCCGTACCGAGGAGACGGGGTTAAATGTTGCCCTGCATCTTCTGGGCAGAACCGTAGTTTTCAGCGCAGGGGAAGAGACAAGAAGGGGGTATATTGGTGACCTGCTGGCGCCGACGCTTCATTATACACCGTTTGCCACCGATTATGTTGGTGCGGAAATTTTTGCCACCTGGGGCGCTATTGCCCAGAATGCCCGAATTGATGAACGGTCTTATGAGTATGGGCTCCATGACCTGCGGGCAGGGGCCAAGCTCTCGGTGCCATATCTGCCGGTGTTGAAACTGGGTGGAATGGCGTCGTATAAATTTCTTTCCCGTGACGCAAAATCCTGGATTGAAGGGATAGCGGTTCCTGCTGAGACGTTGACCTGGGCAGGACTGGCAACGCTGCGTTTTCAGGACCTGGTGACCTCGCTACCCAATTTTATGATTAATTTCGGGAAGGCTGGCTCCTGGACCAATTACGGTGCGGCAGTGGAACTGGCGGCTGAAGGTCTGGCGCTGTTCGTCGAGATTACCTCCCAGCAGCCGGCAGGTTCTCAGGGGATATTTGATACCGATAACGGTCGGGTTCGCCTGACACCCGGGGTGACCTTTGGCAGTCCGCGGGGTTTTGCCCTTTCTCTTGGTTATACCTTTGGTCTGAGCGATGCTACTCCGAACGAGTTGATTTTCGGGATGAATATCGCCACCCCGTTCTTCCGCAAGGCGCCGGTGGTCTGGGGACAGTTTTCCGGTTCGGTGATTGACGCCTCAACCAGGAGGCCTCTGGTGGCAACGGTGGAATTTCCGGAGAATCCGAAGTTGAAATCGGTGACCACTGACGAATCCGGTCTGCTTTTTTTGAAGCGGGTGCCGGTGGGCGTGCTCAAGGTCCGGATTACGGCCGAGGGCTATCGTCCCCTGGAGACATTTGTCAATGCTGAAGCAAAGCCCAAGGAACCGGTGCGGATAGAGATGTATCCCCTGGTGACCTATGGCGTATTTGCCGGGGTGGTTACCGATGCCCGTAGCGGGAAGCCGCTGGCGGCAAAGATTACCTTTGCCGATGCCGAGATTGAGCCGTTTATGAGTGACGGTAACACCGGTGCCTTCCGGCAGGACAATATTCCGGTTGGTACCTATACCGTTACCGTCAGCGCCGAGGGGTACTTTGAGTCCCGGATGACAATTCAGATTGAAGAGAATCGGGTGACCAACCGGTCGTTCGCCCTGAATCCACTGACGGTGAAGTCCACCGTTACCGGGACGGTTACCGACCGCGGTACCGGTCAGCCAATCGCCGCCAAACTGAAGATCAAAGACGCCGCTACCGGTAATGTCTTTACCGAGGTTGACAACGACCCGGGGACCGGGGTTTATGTTACCGAACTGCCGGCGGGTGCCTATGCGATAACCGTCAGTTCCGAGGGGTACATTGACCAGTCAGCGGCGCTGGTGGTGGAACAGGACAAACCGGTAACGCGTAACTTTACTCTGGTCAAGGTTGGTACCACCGTTACCCTTAAGGGTATTTACTTTGACTTTAACCAGGCAACGATAAAGATTCCGGAGTCTCAGGAGGCGCTGCAGGCGGCTTATACCATCCTGAAGGAGAACCCGACGATTAAGGTGGAGATTCAGGGGCATACCGATAACGTCGGTTCCGATGAGTATAACCAGCGGTTGTCCGAGCGCCGGGCCTGGGCGGTGGTGAATTACCTAGTGCAACAGATGGGTGTTGACGCGGCAAGGTTGATTGCCCGGGGCTATGGTGAGAGCCAGCCCAAGGCTTCTAATGATACGCCGGAAGGACGGGCGCTTAATCGCCGGGTGGAGTTCGTTGTAATCGGAGAACTCCAGAGGTAAACATTCTTTAACTGGCACGGTAATCGGGGGGCGAAAATGCCCCCCGATTTATTTTCGTCTTCAGGGTGCGACCAGGAGCGAGCCGGGGTGGTCTAATATTTGGAAATTGCTTTTGGTCTGTTATTGGTTATAATTTGATTTCCTATGGCATTGGTGGCTGTTTACAAAGCGGAAAACGAACTGATGGCGAATACGATTCAGGCGCTTCTGGAGCAGAACGGTATTCCGGCGCTGGTGCATTCGTTTCAGATTCCCGCCTATGACGGGCTGGCGCAGGTGATGCGACCGGTGTGGGGCGAGGTGCTGGTGGCAGAGGAGGACCTGGCGCGGGCAAAAGAGTGTGTGGCTGGGTTTCTGGCGACCGCGGGGGAGGATTCCGGGGATGTTTAACTTTTCGGTGCTGGGGCGGCTGCTCATCCTCCTGGGTGTTTTCCTGCTTATTGCCGGCGGGCTGATTTTGTTGTTGAGCCGGCTGGGCGTGTCCCGGATGCCCGGGGATATTGTGATTCAGCGCCCCAATCTGGTGGTTTATATCCCGGTCGTTTCGGCGCTGGTGCTTTCGCTTTTGTTGACCTTGATTTTGAACTTAATTTTCTGGCGTTGGCGATAAGTTAAGGAAAGGAAATGTAATTTATGAAGAAAAAACTGGTTTATCGCTTTGGTGAAGGTCGGGCCGAAGGTTCGGCAAAGATGAAGGATGTGCTGGGTGGCAAGGGTGCCAATCTGGCGGAGATGGTGCGGATTGGTTTGCCGGTGCCGCCCGGTTTTACGATCGCCACTGCCGCCTGTGTTTACTATATGAGGCGGCGCCGGATGCCGCCCGGTTTGAAGTCAATGGTGGCGAAGGGGATGGCGTTTATTGAAGGCATAATGGGGCGGCGGTTTGGTGATCCGGAAAATCCCCTTTTGGTTTCGGTGCGCTCCGGAGCCCGGGCGTCAATGCCCGGGATGATGGATACGGTATTGAACCTGGGGTTAAACGACAAGACGGTGACCGGACTGGCCCGGGTTACCGGTAACCGGTGGTTTGCCCTTGACGCCTACCGCCGGTTTATCCAGTTGTTTGGTGATGTGGTTTTGAAAATCCCCAAGGAGGAGTTTGAGCGGCGGATGTCAGCGGTGGGCGACGAGGCAGAGTTGGAACGAGTGATCGGCGCCTTCAAGGAACTGGTCCGGGAGCGGACCGGGGCGGAGTTTCCGGTTGAGCCCGAGCGGCAGCTCTGGTTGGCGATTGAGGCGGTTTTTAATTCCTGGAACAATCCGCGGGCACAGGAGTATCGCCGGCTTTATGGAATTCCCGATTCCTGGGGTACCGCGGTGAATGTCCAGGCGATGGTGTTCGGGAATCTTGGCAACGATTCTGCCACCGGGGTCGTTTTTACCCGGGACCCGGCGACCGGCGAGAAAAAACTTTATGGTGAGTATTTGACCAATGCCCAGGGCGAGGACATCGTGGCGGGTATTCGTACTCCGGAGCCGATAGCGAAACTGCCCGAGGAGCATCCCCGGGTTTACCGTCATCTGGTGCGGTTTCTTTCCCGTCTGGAGCGCCATTATCAGGATATGATGGATGTGGAGTGGACCGCAGAAAAGGGTCGGCTCTGGATTCTCCAGTGCCGGAGCGGTAAACGGTCACCGCTGGCGATGGTGAAGATCGCCCATGATATGGCCAGGGAGCGATTGATCAGCAGGCAGGAGGCGGTGGCCAGGGTTGAGCCGGAACTGGTGGGCAGTTTGTTGCACAAGCAGATCGCCCCGGGTGCCGTCTATGAGGTGGCGGCAACCGGTATCGCCGCATCACCCGGGGCGGCGATGGGCGAGGTTGTTCTTGATGCCCGGCGGGCGGTGGAATTAGCCGGTGCCGGGAGGAAGGTGATTTTGGTCCGGCACCAGACTTCGGCTGATGATGTTGCCGGGATGGCAAAGGCGGAGGGGATTCTCACCGCCATCGGCGGGACCACCTCTCATGCTGCGGTGGTGGCAAGGGGAATGGGTAAACCGGCGGTGGTCGGCTGTGGGGCGCTGCAGATTGATTACGAACGGCAACGGATAAAGGTGGGTAGGCAGGAAATCGCTGCCGGCGCCATCGTTACAATTGATGGCACCACCGGGAATGTGATTGTTGGCGAGGTGCCGCTGGAGGAGCCCCGGCTTGCCGGCGAGTTTAATACCCTGCTCGGCTGGGCTGACCGATTCCGCCGGCTGCGGGTGCGGGCAAATGCCGATACCCCGAAGGATGCCCAAAAGGCAAGGGAGTTCGGTGCCGAGGGAATCGGTCTCTGCCGGACCGAGCATATGTTCTTTGCCCCGGACCGGGTTGGCGTGATGCAGGAGATGATTCTGGCCCCGGATGAGGCGGGAAGAAAACGGGCGCTGGACAAACTGCTGCCGATGCAACAGGAGGACTTTGTTCAGATTTTTCGGGTGATGGACGGGTTGCCGGTGACCATTCGCACCCTTGACCCACCCCTGCACGAGTTTCTGCCCCGGGAGGAGTCCCGGATAGTAGAACTGGCGGAACGGCTGGGCATTACGGTGGCCCGGGTGAAGGAACGGCTGCAGGAACTGGAGGAGGATAACCCGATGCTTGGGTTCCGGGGCTGTCGGCTCGGGATTGTCTATCCGGAGATTACCGCGATGCAGGCACGGGCGATATTTTCTGCCGCCTGTGTGGCGAAGAAAGAGGGGATAAAGGTTCTGCCGGAGGTGATGATTCCGCTGGTGAGTGACCTGGCGGAGTTTGTCCGGCAGCGCCAGTTGGTTGATGGAGTTGCCTCTGAGGTGTTCGCCGAGCAAAGGGTCCGGGTTGGTTATCTCGTTGGCACGATGATTGAGGTCCCCCGGGCGGCGCTCCTTGCCGATGAAATTGCCCGGGTGGCAGATTTCTTCTCCTACGGCACCAACGACCTGACCCAGTTGACCTTCGCCTTTTCGCGGGACGATTACGGCAAGTTTTTTGGTGAGTATCAGCGTCTGGGGGTGATGAAAGAGAACCCATTTGACACTCTGGACACCAAAGGGGTGGGTACCCTGGTCAGGATGGGGGTCCAGCTGGGTCGGAAAGTAAATCCGAAACTGAAGATTGGTATTTGCGGCGAGCACGGCGGCGACCCGGCAACAATTGAGTTTTGCGAGTCGGTCGGGCTTGACTATGTCAGCTGCTCACCGTTCCGGATACCGATTGCCCGGCTGGTGGCGGCACAGGCAAAACTGGGTGTCAAAGGGGCAAGGGGAAGGAGCGTTTGATGGAGCATTTGTTGCGACAGCTGAGCGAGTTGCTGGAAAGACACTCTGCTATTCAGCGCAACCCCTCCCGCCGGCAGTTGATTGCCGATGCGGTGGAACATAAGGAGGCGCTGGTGACGAAGGTGGGTTGTCTGGCGACCTGGACACCAGCCGATTCCACCGGGCGCAGTCCCCAGGATACGGTGACGGTTCTGCGACCGGAATCGGAAGGCACGATTGATTGGAGTTCGCCGAACAACCTCCCGATTACTCCGGAGACATTTACGTTGCTCCTGGAGGATGCGCTTAAACTGCTGGCGGAAAAAAAGCGGCTTTATTACCTGGCGCGGGCGGTGGGGGCGGATGTCAGTTATGCCCTGCCCCTGCGGGTGATTACCGACCGGGCCCTGCATGCTCTGTTCTGTGACAATATGTTTCTGCCGGTTCCGGAGGAGATACGCCGTTCCTGCTTTGCCGAGCAACCGTTTACTCTCATCGCCCTGCCCTATGACCGGCTGGACCCAGAGCGGTATAACGGCAGGTTACGAAAGCTGCCCAAAACCGGTCGGACTACGACGATGGCAATAGCGATGGACTTTGACAATCGGCTGGGAATTGTTTTTGGCTCGGCCTACTGCGGAACGCTCAAGAAGCTGCTTTTTACCGTAATGAATTACCTGCTACCGGCGCAGGGGATTCTGCCGCTCCACGGTTCGGCAAACGAGGGTGAGAAGGGCGACATTACCCTGTTTCTCGGGTTATCCGGCACCGGCAAAACTACCCTTTCTGCGGATCCGCGCCGGCGGCTGCTCGGCGATGACGAGCACGGCTGGTCAGACAACGGCATCGCCAACTTTGAGAACGGCTGCTATGCCAAACTGATCAATCTGAATCCCGAAAAGGAGCCGGAGATTTATGACGCCTGCTTTCACCCCCGGCCCATTTTAGAGCACGGCGCCATCGTTGAGAATGTGATGGTTTATCCAGACGGTACATTTGACCTGAACGATGCCCGGCTTACCGAAAACTCCCGGGGCTCCTATCCCCGTTCTTTTCTTAAAAACATCAAAGAGCCGGCGCTTGGCGGTCATCCCCGCACGATTGTCTTTCTTACCGCGGATGCCAACGGTATCCTGCCGCCGGTGGCAAAACTGAGCCGGGAGCAGGCGATGCTGTGGTTTCTGATGGGCTACACCTCAAAACTTGCCGGTACCGAGACCGGTATTGTGGAGCCGAAAAGCACCTTTTCCCGTTTCTTTGGCCAGCCGTTTATGCCCCGCCACCCGGATGTCTATGTCCGGCTTCTTGGCGAGAAGCTCAAACGGCACCCGACCCGGGTTTATCTGGTAAACACCGGCTGGACCGGCGGACCCTATGGTGTTGGGCACCGGATTGACATCGCGATCACCAGGGAGATTGTCCAGGCGGCAATAAACGGCGACCTTGAAGATGTGCCCTACGAGGAAAACCGGCTTTTCCACTTCCAGATTCCCAAAGTCTGCCCCGGCGTTCCCCGAGACGGCTTTCTTAACCCGCGGGAGACCTGGCAGGACAAGCAGGCTTACGATGAGCGGGCAAAGCGGCTGGCCCAGGAGTTTTCCACCTACTTCCAGTGGGCTTACGGCAATAAGGGGATTGACCCCGAGATTGTCCGGGAGTGTCCAGGAAGATAGAAAGAAAAAGCCAGGTTAATTTCGGACCGTGGGCGGTGTGCCCGGATGGGGTAGATCAGGGGGCGGTCCCCTCCACCGTTCCCCAATTGGCCAGGTATGGGGGGTAAAATTTGCTAACCAATTGCCGGAAAAGATTTTATTCCATTAGTCCAGTCTAACCGGCAATTTTACCGGTTAATTTTTCCCATTTTCGGGGTCTAAACAAATGGGGGAGCGGCTATTTTTCAGAAAATCAGACCGCTTTTTTCCATTTTTAAGTTTAAGACTTGACAATCAATTTTGATGGCGGAAAATTAACTGGTGGTTATACAACGGATGTTGCGGTTATTATTTTTAATTGCGGGGTTGTTGCCTGGCTGGCGATGTAAGAAGACACCTGAGCCGAGCGTGCTGCCCAGATTAAAGGTGGTGGGCAACGAAATTCAGGACGAGAGCGGTAATCAGGTGGTCCTTTACGGTGTGAATGCGATTGACCCGGCCTGGATGGAAAAGTATTACCATCACTGGGATGCAACCTATTTTGAGAAGATGAAAGAGTGGGGTGTAAAAATTGTCCGCATTCCGGTACATTTTCCCGCCTATCGGTGGTTTGAAGAAACTCAGCCCGGTTCTTATATTCGGCTTTTAGAACAGGGAATTGAATGGGCAGCCCGGAACGGAATTTATTCCGTTATTGATTTTCACGCCATCGGTTATCCACCAACCGGTGAATGGCAGTCTTATGGCGAGGACCCAAACTGGGGGCAGATCTATCAGTTTACCCCGGAGGAGTTAAAAGAGTTTTGGCGTCGTATTGCCCAAGAGTTTGCCCACGACGCGCGGATTGCATTCTACGACCTGTTCAATGAGCCGGCAAAGGATTTGCCCAATGGGCAGAACACAGCGCTTGACGCCTGGCTGGAGTGGCGGAATATGGCGGAGGAGTTGATTGATATTATCCGGGAGTATGACCCGCAACGGCTGTTCCTGGTGGGTGGTTTACAGTTTTCCTATGACCTCCGCTATGCAAGAGATTTCCCGGTTCGGCGGGAAGGAGTGGTTTACTCAACTCATACCTATCCCTGGTCAATGATGCCTGGTGACTGGCATGCCAATTGGGATACCGCATTCGGTATGGTGTCTCAATATGTGCCCGTTATTGTGGGTGAAGTTGGTTTTGACCCGGACGCCCCGGATGAAGGGATGCGGGGAACGCCCGAAAGTTTCGGTATTCCGTTGCTTGACGGGTATTTAAAGCCCCGCAATATTGGCTGGATAGCGTGGAACTTTGGTCCGGAATGGCCGCCCTGTCTTGTTGCAGACTGGAATTGGACTCCCACTGTTGCGGGCAGTTTTTTCCGGGAAAGGATGCGGGGAGATTAAACTGAATTGATGAAAGGGGTCAAGATGGCAAAAAGGGAAAAGAAACTAAAGGCTGAGCAAGACTACCAAAGCAGGCACGGGCGCTAAGGGACACGCTGCGGCTTGACGGCGGGGAGTTCTCGGGGAACACCTTTGCCGGGTTTAAGGAGTGCGGGAAATTTTTAAACCGGTGTCTGCTGTCCGGAGTGGCCGATTAAACCGGAGGAGATCATCTGTGATGGCTGTGTTAGCGGTAAACGGCTGGCGAAATTGGGTTATTAGTGTCCAAGTCCAGCTGCGCAGTGCGGGAAGGGGCGCACGGTGAAAAACTGCGGCTGGTGTGATGATTACCCGGGCGAGACACTTCGGAAACACTGGCAGCGGTTTAACCTTCCGGACCAGCGAAAAAACCTGGATGAGGAGAAGAAAAAGGCGGCGGGTTTTAAGACTCCGAGGGGGGAGGAGTGAAAGTCTAAAATTGCCTGAGCGGTTTTTTGTTATTACAATAGCGGTAATATGAATCATCGTGAGTTGCGGCGGACCTTTTTAGAATTTTATGCCCGGCGGGAGCATAAAATTGTGCCCAGTTCTTCACTGATTCCCCGCGATGACCCGACGCTTCTGTTTACCAGTGCCGGGATGGTGCAGTTTAAGGCGCTGTGGGCCGGTGCGGTGGATCTGCCTTATCGGCGGGCGTGTTCAATTCAGAAGTGCCTGCGCGCTTCGGACCTGGAGCGGGTTGGAAAAACACCCCGGCACTGTACATTTTTTGAGATGCTCGGGAATTTTTCGTTTGGCGACTATTTTAAGGCGGAGGCGATTCCCTGGGCGTGGGAGTATCTAACTCAGGTGGTGAAGCTGGACCCAGCCAGGCTTTACGTTTCGGTTTTTGAGGAGGATGAAGAGGCATACGAGGTATGGCGTAGTTCGGTGGGGCTGCCGGAGAACCGGATTTATCGTCTCGGCGAGGAGGACAATTTTTGGGGTCCAGCCGGTGGGAGCGGGGCATGCGGTCCGTGTTCGGAGATTTATGCCGATTTGGGTCCGGAGTTTGGTTGCGGAAAGGAGACCTGTGCCCCGGGTTGTGATTGTGACCGGTTCATTGAGGTTTACAACATCGTTTTTCCCCAGTTTAATCAGTTGCCCGACGGGACAAGGTTGCCGCTGAAGAACCGGGGAATTGACACCGGGATGGGACTGGAGCGGCTGGCGATGGTGTCGCAGGGGAAGAAGAGTATTTTTGAGACCGACCTATTTGCCCCGCTCGTGCGGGCGGTGGGTGAGATTGTCGGGATGGAACAGACGATTGATAACCGGCAGATGTTCTATGTGGCGGCAGACCACAGCCGGGCGCTGGTTTTTGCGATTGCGGATGGGGCGATACCGTCCAATGAGGGGCGGGGGTATATTCTGAGAAATGTTTTGCGCCGGGCGCTTCTGTTTGCCCAGCGGACAGGGGTGCGGGAGCCGTTTCTGTATCGGGTGGCGGGTGCGGTGGTGGAGTTGATGCGGCAGTGGTATCCGGAGCTGGCGGCAAAGCGGGAACAGTCGGCATTGATCATCAAGTCCGAGGAGGAGCGGTTTTTGCGGACACTGGAGGCGGGGCTGGTTATGTGGGACGATACGCTCAGGCGTTACCGGACTGAGGGGGTGGTGCCGGGTGAGGAGCTTTTCCGTTTACACGATACCTATGGCTTTCACATTGAACTGGTGCAGGAACTGGCAGATGATGCCGGAGTAAAGCTGGACCTGCCGGGTTTTGAACGGGCGATGCAGGAACAGAAGGAGCGGAGCCGGAGGGCGAGTTTTGTCTTCCGGAGCGGGGTGGCAAAGTCCACTGCCGCGCCGGTGATGGTGGAGTTTGTTGGTTATGAGATGGATGAAGTTGATACTGAATTGGTGAGTTTTACTCAGGAGGCGGACGGGAGTTTTGAGTTGCTCCTGGCGAAGACGCCGTTTTATGCTGAGGCGGGTGGTCAGGTTGGTGATACCGGCCGGGTGGTGGGCGAGGGGTTTGAGTTTGAGGTGAAAGACAGTTATTACCGGCACGGGGTTCGGGTCCTGAAGGCGATTTTGCGGTCAGGAGAACCGAGGACGGGCGCGGTTTTTGCCGCCGTTGATAAGGAGCGGCGCCGGGAGATTGAGCGGGCACACACCGCTACCCATCTTTTGCATGCGGCGCTGCGCCGGGTGATCGGCGATTATGTGAAGCAGGAGGGTTCTCTGGTTGAGCCGGGGCGGCTGCGGTTTGATTTTGCCGCCTTTGAGCCGCTGAAACCGGCAGAGATTGCTGCGGTGGAGCGATTGGTTTATGAACAGGTGCTGCGGGATTTGCCGGTGGAGCGGTTCAGCGACGTTCCCATAGCAGAGGCAAGACGGATGGGTGCCCTGGCGTTTTTTGGCGAACAGTATGGGGAAAGGGTGAATGTGCTGAAGGTGGGCGATTTTTCGCTGGAGTTGTGTGGCGGGACCCATCTCCGTCGGACCGGCGAGATCGGAATGTTCCGGATAGTTGCCGAGACCGGCGTGGCGGCGGGGATTCGCCGGGTTGACGCGTTGGTGGGCAACTCGGCGTTTGAGCGATTGCGCACCGAGCGGGAGCGGCTGGACCAGATTCAGGAGCAGCTGGGGGTAAGCGAGGATTTGGTGTTGAAGCGGTTGGTGGGGTTGACGGAAGAGGTCAAGCGGCTGGAGGCGCGGGTGCGGCAGTTGTCCTTTCAGTTTGCCCGCCAGGCGGCGGCAGAACTGGTGCCGCGGGCAGAACTGGTGAGCGGGGTGCGGCTTGTTTTTGGCGATTTTCCCAATTTTGAGGTTGATGAGTTGCGGGTGGTGTGCGACCGGTTGCGGGAGTTGCTCGGGGGTAATTATGTGGCGTTGCTTGCCGGGGCGGCGAAGGAAGGGCGGTTGCGTTATGTGGTGGCGGTAGGTGAGGAGTTAAGGTCCCGGCTGCCCGCGGGCAGGCTGGCGAAATTGGTCGGTAGTGTGATGGGTGGTGGTGGCGGCGGGAGACCGGATATTGCCGAGGGCGGGGGCAGGATTGACGGGTTGAGTGCAGGTTTGGAGGCGCTCCGGCGGGCACTTGCCGGGACCGAATTGGTTTAAAGGGTTTCTTTTTCCGGCGTTAGTTGCAGCAGTTTTTTAATCAGTTCCTGGCGATGGATTGAGTCGGTGCCGGATCTGGGAAGCAGGTCGTATTCCCTGGTCATATAGCTGGGCCAGGGGTAGGTTTGCTGGGTCATAAAGTCAAGGGCAGGGGTGGCATCCTGGTCTTTAAGGAAGTGCCCAATCTGTTTCTCTATTTCGGGGTAAATGGGTAGGTAGCAGGAGAGGGTGGTCAGGTATCGGTCCAGGGTTACCGGTCTGCCTTCACTGACCAGGACCGCGAGCCGAAGCCGATCGGGTTTAAAGCCCTGGTGACGCAACTGACTGATAAGCTGTTTCGTTTCGGTGAGGGTGAGATCGGTCGCGGTTCCGATGATGGTAAAGAGACGGCGGAGGATGATATCGCTGAGGCGGGTGTCGGCTAATGGCCAGAGGCGGATGGCAACGGTTTTAATCAGGTTGAGGGTGTTCCGGCAGCGGTCAAGGTCGTCGTAGCGAAGTCCGTAACGCCGGCGGACAAATTTCAGTGCCTGGTCGGGGTCGCGCAGCTGAACCGGACCCAGGGCGATCGGACCGAGAAAGGAACGGAGGAGGCGGAAGACCATCCGGAAGGTGTCAAAGTCAAGTTCCAGGAAACGGTGGATTTTTACGCCCAGGAGGTTTTCCAGGGTCTGCCGGAGGAGCGGTTCGCCACCGATGGCGTAGGTGTGAGTGATTTTTTCCATGCGGGTGAAATCGGTTTTTGATTCGGCTTGGGTTACCCCGGGGACGATGACCAGTAAATCGCGGGGAATCGCCAGCAGGTTTACCCTGGTGCTTTCCAGGTTGATGTGACAGATGACGATGTTGTCGGCATGAGCAGCCTTTTCTCGGGGGATCCGGGTGAGGCCGCCGCGGTCCTGAACCGGGTTAAGGGCACGGGCGTCTTTGCCGATGAGAAGAATGTTTATTTCGCTTTCCCCGGCAAGAGCGGTTGGTTGGTGATGGTAAGGGTGGGGAGTGAACAGGTAAACAGCCGCAGCGATTAACATAATGAGAAGGACACCCCCGATGAGGAGCAGGAGCCAGCGAGGAGAGAATTTAACGGGCATTGATTAATCGGTAATGTTGAGCCGGATGGGATAGCCAGTGAATTTGAACTGCTGGCGAATCAGGTTGAGGATGTAGCGCTGATAGGTAGTGGTGACGGCGTCAGGCCGGGAAAGGCGCAGGCGGAAGGTCGGCGGGCGGACGCCGGTTTGAGTGATTGCCAGTACCCGGCAGTGAAGAGCGGGGGGGTGATTTTTGAGTTCGGCAAGGAGCGTAGCGCTGAGGAATCGGCGACTGAGACGCATGCCACCGGAGTGGTAGATTGCCTTGATTTGGCGCAGGAGGTCAAGAATTCCCTTCCCGGTTGTTGCCACGGTGTAGACAACCGGGGCGTAATTGACAAAGTTCAATTTGGCGGTGATATACTCCCGGACCTTTTTGATTAGTTCCTGAGGGATGAGATCCGATTTGTTGGCGGCGATCACCAGCCCCTTGCCCCGGGTGGTAACCAGGTTGATGATCTTTTTGTCTTGGGCAGTTGGCCCTTCGGTGGCGTCAATTACCACAACGGCGATGGTGCAGCGTTCAACGGCGTCAATCGCCCGGCGCACCGCGTAGAATTCAACATTTTGGTTGACTTGAGACCGGCGCCGGATGCCAGCGGTGTCAATTAGCTGGAAGCGCTGGGCTTCAAATTCAAAGGTGTCTTCCACGGGGTCCCGGGTGGTACCGGGTTCGGGGGTGACGATTGCCCGTTCTTTACCCAGCAGCCGGTTGAGCAATGTTGATTTGCCGACATTGGGCCGGCCGACAATGGCGAGGGTGATTGCGGAACTCGGAGTTGGTGGGGAGGCCGGCAGGCGGGCAATGACTTCGTCCAGGAGTTCATCAATGCCGATGCCGTGTTCTGCTGAGATGGGAAAGATTTTCGTGCCGCCGAGACGGTGGAACTCATGGATGTCAAATTTGTGTTTAAGGTCACATTTATTTACGGCAAGGAGAAAGTCAATACCCTGCCGACGGAGTTGTTCGGCAATTGTCTGGTCAAGCGGCAGGATGCCGATGGTGCCGTCAACAACCATAATTACCACCGCGGCTTCCTGAAGGGCGATTTTAACCTGACGGGCGATTTCCTGTTCGACAGTGGTTTCGGCATCGGGGATAAAGCCACCGGTGTCAATTACCGTAAACTCCCGCCCGCGCCAATTGGCGGTGTGGATGAGCCGGTCCCGGGTGATGCCCGGTTCTTTTAAAGTGATGGCAACCCGGCCCCCGACCAGTCGGTTGAAAAGGGTGGATTTGCCAACATTGGGGCGTCCGATGATTACCACTGTTGCCACGAAGTTAATAGCCTATTGTTCTCCTGCCAAGAGTCAAGGGAGTCGGGGCTTAATTTTACCGCTTCACCGTCGGAGGATGAAGATGATCAGTACCGCCAATCCGGCGAGCAAAAGGATGACACCGATGCTTGTCCAGAGGAAACTCTGGGTGTGGACTTCCTCGTATTTTTCTTCCACCTCAGGGATTTTTAATGGATCCTGTTTGGAACGTACTTCGTCCACCACCATTCCGTTGAATGTCAATTGACACATCGGACAGGTTTTGGGCTGCTTTTTCATCAGATGGCCGCATTCCGGGCAGAAGAAGCGGTCGCCCCGTTTGATAATTGGTGCTTCAGCCATTAATACGCCTCGGGAAAGCATAAAACATAAATACCTGCTGTCAATTGATGGCGGAGAGAAATTCCCTGCCAGTTCTGCTTGACAGAAGGGGTTTTATCCTCACAATAAAAGCGGTAGCCCAAGCGGGTTACCAGGAAACGATGGTTCTAAACCGCCCTGATGGGCAGAAAGGAGTAGTCAATGCCAAGAGGTCAAGCATTGATGACACGCACGGTGAAACTTACCGATGCGATGCGACCGGTATTCGGCCCCGGAAAAGTAATCAAAGTCAAGGATATCAACAAGAAACTCTGGTCCTATATTAAGAGTAAGAATTTGCTGACCGGGACCGGACCTTTGATGAAGCGCTCCATTAAACTCACCCCTGAACTGCAGGCGCTCTTTGGCAAGAAGACCGCGGTTAAGGTTGGCGAGATGATGAAGCTCCTCTGGGCGTATATCCAGAAAAATAAACTGTTCTAATCTAAGGGAGCGAGTTAAAAGGCAGACCCCCGGCAGTCGGGGGTTCAGCCTTTTATAACAGACAGAACGATAAATGGATGCTATTTTGTATAAGTGACATTTTTTCTGAATGTTACACATTTTATTGGCCGTTAAAAAAATTAATATTTTTTGCTTGACTTTGGGGTAATAATTAATTATCATTACGATAGGCGTTTTGCTTGGAAAATTTGTTCTTTGACAATTTGGAGAAGAGGCAGGCTGATATTCACCTCAAGCTACTAAGAGCGCATGGTGGATGCCTTGGCAGTTGAAGGCGATGAAGGGCGTGGTAAGCTGCGATAAGCGCCGGCGAGCTGCACACAAGCTTTGACCCGGCGATACCCGAATGGGGAAACCCGTGCGGAGTAATGTCCGCACATCCCGGGATGAATCCATAGTCCCGGGAGGCAAACCCGGAGAAGTGAAACATCTCAGTATCCGGAGGAAAAGAAAGCAACCGCGATTCCCTGAGTAGTGGCGAGCGAAAGGGGAAGAGTCTAAACCGATTCCAGCGTTAAAGCCAGCGGGCGTTGCTGGAACGGGGTAGCGGGAACCGGTCTCGCTAACCGCTGTGAGGCGAGGGAGTAAGAAAAGCTGGCCGTTAGCCGAAGTCTTCTGGAAAGAAGCACCAGAGAGGGTGACGGTCCCGTAGGCAAAAACGGCGGGCTCTCCCGCGACCGGTATCCCAAGTACCACGGGGCACGAGAAACCCTGTGGGAATCAGGGAGGACCACCTTCCAAGACTAAATACTCTCAACTGACCGATAGTGCACCAGTACCGTGAGGGAAAGGTGAAAAGAACCCCTGGCGGGGAGTGAAATAGAACCTGAAACCATGTGCTTACAATCAGTGGGAGCAGTTTACCGCCTTTCCGCAAGGTTTGGTGGTAACTGTGACCGCGTGCCTTTTGCATAATGACCCGGCGAGTGAATGTGCGTGGCGAGGTTAAGCCTCTCAGAGGCGGAACCGGAGCGAAAGCGAGTCCTAATTGGGCGAC
>FMJZ01013418.1_pt1 | contig 22065 bp, 22 predicted proteins | sample 1987881 | NCBI WGS metagenome assembly FMJZ01 (sample SAMEA4378227, study PRJEB15110) | soil metagenome | biome: soil; feature: Field; material: Soil | place: India | collected 2015-03-11 | depth 0 m
ATGCCATTCAGGCGCTCTCCCAACTGAGCTACAGCCCCACAAGGCCACCTCGAACTTGCCGCGCCTTCCTAGCCCAAAGAGTCAACGCGAGCAACCGCACTCCTCAGGTGGATTCCGCGGGACGCCACATCCGCCAAACGGGAACCTCAAGGCAACGAAAAGTCCCTACGCATCGGAAACCGTGCTGGGCGTAAAAGCGCACGTTCTCCTCGCGAGCGGTCTCGAGGTATGCTGGGAGTTTGCGCCGTACGCACCGAATACCGTACTCGAGGAGCGCGCTACCTAACCCACGACGCTGAAAGGCAGGGTCGACTCCCAAAGTCCGCACGTACAAGAAAGGCTGGAGCGGCAGATGGCGTCCGATCGTGCGAGCAGCCTCTGCTCCGCGCTGCGCGCTCGCCCAACCAATGTGCCACAAACTGCGGAGGGAAAACCACGTATCGGGACGGGCTTCCAACCGGGCCCCAGGATAGGAAACCAGCACGAGGCCAGCGATGTTGCCGTTCCCCGAACGGGCCACCCAACCTGGATGCGGCGACAGGCAATGTGCCCGTAAGGACAACCGAAAACTCCAGAGCATTTTTTCCTCGCGGCGGCTCTCAGGTTGGCCACAAATGGCTCGCACGAGAGGATCCTCCGCAAATGCCCGCACTAACATCGCGGCCGCTTGCCGTTCGTCCTGCCAAGCGAGCGGTTGCACCCGCCAGTCGCTACCCGTCGCGAAGTTCGACGTATCGGGATCCGTCCTTGCCAGGTGTGCGGACATCGCACCCAATAGCGTATCCCCTTCGCGCTCCGTTCCACAAGCGGTTTTCCGAAACGGCCGATGGGACGCTTCTGAGCGTTAGAAGCCCGAGCAAGACCCTGCCCTACTGACAAGAGCACGTGGGGGCAATGGTCGCGATCATTCGCCGGTGAGGGTCATGAAATTGACATTCTGTCGAACGCCTGGCATTGGCAGCTATTGGCCCAGCGTCACGGTGTCCCGTGACGGGGACAAGTGGTTTAGGGAACGTTCTATGCTGGGTTGGGCGGCACTATGAGAAGGCTTGTGGCCACAGAGGGCATGCCGGCGCGTCTGATTCTGCTGCGCTGGGTGCTGGTGTTGGCCACCGTGTATCTCGTGTGGTTCAGCAATCGGAGCGGACCGATTCCGTGGGTGGTGCCCGTGTACATTCTGGCGTACCTGTTGTCCACTCCGCTCGTCCACGCGTTCGTCCGGCGCCACGCGTTCGACCGACGGGTGCTCACAGGGCTCGTAGCGTTCGATGTTTGCTGGGTGAGCGTCGGGCTCCTCCTTGGTGCATCGGGAGCAAGTCGATTTCTACCCTGTGGTATTCCTGACGTTGTTTATCGCCGCTGTCGCACTGGATCTTCGAGGCGCCGTGGCCGCTGCGGTGCTTCTGGGCTCGGTGCATCTTGCAACCGCCGCAGCGAGTTTGCCTGGCGCGCTGTGGACCCGACCGGAGGAGCTGTTGCGGCTTCCGTTCTTGCTGGCTGCCGCTTCCTTCTTTGGGTATCTCTGCCAGCAACAGCGCCGCCGCGCGCGGCGGGAACATCAGTTGCGGCGCCAGCGAGAACGGCTGGAAGCGCTTGCTGCAGCAGCGCATGACATTCGCAGTCCGCTGGCCAACGTCGTCACCCTGACGGAAATGGTTTTGGAGGGCGACGCCGGACCGCTGACCGAGGAGCAGCGCGACCTCATCGAGCGTGCCCATGCAGACTTGTGGCGCGTAGTCCGGCGGGCAACCAATTTGATGGACGCTGCTCGCCTGGATAACCAAGCGCTACCGTTCGAGTTCGAAACCGTGGATCTGGCTCAGGTGGTCGAAGAAGTTGTCGGTTCGATGGGTTCTGCTGCGCGCATCCGAAAAGTGCGCCTGCAACTGGAACGTGTCGCCGAGGAGACCCTGGTCAAAGCCGACCGGGCGCAACTCGAGCGGGTGGTGAGCAATCTCTTGGACAACGCGATCAAGTACTCGCCCGTTCGTGGCGAGATTCGCCTCCGCGTTTCCAATCCGCGTGTTGGCTGGGTCGTCGTGGAAGTGATCGACCAAGGTCCAGGGATCCCTCAGGAAGAGCGTGCCTCGCTGTTTCGCCCGTACACACGGATGCACGCTGGCCCGCCGCTCTCCGGTAGTGGGCTCGGGTTGTACATCGTGCGCAAAATTGTCGAGGGCCACCGTGGAACGGTGACCTCAGAGTCCGGCCCCAGCGGTGGGACCTGCGCCCGCGTCATGCTGCCACTCGCTAAAGTGGCAAACCCGACCGACCACCGTCCAGCGAAACCTGTGGCCAGCGCAGGTTGATGCATGTAGCCGCTACCGGCCACGCTGGTGCAGCAAGCTGGTCACTGCGGCTAGGAAGCGTTCCACGTCGTCCGCGTTGTTGTAAAAATGCGGCGCCACCCGGATCCCCCCCTCGCGCACGCGAACGATAAAACCCATTTCGTTGAGCTGCCTCACGAAAACCTCAGGATCGGCATGCACGCGAAAGACCACGATGCCTGAGCGCGCGTCGTCCTCCCATGGGCTCACAATTTCCGCACCCAGAGATCGAAGACCTGTTGCGAAGCGTTCGGTGACCGCTGAAATACGGCCCCAAACTTCATCCATGCCCACTTCGAGCAAGAGCTCGACCGCTGCGCCCAAAGCATGGATGCCGAGGTGGGGCAAAGTACCAGATTCGAACTTGAGGGCATCGCGTCGGGGTTCGAAGTGATAAGGCAGATACGTGTCCGCATCGTCGACACTTTTCCAGCCTTGCAACACCGAGCTTAGCTGCTCGACGACCCGATCCGACACGTAGAGAAAACCGCAGCCTTCGGGAGCCAGGAGCCACTTGTGGCCACCCACCGCCAGGCAGTCGATTCCCGCTCGCTCCACGTTCAAGGGAATTGCCCCCACGCCCTGAATTCCGTCCACACAAAAAAGCCACCCCCGCGCGTGACACAACTCGGCCAAGCTCGCCAAGTCGTTGCGTGCGCCAGTAAGCCAGTCGACAAAGCTCACAGCCACAACACGCGTGCGGGCATCCGCAGCAGCAACGACGTCATCGGGTCGCACGCGCCCGTTGCGGCGCGGAATCAAGCGGGTGGCCACTCCGCGGGCCTGCAACGCAAACCACGGGTACACGTTCGATGGATATTCTCTGTCCACAGCAATGACGTTGTCCCCCTCTCGCCAAGGCAACCCCGCGGCAACGAGGGACAAGCCTTCCGAGGTGTTTTTCACGAACGCAATTTCGTGCGCACGCGCGCCGATCAAATCCGCGCAGCGGGCACGCACCTGCTCGCTGCGTTCTTCCCACCACTGGTTGCGTCGTGGATCGATCCGCAAGGCGCTTTCCAAGAACGCAGATACAGCCGCCTGCACACGAAGCGAGATTGGCGACACCCCAGCGTGATTGAGGTGCACCAACTGCTCGGTTACGGGAAACAAGGTCCGCCAGCGATTTTCCGTCATGGATGCAGTACCTACCTTCTCGAGCAACCAAGACCAAGTCGATGGAGAATCAGATGGACCCTCAAAAACCTTTCCAATCGATTCCAGTCACTGCGGAACATGAAGGCGAGCGTCTCGACGCCTTCGTCGCCGAGGTGCTTCCGGCTTTGTCTCGGCGGGCCGTTCGAGAGGCAATCCGGTGCGGGCAGGTTATGGTCAACGGCCGCCGCCTCGGCAAAGGCTACCGGGTCCGCGCCGGCGACGTCGTGGAAGTTGCCATGGAGCTTTCGGCGGCGGAGAAACTCCAACCGAACCCGGAATTACCTGTCAGCATTCTCTACACCGACGAGCATCTCGTTGTGGTGAACAAGCCAGCAGGCTTACCGAGCCACGCGTTGCGGCCATACGAGCGCAACACCGTCGCCAACTTTCTCCTCGCACATTTTCCGGAAATGGCTGCGCTGTCGCACGCCGGACTCGAAGCAGGACTGGTACACCGGCTGGATACGGATACGTCTGGAGCGTTGCTCGCTGCTCGTACGGCAGAGGCCCGGGCGGCGATGCGTGCGCAGTTTGCCGCACACGCCGTACGGAAGGAGTACATCGCTCTGGTCGCAGGAAGTGTTTGCGAACCTGGCACCGTTCAGTTTCCTTTGACACACGACCCGCACACTCCCGGGAAAGTCAGGATCGCGCAAGGCGAAGAGGGCCGTGAAGCAACAACCTACTTCTGGCCATTAGAACGCTACCAGGAGTACACGCTCCTCCGCGTGGAAATCCGCACTGGAGTACTGCACCAAATTCGCGCCCACTTGGCGGCGATCGGCCACCCGATCATAGGCGATCGTCTTTACGGTTCGGCGCATGCAGATCTGGCGCGCCAATTTCTGCACGCCACGCGGCTGGTGTTCCAGCACCCAATGACAGGCCGCCAGTTCCAGGTGAGTGCACCTTTGCCCGAGGACCTCGAAGACGTTCTCCGCCGGTTGCGTCGACACGAACGGGAACTCTATCGTGCGAGCCGGCCACGCCGTCGCCAGCTCGCGCGCCGCCGTTAGAGAGGGAAACCTTCAGGCCGCGACTTGTTTGCCTTTGCTCTTCGCCTTGGCGCAGGCGGCGCACATGTTGCGCTGGTTGTTCGGATCTTCGACCAAACCTTCGTCCAGGTTATGGCAGATCTTTTTGCACTCGAAGCAGATGAAGTAGATGCCGTCGATGGTCTTGTTGATTCGCTCTCGGTTCAAAATGCGCCCTTTAAGCTTTTCGATGCGAATACCAAGAAGCTCCTCGTACTGGCGTTTAATTTTCCGGCGCCCCGCTTCGTCTTTTGGTAGGCCCTCTTCTTCGCTCTCGCCCGCCAGCTCCGGATCGAGCAGCCGCAAATTCTTCTTTGCACGGCTCTTCGCGGTTTTGGTTTTTTTCGACGTCCGTGCCATGCGCACCTCCTGTTGCGTTACGCGATTTGCTTAACGCGTTCTTCGCGTATACCCGCAGTTTTTGTCGCACACCCAGAAAAACCCGTGCGGCCCAAAGCCGGTGAATTTCACCACGCGCACATCGGCGCCGCAGTTCGGGCAGGAGCGTTTTTCTTGCACGCCCCCTTTTTCTGCTGTCTTTGCCTTCTTCTCTGCCATGGGGGGAACCTCCAAAGAGCCTGCCAGTTAGTTCGGCAAACCTCGTCCGTAACTCAGCCGGGCGTCAGCGATTCGCCAATTCGAGCGTGGGACACAGAACGCCGACACGGCGCTACGCGTTAGCCAAGCGCCCCAATCGAGTCAACAAGGGTTCGACTCACGGGACGTACGCGGAAACACAACGCTGCTATGGCGACGGCCGGCATTGCAAAACGAGCGTGTCCGGATCCACCGCACCGTTGCCTGCAGCAAGTAAGATCCGCACCCGCCGCGTTCCCGGCAGGGATCCGCGCGTTGTTCGACGCACCGGTACGGTGAGCAACACTTCGCCACTGCACCAATCGTTTGCCCACAGGGGTGTACCCACCTGAGAAAGCACGCCCCGCTCGTACACCGTGAGCCCAAAACCTCCACTGCCAAACACAGCCCGCAAAGCGGCCAAGTTCGCCTGGTCCGCGGGATCCGCACTCCGGTTGTCCGGCCTGCGCAGATCCACCAGCGTTGCCCCCGCAGCGAAGCATGTGGGCAAGCGTGGATCGCGATTGTTCAGGCAAAAGTGCACGGGGATGGAACATGTGCCGTTTGTGGCATCCCCATCGCGGTCGCACGTCGGCTCCCCATCCACGCAAACAATTCGGTTCAATGGCACACCGGCACGATTCCGTGGCGCCGGTTCCGGCACTGCGAACTCGAGATGACAGTCTTTGGCACCCGCCCCACGACCGGGCGCACAGGGATTCCCAGGGGCCACGCCGATGCACAGTGCCGGAGGCGGAGTCGTTGTGGGCGTCGGGGTCGCTGAAGGTGGCGGCGTCGCGGTCGCGGTGACGGTGTTGGTTACCGTGCGAGTGGCTGTCGGAGTGCGCGAGACGGTCGGGCTGGCGCTTGGAGTCGGAGTTGGAGATGCCGTCGGAGAAGCACTGATGCTCGGCGTCGCCGTGGGCACGGCGGTGAAGGTAAACGTAGCCACTGCTGTGGCCGAGGGCGTCTGCGTAGGGGAGCGGGTAGCGGTCATCGAAGGCGTTGCTGTCATTGTCGCTGTACGTGTTGGAGAAAACGAACCCGTTGGGGTCGGAGTGCTGGTCGGACTCAGAGTTGCCGAGGGGCTCCACGTCGCGGTTGCCGTCGGCACGAGTGTCGCCGTCGCCGTTGCCGTGAACGTAAAAGTGGGAGAAGGAGTGAGCGTCGCGGTAGAGCTTGGCGTCGCGGTGGAGCTTGGCAGCGCGGTGGGGGTGTGGCTCGGGGGAGGCGTGGTGGTAGCCGTCGGGGTCCCGGTAGGCGTCGCGGTCGGATTCGCCTTCACGATCACGAACGTGTCGAACACCACGTTGTTTCGGTCGACGGCTTGAACCGTGAGCGTGGTATCATTTGTGATGCGTACTGCAGCATGGTGGTAGCGCGCAAAACTGCAGTAGTTGGAGGGCCCACCCGGGCAATCTTGCGCAAGCCACGGGCAATACGTTTTGCTTCCAAACAATGGCTGACGGTAGGGCCCGTTGGCGTCCACGTTGGCAGCCGAGTCCAGCGCTGCACCACCTCCGCCGGTCATGATGTACACGGTTCCTTTGCCATCTTGCCCCGCCGAGCCATCGGGAAAGTATTCGTCCCAGTACTTGCTCCGCTCGTAAATGTGGTCGTGACCGGTAAACACAATGTCCACGCCGTACGTTTCGAACAACGGTCCCCACTGACTGCGCACGGTCAAGTCGCTGCCAATGGAGGCTAAGCCGTTCGCGCACGAGTACGGCGTTTGATGCAAGAACACGATCTTCCATTTGCGGGTCGTGGTAGCAAGTTGGTTTTCAATCCACGCTCGCTGCGTGGAGTTGAGCGCAGGAGAATTGGCGTCGAGACCGAGAAACAATACGTTGCCGCTCTCCAATGCCCAGTAGCGCTCTTCTTGACCAGCGGGAGCGTTGGGAGGCATTTGCAACATCCGGATTTCTGCAGACGAGGCCCAGTTGCTCGCCCCTACGCTATTCAGGTCATGGTTGCCGAGTACCGGGAAAAACATCGCTCGCCGGAACAACACCGAGTAAGCCGGGAGCGCATTGCTATCCCAGTCCGATTGCGTGCCGTTTTGGTAAGCGTTGTCCCCCACTGTAAACACCAGCGGCGGATCGGCCGCGTTTTGGTTGTTTGCAACGTCGTAGTAAGCCGTCGCTCCGGAGCCCCAGTCGCCGATCACCGTAAAGAAAATCTCACCGGGATCTCCGGGCGCTCGTAAAGTGGTGAAGTACGTGTCGAGCGACACCGGCTGCAATACCACGCCGTTGCTTGAGAGTTGGTAATAGTAACGGGTTCCCGGTGTGAGCCCCGTGAGACGCACGCTATGACACGTTCCCGCGTTCCCAACCTCGCAGCTTCCCGCAGCAGGAACGAACACCGATTGCCCCAAGGCCGTCGTCGTTCCGTACTCCACCGTGCTGTCCCCGGGGGAATCGGTCCACCACAAAATTGTCATGGTCGTGGGATCGTTGTCGGGGTTTTGCAACAACGGCCCCCGCGTAACCACCAGTGCCTGCAATGACGCAGCCCACACCAAAGCAGCGAACACCGCTACCGAGCAGCGCCACCCCCAGTGCCAACCTCTCCCACTGCGCATTGCACCTGCCTACGCGAGCGGCCCCGCTTATGTCAAGACTAACCGTGACCCATCGAGTACTCACGATCGCGAGAAGTCGCTGACGGTTTCGGCCACCGAGGCTCGCCTCGAGCAGTCATGCGGGGCTCTATGCTGCGCATCACTGGGACCGCACCGATCCAGGGTCGTGGCTTACGCGCTTTGGCGTACAGGCCACCTCGCTCGCGACCGCTCCTCGTTGCCGATGCTCGTGCGCGGTGTGAGCTCCCCTTGCCAGCCAACACGCGCTTTTCTAGTCAAGTGCGGCGTTCTTGAGCCCAAGCCATGGGCAGGTAGCTCAGTCGGTAGAGCAGAGGACTGAAAATCCTCGTGTCGAGTGTTCGATTCACTCCCTGCCCATCGTTGGCCCGCCAGGGTGCTTGGCGGTCAGGTCGGCAACGCTTACGCTTTGCTGGCGTGCTGCAGCTTCATAGCAAGCTTCCACGATGGCGACTGCGCGCAATCCCTCCTCCAGTGGAATAGGAACCGGCTCGCCAGCTTGGATTGCGCGTACGAACTCGCGGACAACCTCGCGCACGGTCGGCACGGGCGGAGGAACGGATAACTGCTGCACCTGCGAACCCGTCACGATCGCGGCCCAGTTCAGAACGTGGTCCCCGATCAGTTGCCCACGTTCACCTGCAATTTCCACCCCGCCGCTCCGGCTCCCGGTGGCCCGCGACCCCGCAACCGTCGCTAACGTGGTATGGTCGCTCAACCGCAGCACGGCCGCAAAGTTGTCCTCCGTGCGCTTCACCCGCACCTGACTCACCTCGCAACTCACCCGCTCGACCTCGAGTCCAGACAGGAACCGTACCAAGTCGAAGCAGTGGACCCCAGTGTGCAACACCATCCCGCCGCCAGCGATGGCTGGATCGTCGATCCACCCCGGGCGTGAGGGCTCGAACCGTTGTCCCAACCGCAAAGCGTGAATGGCGCCAATTTGTGGCAAGGCTTCCATGAACTGCCGTACGACGCCGTTGTACCGCAGCGTTTGCGCTACCATGACGGGCAAGTTGTTCTGTTTCACTAGGGAAAGCATTTCGCGCCCGTGGGCCAAGTTCGGAGCAGCAGGCTTCTCGAGCAGCAACGGCTTCCGCTCCGTTACCGCCGCACGCACGATTTCCCGATGCAACGTTGGGGGAACGACGGCAATGACCGCGTCGACATCGGGGGCAGCAACCAGTTCTCGCCAGTCGTGGTAGGCCCGGCAGCCATATTCCCGCGCTTGTTCTGCGGCTGCCACAGCATCGCGGCGAGCAATCGCAACCAGCTCCGCACCGAGCGGATCGTGCTTCAGATGATTTGCGTAACGTGCTCCGTGGCGGCCCACTCCGATGAGTCCGATGCGCAACTTCGACACCGGCCGAGCTTACCTGCGCACGGCACCACCGACAACTCCCAAGGGACCTCGCCAATGGAAGGTTTCCCATTGTGTGGGGCAAGCTTCGCGAAGCCGTCGCATTCGGCGTCATTCCCCGCTGCGGGCAACTTGGCTAGCAACGCCACAATGCGGTCCCGAAGCAAACGCAACACACCATCGTCCCGCGACCAAAACACGACAACGCGTTCGCGGGTTCGGGAACAACGACAATCCAAGAAAACCCGCTCCCAGCGCAGTCGAACCGGCGCCACGCTTCCCTGTAACGAGACCTTCCCCATCGACACCGTCATGGAGCGACTGCGGGCAGCAGCGCCAACCTGGAATGCACCGGTGGTCACCCTCATGGCCAAACAAAATCGGAGCCCGTTTCATGTGCTGCTCGGATGTTTGCTCAGCTTGCGTACGAAGGACGAAACCACTGCACAAGCAGTGGAGCGCTTGTTCGCTCTTGGTGAGACTCCCGAAACCCTCGCGCGGGTTCCACTGAAAACTCTGGAAAAAGCGATCTACCCAGTGGGCTTTTACCGCACGAAAGCCCGGCGCATTCGCGAGATTTGTCGTTTGCTTTTGGAGCGGCACGGGGGCCAGGTGCCCAGCCAATTAGAGGCGTTGCTCGAGCTTCCCGGCGTCGGGCGCAAGACGGCAAATTTGGTCGTGGCCAAGGGATTTGGCCTGCCCGCCATTTGCGTCGACACTCACGTCCACCGCATCACGAACCGATGGGGCTATCTGTGCACTCGTACACCCGTCGAAACAGAGTTCGCACTGCGCAAATGTTTGCCCGAGGAATATTGGATCGAAATCAACGATCTCCTAGTCGCGTTCGGCCAAACCATCTGCAAACCGATATCGCCACGTTGTAGCGCGTGCCCGGTGCACGAGTTTTGTGCTCGGCGAGGAGTACACCGAAGTCGGTAGTCACGTCGCCGCCGCCTCGCCCGCCTGGATCGGAGCGAGCTTTTCAACTCAGTGTGCTCGTTCGCCAAAAGCTCCGCATCCTCCGTGTACCCACTCGCGCCCTGTGTTCCATGGTTGTGGAAACGAGACGCTTGCGCACGTGCACGGGTTGTGGCATCCGGTCCCGCATATGTTTCCGTTCGTTTTCGGCATTCGCTGTTGCTGCTGTAGAAGCGCTCAGGAGCCATCCTGGGTAGGCGGCGAGTGTCGGCCTGACACAACGAACGGATAACCTTTCGTAACACCCCGAGCGCATCGCCGAAGGCCCAGGAGAATCGAGGCTCCTGGGCCTTCGCGCATATGTGCCCCTCCAAGGGCTCCTTCGGCGGAACTCGCGCGTGTGCTCGTTGGGGGTTCCGTCCGGTTTCCACGCTTCCCACGTGTTTGGTCGAGGAGAAGACGAAATGAAGTACGAATCCGAAAAACAATACAGCAGCAAGAAATTCTGGATATGCGAGCAAGCGATCGGAAGTTCCAGCAAGGGACCCGTAAGCAACTTTGTCGTCACTTGGATGACTTCGCTCACCGGGCTCGTGCTCTGCTTATGGGTCGCTGCGAAAACCTTTGCCAGCGAGCCCATAAGCTTGCTCAATGCTTCTTACGATCCTACCCGCGAGCTGTACGCCGAAGTGAATCGAGCCTTTGCCGTGCACTACAAGGAGCAAGCCGGGGAGACGGTCGTGGTCAGACAGTCTCACGGCGGTTCTTCGAGCCAGGCACGCGCGGTGATCGACGGGCTCGAAGCTGATGTCGTCACGCTCGCACTGTGGTCGGATGTCGATGCCATTCGCAAGGCAGGCAAGATTTCCCCCAGATGGGAAGAGCGTTTGCCAAATCGATCCGTTCCCTACACGTCGACCATCGTCTTCGTCGTGCGCAACGGCAACCCGAAAGGCATTCGTGACTGGCCTGATTTGATTCGGCCCGACGTACAGGTCGTAACCCCGAACCCGAAGACGTCCGGAAATGGCCGCCTGAGCTTCCTTGCAGCGTGGGGAGCTGTGGTCACCCGCGGAGGCTCGGAAAGCGATGCGCGTACTTTTGTCACGAAACTCTACCGGAACGTGCCCGTGCTCGACACAGGCGCACGCGCTTCGACCGTAACGTTCGTGCAGCGAACATTGGGCGACGTCCACCTAACCTGGGAAAATGAAGCGCATTTGGAGGTTGAGGAAGCAGGCGGTCAGGTCGAAATCGTGTATCCGCCGGTGAGCATCCTAGCGGAACCTCCAGTCACATGGGTCGATACCGTTGTCGAACGCAAGGGAACCCGGAGAGCGGCTGTCGCCTACCTCCAATTCCTGTTCAGCCCGATGGGCCAGGAACTGGCTGCTCGGCACTATTATCGCCCAATTGACCGCAACGTGTTCGAACGCCACGCCGCCCGCTTTCCCTCCATCCAGCTGTTTCGCGTCAGCGACATTGTTTCGGACTGGAACGCCGCACAGGAAACGTTTTTCGCGGAGGGAGGTGTGTTCGATCAAATTTACGCCGCAGGGCGTAGCGGAGCGCAGCCATGAACACGTTCCATCGCAGCGTGCTGCCCGGGTTCCGGAGCACGCTTCTTTACTCTTGGCTCTGGTTGACCGTGCTCGTACTGCTGCCATTCCTGGCGGTCACACTCAAGGCAACGTCCCTCGGATGGGAGCGCTTCTGGGCTGCGGTCCTGACACCTCGGGCCCTCGCCGCTTACAAGTTGACTTTTGGCGCCGCCGCTGTGGCCGCGGCCGTTGCTAGTCTCGCCGGGGGCTTCGTGGCTTGGGTGTTGGTACGGTACCGCTTTCCGCTGCAGCGCCTCTTCGACGCAATTGTGGACCTACCGCTGGCGCTGCCTACGGCCGTGGCTGGATTGGTCTATGCGAGCTTATACGCACCCCACGGCTGGCTTGGCCGTTTCCTGGAACCCTGGGGCATCACCGGAGCGTACTCGCGCCTCGGGATTGTACTTGTTCTCGTCTTTCTCGGCCTACCGTTGGTGGTGCGGACGATTCAACCGGTCGTCGGCCAGCTCGAGCGACAACTTGACGAGGCAGCGGCATGCCTTGGGGCAAGCCACCAGCAAGTATTCTGGCGCGTTCACCTTCCACAGCTCGTGCCTGCCCTGATGACCGGATTCACACTCGCGTTCTCGCGCGGAATCGGGGAATACGGTTCCATCATTTTTGTATCCGGCAACAAACCGTTTGAGACTGAAATTGCGCCAGTGCTCATCGTGGCGCGCTTGGAAGAATTTGCCTACGGCGAAGCAGCAGCGATTGCCACCGTGCTTCTCGCAGCATCGCTCCTGCTGCTCCTGGCCATTCACACCTTGCAACAGAGGAGCAGCCATGCAGCCTGAAACGTTCGGAGCGTTCCACCAGGGGCAGAAGCCGATCACAGCCTCGAGGCAACCAGGGGGGAGCATGCTCGCTCCACTCGCCGCGGTCGCGGTGCTCGGGGTACTGGTCGTCGTACCCGTGATCAATGTGTTTTGGGAGGCTTCTGCAGCCGGGCTGACCGGGTATTGGACCAACGTCGTGACAGACCCGGACACCCGCGCGGCAATTTACCTGACTCTACGAGTCGCCAGCTTCGCCGTGCTACTCAACCTCGCCTTCGGTCTTTCCGCAGCTTGGTTACTCGCTCGGTTCCGCTTTCCGGGGAAGAACCTGCTGTCCGCCCTGATCGATTTACCCCTCACCGTTTCGCCCGTGGTGGCCGGGTTCAGTTTGGTGCTCGTGTTCGGCGCGCATGGGTTTTTAGGACCATGGTTGCAGGAGCTCGGCGTTAAAGTCATTTTCGCCGAACCGGGATTGGTTCTGGCTACAGCGTTCGTGACCTTTCCTCTCGTCGCACGGCAGCTCATTCCGCTGCTCGAGGCCATCGGGCCAGACGAGGAACTTGCCGCGCGTAGTCTTGGAGCTCGCGGGTGGGATTTGTGGTGGCAGGTGACCCTACCCAACCTCCGTTGGGGACTGCTGTACGCCATCCTCTTGTGCAACGCTCGGGCCATTGGGGAGTTCGGGGCGGTTGCCGTCGTTTCCGGGCGCATTACCGGGGTTACGGATACGCTGCCCTTACGGGTGGAAAAACTCTTTCAAGAGTACAACCTTCCTGGCGCTTTTGCCGTCGCAAGTCTGCTCACCTTTCTGGGGGTACTCACACTCGGCGCCAAAACTGCCTTAGAGCGGAAGACCCGCAGGGAAATCGAAGCCCGCCTGCAAGAGATCGACCGCATGACCGAGCACGCGCGAGACCCCTTACAAACGCACCCGGTGCCCGCCGGAGGACCGAAGCCGTGCATCGGGCTCCGACACAAGGCTGGGGAGAACAACCACACCCCAGGAATTCGGATCGACAAGGTGACGAAACGGTTCGGCCAGTTCGTGGCCCTCGATCGTGTGAGTTTAGACGTGCCAGACGGGAGCTTAACTGCGCTCCTGGGACCTTCAGGCTCCGGCAAAACCACACTCTTACGGATTCTCGCTGGGCTCGAAGTTCCCGACGATGGCGCCGTATTCTATGGCGGCGACGACATCACGGGACAGCTCCCCCATCATCGGAACTTCGGCTTTGTTTTCCAGCATTATGCCCTCTTCCGCCACATGACGGTCTACGAAAATGTTGCGTTTGGCCTGCGGGTGCGTCGTTGGCCGAGGGAACGAGTGGACGAACGCGTGCGTGAACTGCTGCGTCTCGTCCGACTCGAAGGTCTTGAGTTCAAGTACCCAAGCGAGCTGTCGGGGGGCCAGCGCCAGCGCGTCGCGTTGGCTAGAGCTCTGGCACCGGAACCCCGAGTGCTGCTACTCGATGAGCCCTTCGGTGCTCTGGATGCAAAGGTGCGCCGCGAGTTGCGCGAGTGGCTCAGGCGGCTCCACGATCAGGTTGGGATCACGAGCGTATTCGTGACGCACGACCAAGACGAGGCCTTCGAGGTCGCCGACCAAGTGGTGATCCTCAACCGAGGCAACATCGAACAAGTGGGCACGCCAGTGCACGTATTCAACCAGCCCGCAAACGCCTTCGTCACCGAGTTTCTCGGCCATGTCAACGTGTTTCGCGGACACGTGTGCCGGGGCCTAGCGCAAGTGGGACCTTTTGCAGTGCACTACGACGAATATCCGCACGAAGTGCCTACTGAGGCTACCGCTTACGTTCGACCACACGAGCTGGAGGTCGACCGACTGCCGCGTGGCACCCAGAGCTTGAAGGCGCAGGTGTTGCGAATCCATCCCCTGGGATCGGCGGTCAAACTCGATGTATTTGCATTGGACTTCGGCGTGGCGTTGCGGGTGGATCTACCATGGGACCGCCTGAACCAACTGGGACTCCGAGCCGGAGACACTGTGTTCGTGTTTCCCAAACGCATGCGGATTTTCGTCCAGAACTATCAAATCTGAGGTAGCAAAAGGCAGGCGACCACTTCGTAAGCGATCGACTGCCGCCATGATGTTGCAAATCCGGTCAGCGCAGCACTTGCTTTCGAGCCGTCGCTCGTGCGTGCGGTAGTTCCGTGCGTCGTCGATGCCCCCAAATCATCCGTGGCGTCGGTGGTCCCGCTCTGGCCATCCTTACGACTAGCTCGCCTGCGCTCGTCGTTTTCAGTCGCTCCGCGATCCTTCCAGCAGGCACGTGGAAACCAAGTGTTTGCAACTTTCAGTGGCCGACAAAGGCTGTTTCCGTCGCAAGTCGAGCTGGCAGGATTCGGCCGGAGCCTTCTCGTTCCGGGCCATCACGCGTCTTTGTGCTGTCTCAGAACAGCCAACGAGCCCAGGGATCCGAGCACCCCGATCATCACAATCACGAGTGGCAACCCTCCCACCGGAGTCGCCACCACGGCCGTCCGTTGGCACAACGTGAGCTGGAGCGTTGACTCCTTCTGAATGTTGTATTCCGACAGCGTGCGATCGTCCTCGAGCAGTGAGCCAGCGAACGTCAGGCACTGCTGGTTAGGCGGAATTCCCGTCGCGTCTTGGATGAGCTGCTTCACAGTTGCGATCGTGTCGCCCGGCTCCACTTCGAGGGTAAGGGTTTGGTTGGCAAAGGTCCGCACAAAAATCTGGATGGCAAGGGCAGGAATGGGCACGACCAGCAAGGCCAAGCTGACGACGGAACGAACCACCCTAGCGGCCCCTGCGAGAGAAAGTCTTCGCCTGCAAGCTCCCGTTCGCACGGCCATGATGCTGCCTCATCTGCAACAACCTCGCTGCGAATGCAACGGCAACTCGCGGCGATTAGCCGGCGCTCATTGTGCGGCGCCGTTTCCAATCGTCATGACAACCACTACTTGGTTAAGGGCTGTGGAGTTTGGCAATCGCTCACGCCTCATTCACGGCGTGCGATTGCTTCGATCTTTTTTGCTCAACTTCGATGAGGCGCGTTTGGCCCGACCGCTGCCTTCCAATACTCGTCGACGTCGGCTTGAAGCCGTTGAATCAGCTCTTCTTGGCGCGTTGGTTCGAACAAATGTCGGTAGCGTGCCTGGGTCCGCAAGTACTCTTCCACTGGTTTGAAGCGATGGGGAACGACCGTGTAGGTCACAGGACCACACCCGATTGCTTCCTTGAGAGGCCAAACTCCGGTGTCCACGGCGAGTTTGGCAACTTCCACCGAGTCCTTTGCGTCCGTACCCCATCCCGGCGGGCATGGCGACAATGCCAGGAACAATTTGGGTCCCCGCAAGCGCTGAGCACGTGCCACCTTGTCCAGCAAATCCAATGGGTACGCGGGCGACACAGTGGCCACATAGGCCGGCCGTTGCACCCGCCACAGTTCGAACAAATCTTGCTTCCGCCCGGGCACGCCGCGCGGCGTGGTGGTCGTTCGCGACAAATGCGGGGAAGCGGGGGACATCTGGAAGCCCGTGTTCCCAAAGGCTTCGTTGTCATAGCAAAAGTAGTAGAAGTCCAGCCCCCGGTGGATCGCTGCGAGGGTTGCCTGCAATCCAATGCCATGCGCTGCACCGTCGCCGGTAACGACGACCACTTGCAAATCTTCGCTGCGCGCCAGTTTGCCCTTTGCGATCAGCACGTCTAGCGCGTCTCGGATTCCCTGTGCACCTGCCGGGGCGGAGCCCATTGCCGTGTACAACCACGACGAGCGGAACGGAGAAAATGGGAAGACGGCTAACAATGTGAGGCATCCGGCTGCGTTCACAAAGACCACGCGCGGGCCGAGCGCCTTGTGAAACAATCGCAAAGCGAGCAGCCCGCCGCAGCCGCCGCATAGGCCCGTGCCGCCGGCCAAGTACTCCTCTTGTGGCACGTCCTTGATGCTCTTGAAGATTTCCCGCCGCGTACTCATTTCGGCTCCTCCACGGGGTGCCCGGCCACGCGCAGCATCGCGAGCATTTGCTGGTATTCAGATTCGCTGTACAACAGGAACGGCTCCGCTGATCCTCCTGTGTGCTCCGTTTCTCGCAACGCGGCTAAGATTTCGTCGAACTCTTCGTCGCGGAATCGCCGGCCCCCAAGGCCGCCGACAAACGACCGCAGCGGCGGACTTGCAGTACCCTGCAACGCACTCGCCACTTCGGCAAAGAGGATTCCCCCTTTGCCGACAGACAAGTTCTGGTCGATGACCCCCACTGCACGCCTCCCAGCAAGCGCACGGGCAATCTCCGCATGAGGAAAGGGACGAATCATGCGCAATCGTAGAAGTCCCACTTTCTCTCCCCGATCCCGCATTCGCTTGACCGCCGCCTTCCCGATGGTGGCGAACGAGTTGGTCATGACGATCACCCATTCAGCGTCGTCGAGGCAGTAGCCCTCAAGGGGACCGTAAAAGCGACCAAAACAGTCGCGAAACTCGGCAGCGACCTGATCGTACACGCGCAATGCCTCTTCTGCGGCGCGCTGCATTTGATAGCGGAAAAACGCGTACGCGCTGCCACCGAGCACCGCGACCCCTTGAGCCATGGCGTGCGAAGCCGAGAAGTGCGCGTGTGCTGGCTCGTACTGAGGAAGGAAATCGCGCACTGCTTCCGGTGCAGGAACCACGACGGGCTCGCGAGTGAACGACAGGTAGAAGCCATCCAGATTCACCAGTACCGGCAGAAGCACATCCCGATGTTCGGCAAGGCGGTAGGCAAGGAGGACCGAGTCGAGGACTTCCTGGCAAGTCTCGCAATGAAATTGGAGGAACCCGGAATCCCGAGCGGCAAGGACGTCGTTGTGATCGGGCTCGAGAGTGATGGGCGCAGCAAGGGCGCGCGAAACGTTCACTACCACGAGGGGAACGCGCCAGCCAGCCACCGCGTAGAGCATCTCGAACGCGTACAACAAGCCTTGGCTCGATGTCGCTGTGAATACGCGTGCCCCAGTTGCGGCTGCAGCGCCAGCCGCAGTGAGCATGGAGTGTTCCGAATCCATGGTTACGAACCGCGCAGCTAGGTGCCCGTCGGCTGTCCACCGCGCCAGCGTTTCCATGATCTCGGTCTGTGGCGTGATGGGGTAGGCCGGGATGTAGTCCACATCCGCAAGGCGCGCGCCCCAAGCGGCAGCCGCATTTCCAGTGAGAAGTTCCCGAGTCATACAGCTCCCTCGCGGACCGAAGCAATGGCGTGCGGCGGGCACTCCTCGACACACACGAGGCAGCCCTTGCAGTGGTCGTAGTCGATCCACGGATCGTGTTCTGCATCGAGGTGTACCGCTCCCTCGGGACAAAGCGCGAAACAAAGAAAGCAGCGGCTACACCGGCTCAAATCGATTACTGGCCGATACACGCGCCAGCCCGCGGTGGTACGCAGAGCGGAGTTGGCTTCCGCAACGATCGTTGGTGCAGCAGCCCATGCGGGTAGTCGCGGTACGACGAACGGAGCATGCGGCTCCGTAACCGCTCCCGGGGTGCGGAAGCCGATCCCCAATGAGGGCGTCGAACGAAAGGCCTTTTCGGTGGCCTCGAGATTCCGTGCAATTTCGGCCTCATCGAGCCCCGCATCGGCGAGCTCCCGCCGAACTGCTTCGACTAAAACCGGCCATGTGCACAAGCCGGTTGCTTTGATCGTGAAGCCGGCTGTCGGAGCACTGAGCCGATGTTGCCCAAGAGTCTCAAGAGCGAGCGAGGAGATGTCGCACGTGAGAAAAGCTCCCGGGACGTCGCGCCCTCGCTGCAAAGTATCCGCATCCCGAGAGCTGTTGACCAAGACGAGCGTAGTCGCGGTCACACCCTCGAGCACAGCGGCTTCTGGAACACCGAGCAACGAGTCGTCCATCACCACCACGACGTCTGGACTCGTCACGTACCCACGTTCTTGGATCGGGCCCTGGCTCGCACGCACAAATGCCACTACCGGCGCTCCCCGCCGTTCCGCCCCGTACAGCGGAGAATCCTGGACGTTGAAGCCAGCAAGAAACAGTGCCCGGCCTACAATCCGGCTTGCGAGCCGAACTCCCTCGCCTCCTCTACCATGAAATCTCAAACGCGCGAGCGTGTGCATGGCCGGGGCGCTCACGTTGCGAGGCGCATGCCACTGCACGGCCAAGCACACCGACGGCTTCGTTGCTCGCAACCCGCCAGTTTTGTCTGGAAGGCGTTCCTATGCCTAAGAATCGCGCCAAAATGCCGCGACCTCCCGGAGAAGTGATGCCCGCGATCGCGACGCGAGGGCTCGTTGCCTCCGAAGTTCTAGCCATCCTCTACTTGTCTACGGATTTCTTGACTCCCCAGAATACCGCGGTTACAAGCCGCGGGACTTTATCTTCTGTGGTGAGGAGCGTGCATGCGGAAGCGGTTTTCGCGGTATCCTGTTTGGTTCGGAGTTTGTCTGGCCATCTCTCTAGCGGCGTGCGCTTCGCGCAAGCAGCCGCAGCCACCACCAGAACCGGCGTCGGCACCGGTTGCTGATACACCGGTGCCCACCGTGCCGCCAACGACGCCGAGCCCGACTCCACCACCGACCCCCCTCCCAACTCGGCCTGTGGGCCGCGAGGACATCAAGCCGAAGAAGGGGCAAGCGATCGGGCCCGTGATCACGCATTTCGGAGCGGCTCGTGCAGACGGGTTGCCGGTGCCGCCAGTCAGCGTGGAGAAAGGAATTCCTACGTATCAAACCAACACGGGCGCCGGATTCATGTTGGTGGTCGAAGCCAAGCCTGGCCTTGGCGGCCATGAAGTAGGCCGGCGGATTTTTGCTCACGTCCCCAACGATCCCACTGTGCGGCCGGACTTGGAAATCATCAGCAACCGCCCCCTGGGCGACGGCAGCCCCAAGGTTTGCGACAGCCGTCGACCGGACATTGGCGGGATTCCAGCAGCCCCGAGCTTTGCCGAAACCCAAGCGATCACCGATGCAATCAATGATTTCGCTTGCCGGTTCGAGACCCACAACGACAACGAGTCAGCATGCACGGTCAACGCCAGTGGAGACTTCGCCTTCGTCAATCCAGAAACCACGCAGCAGTTCTGCATGGCGGTGGCGCGCGCGTGGGGCTTTCCGGTGGGCGACACGATCCTGACCGTCCGAGTGCGCGACGTGAAAGGGAATCCAGGTCCACCAAAGCAAATTCGAATTCGCCGCCCCGCGGAAACTCCCAAGCCTCGGGCGTTGCCTAGCCCGACTCCGGCGGGCCCGAAGCCAATTCCCACCCGGCCAGAGTAAGCGATTGGATGCGTGACAAAGGGAACGCCCTTCTGGCAATACTGGCGACTACACAGGGAGGTCCCATGAAGCTGGTCGTTTCGGTTGCGGTTGCAATGATCCTCTTGCTTGGGGGATGTAGCGGTGGCTGCCAAAAAGAACCTACGCCTGCTGGGCCCGGAGCCGCGCAGCAGCAACCACAGCAACAGCAAGCGATGCCGCAGGAAGGTGGCCCCGAAGTCGAAGACGACTGCGTGGTGTTGATCGACGCCGACCCGGACTTTGGCCCCCCGCCACTTTCGGTTTCGTTCACTTCGGAAGTGGAGTGCAGCCAGCCTAACGTGCAGTACAAGTGGGACTTCGGCGATGGAACAACTTCCACGGAGGCAAATCCTGTGCATACGTACACGAAGCCGGGCGAATACACCGCTACGCTGACGGTCACTGCCGGTCAGGTCACAGCCACCGACGAAATCGACATCACGGTAGAGGAAGAGGAGCCAGCGGAACCAAGTTCCGGCCAGTGACGTTCTTGTTGCCTGGAGGTCGGATCGCAATCACACCCGCCGCATCCAACGGCGTTCACGCTCCGCGTTGCCAGCGGAGCCGCCGCGATCGAGAAAACTTGCTTGGCTCGCTGGGCGCGCCTACTTGAAACCGGTGGTATGCGCGATCCATCACCAGGTCCTCGTGCCTCCCGTCACCTGCCCTCGATCGAGCGCCGGCGCCGCCGACGTTTTCGGGCCGCGGCCGGCGTCCTCGTTGCAATCGGCTTTGCCCTAGTGGTGGTTTACCGAAGTTTCCACGCCGCAGGCTACCGCTGCGAGGTCTGCATCACCTTCAACGGCCAGCAAGCGTGCCGCACCGTCGAAGGACCCACCGAGGCGGAGGCTCGCTCCGCGGTAGTGAATAACGCCTGCGCAGTGCTGGCCGCGGGGGTCACAGAAACCCTCGCGTGCGAAAGAACAGTACCCGATCGACTTCGGTGCGAGCCACTGCCTTGAAAGCGGGGCTCCGGCTCGACTTCCGAACATCCGCTCGGCCGGCCGAGGTTCGGGAGCCCAGACTCCGAATCTTCCGCGAGCAATGGTGCCGGTTGTTGGGCGAAAAAAAACCGGGCCCGGAGTTCTCCGGGCCCGGCATGCTGTCTTGAGTCTCAAACTTTTCGTTCGAACGACTTCAGGCAGGCCGCTTGAAGAGGCTCTGCATTTTCATGGCCAAGCCCATGTCGCCGGCGATTTTCAGTTTGCCGCTCATGAACGCCATCTGACCGTTGAGCTTGCCAGTAATCATGTCGACGTAGTCTTGGGCGGCCATGGTCATCGTCATGTTCGGCGACTGATGCGTGCCCTCAGAAACCGTGCAGGTTCCGTCCTTGATGGTCACGTAGTAGTTGCCACCGCCATCGCCTGTAAGGTTGAACTGGATGACGGCGTTCATCCCCTTGGCGGCGTCGGCGTTCAAATTCGCCGGCATGGCATTGAAAATTTCCTTCACCTGATCTGCAACTGACATGGTTTACCTCCTCCTTTCCGAGACCTGGGCACTTTGACTCGCCCGCGTTCGCTCCTTGCAAAAACCTTCTGGATTGCGACGTCGACTTCCGAAACAGCGCTGCTTCTACGCGAGAGAATTTCTTTTGTCAACACGGGGGCAGTCATAGGATGCCGACAACAGACAGCCTTTTCAGCGGATGGCAAGTCACTTCCGACCGGATGGTTGCACGCTAAGCATTTGCCGTTCCTCTTTGGCACCGCGCGCCCTGAATCCCGGCCAATCCGGTTGCCGTTCTCGCAAACAGGCGTGTTTTGCCACTTACGATGTCCCGAGGGCACACTGTGCCGGGCAGGCGCGCAGGCCACGCATTCGCCTCTGGGAGGGCTGCCCGACCAAAAGCCCGACGCGATGCAGCCATGGCTCTGCGAACGATACTTCCCGATCGGCGAGTTCCTCGACCTCGGAATGCGGATTTCAAACCTACCCGGGTTGCTCTTTCTGCCACTTTCGCACGTTCACGCTGTGGAGGTCGGCAGCTTCCAGGGCTCCGTCGACTGAAGCAATAACGACGGCAGATTCAGCGTGCCGCCAATGTTGGAATACGGGTAGTGGCGGGAGTTCACGTGCGCATGCAGGGGCACACCGGGGCCGTCGTGAATTTCATAGTCCAGAGGAACCGGGCCAAGGATCTGCAGAACTTCGTGGAGCATCCGCGCAAACGTGCGCCACGTGTCGGTCGGTATGGCAGTCAACGGCCGCCACTCCTCCAGACAAACGATTTCGTAGCTCCGAGGAAACGTTCCGAACGGGCAAAAATAGGCGATGCACGGGGCGCGTTCCGCAATGACAAAGCCAAAGGTGCGAGCGAAGTCGAGAATCTCGTGCCACACTTCCGGTTCGCGAGCGGTCACGCGGCACTCTCTCTCGATGGACGGGAAATTCCGGTCGCTCCCAATGACCTGGTGGTGCAC
>FMJZ01001680.1_pt1 | contig 22014 bp, 19 predicted proteins | sample 1987881 | NCBI WGS metagenome assembly FMJZ01 (sample SAMEA4378227, study PRJEB15110) | soil metagenome | biome: soil; feature: Field; material: Soil | place: India | collected 2015-03-11 | depth 0 m
GTTGTCGCCGAGCTCCACCCGCACATTGCGGCTGCCGCTGCGAATGGCCTCCACCGCCGTCTGTAGCCGATCCAACGGTTCAAGCGCTTTGCGCAGCACCCACTGATTGACCAGCACGCTGATGACGACGCCGGCGCCCGCAAACAACGCAATGAGCGGATAGTGTTCTTGATCGGGGAAAGCCGTGACATGCCAGACCGTGATGATGGTGCCGGCGACCGCCCCTAGCGCCACGATGGCGATGTTGGCCCAGAGAATCTTGTAGAAGAGCGGCGTATGCAGCAGCCGCCGACGAAGTTTCGCAATCACGCGCGCCCTATCAAACCCAGTTTTCCGGCGTGTATTCGCCGAAGACGCCGCGCAATGCGTCACAAATTTCGCCGAGCGTTGCATAAGCTTCGACCGCTTCGATGAAGAGCGGCATCAGCGACGCGCTCGGGTCCCGCGCCGCGTGCTCGATGCGCGCCAGCACGGAGCGCACGGCTTCGTTATCGCGTTCGGCGCGCAGCTTTTTCAGCGCCTCGATCTGGTCCAGACGCACGCGCTCATCGACGCGCAGCAGCTCGCCCTCAGGACGTTCGTCGGTCTGGAAGCGGTTGACGCCGACGACAATCTGCTCGCCCTTTTCAATGGCGCGCTGGGTGCGATAGGCGGCGTCCTGAATCTCACGCTGGATGTAGCCTTCCTCCACCGCTCGCAGCGCGCCGCCCAGCTCGTCGATGCGGGCGATGTACGCTTCGGCGCGGCGCTCGATTTCGTCCGTGAGCCACTCGATGTAGTAGGAGCCGCCCAGCGGATCGACCGTGTCCGCCACCCCGCTTTCATAGGCGATGATCTGCTGGGTGCGCAGGGCGATCTCGACCGACTTCTGTGTGGGCAGGGCCAGCGCCTCGTCCTTGCTGTTGGTGTGCAGGCTTTGCGTCCCTCCTAACACGGCGGCCAGCGCCTGAATCGTCACGCGCACGATGTTGTTGTCCGGCTGTTGGGCTGTGAGCGTGCTGCCGCCCGTCTGCGTGTGGAAGCGCAGCTTCCAGGAGTCCGGATTCTGCGCGCCGAAGCGATGGCGCATGATTTTCGCCCACAGCCGCCGCGCGGCGCGGAATTTGGCCACTTCCTCCAGGAAATTGTTGTGAGCATTGAAGAAGAAGCTGAGCTGCGGCGCAAACTTGTCGACGTCCAGGCCGGCGTTGATGGCTTGTTGCACGTACTCGATGCCGTTGGCCAGGGTGAAGGCCACCTCCTGCACGGCGGTGCTGCCTGCCTCGCGAATGTGATAGCCGCTGATCGAGATGGTGTTCCACTTGGGGACTTCCGTAGCGCAGTAGCGGAAGATGTCGGTGATCAGCCGCATCGAGGGCGTCGGCGGAAAGATATAGGTGCCGCGTGCGATGTACTCCTTCAAAATGTCGTTCTGCACGGTGCCGCGCAGTTGGTGGGTGGAAACCCCCTGGCGTTTGCCGACCGCGATCACCATCGCCAGCAGGATGGCGGCCGGCGCGTTGATCGTCATGCTGATGCTGACCTTGTCGAGCGGGATGCCGTCGAGCAGCGTCTCCATGTCGCGCAGGCTGGAGATCGAGACGCCCACCTTGCCGACTTCTCCTTCGGCGAAGGGATGGTCGGCGTCGTAGCCGATCTGGGTGGGCAGGTCAAAGGCGACGGAGAGGCCGGTCTGCCCCTGCTCGATCAAGAATTTGTAGCGGGCGTTGCTTTCTTTCGCCGTGCCAAAGCCGGCGTACTGGCGCATCGTCCACAGGCGCCCCCGGTACATGTTCGGCTGCACCCCGCGCGTGAAAGGGTATTCGCCTGGAAAACCGAGCTTTTCAATGTACGCCTCGTCGTCGGCGGCGGGCGTGTACACCGTATCGACGATCATGGCTTCGTCGCTGGTTGTAAACTTCTCCTTACGTTCGCCAAAGCGTTTGAGCAGCGGCGCCAGCGTGTTCTCCTGCCAGCTTTTCTTGAGCGTTTCGATCTTGCCTGCGGTGGCAATCATGCTCGACCCTCCATTCTATGCAACATGCGCCTTGCGCTGCGCTACATCTCGCTGCGTCCGGCCAGCGCCCGCCCGAGCGTCACCTCGTCGGCGTATTCGAGGTCGCCCCCGACAGGCAATCCACGGGCAAGCCGCGTGACGCGCACGCCAAGCGGCTTGATGAGGCGGGCGATGTACATGGCCGTCGCCTCGCCTTCCAGGTTCGGATTGGTCGCCAGGAGCAGCTCGCGCACCGGCGTCTCGTTCGTCTGGATGCGATGCAGCAGCTCGCCGATTTTTAAGTCCTCCGGTCCAATGCCTTCGACCGGCGAGATGGCGCCGTGCAGCACATGATAAACGCCGTTGAACTCGCGCGTGCGTTCGATCGCCTGCACATCGAGCGGCTCCTCTACGACGCAGATCAGGCCGTGATCGCGCTGGGGATTGGCGCAGATCGAGCACGGGTCCTGGTCGGCGATGTTGAAGCAGACGCTGCAAAAGAGCGTGCGTTGTTTCAGCTCTTCCAGCGCCCGCGCCAATCGAAGCGCCACCGATTCATCGCTGCGCAGCAAGAAGTAAGTCAGTCGGGTCGCTGTCTTCGGACCGATGCCGGGCAGTTGGGTGAACGCCTCGATCAGGTTCGAGACCGGTTCAGCGAGTGGTTGCATAGGCGTTTCAAAACACTCCGGTTAGAACAAGCCAGGCGGCAGCCCCAAGCCGCCGGTCAACCCGCCGAGGCGCTCCTCTTCGAGCTTCTTCACCTGCGCCAATGCGTCGTTCATGGCGGCGAGGAGCAAGTCTTGCAACATCTCGACGTCCTCCGGATCGACGACCTCCGGCTTGATCGCGAGGCTTTTGAACTCCCGCGCGCCGGTGATCACGAGCGTCACCGCGCCGCCGCCGGCGCTGACCGTGATCTCCTCTGCGGCCAGGGCGGCCTGCGTCTTCTCCATCTCCTCCTGAAGCTTCTGCACTTGCGACAAAATGCTGTTCATGTTGGGCATGCCGCCGCCAAAGCCGCCGCGGCCGCCGAATCCACGTTGCTTCTTGCTCATCTTGTTTTATCCTTTGCTCCGATCAAAAACATGGGATAACCGTCCCTTGAACACCGGTTGAAGTTCTTCTCTATTTCAGGACAAACGATCGCGTGAAGAAATCATTGTCCTCGCTTCCGGTCCGGTTGCACCACCTGCGCGCCGAGGTCTTGAATGGCGTACTCCACCAGCGGGTCGATCGCGTCCGTCGGCGGGCTCTCGATGGAGAGCGTCGGCGCATTGGGCAGCACGGCGCGCTCGCCGATCTGAAAGACCACCTGAAAGGGCCGTCCTGTCATCTGCTGCAGGATATGGCCGATCTGCTCGCGCGTCTGGGGGGTGTCCACCATGTCGCGCACCATGGCATACTGCTCGGTGAAGGCGAACACGAAGGTGGACTTGCCCACCGCCGTGTCCCTGGCCGAGTTGAGCGCGCCCAGCACCTTGGCGCCGCATTGTTGCTTGACCAGTCGCTGGAATTCGCTCCAGCGCTTGCGCAGCATCTCCGCCATGGCGGGGTCGGGAAGCTGCGGCGTCTCCGCAGGCGAAGCTGCGTCGGCCGGCGCAGCTGGCGGCCCCGGCTGCGCCGGTTGAAGTTTTGGCGGCGCAGCCGGTTCTTTCGTGCTCGCAGCGGCGGGCGTCTCGGGAACAACCGGCGGCGCTGTCGTTCTGGCTTCGCCTTGCACGACTTCGATCAGCGCCAGCTCCAGCGGAAGCTGCGGTTGGAAACCGCCCTTTAGTTCGTGGATGGCGGCGCTGAAGCGTTTGATGGCGTAGAGCGTCGTCGTCAAGTCCATCTTCTTCGCCTGCGCCTGCATCTGCTGCACGGTTTCGGCGGGCAAGTCGTCGAGCAGGGCCGGGTCGTTGGTCATCTGCAGCATCATCAGGCCGCGCAGGTGCTCGATCACCTGCTGGCAGAACTCCGGCAGGCTGGCGCCGTCGAGCGTCAGGCGATGAATGAGCTGAAGACCTTTGGCCGTGTTGCGCTCGGCGAGGGCGGCGACGAACTCGCCGACCGTCTGCGCGTTGACGGCGCCCAGCACCTGCTCCACCTGCGCCAGCGTGACGCGATCCTGGCCGAAGCTGAACATCTGGTCGAGCAGGCTAACGGCGTCGCGCATGCAGCCCTGCGCGCTGCGCGCGATCATCAGCAGCGCATCTGGCTCGGCGTCGAAGCCTTCCGCCTCGACGATGTGTTGCAGGTGGCGTGCGATTTCCGCAGCCGGGATGCGTCGGAAATCGAAGCGCTGGCAGCGGCTGATGACGGTGGCGGGAATCTTGTGCGGCTCCGTCGTGGCCAGAATAAAGCGTGCGTGCGGCGGCGGCTCTTCCAGCGTCTTGAGCAGGGCGTTGAAGGCGCTGCCGCTCAGCATGTGCACTTCGTCGATGATGTAGATTTTATAGCGGCCTTCGCTGGGGCGAAATCCGACCTTGTCGCGCAGCTCGCGGATGTCATCGACGCTGTTGTTAGAGGCGGCGTCGATTTCGATCAGGTCGATCATGCGGCCTTCGGTGATCGCCTGGCAGGTGGGGCAGCGGTTGCAGGGGCGCTCCGCTTCGGGCGCGGTGCAATTGAGCGCCTTGGCCAGAATGCGCGCGGTGCTGGTCTTGCCCGTGCCGCGCGGCCCGGCGAACAGGTAGGCGTGCGCCACGCGGCCATCGCGCAGAGCATTTTTGAGCGTCTGGGTGACATGCTCCTGCCCGACGACTTCGTCGAAGGTCTGGCTGCGCCACTTGCGATAGAGTGCGGTGGACATGGTGGAAGTGTATCATTAAGCAAGTTGTGCGGCAAGGATTTGACCTGCAATCACCTGCAATTTTAGGTAAGCATTTCGCAAGGTTGGGAGGGCATAGCGAATACTTGTCGCAAACAATTCATTGCGGTAAATTTAAGCCTGTTGTTCGGGCCCGATGACTGTTGAGTTTAGGCGAAGAAACGTTTTTCAAGTACGTTCCTTATAAAAACTCACGAAAACCTCACTCAAGGGAGTTCACACCTATGCGAATCGGAATTGATGTAGGCGGAACGAATACAGACGCTGTATTGATGAGTGGTCGCACCGTCAAGGGTTGGGCAAAGTCTCCCACCACTCCAGATGTCAGCAGCGGTATCATCAATGCACTTACTGCGTTGTTGGCACAGACGAAGGTTGCTCCGGAGGCGATCTCCGCTGTCATGTTAGGCACAACTCATTTCACCAATGCCGTGGTGGAGCGAAAATCATTGAGCCGCACAGCCGTTGTGCGTATTGGTTTACCAGCCACCGCTGCGCTGCGACCCTTCATTGACTGGCCGAAAGACTTGGTTGAGGCTATCGACGGCGTTGGCTATCTGGTGCACGGTGGATATGAGTTTGACGGTCGTCCAATCGCTCCGTTGAACGAAACCGAGATTCGAGAAACTGCGCGTCAGATTCGAGAGGCTGGTATAGACTGTATTGCAGTTTCTGGCGTATTTTCACCTGTCAATCCAGATCAAGAACAGACCGTAGCAAGTATTTTGGCAGAAGAGATTCCTGGTGCGCGCATTAGCCTTTCTCACGAAATAGGAAGAATTGGATTGCTTGAGCGAGAAAATGCCGCCGCAATGAATGCTTGCTTAGCCCATTTGGCAGAACGGATCGTCGACTCGTTCCGTCGTTCGCTTCAGGCGATCGGGATTCATGCACCTTTCTTTATCAGCCAGAACGATGGCACGCTCATGAGCGCAGAGTTTGTTGCGAAATATCCGGTGCTTACCTTTGCCTCTGGGCCTACGAACAGCATGCGCGGCGCGGCTTTCCTTTCCGGCTTAAAAGATGCTGTTGTTGTGGACATCGGTGGAACGACCTCTGACGTCGGCGTTTTAGTGAACGGCTTCCCCCGCGAAGCATCGATCGCTGTACGCGTAGGCGGCGTGCGCACGAATTTTCGCATGCCAGATGTCATCTCATTTGGGTTAGGCGGCGGCAGTCATGTGAAGACAAATCCTCTGCAGATAGGCCCTCAAAGCGTAGGGTATGAAATTACCCGACGTGCGCTCGTGTTCGGCGGTGGAGAACTGACTGCGACTGACATCGCTGTAGCAGCTGGCCTTGCCGATATTGGGGACCGGGGTCGAGTGTCCGGTCTTGATCCTGCTCTGGTCAATGCAGCAACGCAACGTATATGGGAGATGATTGAGTTGAGCATCGATCGTATGAAAACGGCCCCCGGCGCCGTACCGGTAATTCTAGTGGGCGGCGGCATAATTCTCGTGGGTGACAAACTTAATGGAGCCTCAGAACTTCACCGGCCTGAGCATGCTGCCGTGGCTAATGCCATCGGCGCCGCTATTGCTCAGGTAGGTGGAGAGGTGGATCGCGTCTTTAGCCTGGATGCTATTCCTCGCGAGCAGGCGTTGGCGCAGGCTAAGGAAGAGGCCATTCAGCGCATTCTTAAAGAAGGAGCAATCCCAGAGACTGCGGAGATCGTTGACGTTGAGGAAATTCCGCTGGCTTATTTGCCCGGCAACGCCACACGTATTCGAGTAAAAGCTGTCGGATCCCTTGCATTCGATTGAAACAGGATTAAGGGGTATTTTCTCATGTGGCAAATTACGTACGATGACGTCGAGTCCATCGCCATCGGCGCAGGCATTCTGGGAACGGGGGGCGGCGGCAATCCATATCTAGGCCGGCTGCTGATGCAGAGTCTAATCGAGCAAGGACGCACAGCCACCGTTATTCGTATTGAGGATATCGCCGATGATGCACTGGTGACCGAAGTAGGCGGAATGGGTGCTCCGACAGTGGGCATCGAAAAGCTGCCGAATGGCGAAGAGCCGCGTTGGGTCATCGAAGCGTTGGAACGATACATTGGACGTCCGATCGATGCGATCATTTGTGCTGAGATCGGAGGTGCAAACTCGATTCAGCCACTAGTAGCAGCTGCGTTGACTGGCAAGCCAGTGCTAGATGGGGATGGCATGGGACGCGCCTTTCCCGAGCTTCAAATGAGTACTCACTTTATCGATGGCGCCCCCTGCACGCCTGCCGCTTTGGTGGACGAGAAAAATAATTGCATCATTTTCGGCTCGATCACCGATCCCTATGCCTTAGAAAAATTCGCTAGAGACCTTTGCATCCTAATGGGATGCCGTGCTGAGTTGGCTGTTCCAGTGATGACAGGCGCCCAAGTTAAGCGTTCGGCAGTGCGTAGCACGTTATCGTTATCCAAGCGGCTTGGCGACGCTGTGCGCCTAGCTAGAGCTCGAAAAACGTCGATTACAGATGCGATTCTCGCTGTCACTGGAGGCGCTGAGTTGTTTATAGGAAAACTGGTCGACGTGCAACGAAGGACGACTGGCGGTTTTGCGCGAGGGGAAATCCTCGTTGAGGGGCTAGGGCGTTTTCATCATCAATGGATGCGCGTGGCGTTTCAAAATGAAAACCTGGTTGCCTGGATGGGTGATCAGCCTGAAGCATGTGATCAAGTAGTGATTTGCGTGCCAGATTTAATCTGTCTCATCGAGACTGAAAGTGGCGAGCCGGTGACCACCGAGCAACTTCGCTATGGGCTGCGTATGACTGTCTTGGGTATTCCGTGCTCAGACAAATTGCGCACCCCTTTGGCTCTCAAAGTCGTTGGGCCAGCGGCTTTTGGCTATCCTGAAGTGACTTATGTCCCGATGCCGAAAGTCACTGGAGTTGGATTAGAGTGACAGGACTCCAACCAAGAATAGAAGCCGGTGGCAAGAGACGCTTTTACACAAAACCGTAAGGAGAAGAATTTATGCGTCGTACGATCGGTGTGCAACAAGTGGAAGACATTGCTCTGGGCGCAGCTGTGCTCGGAACAGGCGGCGGTGGAGACCCTTATATTGGACGGTTAATGGCGACTCAGGCTATTCAAGATTGTGGACCAGTCGAATTAGTGACAGTGGATGAAATGGCGGACGACGATTGGTCGGTCTGCATCGCAATGATGGGCGCTCCTACGGTTATGGTGGAAAAAATTCCAGGTGGCAAAGAAGCAGAACATGCCTTTCGAGCCGTAGAGAGCTATTTAGGACGTCCTATTCGCTTTCTGTATTCAATCGAGGCTGGCGGCATCAATTCCACTATCCCCATTACGCTGGCAGCTCAATTGCGTATGCCTCTTCTAGACCTGGATGGCATGGGTCGCGCGTTCCCAGAAGTGCAAATGGTGACGCACAGTTTGTTTGGGATTACAGCTACGCCTTTTACGATGGCGGATGAAAAGGGCAACAGCGCTGTGCTTTCCACAATAGACAATCGCTGGATGGAGACTTTTGCGCGCAGCATTGCGGTCAATATGGGAGCTACGGCGCACATCGCCGCCTATGCTGCTTCCGGCAAACAACAGAAAGAAGCTGCTGTGCTGGGCACTATTTCTCTAGCCGAAACCATCGGTCGTGAAATCCGTGCTGCACGTAGTGCGCATGTGGACGTTGTTGAGCGGATCTGCGCAGTTACGAACGGCTTTATCGTCTTTCATGGCAAGATTGTGGATGTTCAGCGTCGAACAGTCGCAGGCTTTGCGCGAGGAGAAGCTTTGCTGGAGGGCATCGGTGAGGACACTGGACAAAAGATGACCATTCAGTTCCAAAATGAGAACCTAATCGCTCAACGAGACGGCGAAGTCGTGGTCAGCGTACCCGATTTGATTACGATGGTGGAGGATGAAACAGGCGAGCCAGTCACAACCGAAGGGTTGCGCTATGGCTATCGGGTTAAGGTGCTAGGCATTCCATGTCACCCTCATTGGCGCATACCCAAGGGGTTGGAGGTGGTGGGCCCCCGTTATTTTGGTTACAACATTGACTACGTTCCTGTAGAACAGCGGGTAAAATCGCTCAGTAGGTCCAAATAACCTGGTTCCACCGCATTTTTGCAGCGAAATATTTAACAATTTGCTCTATCGCAAGGAACACGGATGGCAAATGTGGCGCTTTCTTGATGCGCTCAAGTCTTGCCGATCCGTGTTCTCTTGTTTACTATTTACATCGACAAGACTGAAAAATGCACCTTTCAGATCATCATCCTCTATGGGGGGCCTTCCAGGGCGAGATGGGGATGTGCGAGATGGCAAGCAACTCGATGATTTTTTGTCAACGGCACAAGTTGTGGCTCAACGGTGGTGCAGGCGCCGATCTGCTTGGCAGGGCAGCGAGGTGCAAAGCGACAGCCAATACCTGACCAGCGAACACTGAAAAGGTCGGCCTCCAATTGAACTTGGTCTAACATTCGCTGATCTGGATCAATCGAGGGCACATCATTCAGCAGCGCCTGTGTGTATGGATGTGCCGGCGCCCTAAAAATCTGTTCAATAGGGCCTTCCTCGACGATTTTTCCCAAATACAAAAGGGCAGCGCGATCACACATGTAGCGCACCACTCCGAGGTCATGAGTGATTAGCAAATATGTGAGGCCAAGATGTTTTTGCAACTCAATCAATAAATTAAGCACCTGCGCCTGCACAGAAACATCTAAAGCCGAAGTGGGTTCATCCAAAATTAGCAGCTTTGGATGTAAGACCAGCGCACGCGCTATACCGATGCGCTGCCGTTGTCCGCCACTAAATTCATGTGGGAAGCGATTCGCATGTTCAGGTTTCAGCCCCACTAAGTCCATCATCTCCAATATCTGACGCTCTAATTCAGCGCCTCTCATTTTGCGATGAATTTGTAACGGCTCCCCGATCAGCTGACGAACCGTCATGCGTGGATTCAAAGAGGAAAACGGATTTTGAAAGACGATCTGGATTTCCTGTCGAACGGCTCGCATCTGCTTCTCGCTCAATGAAAGTAAATTTTGCGACCGATACAGAATCTCGCCAGAGGTTGGTTCGATTAAGCGAGGGATCATACGTGCCAGGGTGCTCTTCCCAGATCCCGACTCTCCAACTAAGCCGTAAGTGGATTTTTCAATAATCGAGAAAGAGACATCATCGACGGCCCGAACAACCTGTTTCCCGCGATCCGCGTAAACTTTCGTCAAATTACGTACTTCCAGCAAAATTTCTGTCATAATGTGAATTGTTTCATGGTACAACTTTATAATGACCCAGGGTGGTCCTCCCTATAAAGAATGCACGCCACATGATGATCCTCGTCGATCGTTGTCATTGGTGGCTGCTGAAGGGTGCAGACGGAGCGTGCATAAGCACATCGGGGTGCAAATCGACATCCAGGCGGAGGGCTATATAAATTCGGTACGCTGCCCGGGACGCCTTGAAGCTTTCCTTTCGGTGTAGTTTCTGTTGGAATTGCCTTCAATAGTCCTTGGGTATAAGGATGAAACGGCGCCCGTAAGACGCGTCGTACAGGCCCCTCTTCTACGATTGCACCTGCATACATGACGGCAATACGATTGCAAAGCTGCGCCACTACGCCGATATTGTGAGTGATAAGAAGAACCGTTAACTGAATTTCACGCACTAGCTCAGCGATAAGGCGCAAAATTTGCGCCTGCACCGAGACATCAAGCGCTGTCGTTGGCTCATCGGCGATGAGCAAATCTGGACGCCCAGCAATAGCCATCGCAATAAGCACGCGCTGACGCATACCGCCGCTAAATTCATGGGGATAGGAGTGAATGCGTCTTTCCGGTTCTGGAATTCCTACGCGACGTAGTAGCGCTATGGCTCGTTCGCGTGCTCTCCGTCGACGCTCGCAATTGGAAGGTAGCCACTTCAGTCCCCAATATGTTGCGGAAATTGCATCCTCCCGACTGAGAATTGCGTCCACCATTTGTTGTTCAATAGTGAAGACAGGATTCAGTCCTGTCATTGGGTCTTGAAAAATCACACCGATATGATGGGCGCGCAAATAGCGAAGCTCAGTTTCAGATTTATCTAGCACATTTTCCCCACGAAAGTAAACCCTCCCTTCTACATATCGGGCAGGCGGTTTTGGTGTAAGCTGAGGAATGGACATAGCAGTCAATGACTTGCCACATCCTGTCTCACCTACAAGACCAACCAAGTCTCCCCGATGGATAGTCAGATTGACGCCATTTAATACGTGGGCGACGCCATCTAGTGTCACCATGTCGAGATGAAGGTTTTGGATATCAACCAACGCTTCCATGCAAATTTCCGTTGAAGGGAGGAAGATTATTTTATGGTTGAGCTTGGGTCAAGAAGATCGCGTAGGCCATCTCCCAATAAATTAAAGCCGAGCACCATCACGAACATAAATAGCCCAGGAAAGGTGGAAATCCACCAAGCATTAGGCATAAAGCGACGTCCCAGTGCAATCATCGATCCCCAGTCCGGCTCCGGCGGCTGAATGCCAATTCCGATAAAGCCTAGAGAAGCCAGCGCCAATACGGCAAAGCCAAAATCCATTGAAGCCTTAACGATGATTGCTGTTAAGATGTTGGGCAAGATGTGGCGAAAAATAATGCGCGTTCGAGACGCTCCGATGGCACGTGCACCGAGAATGAAATCTTCTTCTCGAACTTTCAGCACTTGCGCCTCCACCAGGCGGCAGTAACCTGGCCACCAAGTGACGGAGAGCGCCAGCATCGCTGGCACCATGCCGCGTCCCAGAGCAGAGGCCAGCGCCATTGGTAAAAAGATTCCAGGAAACGTTAACATTACATCCGTCAGCCTCATAATAATTTGATTCGTGGTTCCACCTACGTACCCGGCAATGGCGCCAAGCGTAACTCCGATCGAAATGGCGACAAGCAAAATAATTGCGCCTACTTGAAAAGATGTGCGTGTGGCAAGCACCGTGCGCGTGAAAATATCTCGACCTGCATCATCAGTTCCAAAGAAGTGTGCGGTGCTTGGAGGTTGCAGTCTGTTCGCCATGTTCACTTTACCGGTGGCATCTTCTGGGTAAGGAACCCACCACGGGCCGGTGATAGCCACGATTAACATTGTGAGAACGATTAGTAGCCCAATTAAAGAAAGGCGATTGCGCGAGAATCTATAGAGGCTGCGGCGTAAATCCTCTAACTGAGCTGCATGGTCAATACGCCATCGCTGCCAGTAGGAAATTGTCAATGTCATAAGAAAATCTATGAGAATCGAATACGTGGATCCACAAACCGATATAAAATGTCGGTGATTAGATTTACCAGAACCACAACCACGCCAATAAATAGAGTGGCCCCCATAATCACCTGAAAATCGAGCAGTAAAGCAGCCTTAGTGGCGTATTGACCGACGCCGGGCCAGTCGAAAACGAATTCGATCAGGACGCTGCCCCCTAGTGCAAAGCCGATTAAAAAGCCTAACATCGACACTGTGGCAATCAACGCATTCTTGAGGAGATAACGGGTCCAGATAATGCGTTCTTTGATGCCATTTGCGCGCGCCACCATAACAAAATCCTTGCGTAGCATGTCGAGCAAGTCTCCACGCAGCTGTCGAGTAACAAGTGCTATGACCAGCAGCGATTGGCAGAAGGCTGGTAGTAAAATATAGCGAAGAGCTGTGATAAATCCTTGCCAGTTCCCGACTAGCAAGGTGTCCAGGAGCAACAAACCTGTGATTGTGGTGGGGTAAGTCTGGCGAGGATCGAAGCGCCCACTCACGGGCAACCAGTTCAGCATCTGGCCGAAAACAAGCTGCAAGATGATTGCAATCCAGAAGACCGGCACACTGACTGCACCGATAGAGATGAAGCGAGAAAGGTGATCGGGCCATAAATCACGCCAGCGTGCAGCAACGATTGCCAAGGGAATCCCGAGCGTCAATCCCAGCAATGTAGCCACTAGAGTTAACTCTAGCGTCGCAGCGAAATAGGTCAACAGGTCAGGCAAAACCTCGCGACGATTGCTGATTGAATAGCCCCAGTTGCCCTGAAGCAACCCTCCCATGTAGCGGAGATACTGTTCTGGCAACGGCCTGTCCAGACCGAACTCCTCAGTCAACCTTTGAATCTGCTCCGGCCTTGCTTGGGGTCCTGCCGCCAATTTTACCGGATCGCCTGGCACCATGCGAGAGATAACAAAGGTGATGAGAGAGAGCAAAATCAGGACAACCGGAATCCACAAGACACGATTTATCAGATACCGGATCATTACTATTACTCAATCAAAAATATACTTACAAACGAATATTCCCAGCGAGCTCTCGCGAGAGCTCACTGGGAATATTCAATTGATTAATCTTCAATCCACAAACGCCAGAAATCTACGCTAATGTCGCCGAAATATTTGTATCCCTTCACCCGTTTATGATAGGCTACCACGTTCGGGGACACATAAATCGGAATGTCTGGCGCATCGTTAGCGATAAGAGACTGCAACTCGGACACCAGCTCATCAATGCGCGCAGGGTCGGTAGTGATGCGTAGCTCATCAAGCATCTTATCGACGGTCTCGTTTTTATAGAATGAGCACGCCTGAAAACTGCCGCCTGTTGGTCGATCCCAACTTCCACTCCAGTACTTTTCAATAAGCCAAGTGTCTGCTAGAGGGGGGAATTGATCGAAGATGAAAGCGATATCGGGCCCGGTTTCAGGGGAAGTGCAGGCGCCGACAATATCGGGCCAGTTTTTCGGAACCATGTTGAGGGTAATGTTGTATTTCTTCAGTTCATCCAAAAGAATGAGGCCTCCCGCCTCCTCGAAGTCAAGCCCGCTGACGTAAACAAAGTCGATGGAAATCCCACCATCTTTGTAAGGCGTCTGATCAAGGTAAGCTTTGGCTTTCTCCGGGTCATACGGGTATTGTGGCTCTAGGTTTGGATTATAGCCAGGCACTCCCTCTGGAATCGGCCCGGTCATCAACTTGACAAAACCTGCCTGTGAATCTGCAAAGGCCTGCCGATTAAAGCTATGCGCTAGAAATTTGCGAAAATTGGGATCTGCCGTAGGTCCGCGTTGAGTGTTCATCTTCAGGTAGCCAGCCAACAAGCCATAATTAACCTCTGCCACATGGTTAGGGGAAGCGTTGATCTCGGCAATGTCATTTACCGAAATGGTGTCAGCCATGTCAAAGTCGCCGGCTAGTAGACCCGTCTTCCGCGTAGCAACATCTTCAGTCTTGCGCCAGACTACACGTGACAGTCGGCTACGTCCCGGCCAACCCTGCCAGTAGTCCGGCACAGCTTCTAGCTCGTACACCTGTCCGATCTGCCAGTTGCCTTGCGTAAAGGGACCACTGCCAGCTTCGTGATCGACTAAATAGGCGGCGCCTTCATCACCCCCACGATCATTGTCCATCGCCACCTTTTTACTTACGATTGGCTGCTCCAGAAACGCTAGCAGACGATCAAAATTGCCATAGGGCGTTTTTAGGGTCATCACGACTGTCGTGTTGTCTTTGGCCACGACCCCTTCAGGGTCGAGATACCCCATTAACAGGCTGGCGCGCTGCCTCTGTGCGCGCAGAGTGCGCTGATAGGAATAAGCGACATCTTCTGCAGTGAGCGGCGTACCATCATGGAATCTAGCTTTATCCGTAATTTTAAACGTCCACTCACGAGCATCATCCGAAGCAAACCATTCCTGAGCCAGTCCAGGTTCGACAGGCTGCGGCCAGCCTCCTTCAAAGCGGAAAAGGCGATCATACATCTGGCGCATAACGGCGTTGATTGAGTAATCTGTTCGATCAGAAGGATCGATCGTCGCAATGTCTTGAGAAGCAGCGTAGATCAGCGGTTGAGGTGTAAGCTGTCCAGAGGCCGTTGTCGGCGCAGTTGCTGCACCTGGCGCTGGTGCAGAAGGTGCGCAGGCTGCCAGGGCCATACTGCCGGAAAGAATGGCCATCGATTGAAGAAATTGACGGCGGGTAATCCGCCCCATCTGAAAGTCGGCGACAAGGTCTCGGAAGGGATTTGACTGCTTTGGTTTCATCTTGGGGTTCTCCTGAATTAACAAGCCTCGATCAATCAATTGGTAAGCGCCTTGCAGGCGTTTCTCAAAATTAGTTGATCTCCACTTCACATGAAAAAACTTCGTTGAAGAGCTGATATGCAACGCTGCATGCCACCAACGTATCCAGTATAGCAACTTTTTCGGAAAGTATAACAAGTTCAGAAGATTTCGAGCAAACAGATAATTTTTGCTCTGGCATTGAATTTAGGCGAAGACGTTTCTTGTAGCTTTCCTGTCCTTCTATTTATCTTTTGATCGTCATCTGCAACCCGGGATCGCAAGTTTTCAAATAATCAAGAACTTGGCGGACGATATTTTCGGTGGGTTGATCTGTATTGATAGAAAGGTGAGGAACCTGTAAAGGTTCAAAGTTTTGTTTGATGCGCAGATATTTTTCCATCGTTCTGTTGGCAGCTGCATTTTGCGCAATCTGTATATCCTGTTCCAGTCGCCTACGAACAATATCGTCAGGCGCCCAACAATATATTACGCAGAAAGAGTGTCCAACGCGCTCTGCCAACCTCTTCACTTCCTCGATTTGTTCGTGTCTTGAAAAAGGACGCCCATCTAAGATTAAAATGCGTCGAGGATTTCGGGATAGGATATATTCAGCCACTCGGTAGGTAACCTGCGATGCAAGTTCATTTTGTTCGGCGGAATAATCAAGGTCTCGCTCGGGGAAAATGGCGTTGCGAATAGCATCCCGGTCGAGGACGTCAGCCTGGAGCACATGAGCTAGAGCACGTGCGAGATGGCTTTTCCCACTGCCGGGAAGCCCAGTCATGAGTACTAGCATTTCTGCACTGATTAATTTGCTCTATGTACTGACCCCAAAAGGTGCATCTTGCTACTAACTACTTGCTGGACAGCTTGTCGCGCAGCGGCGAAGGGCTTTCGTGGATCAGAATGTGTTGCTTGCGGGTCGGCATAATGTTGACGAAATACAGAGCTTACTGCGCAGCGGATCGCAGTGTCAATATTCACTTTGGCCGCCCCAGACGCAATAGCGATGCGAAGGCTTTCGTCTGTGATGCTTGACCCACCGTGTAGAACTATTGGCACTGGCGATGCAGCAGCACATGCACGCACTAAGTCGGTGTCCACTTCAGCTGTCCCCTCCAGACGACCTGGTGTATTTCCAAAGGAGATAGCTAAGTAATCAATCCCAGTCTGTTCTACGAAGTCTTTCACTTGATTCGGATCTGTTTTGGCCTGGACCAGATCCCCAGTTTCTTCATCCCAAGTTTCGCCAAGCTGTGCTTCAACCCCTACACAGTATGCATGGGCGAAATTTACAACTTCCCGAACCAAACGAATATTTTCGTCGATTGAGGCGCGTGATGCGTCCAACATAACAGAGTCAAAGCCGATCTCTATGCACGCTTTGACAGTTGCAAAATCAACCCCATGGTCCAGGTGAAAAAAAATTGGTGCACGTGCGGCGCGCCTGGCGCCCTGAATTAATCCAGCAAGATATGGCAATCCAATATGGCGAAGTGAACCCATTGATACACCAACGATCGCTGGTGAGGAATTCTCATTGGCGGCTGTCACTACTGCTTGCAAAACTTCCAAGTTGCTGATATTAAATTGGCCAATTGCCCATCGTTCTCGATAAGCTTTGCGCATCCATTCCACAATTGTCATTTTCATGCTCCGTTAATCATTCCATCGCCAACAGGCCGGCGCCGATTAATACGGCATCGGCTCCGAGTGACGAGCGACGCAATATGATTGGCCGAATTTCCGGATAGACTAGCTCATCCAAACGTCGATACAACACATCTAAATCGGGAAAGTCGGCCTGTACAACTCCGCCTCCTAGTACAATGCACTCAATGTCGAGTAGGTTCATGGCGTGACTGATGCCAAGCGCCAGCGCGTTGTACATACTATCAATCACTCTCTCCACCCACTTTTCACCCCTTCGGAGTGCATGCAAGATCTCCTCACCACCGATTTGTGGGCATGATAGTTGTTGTCTGGCGAGGCGCGCAATGCCTTGCCCAGAGGCATATTGGCATATGCAATCCGTCCCCCCACAGTAGCAAGGAATGGTATCTCGCTCGAGCTTCAGATGGCCAAATACACTGGCTGCACCGTGCATGCCGCGCCAGATGCGTTGATCGAGCACGAATGCGTGTCCAATACCCGTTCCCACTACAACGAACAGGAAATGTCTCTGATCTGCACCGCTGCCAAGTTGCGCCTCGGCTAGCGCACCGCAAAATGCGTCCACGTCCACCCGCACAGGTCTGCCAAGTTCTCTCTCAAGGCAAGAGCGTAACGGGATGTTTCGCCATCCGAGATTTTCTCCGACTTTGATAATACCTTCGTCGTGGTCTATGACGGCTGCGACGGCTATCCCAATCGCTTCCACAGAGCCGCAATCGTTCTCACATTGGCGTAGATAGGTTCTTAGTAGATCGATAAGCGTATCCACTTGAAGTGGAAAGCCTTGAATCCTCCATTCGATCGTTCGTTGAGACTTCAGTTTCGCTGGAGTCTCCTTTGAACACCAGGCTAATCTTACCTTACTGCCGCCTAAATCAACTGCTAACACGCCCATATCACCCTTCTCGTAAACCAGTTAGCACAATCCCGCGCACGAAGTTGCGTTGTAGTACCAAAAATAAACCGACTAGTGGTAGGGCGCCGAAAACCGCAACTGCCATAATTCGGTTATACGAGGCAGTTAATTCATTTGCGAAGAGCGACATCCCTAGCGGAAGGGTGCGCAACGAATCATGATTGACTGCTAGTAACGGCCACAAATAACTGTTCCATGTATAGACGAAACTAAAAATTGCCACTGCGCTCAAGGCAGGCGTGCTGAGGGGCCAGATAATACGTATAAGAATTTGAACTTCACCGGCTCCATCGATTCGTGCGCTCTCGACAAAATCGCTCGGGATATTCATCAGGTACTGACGCATAATGAAAATTCCAATGGCAGACAATGCAGTAGGCAAAATCAGACCGTGATAGGTATTCAGCCAGCCCCATGAGAAGATTTGCAGATAGAGAGGCACCGCAATCACTTCAAACGGAATCATAAGTGTCGAAAGCACAACAACAAACATCACATCGCGGCCCCAGTATCGAAAATGAGCAAAACTATAACCCGCAGCGGAACAGAGCACTACGGAGATTGCCATGCTAATGAAGGACTGGACTATCGAGTTTGCCAAATACAAACCGAACGGACGGGCGCTGAGCGCAGATCGATAGTTTTCCCAGACGAATACGCTTGGCCACCACTCTATCGGATACGTAAAAATACGGTCGTTCGGCTTGAGAGAAGTGCTCACCATCCAGATCACGGGGAGTAATGTCAGTAAAGCAGCAATTAAAAGCACTCCGTGGATCGCAAGACTCTCCACCGTTTTTTTAATCATGCGATTCACCTTGCAACACGCGCAATTGAATCAGGCTAAATATAAGAATTATGAAAAAGTAGAGCAGTGACATAGCGGATGCGCCACCCATATTGAGAAAGGCAAAAGCGGTTTTATAGATTAGTAGTGGAACTATTTCTGTTGCGGTGCCAGGACCGCCTCCGGTCATTACATACTGGAGAGCAAAGGTGCGAAAGCCATTGATAATTGATAATACAATTACTAACACAATGGTCGGCCGCATCAATGGTAAGACTACGAGACGAAGGCGCTGCCAGGCATTTGCGCCATCTAGAGCCGCCGCCTCTTGATAAACCACTGGCACTGCCTGCAGTCCAGCCAGAAAAAGAATCATATAGTAGCTAGTGGCATGCCACCAGCTTGTGATAATCATTGCCCAGTTAGCGTAACGAGCATCCGTGAGCCAAGGAATCGGATCGACTCCTAGAGGTGCTAAGAATGCATTGATGGGGCCCCGCAAGTTGAACATTAATTTCCACACCAGTGTAACTGTGAGGAGCGGTAAAATCGTCGGAATGAAAAGTAATGTACGCCACCCTCCAGCAAAGATACGGCAACGATTGAGCAGCAATGCCAGTGCGAAGGATAGAAACCATACCGGAATCACGGTTCCAAAGACATAGATGAAAGTGATCTGAAGCGAACTTCGAAACTGAGGTGATGTGAAAATCTGACGAAAATTTTCCAGGCCGTACCATTCCGGAGGATGAATTAAATCGTACCGGGTAAAACTCAAATAGAAAGCATTAAACATAGGGTAAACGTTAAAGAGGAGTAAATAGATAACTGCTGGAAGGGCAAATATGAATCCCCACAAGGAAATATAGGTGGAGTAGCGCAGGCGAAATTGCCTGAAACGACTCATATCAAGCTCGAATGTAAGAAAAGCAATTTAGGGGGAATCTTCTTTCGGAAAATTCCCCCACAGGCAGACAAATGCTGCAACAGATTCCAAATCTACTGACCACGTACCCGATTGATCTCATCAGCGGCTTTGTCTAGGGCGCCCTGAATGTTGCCATCTTGAACGAAGGTCTCTATAGCATTTTTGATAGCTTCACCTTCTTGAGTAAACGTCTCCGAACGCCAGACGAAAGCGCCGTGCTCATAATCTCTGCGCATACGGTCAAGACCACGATACTCTGCAGCCTCTGGCGTATCGAGCCAGCCGACACGGCCGTTGATATAGCCAGCCTCTTTGAGCATTTCCCCCGGGTCTGAAAGTAAATAATTCAGGAAGCGCCAAGCCTCGCTTTGATATTTCGAGTTGGCGCTGACAGCCAGCGCATACGTGTGAATAAATGACTTGGGATTGTCAGGGTCAAGTTGGGGATGTGGACAGACTACGTAATTTTCATAGACTTCTGGCGCATTCTCTCTCCAGGCAGCAGTCGCCCAGGGCCCGCCGATCACCATGGACTGACGCCCATCCATAAAATCTTGAAACGCATAGACAGGATTTTGTGTAGCCAGCGCCGGACCTCCCATGCCTTCACGAATCAAACGATACCAAGTTTCATCGAACATCTGTACACACTGAGGTGAGTTGATAGCGGCTTTCCCATCTGCACCGATAACCTCGCATCCATATTGACGCATTCCGCTCCAGTATTGTTGAGCGTACCAGAAGAGATCCAGTCCCCACACCCAGTTGAAACCCATTCGAGTCACGTTCCCATTGGCGTCCCGTTGTTCGAGTCGCTTGGCTAGATCGAAAAAGTCATTCCAGGTTGCCGGACAGATCGATGGATCTTCAGGATCGAGGCCAATTTCGGCGAGATGCTTGCCGTTGGCAAAGACGACGAAAGTGTTAAACTCCGCCGGCACACCATAAACAATGCCGTCGAAGGTCATTCCATCAAGCGCTGGCTTTTCAAACAGGTCAATGATCCCTTGCTGATCTGCGACTCCGAAAGCTGCCGGGTCGGCAGGCGCCAACAAGCCTTTCGCATAGTACTGCGGGAAGAGATAGTCTAGTAGATTGATGATGTCAGGTGGATTACCTGCAGCAATTGCAGCCAGGAGTTTCACTTCATAGTCTCCGTGCGGATATTCCACCAGTTCTATCTCCACGTTGGGATTCATTTGCTGATATTGTACAATTTTCTTACGCATCCAGTCGGTGGCGACAGTATAGGTGTGATGCCAAAAGGACAGTTTGATCTTTTCTCCTTCCATAGGCACTGGTGCGCTCGGCGCTTGGGCAACAGGGGCACAGGCGCTTAGAACAAGTGCAGCGACGAGAAGCAAATTGGCAAGCATTACGAATCTGAGTCTTACAGTATTCATAGGCGTCTCCTCTTCTGTAATAGTGAATCGTACATCTCTTATAACATCTCAACTGTTCGGTGATCTGAGCAACAGTGAACTATTCTGAAACTGTAAGAATTCATCATACAAAATGGACATCCAATAGCAGAGTTACGTCCCATTCGTATCTATCAAAAAACGCCTATCAACTAGTAGCACCCAAATGAGTCAAATATATGTTATGTGAAGCTTGGCTTGTACGTAATAAATTTATAATGTTATAATAAGATATGCAATTAGCATACTCAGGAAATTAGTGCTTGTCAAGCACCAAATCTGTGTATTATAGAAGTCGAAGAGAGAAAAATACAATCCATTAAAAGATTTTCTGATACTGACTATGAGCTTTACAATTAACAATTACCAAATTGACCATAATAGTTTTGTGCCGTACTACGCTCAGATTGCCCAATATTTGCGTGAACAAATTAAGATCGGCAATTTGCCGCCGGGTTCACTTTTGCCCAGTGAAACCGAACTATGCAACGCCTTCAAAGTGAGCAGGATCGTTGCGCGACAGGCACTGCAGGAACTCGAATATGAGGGCTTAATCTATCGTCAACGTGGCAAGGGCACTTTCGTGGCTGAACCGAAAGTGCATGAACAACTTGTTCAACGCCTCACCGGTTTTCACCAAGATATGGTTGATCAGGGGCATCGGGTTTCCAACAAAGTGTTAAGACAGGAAATAATTTCAGCGGACGGCGAGATAGGGCGACGACTTCGACTTTCACCGAATGATGAAGTTATCGCCATAGAACGGCTACGGCTTGTTGATGAGAAAGCCATAAATCTTTCCGTCAGTTATGTTCCCTATCACCTCTGTCCAGACCTTCTCGGAAGCGATTTAACAAAAAGCTCGCTTTATGCGTTCCTAGAAACATGTGTTGGTCGTCGGATTGCGCGTGGTCAACGCACCATCGAGGCGATTTTACCTTCCTCCTCAATAGCTCAATTGCTCGAAATCGACACGAAATTACCGGTGTTCAGAATCACCAACATCTGTTATCTCGATGATGGAACTCCCATCGAATATTCAATAGGTTATCACCGATCTGATAGGACCCTGTTTGAAGTTCAGCTTATTCGCAACTCAGAGCAAACGCTTCCCGCCGGGTATACGCTCGTGCGTTAAATGATTGTGACTTCGTGGAGCGAAGTCAAAAAGAATTTAGTCTTACGCTTATCAAACCGCCAGATCGAACGGCAGATCGCTGATGTCGCGCAGGCGCATTCCCTCGACCATCATGTCGAGAAGCTCCAGTTGATCCGGGTTGTCGAGTTCGATCAGGCTCTCTCGCAGTTCAGGCAAGGCAAAATGGTAGACGCAATCGAGGTCGCCGACGCCCAGTGCAATGGCGGCGATGCGCGTGGGCAGCGGCTCAGCGGTGACGGCCACAATGTGGGGGGCTCTTCCCTTACGGTTACGGATCAGGTTCAACGCTTCGGTGCGCGTGT
>FMJZ01016868.1_pt1 | contig 22014 bp, 20 predicted proteins | sample 1987881 | NCBI WGS metagenome assembly FMJZ01 (sample SAMEA4378227, study PRJEB15110) | soil metagenome | biome: soil; feature: Field; material: Soil | place: India | collected 2015-03-11 | depth 0 m
GCACACGGAGGAGACAATGAAACAGACTGCTCTTAGGGTATTTGGCTTTTTGAGTATTGTGGTATTACTCGCCGGACTTGCTGGCTGCGGTGGCGGTGGAGGCAGTGGAACGCCGCCTGTGAATTTCGCTTTGGTGAGCAGCACGCCTGCTGCAAATGCAACGAATGTACCCCTGAATACCACGATTACACTGAACTTCAACCAAGTACTTGCAGGAAACTCCACCATTACTGTAACAGCGACAGACGACAGTGTTCAGGGCACAATTGCGATAAGTGGGCAGACACTGGTCTTTACACCGAATAGCCCACTCAGGAACAACACGCTGTACACGGTCAACTTTTCAGGCGTGCGTAATTTGAGCGGAGTGCCGCCTGTAGGTGTCTCGACCTTCAGATTCACGACTGGTTCGACGCCACCTCCCACTAATCCTGTGAGCCTCGACATTCAGAACGCACAGTGGGTTGCGTTCCAGGACGGCGCGGACGGGTCGTGGAGTACCCTCTCCACCTCCAGTGGGTTTAGCGGAACCGTTGATGTGACCGCTTCAGATGGGCGCTACTCGGTTGCGTATGTGTGCCCTGGCGCGAAGCCGACGGTGAACGTCGTGCATGCGACGCGCAGTGAGATGCCTCAGATCATCGCCAACTGCGGTGTGACGCCCGGCAACACCTTCAGCGTGAGCGGCAACGTGCAGGGTTTGAACGGTGGTCAGGCGTTGATTGCTGTCGGGGACACTGCTACAGTCGCCGCGGGCAATTACACTCTACAGGGTGTTTCGCCGGGTAGCTACGATGTAATTGCTGTGCGCCTCTCAGGGAATGTCCCGAACCGTATGTGGCTGCAACGTAACCGCACGTTCAGCAACGCCACAACCTACAACATCGATTTCGGTCAAGCCGACGGCTCGCTCGTGCGCGTGTTCGATGTGAGCAGCGGCACGGCGAGCGTATCAGGCATCGACTCTGGCGCGAACGAAACCGTCACTGGACAGGTGTACTTCCTATCGAGCACACGTGCGAGCATCATTGGCGTGGGTACTGCGATTTTGGACGGCGCGTTCCTACGCTACCCAATAATTCCGATCGGCGTGTTGAATCCAGGTGAGGTGTTCCGCATCAAACTTGCCAGTTCGGAAGGACGCGGTGTGGATGAAGTACTTACAACTTTGCCCAGCAACCTTAGCTTTACTCTGCCTGCGCCGTTTACCAGCCCGCTCTTCTCCGTCAATACTTCAGGTCCCGTCTCCATCAGCGCAACGAATCTCGCTTATGGAGAGTCGCCCGTGCGTGGCTACCTGATGGAGCTTTCGGGTGGCGCTCAACCCGTTCGTTATCGCATCCTCATCTCCAGTGAATGGTTGAACAACGCTACCACGTACAGCAGCCCCGTGTTGTCGAACCTGGCAGGTTGGAACACGAACTGGTCGATACAGCGCGGCGCTTCGCTGGATGTGAGCCTGCAGGCGTTGGTCACCTCCAGCCCCACTAACGTGTTGGGACTTGCTATTCAAGGGAACAATCCGCCTCCAGGCTTCCTACTACGCTACGCCACACGACGCAGTACACTGAACCTGTAGACAATTCCCGGGCAGGGGCGATTTGTAATCGCACGACAGCGTCGCAAATCGCCCCCCAAACGTTTTTTCGGAACAACAGCCTTAGCAGGAAACTGCCTCCCAAAGCCCGAATCCTCTGCCCGATGACGCTGTTCGAGACCAGCCTGCCCCTGCCGCTGCACGCGCGGGGCAAAGTGCGCGACACTTACGACTTGGGCGACTGCCTGCTGATGGTCGCCACCGATAGACTTTCCGCATTCGATGTCATCTTGCCCACGCCGATACCTGATAAGGGGCGCGTACTGACGCAGCTGAGCGTGTTCTGGTTCCGCAAGTTCGAGGAGTGGATGCCCCATCACCTCATCAGCGCGGCGTGGACGGATATTCGCTCTGCCCTGCGGCGGGCGGGCATATCGGAGCCAGATGCCCATCGCGAGCAGCTGGATGGGCGCAGTATGCTGGTCAGGCGCGCCCAGCCGTTTCCGATTGAGTGTGTGGCGCGGGGCTACATTGCAGGCTCGCTGTGGAAGGAGTACCGCGCCGCGGGGGGCGAGACCGCCGATGCGCCTGTTCACTTGCACGGCGTTGGATTGCCCCCGCGTCTTGCCGAGTCAGCGGAGTTGCCCGAACCTATCTTCACGCCCGCCACGAAAGCACACACAGGGCACGATGAGAATATTAGCTTCGAGCAGGCGTGCGCACTGGTGGGTGTGGAGACGGCGTCGCGGCTGCGCGAGCACACGTTGCGCCTGTACAAAGAAGCGCACGCCTACGCCCGCACACGCGGCATCCTGCTTGCCGACACCAAGTTCGAGTTCGGCAAAGATTCTGAGGGGCGCGTGCTGCTGATCGACGAGGCGCTCACGCCCGACTCTTCGCGCTTTTGGGACGCCGCGCTGTACGAACCGGGCAAGCCTCAGCCCAGCTTCGACAAGCAGTTCGTGCGCGATTATCTGGAGTCTATCGGCTGGAACAAGCAGCCGCCTGCGCCCGAGTTGCCCGAAAACATCGTGGCGCAGACGGCACAGCGGTATCGCGAAGCCTTGCGACGGCTGACCGCGCCTTAGCCGCGCGGCGAAATCACCACATAGCGGTTCGGCTCGTCGCCCTCGCTGTAGGTCATCACTTCGGGGTCGTCTTTCAGTGCCTGATGTACAATGCGTCGTTCATGCGGGGGCATCGGAGGCAGCACCGCCTCCTCACCGCGTAGCTTGACCTCGTTTGCAATCGCAATCACCTGATTGCGCAGGCGTTCTGTGCGGCGACGGCGCCAGCCCGCGCCGTCCAGCACTACGCGCACCTGCGGCTCAATCACACGCGGCACGATGTTATTCAGCAAAAACTGCAACCGATCCAACACCTCACCGTTCTTGCCCACCAAGATACTCGCGTCGCGTCCCACCAGCTCTACTTCCACATAGCGCCCGTGCGAGTGGCGCAGCACCGCCTGCACCTGCAACGGCAAACGGCGCACAAAATGGTCTACATAGTCAGCGGTTTTACGCGCGATTTGTGGGGTCACCACATAGGGTTGCTCCTCGCCAATCAGGGTGGCGCGCACGCGCGGGGGGGTCTCCTCCAGCACTTCGAACTCCACCTGCGCGTTGCGGCTCACGCCCAGCATGCCTAACGCGCGGCTCTTCGCCTCTTCCAAGGTATTGCCTGTCGCTTCTACCGATGTCATTTATCCATGCCCTCCTTCTCATTTGCGCTTCGAGCGTTTTTTCGGCGGTTGATAACCCATCGGCTTGGGCTTCTCCACCGAACCGTTGCGCGGCTCCTGACCATCCGAACCATCCACAGGGGTCAACTCCGGCGCAGGCGTGCGCATGTAAAGTTTATAGTGAACTGTATAGAAAACGTTCGTCAGCAACCAGTACAGAATGAACGCTGCAGGGAACCGAAACTGCCACGAGAACACCAGCAACATCAGTGTCGTGAAAATCGCCATCGTCTTCTGCATCTGCGCTTGCGATGGGTCGGTGATGGTTAATCGGCTGGTGATGTACATACTGGCAGCGTACAGCAGCACCAGCGGCGCATCGAACTGCCCCAAGTGTGCGCCTAACAAACCTGGAAATCGCGCCGCCATGTCGGGGTTAATCCACAGGAAGTGCCCCGCACGAAACTGCACCTGATACACCAGAAACGCATTATAGACCAGAATCAGGAACGGAATCGGCAGCAGCGCGTACAGACAGCCCCCCATCGGATTTACGCCGTACTTTTTATACAGCGCCATTTGCCGTTGCATCAGTTCCTGCCCTGTGTATTTTTGCTGCAGTTCTTGCAGCTTGGGCTGCAGTTGCAACATTTTGCGCATACTGGCGAACTGGCGGTTGACAAGGGGCACTTGAATCAGGCGGATGACGGCGGCGATGAAGAAAATGCCCAGAAGGAACCGTCCATCACCTGCGAAGTTGAACAGGTTCATAATCGCGTCCAGCGCGCGGTAGCTGGGCAGCTGTCCCATCTCTTCATCGATTTTGCGCGACACCTGCTCCAGCATCGGCAGCCCCTGCTCTTTATAAACCTGCGTGTTGGGGTACAGCTCTTCCAGTTGGCGCAGGCGGTTGTACGCCTCGCGCGGGTCTTGTCTATCTTCGTAAAAAATCTTCGCTTCCAGTAAGATGCCAAGTGCGCCGAACTCCGCGCCGCGATAGCGCGTGGCTAATTCCTGGGCTCGGCGCGACGCCTCCACGTAGTCCTTCTCTGCACGCAGCTGCTCAATCTCTTTGACAATCTGTTCAGGCTGCTTATCGGAGACAGGCGGGCGGGAGAAGTAGCTCCAGCCCATAATCACCAGCAGCCAGATAATCATTGAGATGACTAAGGTCTGCGTGAACAGCTTCCTCTGATCAATCGGTTCTTGTTGCGCCATGATGGTTGCCTCGCTTCAAGTCCAACGTAGCATGGACATTTCTGTCCGTGCCCTGCGCCCCACCTGTCGCACGGACATTGCCTTGCACTTCTCGCGCACCGTCGCCATTCACAACCGTGCCCTGCGCCAAGCTCGCTGCACGAGCAGGAGTGTCCGTTCTACTTAGGTCAGGCACGGGGTCATCACCACCTGCTGCGAACGGATGACACCGCAGAATCCGTTTCAGCCCCAGCCATAACCCCTGCAGTGCGCCGTAGCGTTGTATCGCTTCAAGCGTGTAGTGCGAGCACGTGGGGTAATACCGACAGGTGGGCGGCGTGAGTCGGGAAAACCACTGGTAGACGCGGATTGCGCCGATGAGTGCGCGGGCGGCAAGTGAAGGGCGTGAAGTCTCTGGCACGCTGGCTGCGTATCGTCTCATGTGTCGCCCCCTGCGTGGACGCCCGCTTGCTGTAGGGCGCGTTGCATCTGCAGACGTATCTGCTCGACGGGCGTGGTTGCGGCGGCGGTACGCGCCACGCACACCACATCGTAGCCCGCGGGCAGGCGTTCCCACAGCCCGCGCGCCGCTGCCCGCAGCCGCCGTTTCATCCGATTGCGCTGTACATGCGTCCCGAAGCGACGCCCGACCACGAAACCGAACCGTGTCGGTGTGTCTTCGCCTCGTGCATGCACATACATCGTGAACGATTCCATACTCACCCGCCGCCCCTTTTGATACGCCCTTTCAAATTCGCGCTTCTTTCGCAGTCGCCCCGCACGCGGCAGCATCTCACTCGACGGTCAGTCGCCAGCGCCCCTTCAGACGGCGACGCTTGAGTACATTTCGCCCGTCCTTGCTGCGCATCCGACGCCGAAAACCGTGTACTTTGTGCCGATGGCGGTTATTGGGTTGATAAGTTCGCTTCATACCTTAACTCCTCCAACGCCCCTGATTGTACCCAATCGCGAGAGGAAATTTGGCGTATCCCGTCAAACTGTTGTATACTTTCTGAAGGAGGTTTCTTCTATGGTTAGGTTCCGCAAGTTCTTGGTCTTGTTTTTAGTGGCAGGCTTCGCTTTATCTGCCTGGGCGCAGTCGCTCAACGCGTTGCAAACGCAAGCCGTTCTCACGCAGCAACTCCAACGCGAATATCCGGGTGTGCTGGTCTATACCGAAGGCGACCAGGTGCGCCGTGTGTGGGGTAAACCGTTCGGCTACGGCAGTTCCGCCATCGATTCCGCACAGGCGTTTGTGAACCGTTACGCCGAGCTGTTTGCGCCTGGCGCGAGCCAACTGGTACTGAACGGTATTCAAGATGTGATGCGCGGCAAGTTCACCGCCGTCTACTTCCAGCAACAGGTGGATGGTATTCCTGTAGACAAGGGTGAATTGACGCTACTGGTACGCGAGGTGACAGGCTATCCACTCGTGCTGGCGAGCAACGCCGTACGGTTTGTGAACCCCGTCTCCACCACACCCAAGCTCTCGCCCGACGACGCAGTGCAAATCGTTGAGAAGCTCCGCACCGATTTGCACGCCGACAGCAAGCCCGAACTCGTGATTTACCCGCATGAGGAGCATACGCGCGTCGCGTGGGCATTTTCCGTAGATAGGTTCTCGCTGGAGAAGCCCGAGCGGTATCGCGTGTTCGTAGATGCACACACGGGCGAGTTGCTGGAGTGGCGCTCGGAGATTTACTACAACGACATCACCGGGCAGGTGCGCGGCTACGTAACGCCCGGCTTGCGTCCCGATACCACCGCCAACCCGCCTGTGCTTCGTGCCATCCCGAAGCTGCGTGTGAGCGTGGTGGGAGGCAACAGTATCTTCAGCGCAATCGACGGACGATTTACTCTGTCTGCAGGCAACGTTAGTAGCGCAACCGTGCGTGCAGAACTGATTGGTACCGCTGTGCGCGTGAACGACCAAGCAGGCAGCACGATGGTGCTGGAGCAGACGGTCAACCCCCCTGCGTTTGTGGACTTCCTGTTCAACGCCACGCCCACTCAGTTCAACACGGCGCAGCTGAACGGGCTGATTCACACGCAAATCGTATACGATTTTGTGAAGTCTATCAACCCCAACTATCCGGGCGTGGACATCCAGATCCCGTGTAATGTGAACATCGCGAACTCCTGCAACGCTTTCTACAGCAACCGCACGATTAATTTCTATCAGGCGGGCGGCGGCTGTGTGAATACTTGCTACTCGACGGTCATCTACCACGAGTACGGGCACTTCATTATCGCGATGGGGCATCCGAACGCCAGCGGCGACTATCATGAGGGCATCTCCGATGTCACAGCCGCGTTCCTGACGGTAGACCCCTGCTTAGGCATCGAGTTTCGCGGGGTGGGCACAGGGTGCATTCGCAACTGTGTGAACAGCCGTCAGCACCCCTGCTCGTCGCAGTCGCTGGGTGTGCATGCCTGCGGGCAGGTGATTAGCGGCGCGTTCTGGCAGACCTGGCTGGAGATGCGCAACCGCTACTCCAATAATCAGCAGTTCGCCCTCGATCGGGTGCGCGAATGGTATCTGAACAGTATCCTGATACGCCCGACGGGTATCTCTCCGCAGATTACTATCGATGTGCTGACCTTAGACGACAACGACGGCGACATTTACAACGGTACGCCGCACTATGTGCAGATAGCGACGGGCTTTGCGCGACACAACCTGCCCGCGCCACAGCTGGATTGGCTACGCATCGAGCCGCAGACGCTGCCGGATGCGGTCGTCGCGCCGGCGATTCCGGGCAGCCTCGCACAACCCCTGATGCGCTTTATCGTGCGCGTGAGCGACCTCACGGGGCAACGCGATATGAACGCCGTGTTCCTGCACTATCGTGTGAATCGAGGCGCGTGGCAGACCGTGCGCATGAACCGCGTGGGCAACGACCGAGCCTTTACAGCAGTTCCTGTGCCCCCGTGCGGCAGTAGCTTTGAGTACTACATCGAGGCACGCGACACCCAAGCCCGTTCGACCTTCTACCCGCGTGCGGGCGCAAATGCGCCCCTTAATACACTCGCAGCGACGAGTATGCAGGTCGTTCTCGAAGACACCTTTGAGACCAGCCTCGGCTGGAGCGTCCAGAACGACTCGTCGCTGACAGCAGGCGCGTGGACGCGCGGCGTACCCCGCGGCACCTCTCTGAATGGACAACCTGCCAATCCTGGCAACGACTCGCCGGATCCAGGTGCCAACTGCGCCTTCACGGGGCAAGGGAGTCAAGGCGGTTCGGTCGGCGAAGCGGATGTGGACGGCGGTCCCACGCACCTCGTTTCGCCTGTGATTAACCTCGCAGGTGCGGACGCGATTATCGAGTACTACCGCTGGTTCTTTAACGGGACTGCGCTGAACGACGCTTTCTGGGTGGAGGTGTCCAACGACAACGGAGCCACATGGACACGCGTGGAGACGGTGACCTTCACTGGTAGCGAGAACCAGTGGGTACGCCGCAGCTTCCGAGTAGGCGACTATGTAGCGCCGACTGCCCAAGTGCGCGTCCGCTTTGGTACCAGCGACAACCCGAACGACTCTATCGTAGAGGCGGGCGTCGATCACTTCGTGGTGCGGCGTATCGTCTGTCCGTGAGGCAGATGAGATTCCTAACTCGCTCGGAATGACAGTTGTTTCTTCATTCCGAGCGAAGATGAGGGACCTGAGATAGCGCACGCCCTAAGCTTGTAGGAGCGGTTGTAAACCGCTCCTACACTGCTTTCGCCTGTTCCACAATCCGCTGAGCAATCAGCGCGATTTCGGGGTTCAGCACGCCTTCGGGTTGTGCGCCGGTGTGGAGGCAGTTCAGGAAATATTCGGGGGCGTTGCGTGCGCCTTGGGGCATGGGGGTGGGTTCTTCGAAAGACACCTCTGTGCCGCGCCTGTGGATGCGTAGTTTGCCGTCCACCACACCTGCGGTCGCTTCGGTGCCGTACACGATGGGGTTGGGCGCGCCGTCGGAGCCGATTTGTGACCATGTGGCTTCCAACACGGCAATCGCCTTTGGATAGCGCGCGATGACGATAGCATTATCGTCGGCGATGGGGTAGTCTTTGGTTAGGTTGCCGCGCGTTGCCAGTACGGTTTCAGGTTCGCCCAGTAGATACGCGCTCATCACTGCGCCGTAGCAGGCGAAATCGGCTAATGCGCCCGCGCCGTTCAGGTTCTCGTCGTACAGCCAAGCCACAAAGTACGGGTCGCAACCGATTTCGCGTGGTCCGGCGTGCCCTGCACGGAACCGAAACTCGAAGATTGCGCCGAAGTCGCCCCGCTTGGCGCGCTCCAGCAGGGTCTGAAGGGCGGGATTCCAGCGCGTGGGCCAGTTAATCATCAGCAGTCGGTTCGCGCTGCGGGCGGCTTGCAGCATCCGTTCGGCGTCGGCGAGGTCAGCCGCCATCGGCTTCTCTACCATTACATGCGCGCCGTACCTGAGTGCTTCGATCGCGATTTCCGCGCTGGTGCGGTTGTCGGCACACGCCAGCACAACGTCAGGCTGCTCGGATTCCAGCATCGCGCGCCAGTCGGTGTAGGCGCGTTGGAATCGGCTCTGGGCGCGTTCCAACAGGGGTGTGGCGTCGGCGACGGCAGTCAGCTCCACCTCCGGCTGCGCTGCCCACTGCTCCAGCAAGCCCCACACATGCCCGTGCGTTAGCCCTGCAACCGCTAGCTTAATTCTCATAGCGTTCTCCTTCGGTCAATCATACATTCTGCACGCTCGGCTTGGTTAGCCCGAACGCTGCGCTTAGTTTCTCCACGACTTCAGGAGCGCGTTCGGCTTCGATGAGGCATGTGATACGGTTGTGCGCGTCGCTCATCTGCTCAATCGCCACACCCGCCTCGTACAGCACTTCCGCGACAGTGGCGAACACACCGTGCAGCTCGCGCATGTTCTGAGCGAAGATGGAGACCATCACACGGCGGGGTTTCACCGAGACACGAAATCCTTCGGCTTCCAGCAGCGCACAGGCGCATTCGGCGACTTCGGCATTCACGCCGAAACTCAGCCCTGCGCGCTGCAACTTAATCAGAAAGATGGGAATCTCCGCCTCGCGCAGCAGGTTCAAGATTCGTTGGCGTTGCACCGTGAGGCTCTCCGCTTGGGGCGCGCGCACGAACAGATAGGTTACTTCTGCCGAGACGGTAATCGCGCTCACGCCGCGCTCGCGTTCGAAACTTACACGCTCGCCCTGAACAATCGCCCAGCCCTCCTGCATCGTGAGGGAAGTATACCTAAAACCCCGCCCACTCGAAGTACGCTTGTATCCAGCCCGATAGCGCACCCCCAAAGAGCATGGTGACCAGCGCACCCACCGCCAGAAACGGACCGAACGGCAACATTGTGGGCGTCTCTTCAAAGGTGTCGTCGGCAAGTTCTTCTTCGGGTTGACCAAGCGAGGCGTACACGCGCTGCTGCACACGGCGGGGCAGCAAAGTAATCAGCGCGTCCACCCAAAGCGTGTAGAGCGCACACCAGAGCAGAAGACTGCCCATCGGTTCAGGGGGCAAAGGTTCGCCCATATCATCCTTGTCTTCAGCGTGATGGGCAGCGCTGGCTTGGCGGGCGCGCCAGAGCGTCCACAAGCCCCCCAGAATCGCCCCCGCCGCGATGGAGATGGCGAACGCGGTCAGCATGCCGGGCGCAAGCAACAGCGCGCCCATCCCACGCACGAGCTTGATATCGCCGTGTCCCATCGCATCCTTGCGAAAGGCAATCCGCCCCAGAATCGCAATTAGGCTAAACAGCCCTGCCCCAATGAGTGCGCCTAGCGCGGCGTTGCGCAGGCTCAACACACCCAGCGACGCCCAGTTCCAGTCGGTCGGCATACCTGCCAGCAAGCCTGCATGCAACAGCCCCAAAATCAGCAACGCCACATTCAACTCGTCGGGAATGATATAGTGCTGCAAATCGATGAAAAAGATGGCAATTAAGACCGACGCCGACAGTGCATAGAACACGAACCGCAGGGGCGATTCGCCCACAATCAGCCACTGATACCACAGCCAAGCCCACACGCCCGCGTTCCACAACTCCACCAGAAAGTAGCGCAGGGGGATCCGCGTGCGGCAGTAGCGACACTTGCCTGCTTGAAACAGATAGCTCAGCAGCGGGAATAAATCCAGCAGTCCCAACCGATGTCCACAGGCGGGGCAGTGCGATGGCGGGAATACGATCGAAAGGTTTCGGGGCAAGCGGTAGATTAGCACATTCAAGAAGCTGCCTACCGCTGCCCCGAACGCCACACCGAAAACGATGCTCCACGCAGGAAGCATTAACTCTGGTTCTGGCTGAGGTTCGAGATCACCTCAATCATCGGCAGGAACATCGCAATCACGATGAAGCCGACGATGAAGCCCAGCAGCACAATCATCACCGGTTCAATCGCCGCTGTGAGACTGGCGATTGTCATCTCCACCTCGTTCTCGTAGAAGTCGGCGATTTTGTTCAGCATGTGGTCGAGCGAACCTGACTCCTCGCCTACGCTAACCATATGCACTACCATCGGCGGGAACATCTTGCTGCGCTGAAGCGGGTCGGCGATTTTCTCTCCTTCTCGGATACGCGAGCGGGATTCGATTACTGCGTCCGATACGACCGAGTTGCCCACCACGCCCGCGACGGTCTCCATCGCCTGCAGAATCGGCACGCCCGATGCCAGTAGTGTGCCCATCGTGCGGCTGAAACGCGCCATCACGATTTTGTGGTGCAGCGGTCCGAACACAGGAATACGCAGCTTCACCCTATCGGCGACGCGCCTGCCCACGCGCGTACTCACGAACAGCTTGTACGCGATGAGAATCACGATTACCGAGATGACCACCACATACCAGCGTTGCGTAAAGAGCGCGCTGAGGTCAATCAGGAACTGCGTCATCGCAGGCATCTCCTTGATACCGAGCTCCTTGAACAGGTCGGCGAACTGCGGCACAAGCCACGTCACAAGGAAAATCACAATACCAATCGCCGCGAGCAACACGATAACGGGGTAGGTGAGCGCGGAGCGGATTTTGCGTCGCAGCTCCACATCCTTTTCCAAGAAGCCCGCGATGCGTTGGAGCGACTCCTCCAGCACGCCGCCGACCTCACCTGCGCGAATCAGACCGATAATCAGCTGGCTGAACGCTTTCGGGTGGCGTGCCATCGAGCGGGAGAGGCTCTCACCCGATTCGACGCGGGCGGAGAGGTCCATCAGGATTTTGCGCAGGCGAGCGTTGTTCGTTTGCGCCTGCAACACATCCAAACAGCGAATCAGCGACACGCCAGCGTCCAGCATCGTGGAGAACTGACGTGAGAAGATAGCAAGGTCGCTCAGTTTTACGCGCCCGTAGCCGCCGGCGGGCACGCGCGGCGCTTTGCGGTCTTCGGTAACCTCCAGCACCTGCAGCCCTTCCGCCTGAAGCCGTTTTTTGAGTTCTTCGGCGTTGGGCGCTTCGACCTTGCCCTGTCGGGTTTGCCCGTTAGCGTCTCGAATCGTATAGTTGAAGTACGGCATCGTCGGCTTGCCTCCTTAGCGTCCGCGCGGGGGCGGCGTGGTTCCCGAAGTGCCCGGCATCCCACCCGGCGCAATCATCTTGCGCAGCTCGTCGGGGTTAATCGCCCGCGACATCGCCTCTTCGTAGGTCACCCAGCCCTTCACGTACAGGTCGCGCAGCGACTGATCCATCGTCTGCATGCCCATCTGTCCGCTGGTCTGAATCATGGTGTGGATCTGGTGAGTCTTGTTCTCGCGGATGAGGTTGCGGATTGCGGGCGTCGCAATCATCACTTCCACCGCGGGCACGCGCCCAGGCTGACCCGCGCGAGGCAGCAGCTGCTGACTAATAATCGCCTGCAAGTTGTTCGCAAGCTGAATGCGAATCTGCTCCTGCTGACCCGGCGGGAACACGTCCACGATACGGTCAATCGACTCGGCAGCGTTGTTCGTGTGGAGTGTGGCGAACACCAAGTGTCCCGTCTCGGCGGCGGTGATGGCGAGCTGAATCGTCTCCAAATCGCGCATCTCGCCGACCAGAATCACGTCGGGGTCCTCACGCAACGCCGAGCGGAGCGCAGCCGCGAACGACTTGGTGTCCTGCCCCAACTCGCGCTGATTGATGATGCTGGACTTGTGCTGGTGGAGGTACTCAATCGGATCTTCAACAGTAATGATATGCACGCTGCGCTCGGTGTTGATTTGGTTAATCATCGCCGCGAGCGAGGTGGACTTACCCGACCCTGTGGGACCTGTCACCAGGATCAGTCCGCGCGGGCGGCGTGTGAGTTCTTCCAGCACGGGTGGCAGGTTCAAGTCGCGCACAGTAGGCACGCGGGCGGGAATCAAGCGGAATGCCGCCGCCACTGCGCCCTTGTCCTTATACACATTCACACGGAACCGCGCGATTTTGTGCAGGCTGTAGGAGAAGTCCAGTTCGTAGTTCGTTTCGAACTTTTGGATCTGTTCGTCGGTAAGGATTTCGTACATCATTCGCTGCGTCTGGGTGGGCTGCGCTTTTTCGTAATTGAGTCGCAGCAGTTGCCCGTCGACTCGAATCACAGGTTCTACGAACGGGCACAGGTGCAAGTCGGACGCGCCCTTCTCGGTTACGATTTGCAACAGTTCGTCGATATGGGCGTCCTCGAGGCTGCGCGGCTGCGCTACGGCGGGCTGCGTCGCAGTTGGCGTCGCAACGCCACCTGCCGGCATGCTCGGCATCGCTACGGTTGGCGTTTGGTTCATATTCATGGTTTAGTGAGACCTCCTCAGTATTAATAAAATCCTGCGGTAAAGACCACGCGGCGCACTTCGTCGGGAGTGGTCATGCCTTCCAGTACCTTAACCAAGCCGTCCTCGCGTAGCTCTTTCATGCCGTTCGCTTTGGCGGCTTCTTTGATGTCGGAGAGTGGCGCGCGGCGCACGATGAGTTCGGCGATTTCGGCGTTAACCACCATCAACTCGTAGATACCGACGCGCCCCGCGTAGCCGCGTCCGCGGCAGTGGTCGCAGCCCACGCCTTCCCAGATGGTCACCATCTGGTCGGGGTTTTCGATTTGGAACCCGAAGGCGCGCAGGTCGGCGGCGGGGATTTCGCGCGGTTCCTTGCAGTGCTGACACACACGGCGGGCAAGGCGTTGCGCCATCACGCCCGTCACGGTCGCAGCAATCAGGTACGGCTCCACGCCCATATCCACCATACGAATCACGGCGGACGGCGCGTCGTTCGTGTGCAGCGTCGACAACACCAAGTGTCCTGTCAGCGACGCTTCAATCGCAATCTCCGCCGTCTCCAAGTCGCGCATCTCGCCCACCATGATAATGTCGGGGTCTTGACGCAGGAACGCGCGCAGTGCGCTCGCGAAGGTCAAGCCCGCCTTGCGGTTCACCTGCACCTGCGAGATGCCTGGCAGCTGGTACTCAATCGGGTCCTCAATCGTCAGGATGTTCTTTTCGACGGAGTTGAGCTTGTGAAGTACCGAATACTGAGTGGTCGTCTTACCCGAACCTGTGGGTCCGGTGGAGAGCACCATGCCCTGCGGCTGAATAACCAGCTCTTCGAGGCGGGCTTGAGTTTCGGGAGTGAAACCGAGTTTGTTCAAGCCCAACAGCACGCTGGTCTTGTCCAGAATACGCATAACGATTTTTTCGCCGTGGGGCGTAGGGATGGACGACACGCGCAGGTCGTAGTCTTTTTGATTGTAGCGGATAGGGATACGTCCGTCTTGGGGCAGGCGTTTTTCGGCGATGTTCATCTCCGCCATAATTTTATAGCGCGAGATGAGGGGGGCTTGCACATACTTGGGCAGTGAGAGGGCTTCGTGCAGCACGCCGTCAATTCGGTAGCGCACGCGCAGGTTGCGCGGCTGTGGCTCCACGTGGATATCGCTGGCGCGTTCGTTGATGGCTTGCTGAATGATGGTGTTCGCCACGCGCACGATGGGCCCCTCTTCCGCTTCGCGCAGGGCGGCTTTCTCGTCGTCTTCAGTGTCGCCGCGCGCACTGTAAGCAGCGACATCGGTCATCACGCTGCCGCGCAGGTCTTGAGGGCGGGTAGGTGCACCTCCGTCGGTTGGGGCGGGCGTCGCGCCATCGGCAGCGACCGCCGAGCCGCCGTAGGCTTTGCGAATGGCGTCCTCAATCGCGCCCGGCGCAGCAATTACCTGGCGCACCATGCAGCGCGAGTTCACTCGCACGTCGTCAATCGCCATCACGTTGTTGGGGTCAGCCATCGCCAGATACAAAATGTTGCCGTCTTTCTTAACGGGGATAACGTTGTAGCGCTTGGCGATGTGCTCCTTGACCACGTTCAACGCGGACGGCTCAGGCTGCACGCGATCCAAATCGACAAAGGGCATTCCCAGCTCAAAGGCTTTCGCTTCGTAGGCATCGCGCTCGCTCACCACCGCCTGGTCGACTAGGATCTGTACCAGGTCTTTCCCTGTTGACTGTTGTACTTTGCGCGCGTCTTCCAGCTGTTCTTGCGTAACCAAGCCCTTCTCCAGCAGGTATTCGCCTGCTGTTCTGCGTGTCATAGCCATATGTTATCGCTCCTACCCATAGAGTCCCTACCGCTCGTGCTTGAATTATAGCATATTTTACACGCGCGTGTGGTACAATATTCAGCAGGCGGGAAATGATTCCTGCAGATTTTAACGGAGGACCACAAAAATGCGAATGGTATGGTTGGTGGGATTGGCGGTGACGATTGCACTGGGCAGCGCACAAACGGGCGCGCGCACGCAACGCGGGGCAAGCCAACAGGATGACGGGCGCGTGCCTATCGCGCAAGCCGCACAGGAAATCGCACAGAAATTCCAAGTGCAAATAGTTGTAGACCCGAACCTGACCACGCGCGTAGTGCCAACGCAGGCAGACACCTTAGAGCGCGCGCTGGACGAACTAACTGCGAACGCGCGGGATGTGGTGTGGCGCAAGGTGTATGTGAACCGCGTGTTAGGCGCGGAGCCGAACCCGGAACAGATTCTCAGCTCGGTGCGTGCACTGCTCAACATCGAACTGGGCGGCGTGCTGGTGGTCAACCCACGAACGTCCACACTTAACTCGTTCCGCACGAATATCCCCGTGCCGCAGGACTTAGAGCAGACGCTGGAGCAGATCCAGCCGCCCTTTAGCTCCAAACCTGTGTATGTGATTCTGAACCCGCGTCAACAGCCTGCTACCGCACTGCGTGGCACCAAAATGGAGCAGTTCGCGCAAATGCAGCAGCAACTGTTCGACCTGCTGGCGCAGATGGCCCCTGAAGAGCGCAGCCAAGCCTTGCGTGCCGGCATGAACATGTGGATGAACGCCGACCCCAACCTGCGCAACCAGATGATTTTTGAGGGGATGCGCATGTCTTTTGAATACTGGCAGACCCTCTCCCCCGACCAGCAGCGCGAGATGTTCGAGATGGGGCGCAAGTTCTTCGAACAGTACATGGGCGGCGGAGGCGGCTACTAATACCTGTCGGAGCATCCGCGACGTTGCGGTTGCAGGCTCTTGTGGGGCGCGTCGCGGACGCGCCCCTACATTTTACAAGGTATACTGTTTGATAGCCATGCGACTGACCTACGACTTAGAAGTCGACGCACCCTACATTCGGTTGATAGAAACCATACTCGATAGAGGGAGGGCGCGATGGAACCGACCATGACCAACCAAGAACCAACTGCTGCGCAGGAGCCAACCGCGCCTGAACAAAACGAGCTGCAGGCGCGGATTGCAGAGTTGGAGCAGGCTTACGAAGAGCAAAAAAATCTATACTTGCGCACGCTGGCGGATTTCCAAAACTACCGACGCCGCCAGCACGACGAGATGGAACGGCAGCGCGGGTTGCTGCTGGAATCGCTGATGGAAGACCTGCTGCCGATTCTGGACAACTTTGAGCGCGCGTTGCAAGCGGCGGAGGCAACACGCGAGCTGGAGCCGCTGATGGAAGGCGTGCGGATGACCGAACGGCAAATTAAAGCTCTGCTGGCGCGTTACGATATTCACCCGATTATCGCTGTGGGGCAGCCGTTCGACCCGAACCTGCACGAGGCAATCCAGCGCGTGGAATCCGCCGAGTACGAAGACAATATTGTGATAGACGAAGTGGAGCGCGGCTATCGGATGGGCGAGCGCGTGCTGCGCCCCAGCCGTGTGATTGTGGCGAAACGCCCCGAACCGACGCCCAACCCGGGCTTGGATGTGCAGGCATGAGACGCTATTTCGGAACCGACGGCGTGCGCGGCGTGGCGAACGAACTACTCACGCCGGAATTCGTGATGCGCTTGGGACGCGCGATTGGACAGCAACTGTTGGAGACCACGCCGCATGACCCGCCGCGCGTGCTGATTGGGCGCGACACGCGGCGTAGCGGCGCAATGCTGGAAGCTGCCTTAGCCAGCGGGCTGTGCGCCGTGGGCGTGTACGCGACCTCTGCGGGCGTCGTGCCTACTCCTGCCGTCGCTTACCTCGCGCGTGAGGGGCACTACGACTTGGGCGTCGTAATCTCTGCCTCGCATAACCCCGCCCGCGACAACGGCGTGAAACTCATCGGCGGCGACGGCTATAAGTTCCCCGACGAGTACGAAGCGCAAATCGAAGCCCGTCTGCAAGACGCCCCCGAACCGTTCCCCTACCCGCCACCTGACCGAATCGGCTTGTGGCAATTCGAAGAGCGTGAGAGCGAACAGTATTTGCTCTATTTGCTGCACACTATGCGCGAGTTGACGAGCGAGCGCGAGCCGCTGCGCGGCGTGCATATCGTTGTGGATTGCGCCAACGGCGCGGCAAGCCAATACGCCCCCGTCGTACTGCACGAACTCGGCGCGAAAGTGAACCTGTATGGGGGCGAACCCGACGGCGACAACATCAACTTGGGCTGCGGCTCGACCCACTTGGAAACTTTGCAACGCGCGGTGCTGGAGACCAACGCCGATTTGGGCGTGGCGTTCGATGGGGACGCCGACCGCGCCCTGTTCTGCGACGAGAACGGCGACCCTATCGACGGCGACGCTATTATGACCCTGTGGGCAATCACCCGCTATCGGCAGAACGCCCTCCACCCACCCCTCGTCGTCGCTACCGAGATGAGCAACCTCGGCATGCAGCGACGCCTCGAAGCCGAAGGCATCACCCTGCAGCGCACCAAAGTCGGCGACCGCTATGTGGCGGAGGCGATGCGAGCGACTGGCGCACTCGTCGGCGGCGAGCAGTCAGGGCATATCATCTTCAGCGAGCGCGCCACCACCGGCGACGGACTCATCACCATGCTCGAAACGCTGGGGCTGTATCTGCACTACCAAAAGCCGTTCTCCCAAATCGCGCACCCGTTCGAGCCGTATCCGCAGAAACTAATCACTATCCCCGTTCATGATAAGCACGCATGGCAGTCGCATCCGACCATCCAAGAGCGCATTCGCACGGTGGAGGCGATGCTGCATGTGCGCGGCAGGCTCAGTGTGCGTGCCTCAGGCACCGAAAACGCTATCCGTGTGATGGTCGAAGCCGAGACGATGGATCTGGTGGAAGAAGCGATTACGCCGGTCGTGCAAGTCATTCGGGAAACGCTGGCGTAGCATCGCTTTGGGGTACAATTTAGCCACGCTAAATATTGGCGCAGGAGACCGACGATGCCTATGGTAACCCGCGAGCATGTTTTGGACGCCCTGAGGAATATTATCGACCCCGATTTGCATCGTGATATCGTGTCGCTGGGCTTTGTGAAAGATGTGGTGATTTGCGACGGCGCGGTGAAGGCTGTAATTGAACTCACTACGCCCGCCTGCCCTGTGAAAGACCAGATGAAGACGGAAGCCGAGCAGCTGATTGCGCAGATTCCGGGCGTGTCGGCGGTGAATGTGGAGATGACGGCGCAGGTGCGTGGGCGCAGCGTTGCTCCTGAAGACCTGCTGCCCGAAGTAAAACACGTGATTGCCATCGCCAGCGGTAAGGGGGGCGTGGGCAAGTCGACGGTCTCGGTGAACTTGGCAGTTGCGTTGGCGCAGTCGGGCGCGAAGGTGGGACTGCTGGACGCCGATATTTACGGTCCCAGCATCCCCAAAATGCTGGGCTGTCAGGGCGAGCATCCGCTGGTGGAGTCGGGGCAGATTATCCCGATACGGCGCTACGGCGTGTCGGTGATGTCCATCGGGTTCCTGCTGGAGGAAGACCAGGCGGCAATGTGGCGCGGTCCGATTGTGGCGGGCACGGTGCGCCAGCTGTTCGCGGATGTGCGTTGGGGCGCGCTGGACTACCTGTTGGTGGACTTGCCGCCGGGCACAGGCGACGCGCCGATGACCACCGCGCAGATTGTGCCCCTGACGGGTGTGGTGATTGTGATGACCCCGCAGGCGGTGGCAGCCTCGATTGCAGGCAAGTCGGTCGCGCTCTTCAGGCGGCTGAACGCGCCTATCTTGGGCGTGGTGGAGAACATGGCGGAGTTCGTGTGCCCCCACTGCGGCGAGCGCACGGCGATTTTTCCGGGTCCGGGCGCGCGTGTGTTCGCGGAGAAGCTCGGTGCGCCGTTTCTGGGGTCAGTGCCGCTCGACCCGACGGTTAGCGTCGCCAGCGACTCAGGTCAGCCTGCTGTGATTGCCGCGCCCGATTCAGCGCAGGCGCAGGCGTTTCGGGAAATCGCAGGCAAACTCGCAGCGGAAGTGAGCGTGGCGAGCCTGGTAGGGTAGTCCGCCTTTGTGGGAACCTACCACTCTCTCAATCGTGCCGATGTTGGTACACGCCCACGGGATGCCCATAAAGTTCTTCCAGGAGGGGCATTTGGAGAATCTCCTCGGGCGCGCCCGTGCAGATGAGGCGATGGTGGATGCACACGACTCGTGTGGCGTAGCGACTGACGACGCTCAGGTCGTGCGACACTATCAGCACGCCCATCCCCTGCTCGGCGCGGAGGCGTTCGATGAGTTCATAGAACTGCAGGCGCACGCCGACATCGATTCCTGTGGCGGGTTCATCCAGCAGCAGAAGTTTGGGTTGTAGGGCGAGCGCGGCGGCAATCACCACACGCTGCAGCTCGCCCCCCGACAACGTACGCACGGGCTTATCCAGTAAGTGAATCGCATCGACAGCTTGGAGAATAGTGCGCAGCTGCTCTGGTTTTTGTGCTCGCTCGCCCAGCAACGCCCACAGCAACTCGCGTGTGAGCAGGGGCATCGTGCGGTCGAACTGCAACGCCTGCGGCACATAGCCAATCTGTTGACGTTCCGCACGGCTGAGTTTTTCAGGTGGCTTACCAAGCACCTGCACGCGACCCTGATACGGCAGCAATCCCAACAGCACGCGCAGCAGGGTCGTCTTGCCCGCTCCGTTGGGACCGATGAGCGCAATCGTCTCGCCTGCTGATAGCTCCATCGACACGCCAGTCAGGATGGCGCGTCCACCCAGAGTCACATCCAAGTCCGAGACGACGATTAGCGGGGGCATCGTGCGCCTCACTTACGGCGCGGCGACTCGTACATCGCGAACGCGTTGTGGTTGTGAATCGACTCAATCGACTCGCACTCCACGCGGAAGCCGCTGAGCTCCTCGCGTTCCGAGAGGCGCAACGCCAGCTCGCGCGCCACATCCTCCACAAAGCGGGGATTTTCGTAGCTGTACTCGGTTACGAACTTCTCGTCAGGGCGTTTCAGCACGGGGTAGACCAGCGAGCTTGCCGATTCTTGCACCAGCGGCAGATACTCATCGGGCAGGCGCGGGAGCTTATCCTTCGTGTGGAGCCACATGCGCACCAGCGCACGCTGGTTGTGTGCGCCGTATTCGGAAATCGCCTTGCTGCAAGGACACAGCGTCATCGCTGGGAACACGAAGTGGCTGATAGCAAACGACGCACCGTTGTTGAGTTTGCATCCCCATTCCACTTCCACATCGAGCCAGCCGAGCGTTTGGGTTACGGGCGCGGGCACTTCCAAAAAGTAGGGAAACTGCATCCGCATCTGCGCCGCGCGGCTGCCTAAGCGGTCGCGGGTCTCTTCCAGTAGGTTTTTCACCTCAGCAGGCGTGCGGGGAACAGACGCCCACTCATACAGAGTAGCAACGAGTCGGCTCATATGTGCGCCGCGCTGCTCGGCGTCGATATCCACGCTCAAGTCGGCAACAGCGATAACTTGCTGCACTGCATCCAAAGGGGTACGCACCAGCACAGGCAGCCGCAATCCGCGAATACCAACCGCATGCAGTGCCACGCCGCGCGAGTCCTGTTCCGAAGCGACGTCCGGCAACGATACACGAGTTTTCATATCGGAAGAATCATACCCGATAGGTGTAAGTTTTGGGAATCTCTACTGGCAGGAGTCCGTTGTTTCGCTCCGAAAGAGAAGTTGCATCGCGCGCCTGCTCGTATTTGTGGGCGGAGCGATACCCCGCGATGCTTGGGAGGAACCATTATGGCAACGATGCGGGCGAATGTTTTCCGCGATGTGATGCGGTTCGGTATCGAGGAAGTGCCTGTCCCCACCCCTGGTCCCGGCGAAGCGCTGATTCGAGTCACGTTGACCACCATCTGCGGCACCGATGTCCATATCGTCAAGGGCGAATATCCCGTGCGCTCTGGGTTGATTATCGGACACGAGCCAGTCGGCGTGATCGAGGAGGTTGGTCCAGGCGTCACGGGCTACGCGCCGGGCGACCGCGTATTGGTGGGCGCAGTAACTCCGTGTGGGCAGTGTCGTGCGTGTCTGTCGGCGCAGTGGGCGCAGTGCGGACACGGAACCGGCTATCAGGCGATTGGTGGCTGGCGGTTCGGCAACACAATCAACGGCGTGCAAGCGGAATACGCCATCGTGCCGAACGCGCAAGCGAACCTCGCCAAAATCCCCGATGAACTCACCGATGAGCAAGTCGTGCTGCTGGCGGACATCGCCTCGACGGGCTTCAGCGGGGCTGAGTCGGCCCCTGTGCACATCGGCGACGCAGTGGTGGTGTTTGCTCAGGGACCGATTGGACTGTGCGCAAGCATCGGCGCGCGACTGATGGGGGCGGCACTGGTGATTGGCGTCGACAGCGACCCGCATCGCCTCGAGTTCGCCAAGCGGATGGGCGTCGATGTCGTGTTGAACCCGCAGGAGTGTGACGTCATCGCCGAGATTAAGAAACTCACCGACGGCGGCGCAGATGTGGCAATAGAGGCGCTCGGCTTGCAGGAGACGTGGGAGAACTGCTTGCGCAGCCTACGTCCGGGCGGTGTGCTGTCCAGCTTAGGCGTCTACAGTGGCAAGCTCCAGATTCCCTATGAGACCTTCGGCGCAGGACTGGCGGACATCAAAATCGTCACAACCCTCTGTCCGGGCGGTAAGGAGCGTATGCGCCGTCTGATGGAGATGATTCGCACACACCGCGTCGACCTGACCCCGCTGCTGACTCACCGCTTCAAACTGGACGACATTCGCGAAGCGTATGAGGTGTTCATGGAGCGTCAGGACGGCGTGATGAAAGTCGCTATCAGCCCAAATTAGAGCCCAAAGCGCTGCGCGAGGAGGTGCCTCGCGCAGCGCGTCCTTCCTTCCCTGAGGCTGATTTACGCTGCCGCCGAATCTACCATCTCATTCACTGCACGGACACTCACCACGCGATCGAGGCGAATCTCCATGTAGTCAGTAATCAGGCAGATGCCATAGAGTGGCAC
>FMJZ01018122.1_pt1 | contig 21946 bp, 18 predicted proteins | sample 1987881 | NCBI WGS metagenome assembly FMJZ01 (sample SAMEA4378227, study PRJEB15110) | soil metagenome | biome: soil; feature: Field; material: Soil | place: India | collected 2015-03-11 | depth 0 m
TTTCGCACTCCATATTTCTCGTATGCGGCGCGGCTTTGGAGTGCGGCAGCCATGCTGGTGCGTGCGGGGCCGGAGGCCCGCAGGAAACGGGCCGGTGGACGGGCGAGCAGGACGCAGGTCTTGGGGCCTTTTGGGGATGCGGACGTCCGCGCTCCCCACCGGGGTCGATGCGCTTGTGGGCGTGGGACAAGACCCTCGATGCAGCGTAGCCCTCGTGCTCTGGTGCGGGCGCGGGGCTTGGAAAGTGTCTCGCTCGCAGTGACAGCGTCGACGCTCTCGCGATGAGAACACTTCGAGTGACACGAAAGTGTACGCCTTGCGCATTTGCGGTGCCAATTTTCGTCACTCCGGCCTCGGCACGCTCCCTGCTCATGTGGGTCCGTCGGTAGACGACCTAAGAGAGGAAATCATCGGTGTCGTGCGTGCTGGTTTCACGAAAGCAGAGTTTGTTTTGGTGCCGTAATTTGTTCTCCGAGCCTGTTGTTCGGGGGGCGGGGACATGAGCAGCAGACTAGGAGAGTTGCTGGTCCGCAGAGGGTTAATCTCTCAGGCCCAACTGAGCAAATTGCTGGAGGACCCCGAGCTGGCACAACTCCCCCTGAGCGTTGCCCTGGTAAAACAGAATTTGGTGGATGAGGCGGTATTGGCGGCCACGTTACAGAAGGAGTATCACCTCTCGTTGGTCGATCCCTCGGTGATGAACATTGCTCCCGAGGTGGTGCGGCTGGTGCCAAGTCAGCTCGCGCAGCGGCACCACTTGGTTCCGATCAGCTTTAGCGGCACGTCCATCACGGTGGCGATGTCGGACCCATCGAATCTGGTCGCCGTGAATGAGGTAAAGTTCCTCACCGGGTACGATGTCAAGGTCGCCGTGGCGGCGGTCAGCAGCGTTACCGCAGCCATCGAGCGGTATTACGAGGAGGGCAGCAACGTACAGGAAGTTCTCACCGAGTTCGGCACGGAAGAGGTGGAGGTGGTCGATCACGACGACGAGGTCGACCTCAAGGAGCTGGAGCGTGCAACGGAAGAGGCGCCGGTGGTGCGCTTGGTGAACGCGATTTTGACCAATGCCATCAAGCGCCGTGCGTCGGACATCCATTTGGAACCGTTCGAGCGGATGTTTCGAGTTCGCTTCCGGGTGGATGGTGTGCTCGAGGAAATCATGCGTCCGCCCTTGAAGCTCAAGAATGCCATTACCTCGCGCATCAAGGTGATGGCCCAGCTCGACATTGCTGAGCGGCGATTGCCGCAAGACGGGCGAATTAAGCTCAAGCTCGGTAAGGGGCAGGAGATGGACTTCCGGGTGTCCGTGCTGCCGACAATTTTCGGAGAGAAAATTGTCTTGCGGTTGCTCGACAAGTCCAATTTGCAGCTCGACATGACCAAGCTCGGTTTCGAAGAGGACCAGCTCCGTGACTTCAAGGAGGCCATTTACAAGCCCTACGGGATGGTGCTGGTGACTGGTCCCACTGGCAGCGGCAAAACCACCACGTTGTACTCCGCCCTTTCGGAACTGAACCGTGTAACCTCGAACATCTCTACCGCAGAGGACCCGGTGGAGTTCAACCTTCCCGGCATCAACCAGGTACAGATTCACGAAGAGATCGGCCTCAACTTCGCTGCCGCCTTGCGTTCGTTTTTGCGACAGGACCCCGACATCATCATGGTCGGTGAGATTCGGGACTTCGAAACTGCGGAAATTGCCGTCAAAGCGGCGCTCACCGGTCACCTGGTTTTGAGCACGTTGCACACCAACGACGCGCCGTCGACGATCAACCGGCTCTTGAACATGGGGGTGGAACCGTTTCTGGTGGCCTCCTCCGTAAACCTCATTTTGGCGCAGCGGCTGGCGCGCTTGATTTGCACGAACTGCAAGGAGCCAGCCGAGATTTCGCCTCAGGCCTTGATCGACATTGGTGTGCCGCCAGAGGAAGTGGGAACATTTACACCTTTTCATGGGGTAGGCTGCCCCAACTGCAATGGCAGCGGCTATCGCGGGCGGATTGCGCTTTATGAGGTCATGCCGGTCAGTGAAGAGATTCGCGACTTGGTTCTGAACGGCGCCTCAGCCAACGAGATCAAGCGCACCGCAGTGGCGCTGGGGATGAAGACCCTGCGGATGAGCGGCATCCGAAAGCTCAAAGAGGGACTGACCACGATTCACGAAGTCGTGCGCGTCACGATGGCAGACTGATCCGGAGACGACGATCTATGCCTACGGTGGAAGTGAGCGAACTGCACACAACGTTAACGATCCAAAGTTTCCTGGAGATTGTGGTCAAGAGCGGCGGGACCGATTTGCACATTTCCGCCGATTCTCCTCCGATGATGCGCGTGAACGGCGAACTGAAACCACTACCGTTCCCGCCGTTGACCGCCAACGAAACGAAAACCCTTTGTTACAGCTTGCTCACCGATAGCCAGCGGCATCGCTTCGAAGAGCAGTCGGAGTTGGATTTTTCCTTCGGCATCCGAGGGCTTAGCCGTTTTCGCGGGAACTTGTTTCTTCAGAAGGGAACAGTTGGGGGCGCGTTTCGTCTGATTCCCTACGAGGTGCGCAGCTTGGCGGAATTGGGGCTACCACCGGTCGTTGCGGAATTGACGAAATTACCGCGCGGCTTGGTGCTCGTGACCGGGCCCACGGGAAGTGGCAAATCCACCACGCTGGCGGCGATGATCGACAAGATCAACCGCGAACGTCACGAGCACATCGTAACCATCGAGGACCCAATCGAGTTTGTGCACCCGCACCGTGGCTGTGTCGTGAACCAGCGGGAAGTTTACGCCGACACCAAAGGCTTTGCCGAGGCACTGCGGCATGTGCTCCGACAGGATCCAGACGTGGTGCTCATTGGCGAGATGCGCGACCTAGAAACCGTGGCAGCGGCGCTGAATGTCGCGGAAACAGGCCACTTGGTGCTGTCGACGCTCCACACGAATTCTGCAGTGCAGACGATTACCCGCATCATCGACATTTTCCCCGCTAACCAGCAACCGCAGGTGCGGGCGCAACTCTCCTTGGTGTTGCAAGGGGTGATCTCGCAACAGCTCATCCCACGCCTCGATGGTAAGGGTCGGGTACTGGCGGTCGAGGTCATGATTCCCAACCCAGCAATCCGCAACCTCATTCGCGAGGAAAAAATCCATCAAATTTATTCGCAGATGCAGGTGGGCCAGGCTCGGTTCGGGATGCAAACGATGTCCCAATCGTTGGTCGATCTCTACCAGCGCCGGCTGATCAGTTACGAGGAGGCACTGGGACATGCCACGGAGCCAGACGAGGTCCGCTCTATGCTCGGGCAGGTGGGGACTTCTAGGCGCTGAGGCTGCCTCGGGGATTGCCGGGATGAAGCGGGAAATGTGCGAAGCGAATTTTATGGGAGCGAGGTGACACTATGCCGGTGTTTCGTTGGCAAGGAATTTCTCCCCGTGGGGAGATGTTGGCAGGCGAGATGGAGGCGCCATCGCGCGATGCGGTGCTCATTCGCTTGCGTTCGCAGCGCATCCAGCCTCTACCAGATAAGATCCGGGAAAAGGGGCGGGGACTCGACCGCGAGATTACCATCCCAGGGTTTTCCGATTCGGTGACCACGCGCGACATCGTGGTGTTCACACGGCAATTGGCCACGATGATCGATGCGGGTCTGCCAATCGTGCAGTGCTTGGATATTCTGGCGGCGCAGTCGCCAAACAAGAAGCTGCGTAACGTGGTGCGGCAACTGAAGGAAGAAGTCGAATCCGGGTCCACGTTTACCGATGCGCTGCGCAAGCACCCGAAGTTGTTCGACGACCTGTACACCAACATGGTCGCCGCCGGAGAGGTCGGCGGCATTCTGGATAGCATTTTGAACCGCTTGGCCGGGTACATGGAAAAGGCCATGAAGCTCAAAGCGAAAATCAAAGGAGCCATGATTTACCCGGCCGTGATCGTCACCGTTGCCGTGGGGGTGACGGCCGTACTGCTGATCTTCGTCATCCCGGTGTTCGCCGAATTGTTTTCCAGCTTTGGGCAGGAACTGCCGGGTCCCACCCAGTTCGTGATCAATTTGAGTAACCTGACGATCGCCTACTTCAAACACATGGTGGCTTTCGTGGTTGCGTGCGTCGTGGCGCTTCGCCAGGTGTACAAGACCGAGTCGGGCAAACTGGCCATCGATGGCTTTCTTTTGCAAACCCCAGTGTTCGGGGAACTGTTGCGCAAAACTGCAGTGGCACGATTTACCCGCACCTTGAGCACACTGGTGTCTTCCGGTGTGCCCATTCTCGACGCTCTGGCCATTACTGCGCGAACTGCAGGGAACAAAGTGGTCGAGCGCGCGGTACTGGCAACGCGGGTGAGCATCAGCGAGGGGCGCACCATTGCCGAGCCTTTGCAGGAAAGCAAGGTGTTCCCACCGATGGTGGTGCAAATGATTTCCGTCGGTGAGTCCACGGGCGCTCTTGACGCCATGCTGAACAAGATCGCCGAATTTTACGAGGAAGAAGTGGACAACGCCGTGGCCAATCTGACCTCACTGATGGAACCGTTGATTATCGTGTTCCTCGGTGTGGTCATCGGCGGCTTGGTGATCTCCATGTATTTGCCGATCTTCAAGCTGGGTTCGGTCATCGGCTGAGGCAGCGGAGCGACAGAAGCCATGGACCCACAGGTGCACGAGCGGCTGCGCAATCGGTTGAAGGCGGCGCTGTTCTTGCGCGTGCTCCTGGTGTCGGCGTTCCTCGGGGCGTTGGCCCTTTCGTTCTTTCGCAATCAAAGCGAAGGCTACGCGGTGCCCACGGTGCTCCTGCTGTGGGGAATTGCGGTCACGTACGCCGCGACGTTGATCTCGGCCGTCGTGCTTTTGCGGGTTCAGCAACTGACCCCCTTCGCCTACGGGCAACTATTGTTTGACATCGTGCTGACCACGGGGGTGGTGTATGTAACCGGCGGTGCCGAGAGCCCATTTGGCTTTTTGTACAGCTTGCCGGTGATTGCGGCTGCGTTTTTAGTTTCCCCGGTAGGGGCCGTTCTCATTGCTGCCTTGAGTGCCATCGCTTACGCGGCCCTCGTGGTGGCGTTGCAACTTGGCGTGCTTTACCAGTTGCACGCGGGGGCTGTGCCGTCGCCCGGCGACTTGGACTTTGTCGTGCGCTTTGCCATCACCAATGCCAGTTTCTTCGTCCTCGCCTTTCTCGCAGGGTCCTTGACGCGGCGGCTACGGCTGACGGAAAGCTTGTTGCTGGAGCGCGAGGCCGAGCGGGAGCGGCTCCTTTCGCTGCAAGAGGCGTTGGCCAGGAACATCGATAGTGCCCTGGTGACCACGGACCTGGATGGCTGCATTACTTCCGCCAATCCGGTGGCTGCAGATTTGGCTGGGCGCCCTTCGGGTGAGCTGATCGGCACCGACCTCGGTCAGGTGTTTCCTGCCTTGCGCCACACGAGTACGGGGCGTCTGAGCTTCCTCCAATCTCCCGAAAGTAATCCAACCGAGTTCCGGTTTCTCAAAGAGGGCGACGGCGAACATATCTTGCGGTGCTCGGCAGCGTTGCTCCGTGACACGTACCAGAACCCGATCGGTGCGCTGTTCATCTTGCAAGACGTTACGGGACTACGCCGCTTGGAGGAAAAGCTGCACCGCAGCGTCGAGGACGTGGTCGAAGCGGAACTCGGGGTCGAAGAACCCCAAAGCACGGATGGCCTCGTGGGGGTAAGCGCTCCCATGCAGCGGGTGCGCGAGTTTATCGAGAAAGTGGCGCGCAGCGATGCCACGGTGCTGCTCTCGGGGGAAAGTGGTACGGGGAAGGAACTGGTGGCACGCGCGATTCACAGCCGTAGCGCTCGGGCTAGCCGCCCGTTCGTGGCCGTGAATTGTGGCGCGATCCCGGAGAACTTGATCGAGAGTGAATTGTTCGGGCATGCAAAAGGGGCCTTTACCGGCGCTGTGCAAGCCCGTGCCGGGTTGTTCCGTTCGGCTGACGGTGGCACGGTGTTCCTCGACGAAATTGGCGAGTTGCCCCTGGCGTTACAGGTGAAGTTGTTGCGGGTACTTCAGGAACGCACCTTCAACCCCGTGGGCTCCGACACCGCCGTGAGCGTAGACGTTCGCATCATTGCTGCCACGAATCGTAGCCTCGAGGCGGAGGTGGCGGCGGGACGCTTCCGGGAAGACTTGTTCTACCGGCTCAATGTGCTCACCCTGGCCCTGCCACCGCTGCGGGAGCGACGACAGGACATTCCCTTACTGGTGCGGCGCTTTCTTCGGCAATTCTCGGAGCTGCACGGCAAGAACGTGCAGCGGCTTTCCGTAGCGGCCGCAAAGCGATTGCAGGAATACTCTTACCCGGGCAATATTCGCGAACTGGAAAACATCATCGAACATGCCGTGGCGCTCTGCGATGGCGAAACTGTGCACGAGGAGCACCTTCCGGAGTACGTGTGTCGCGCTCCTGGGGAAGATGCGGCTACGCCAGTTTCGGCGCCGCCTGCGGCCAGCTCGCCTACCGCTGTGCCGACGGCGCCAGCACGGCTCGAGCTGGTGAATGGAAACCTCGACGACAGCCTGGCGGCTTACGAGAAAAGCATCATCCTTCGAGCGTTAGCCGAGGCTGGAGGCGTGAAGAAAAAAGCAGCGGACCTGCTTGGCATCAATTATCGCTCGTTCCGCCACCGGCTGTACAAGTACGGCCTCAATGATGCGAACGACCGTTTCGGGCTCGACGAACCGGCAACGACGCACTCTGCTAGCGGGTAAAGCGGTTCCGGCTCTTCAAGGGTAAATGCACCATGGAACTCTCGACGCCGAAACCTGCGTGGATGGAAGTTCCGGCGGCGAAACTTCGCTTCGTTGTTTGGCGGCGGTGGGCGGCAGGCGTCGCTCGCGTGGCGGTGATAGTGGCTGCGGTGTGGGGAGTGCTGTTGGCTCGGGAGCGGCTAGCACTGGAGAGGTCGGCGTTGGGAGAACCGCCCGAGTTGATTTACGCTCCTCCAGGTCAGTTCTTGCAGGTCATCTCCCTGGGTTACCGCCATGCCCTGGCAGACGTGTTGTGGTTTCGCACGATCAATTACTTTGGCCGGCATTACCGCAAAGACCGTGTTTACCCTTGGCTCGCCGAGATGTGCGAGCGCGTGACCGATTTGGATCCCGCGGCGGTCCACGTGTATCGATTTGGTGGCGTCATTCTCCCTTGGGAAGCCAACGAGATCGACGCGGGCATCTCGCTTCTGGAAAAGGGAGTACGCAATCTCCCCCACTCGTGGGAGCTTAGGTACATCCTCGGTTTTTCGTACTACTTTTTCCGCGATGACTTGCAGTCCGCGAGCCGCGAGCTCCGCGCGGCGCTCGCCCTGCCGGACGCGCCGGGGTTTTTGGCCGGTCTTTTGGCGGTCATCGATGCAGCTCACCGAGGGCCCGAAGCGGCCATGGAGTTCCTCCGGGCAGCATTGGCAACCACTACGGTACCGGAAGTGCGGGAAACAATTCACGAACAACTCCGCGAGCTGGAATTCGCCCGGGCCTGGGGTGAATTGCAACGCGCAATCGAGCAATACCAGCAGGTGTTCGGCCAACCGCCACCGAGTATCCATGCACTGGTAACATCCGGTGTGTTGACGCAAATTCCCACCGATCCCTTTGGCGGCCGCTTTGAAATCGATCCTGCGTCGGGAGCCTTGCGTTCCACCACAGGCCGGAGCCCCAAGAAGCTCGGAAGCAGCAAAATCCGCGAAGCGATTCTCAAAGGAACCAAGAGCGGCGAGGGCCAGCGATGAACACGGTACTGGAACTCGTTGGTGTGTCGAAGCACTTTTACCACCCTTGGACCTTTCGGCGCATTCCGGCCATCGAAGACCTGTCCTTTTCGGTGCGCGAGGGCGAAGTCTTTGGCTTGATCGGCCACAACGGTGCCGGTAAGACGACCACGTTCAAGATTCTCACGGGCTTGCTTCGGCCCAGTCGTGGCCAGATTCTCTGGCTTGGTCAAACGTCCCTGGGCGCTGTGGCTCGACGCTGGGTCGGTTTTGCCCCGGAACAGCCGTACTTTTACGACTACCTGACCGTGCGAGAGACGCTGGAGTTTTATGCGCACCTTTACGGGCTGCCGAAGGCGGAGCGAGCATCGCGCATTGCCGAGTTGGTGGAACGGTTTGGGCTGGGGCCAAAGCTCGACGCCCGTTTGCGGAGCCTCTCCAAAGGTAACTTGCAGCGGGTGGCGGTCGCGCAAGCGATTTTGCATCGGCCCAAACTTGCGATTCTCGACGAGCCGATGTCCGGCCTCGACCCGGTAGGGCGCCGCACGATGCGTGAACTCATTGCCCAGCTAGGGAGAGAAGGCACTACCGTGTTGTTTTCCTCGCACGTGCTGAGCGATGCGGAGATGCTCTGCCACCGGGTCGGCATTCTGGCCCGAGGGCGTTTGCGGGAAATCGTCGAACTCGACGGCAGCGCCGAAGCGGAGCTGGGCTACCGCGTGGGTGTGTCGGCTGTGCCGCTGGCCCTTTGGGAGCGGTGGCGCGAAGGCGGCTTACAGGTGGAGGGAGGGCCGGACCGTTGCACCATCGTGCTTGCTGCTGGCCAGCATCTTCAAGCCGTATTGCGCGAAGTGATGGAAAGTCCTGCACGGATCGAATCGGTCACTCCGATGCGTTGGTCGCTGGAGGAGCGGTTCCTCCGCTACATGCCCGAAGGATCGAATCATGACTGAGGCAGTTGCCTCGGAACGTGTAGTGTCCCGTGCGACCACCACCCACCTTTCCGCTAGGTCGGTGGCCCTGCGGTGGGCCGTGCTCGCTTGCGCCGTTGTGTTCCCGTACCTGAACGCGTTGCAGGCTGACTTCGTGTTCGATGACTGGATTCAAATCCGCGGTAACCCTGCGATCGGCGGGGAGTTCGACTGGTTCAAAATCTTGGCCGTGCCGCTGTTTCCGGGCAACCTGTATCGGCCTTTGACCATGGCCACTTTCGCGGCAGACCACGCGTGGTTTGGCTGGCAGGCCTGGTGGTTCCACATGGTCAATGTCGTGCTGCATGGAATCGTCACCGTGCTGGTTGCTTTAGTCGGTTTCAGGCTTTTCCCCACGCAGCCGACGATCGCTTGGCTGGGGGCCTTGCTCTTTGCCGTGCACCCGATTCACACCGAAGCGGTCACGGGCCTTGTGGGTCGGGCCGAATTGCTCGCAGCTTTGTTCGGCTTCCTCACCATGTTGGCCGCCGTGCGGGCCCAAGAGCAAACAGCCGACGGCCCACGGCGGGCATGGATGGCCCTTGCCTTGGGAAGCTTTATTGCCGCCTTGCTTTGCAAAGAAAGTGCGATCACGGTGCTTCCGTTGGTGTTTCTTTTTCGCATTGCCCTCCGGGGCGAGGGCTGGTGGTTGGGCTTGAAGCGCGAGGCGCGACGCCTGGACTGGGTTGCCTTTGTGGCTTGCGCTAGCGCCGTGTTGGTTTTGCGTGCGCTGGCCTTCGCTTCGGGCGATGCCGAAGAGGCGATCGACCCAGTGGACAACATTCTTGCCTCTGTGCCTGGGTACCAGCGAGTGGCTACGGCGTTGGCGATTCAGTGGGACTATCTTTCGCAGTTCGTGTTTCCGCTTGTCCTGAGCGCCGACTACTCGTACCCCCAAATCCGGCCAGTAGAATCGGCGCTCCACTTTCGCACGATCGCAGGTTGCGCAGCCCTGCTGCTCACCGTGGTGTGGGCGCTGCGCCGCGGAGGTGCGGTGGGGTTCATGCTGCTGTTCCCGTGGGTGGCGTTTTCCATCACCTCGAACCTGCTCTTCCCGATTGGCACGGTGCGGGGAGAGCGCCTTGCCTACCTTCCCTCAGTTGGGTGGTGCTGGTGGCTGGCCGCGTTGTTGGTGGTCACCAGGCGGTACGTACGGCCAAGCGTTGCTGCCGTGGCTGCGGCAGGACTCCTGCTTGCCTACGGCGCGCGGACTTACGCGCGCAACTTCGATTGGGCCGACCAGGCGACGTTGTTCGCTCGCACGGCGCGCGACGCGCCGCAAAGCACGAAAGCGCACAAGAATCACGCCGTGGCGTTGCGGGATCAAGGTCGGCTGAACGAGGCGCTGGCCGCTTACGGGCGCGCCTGGGCTTTGTATCCGTTCGAAGAAGGCGTGGCCTTTGGAACCGGTGAGGTGCACGACCGGCTGGGTCACGTGCAGGAAGCAGAGTTCTGGTACAAAAAAGCCATCGAGCTAGAACCGCGCCATGTTGGCTCTTGGAACAACCTGTGTCGCCTGCTTACCCTGCAAGGCCGCTGGAGCGAGGCGGAGCAGGCGTGCCGAAGTGGGCTGCGGCTTCAGGCAGCGAACCCGAATCTTTGGAAGGGACTCGGATTGGCTTGGCTCGGAGCACAAAAAATTCACGAGGGCCGCCAAGCTTTGGAGATTGCGCTCCGTTTGAACCCAAACGATGGCGCCTTGCGGGAGTACTTGGAGACTCTTCCCCAAACCGCGGAGGATCGGGCACCATGAGTCGCATTTGGGCTATCGCTCTCAACACCAGTCGCGAATCGATTCGGAACAAGGTTTTGTACACCGTGATGTTCTTCGCCGCTTTGCTCATCGGCATTGCGAGCGCCTTTGGTGCGGTCTCGCTTGGGGATAGCATGAAGTTCGTGAAGGACTTCGCCCTCACGGGGCTGTCGCTGTTCGGCGTCGCTGCCACGGTCGTGCTAGGGGTGACCATGGTGTACAACGAGTTGCAACGCCGCACGATCTACAACGTGCTGTCCAAGCCCGTGGGGCGGGGCGAGTTCCTCGTGGGCAAGTACCTTGGTCTCATGGCGACGTTGTTCACGATGATGCTTGGAATGGGGATGGCGGTGTGGCTCGTGGTCTTCGCCCTTGAAGGCCAGCCCGACTGGAGTTTGGTGCCGGCGTTTCTCCTCATGCTGGCAGAAATCGCCATCTTGGCGGCGGTGGCTGTGTTCTTTAGTACCGTCGTCGTGACTCCCGCGCTTGCGGGTTTGTTTACGGTTGCCGCCTTTATTGCCGGTCGGTCGGCGTCGTGGCTCGTCCATTTCCAGGGCGCAGAGTTTCCCTCCGTCCTGCGCTGGCTTGCCATTGGGCTCGAGCGGGTTTTGCCGCGGCTGGATCAGTTGTACGTGGCCGACCGAATTCTTGCGGGGCAGACGATTCCGGCCAGTTTGTACCTGTGGGCGGGCGTCTACGCACTCTGTTACATCGCCGTACTCTTGAGCGCGAGTTTCGCCCTGTTCCGAAGGCGCGAGTTTGTGTGAGGGCCGGCTTTGCTACGGGGCGCCGCGGCGCCGAGTTGTTGGGCGGCATTGCCATCGTGCTTGCCGGGTGGGCTGCTCTGCACCCGGTGCTCCATCATGGGTTTTTGCAGGTTGGCTTCGACGATCCGGGCTTTGTGACCGAAGTCGAAACGATCGGGCCTTGGAGTTGGCAGCGTGTTCGGATGTGTTTCGACCGGTTTTACCTCTACGACTACGTGCCGCTCCCGATGCTGTCGTTTCTCCTGGATTACCAGCTTTGGGGTTTCGACCCCCGCGGGTATCACGCGACGAACTTATTGTTGCACCTGCTGGCGGCTGTTTTGGTTCAACGTTGGGTGAGCCTTACCCTTGGGAACTTGTTCGGAGGCTGGCTTGCAGGCATCGTGTTTGCCCTTCACCCCGTCCAAGTGGAAACGGTAGCGGTGGTGGCACAGCGGAAAACGCTGCTGTCCACTGTGTTTCTTTTGCTCGCGCTGCTGGCCTATCGCCGTTACCTGGTCGAGCGGGCTGCCCGCTGGAATGCACTGGGGCTAACGGCCTTTGCCGCGGCGTGCTTGTCGAAGTCGAGCGTTGTACCGTTTCCGCTGCTGCTCCTGCTGTACGATTGGCTTCACCGCCGCCCGCTGGAGTGGCGAAGCAAGATCCCGTATTTTCTGCTCGCTGCGGCCGTGGCCGCGCTAAGCATCTACGCAAAGAGCGACGGCGTGATCAAACCGCCGCACGGCGAGAGCGTACTGGCAACTGTGTTGGTGATGAGCCGCGTGTGGTGGGAGTATGTGTTCGCGCTGTTCGTGCCAATCCATTTATCCCCGGCTTATTATTATCAGCGCGCCGGAGTGGTCTCTTGGGAGAACGTGTTGGCGCTAGCTTTCCTGGTTGCGTTGCTGGTTGCTGCTTGGCTTTATCGCCACCGCGCCCGATGGGGCGTGTTTTGCCTCGGTTGGATCCTTCTTGCTTTGCTGCCTGTGGCCAACATCGTACCGATCGCGGTGGTACGGGCTGACCGTTACCTCTATTTGCCCTTGATTGCCTTTGGCTTGTGGGTTGGATCGTGGTGGATTGGGGCGACGGCGCGCACCGCGGCTCGCAAGCGGGCGATTGGTGCCGTGGTTGCCCTGTGGCTTGTGGGGCTCGGAATTCAGAGCCAGCGTTACGCCGAGGTGTTCCACGACGATGTGTCCGCTCGTAGCCGGGCGGTACAGTTGCACCCGTGGGCAGCTCCGGCGCATTATCTGCTCGCGCTCGCGTGGGCAGACCGAGGGGACTGGCAACGTGCCGCGGCGGCAGCCCATGCGGCGCTCGAACGGGATGCGAACTTTACCCGCGCGCGGGAGCTTCTGGCGAGGCTCGAACACGTGAGCGCGGAACACAGCCAGGGAGACGAGCCGGGCGGCGCGCACGGGACGCGCGAGTCGTTTTCCACCGAAGGAGCAGAAAACCCCACCCGAAAAGCATCGCGCAGCGAGGAACCACTCCGTGAACCATTCGTGCTGGTGGTCGCGTTCCTCGTGGGGGCAGCCGTTGGCAGCTTTTTGAATGTGTGCATTGCGAGGTTGCCGCAAGGAAAATCCATCGTGTTTCCGCCTTCTGCTTGCCCGCAGTGCGGGGCACGGATTCGTCCGTGGGACAATATCCCCCTGCTGAGTTTTCTGTTGTTGCGCGGCAGGTGCCGGGCTTGCGGCCAGCGTATCTCTTGGCGCTACCCGGCAGTGGAGGCTCTCACCGGTGTGCTGTTCACGGCCAACGTGATGGTGTTCGGTGTCAGCCCATGGGCAGCAGTGTCGTGCGTGTTGGTGGCGGCGCTCGTGGTGGTGACGTTTATCGATTTGGACCATCAGATCATTCCCGACGTGATCAGCCTGCCTGGAATCGTGGTTGGGTTGTTGAGCGCGGTTCCTGGGTGGGGGCCGAGCCTGGTGGACCGCGTGTTCGGAGTTCTTTTGGGCGGCGGTTTGCTTTGGGCGGTGGCGGTGTTTTACGAGTGGGTACGGCGCCGAGAGGGTATGGGTGGCGGCGACGTGAAGTTGCTGGCGATGATTGGTGCGTTTTTAGGTTGGCGCGGGGTATTGATCACGTTGCTCGTTGGCTCCCTCAGCGGCTCGCTGGTTGGTGCATCGCGCATTCTTTTGCGCCGGGCCGAAGCTGGGGTGCCGATTCCGTTTGGTCCGTTTCTCGCTCTCGGTGCTGTGGTGGCTCTGTTCTGGGGAGAGGCGCTCATCAGTTGGTACATCGAATTCGCTGTGGGAGGAGTGCCTTGAGGCAGGCGCGGCGAGCCTCCCGATGGAGTCAGGCGTGGCTTTGGGCTGTGGGAGGGCTTTGCGCCTTTTTCGGAACGGGTGCGCTCGGGGCGTGGGTGGTGCTGGTCGTCGCTGGGTGCGGCGACGACGGCGAACCGGTGCATCGCTTACCCATCGCGGTGGTGTCTGCCTTCCCCGCGGAGCTTGCACCGATCGTGGCCCGCGCCCAGGTGGTGGAGACGGTGAGCATCGGCCACCGACAGTTCCGGCGAGGGCGCATCGGCCAAACGGAGGTGGTGCTCCTGCTCACGGGAATTGGAATGGCCAATGCTGAAGAAGCCGTGCAGTCGTTGCTCGCGCGGTTTCCGCTGCGTGGCGTGGTCGTGTCGGGCGTGGCTGGCAGTAGCGAGCGTATTGGTGACGTCGTGGTGCCGTCGGTCTGGCGGCTCCCAGACGGAGGGGAGTTTGCGGTCGACCCATACTGGCAAGCGTTGGCAACGAACTTGGCCGATACCGTGGCCGGCGCACTCGAACGCTGTACGGAAATTCCCGACCGGCCAGGTGCATCTCCGGTTTGTTTGCCGCATCGCCCGGCACTGATTGTGGGCGGCGTGGGATCGACAAACGATCCCTTTGCTGGGCAAGCCCTGCCTTGTCGGGAAGATGGTGGCGATGTGTTCGGGTGCGATGTGGAGCCTGTTTTGAGCCCCATGCGCTGGCGTTACCGAGTGCGAGCGGCCAGTGGGGGAACCCGTCAAAACGAGCCCCAGGTGGAAGACATGGAAACGGCGGTGGTGGCTCGCGCAGCATCGCGCGCGGGGCTCCCCTTCATTGCCTTTCGTGCCGTGTCGGACGGCGCGGGCGATCCGCTCGGCTTGCCCGGCTTCCCTGCCCAGTTTTTCGTGTACTATCGCTTGGCGGCCCGCAATGCCGCACAGGCCACGGTTGCTTTCTTGCAAGCGCTACCCTGAATCCTTGCCTGCAAGCCGTCCTTGCCCTCCAGGGTGGAGCGTGACGTTGTGGTGCCGATGTCCCCTGGTTTTTGGCGAATCACGACGAACGCCGCCGCGCGATCGCATCGATTTCGATGCGGGCTCCTCGTGGAAGGCTGGCCACGCCGATGGTAACCCGCGCTGGATACGGAGGCGCAAACACGCTGCCGTAAATTTCGTTCACCACCGCGAAGTCCGCCAAATCCACCAGGTAAAGCGTGGTGCGCACCACGTCGGAAAAATCCGCCCCCGCGGCACGAAGCACGGCCCCCAAGTTGGCCAAGGCTTGCCGCGTCTCCGCCGCAATGCCGCCCGCAACTAATTCGCCGCTCGTTGGTTCGAGTCCGATCTGCCCGGAAAGAAAGAGCCACTCCCCGAAGGCAAGGGCTTGTGTGTAGGGTCCGATGGCTTTTGGGGCTTCGCGGGTCTCGATCGCCTCTGGTCGTTCTTGTACCACGAGTCCAACCTCCTTGCGGCCGTTTCAAGTGCGGGCGCGGACCACTTTCACCACGCCGCGCACCTTCGACACATTGCGCAGAACGCGCTGTAGTTGGTCGATGTGTTGCACCGTGAGCTCGAAGACGTTGAGTGCTTTTTGGTCCGGCAGTTCTCGCACCGAAGCCCGGTTGATGTTCACGCCCACGGCACTGATGGCTCCGGATACGGCGCTCAACAGCCCGGGTTCGTTCACGCAAACCACCTCCACGCGCACCATTTGCTTAGCTTCAGCGTCGCTCCGCCAGGCCACGTCCACACGGCGCTGCGGGTCGCTTTCGAGCACGCGGGGGCAATCCACCGTATGCACGGTGACCCCCCGGCCGCGCGTGAGAAAGCCCACGATGCGTTCTCCGGGCACCGGGCTACAGCAACGGGCAAAGCGCACCAGCACGTCGTCGATGCCGCCGACGATCACGCTCGGCGGCTCCGTGCGGCGCACCCGTTTGATGAGCCGGCGCCAGCCTGTTTCCGCCGCGTGTTCTTGGAGCTGCTCGGCCGGAACGAGTTTGGCGAGCACTTGGCGAGGGGTCAGCCGCCCATAGCCGATGGCGGCGAAGAGCGACTCTTCGTCTCGCACGCCGAGGGATTGAAGCACCGCGGGAAAGTCGGGCTGTTTGCGCAATTTGGCGTAATCCAGGTGATAACGGCTGCAGTCGCGTTGTAACAGTTCGCGGCCAATGGCCACGCTGCGCTCGCGTTGCTGCTGCTTGATCCAGTTGCGGATTTTTTGCCGGGCGCGGGCCGTTTTGACGAAATTGAGCCAGTCACTGCTCGGGGTTTGGTTGGAAGTCGTGATAATTTCCACCGTATCCCCGTTGCGAAGGCAGTAGCGCAAGGGCACCAGCCGGCCATTCACGCGGGCACCAGCGCAGTGATTGCCGACTTCCGAGTGAATCCTGTACGCAAAGTCGATTACGGTGGACCCTTCCGGGAACGATAAGCACTCGCCCTTGGGCGTGAACACGACGACTTCGTCGCTGAACAGGTCTTCTTTGACCAGGCGTAAAAATTCCTGCGGCTCCGAGGGATTTTGCAGCCACTCCAGCAGTTGCCGGAGCCAAGCGAACCGTTCGGCATCGTGCCCGTCGACATGCTTGCCGCCCTTGTATTTCCAGTGGGCGGCAATGCCCATTTCGGCGACGCGGTGCATCTCGTGGGTACGAATCTGCACTTCCATGCGCTCGCCATAGGGGCCGATCACGGTGGTGTGGAGCGACTGGTACATGTTGCCCTTGGGCAGCGCGATATAGTCCTTGAACCGGCCGGGCACGGGCTTCCAGTTGGCGTGAATGACCCCAAGTGCTTCGTAACACTCGCGCACCGTGCCTACGATGATGCGAAAAGCAATGAGATCGTAAATCTGGTCGTAGTGCAGATTTTGCGTCTGCATTTTCTGATAAATCGAGTAGAAGTGCTTGGGGCGCCCCGTTACCTCGGCTTCGATGCCAGCCTCTTCCAGTTTGCGGCGCAAAATGGCAATGACCTCGGCGATGTAGCGCTCGCGTTCCTCCTTGCGCTTGGCCACGGTGCGCTTGAGCTGGTAGTACACTTCGGGCTGCAAGTAGCGCAGAGCCTGGTCTTCGAGTTCGCTTTTCATCCAATAAATGCCCAGGCGGTGGGCGAGCGGTGCGTAAATGTCGAGGGTTTCTTGCGCGATTTCGATTTGGCGCTCGGGGCTAAGCGCGTCCAGGGTACGCATGTTGTGCGTGCGGTCAGCAAGCTTGATCAAGATCACGCGAATGTCCCGGGCCATCGCCAGGAGCATCTTGCGGAAATTCTCGGCTTGCTTCTCCTCGCGACTGGTAAAGCTGATTTGACTGATTTTGGTAACACCATCGACTAAAGTGGCCACTTCGGAGCCGAACTGCCGCTCGATCTCTTCGAGGGTGGTCAGAGTATCTTCCACCGTGTCGTGCAACAGCGCGGTGGCCACACTCGGTGCATCGAGGTGCAGACTGGCGATGATTTTGGCTACTTCCACGGGGTGGGTGAAGTAGGGCTCGCCAGAGGCTCGCTTTTGGCCTCGATGGACCCGCTCGGAAAATTCGTAGGCACGCGCAATGAGGCCAACGTCGGCCGCGGGGTCGTAACTGCGAACGGTTTCGATGAGCGAATCCAACTTCATGAACGCGACGGCTTGCCTCTCGGACACGAGAACCGAACTTGCGCTGCCTGAATGATCACCGTGGCAATTTCGTCCGGCGTAGCGACATCGGTACAGTAAATGAGATCGTAAGGAGACATGTCTTCCAGGTCGAACCCGTAAATTTGCCGGTAACGTTCGCGGTCGGCCTGTTGCCGGGCTTCGTTGGCGCGGAGCTTGTCCTCGGCGTTACCGCCTTCGCGCATCTGCACACGGCGAGCGCGCACCGGCTCGCTCGCGGTTAGGTACACTTTGAAACTGTCCACGCCCAACTGCCGCGCGAAGAACGCTACCAGCCGGCCCTCGACGATCGCGTCTCCCTCGCGCAAGTGGGCCATCATGAGCTCGTCCAATTGGCGATCGATCGAATGGTCCTCGGCACAAAGGCGGTTGAAATCGGCAAGGCTCATACCGCGCCGCTGCGCCTCGCGGCGATAAAGATCCCCCGCATACACATGCTTGAGCCCCAGCCGCTCGCTCAACAAGCGAGCCACCGTGGTTTTTCCGCTCCCTGGAGTGCCCGAAATGGTGATCAACATAGGTGCAACGACTGCACCTAGAGTAGGGTTGCGCCCCCGGATAGGGCAAGAGCGTTGTGCGAGGCTATTCCAAGTTTTGAATTTGTTCCCGAATTTTCTCGATCTCGCTGCGAGCGTCGACCGTGGCAGCGGTCACCTCGAGGTCTGCACTCTTCGCCGCAATGGTGTGGAACTCGCGCTGCAGCTCTTGCAGCAAAAACTCGAGCCGCTTGCCCACAGGCCCGCTTCCTCGCAGCAGGTCGCGGGCTGCCTTGAGGTGCGCTTCCAGGCGAACCAGTTCCTCGGTTACGTCGCTGCGCTCGGCAATGAGCACGGCTTCTTGAAGAAGGCGCTCCTCGTCCAATTTGTGCCCTTTGAGAAGTTCGCGAGCTCGCTCCCTCAAGCGGGCCACGATTTGCGGGAGGATCCGTTGGACCCGCAAGGCAATCCGTCGCCGCTGGCGGTCGAGGCTAGCCAGCCTTTGGCGAAGGTCTTGGGCCAAGGCCTTTCCCTCCCGCTCGCGCTCCTTGTTCCATGCCCGGATAGCCTTTTCGAGGGCTTGGCGCACCTGGCGATGCTCTTCTTGCGGGGGAACCTTCTTTTCCTTGACGGAAAACAGTTCCGGGCGACCAACGACGAGGTTGATGGTGAGATCCCCCGGTAGCTGCAAGTCTTGCTGCAGGCGGCGCCACGATTCCACGTAGGCGCGCGCCAGCGCGGCGTTGGCTTCGACGTGCACCGTGGCTTCTGGGCGGCCGGTGCGGCTAATGTTGATGTCGATCTTCCCTCGCGCGGCATTTTGCTGCACCACGCTGCGGAGTTCAGCTTCCCAGGGGAGGAATTCGCGCGGCATGGTAAAGCGCACCTCCAGCCCACGGTGATTGACGGAGCGGATCTCCACAGTCCACTTCCATGGTCCGCTTTGCGTGGCGGCGCTGCCGAAACCAGTCATGCTACGCACGTTGTTTGCCTCGCGTCGGTTTGGAAGGGGCCGTGCCGTCGCTGGCAACAGCGTCGAGAATTTCCGCAGGGGCAACGGTAGCCGTGCCGAGCTTCCCCACGGCAATGCCAGCAGCAATGTTGGCGAGCCACACCGCACTTTCCAGGGGTGCGCCTACTGCCAGCGAGGCTGCGCACACTGCGGCTACAGTGTCGCCGGCTCCGGTCACATCGAACACATCCCGTGCACGTGTGGGAAAGTGCCGGGGAGGGTTTGCCGCACGAAACAGGCTCATGCCGTGTTCCCCGCGGGTGATCAGCACGGCTTCGCACGACCAACGTTGCAACAGCACTTCGCCTGCTTGTTGCAAGGAGGCAGCGTCGCGAATGTCTACCCCCGAGGCTTCGGCCGCCTCGTGTTGGTTCGGGGTCATGAGCGTGGCCCCGGAATAATGACGAAAATTCGGCTTTTTGGGGTCGACGATTAGCGCCCACGTGGAGCGGCGGCGCAGCTCGGCGAGGCAGCCGAGTAAATCGGCACCGATCGTTCCTTTGGCGTAGTCCGATACCAGCACCGCATCGTAACCTCGACTGTGGCGGCGAACGAATTCGAGCAAGCGCTCCGAAGCCGATCGAGGATGCTCGTGTTGTTCTCGATCGAACCGAACCACTTGCTGGTGATGGGCGATGACGCGCGTTTTTCGAGTGGTCACCACGCCACGCGCACGCACGACTCCGGCAGCGTCAGCACCGAGCCGTTCCAGCTCCTCGAGAATGCGCTGACCAGCGCGGTCGGTTCCGATCACTCCGCACACAGTTACCTGCGCGCCGAGGGTGCGCAAGTTGTGGACCACGTTGGCGGCACCGCCTAGGTGGACGGACTCGCGCTCGATCCGAACCACTGGCACCGGCGCTTCCGGGGAGATGCGATCCACCGTGCCCCACAAAAACTCGTCGAGCATGAGGTCGCCCACCACCAACACCCGAGCCCGGCTGAACCGGTGCAGCAAACCTTTCAGCTCGTCCACGGGCATCGCCCCGGTCATAGTCTGGCTTCGGCGACGGTTGCGCATACCTCGTCGACTTCCTCTTCGGTCATCTCTGGGTAAAGTGGCAAGGCCAGAATTTCCTCGCATGCCCGTTCGGCTACAGGGAGGCTGCCCGGCCCTCGACTCCATGGGGCAAACGCAGGCAGAAGGTGCAACGGTGTGGGGTAGTGGATTGCTGTTTCGATTCCATGCGAGCGTAGGTGCGCGGCAAGTCGAGTGCGGTTACGGCAACGTACGACGAACTGGTGGTACACGTGCACGCAGTCGGCAAATTCTTCGAGCGGCTGGATCGCTGGGACTCGATCCAAACGGGCACGATAGCGTTTTGCCAGTGCTCGGCGGCGCTCGTTCCAGGCCGTCAGGTGGCGCAGTTTTACGCGGAGCCAGGCAGCTTGCAACGCATCCAGGCGCGAGTTGTAGCCAACTTCGATGTGTTCGTACTTGCGCGTTTGCCCGTGGTCGCGCAAACGGCGCACCCGCTCGGCCAGGTCTGGATCGTCGGTAACCAAAGCGCCTGCGTCTCCCAGAGCGCCCAGGTTCTTCGTGGGGTAAAAACTAAAGATTCCAGCAGCTCCCCAACGGCCGACCGGCCGGCCTTGGAGCGAAGCGCCATGCGCCTGAGCCGCGTCTTCGAGCACGCTGGCGCCAAACTCTTTTGCCAGTGCCACGATTGCATCCATGCGGGCGGGCTGACCGTACAAGTGTACGGGGATGACGGCTTTGACCGGCTGCCTTTCCAACGCGGCACGGAGGGAGTGAGCGTCGAGGGTCAGAGCGGCCGGTTCCACATCGACGAACACGGGCTTCGCCCCGAGCAAGCAAACTGCTTCGGCCGTGGCCGCGAACGTAAGGGTAGGTAGCGCCACAGCATCGCCAGGTTGAATGCCTAAAGCTCGCAATCCGAGAACGAGTGCGTCCGTGCCACTGCCAAGGCCCACCGCGTGGCGGACCTGACACCAATGGGCGAATTCGCTCTCGAAGGCTTCGAGTTCCGGACCGAGAACGAACTGCGAAGAATCCAACACGCGACAAAATGCGGCTTCGAGCTCGCTCCGCAAGCGCTCGTGTTGCACTTGCAAGCGTGCCAACGGAATCGGCATGCCGGCCCGCATAACCAACCCCCTGCGGCGATTCAACGCGGCTTCGCCTGCGTGCCTCATGTGGGCAGGTGCAGCGCAGGCAGAAGCCTGGAATCCTGACGGGCGCCGCGACCCGCATCCAACGAGCATCCATCCTGGCCCATTTCAGGGAGCATGGCCACGAATCGGTGGATCGACCTTCCAAGAGGAAACGCCGGCCCCATGGTTATAGCCCGCGTCGATTACCCGTCGCACCTTGCCTGACCGCGCGTTTTCGTGCGGGGCATCGACACGCAGGCAGCCGTGGCGCTGTATGAACAGAGCGCAGAACATGGCCCAGCCTGGGAGCGAAGGCACTGCAAGTTGCGGGGCGGAGCAAGAGGTTATCAGCCCATGGCGTGTAACCTGCGGAGCGCACGTGTTCCCATCAGGATCAGTGCGCCCGAGAGCAGGGCGATTCCCCACTCGTTCATGTTGGGCGCTGCAAACGGGCCGAAGAATGTCAGGTCATCGAAGCCTTCGGGCTCCGTTGTTGTCTGAAACAAGGCGAAACTAAACGGGGTCGCCATACTGACCGCGAGGGTGTCTCCTGGTGCGGAGGTGGCGTTGTCAAACCCCTGGGCGATGGCGAGCACCTGAAACTCGTTGGGGTTGCCGGTGGGGGCAAGCGCAAGTAGGCGGACCAGGTCTGCCGACTCCGGGCTGAAATGGTCAGTCCGCACACGTACGGAGGTAACCGGGCTCGAAAAACTCATCAGGAGATCGTTCGTTCCGACCCCGAGCGCTGTAGCAAAGTTCGGTGGAGACACGGCGTTGGTCGGTTGATTGAACACCTCGAACCCCGAGACCGGACTCGCGAGCGTAATCACATCGCCGACGTTGACGGTATCGGGAATAGTGCCTGTCGTGAACGTTACGCCCAAAGCAGCCAAGGCGTTACCTGAGTAGGAGCCCGCAGCAAGAGCGTCGAAGTTCACCGTCACCGCTGACGCCGATCCGCAGAGCACGGACAAAGCCGCAACGATGACTACAGCAATTGGGACCAGCCACACCTTATTCGAGGCCATTCGCTTTCCTTTCTGCCCCCAAGAACGGCGGACTGCCAAGGCACCATTTGCGCGCACCCTAACCCATGCATCGTAGGGCTGTCAAACCAAATCAGCCTCTCCTCGGGGGGATTCCACCTACAAGCTCGGCCCCCCTAGTTCTCGCTACCACCCACGTTGCCGCGGCGGCACTACCTCCCATGCCGCGGGTGCAGGGGCGCACGGCAG
>FMJZ01001388.1_pt1 | contig 21879 bp, 27 predicted proteins | sample 1987881 | NCBI WGS metagenome assembly FMJZ01 (sample SAMEA4378227, study PRJEB15110) | soil metagenome | biome: soil; feature: Field; material: Soil | place: India | collected 2015-03-11 | depth 0 m
TTCGACGACTGCGCGCTGCTCTCGCCTACCAACAGCCCTAGTGTTACAAGAGTGAAAAGCCCCAGTCGCTTCAGCATCATGATGCATCTCCCTCCCTGGGGGTGATCCCCCACAGCACAAAGTTGACCCATTGATCGGCAAGCCACTCCAGATCAGGTTGCTCCGCCGGCAAGATATAGTTGCAGATCGCGGTATGGAAGATGCCCTCCATAAAGAGGGCCCATGCCTGCGGATCAAGTGTCTTTCTCACCTGGCCGTCTTCTTGCAAGACGCGTATTCTCTCACTCAGAAAGTCTTTCATCGTCTCCCCTAGGCGGTTCCACCGCGCTTCAAACTGCGGGTCAATCGAAGTAGCCTCGCGATAGATCACCTTTGTGAGGTCCCTGTGCTGCGCGAAAAACCGGAGCCACGTGAGCACGTGCTCCCGGAAGCGCGTGCGATTAAGAGAAGCGGGCCACTCCTCAGCCATGAAGCGATGCACCAGCTCTGAGACTAATTCAAAATAGCGATCAATAATGGCGAGAAAGATCTCTTTCTTTCCCGGGAAATAGAGATAGAACGTACCACGGGCGACCTCCGCCTCCTCGATGATATCATCAATAGACGTCTCTAAGTACCCTTTGCGGGCGAAGACCTTTGTTGCCGCGTCGAGCAACTGCTGGCGTCGCGTCTCCTTCTCCAGGACCGTTCTGGCCATTCTTCTCACTAGACTGACATGTCAGTCTAGTGAGAGTATAGCATCCTGTGGAGAAGTTGTCAAGGTAGCAGATCATAGCAGTGCTCATTGACTGGCGGCGTCGAGCAGGTTGCAAATGGTCGGCAACTGCGCCCGTGCTGCGGCCTCCCCCAGCGCAATTCGTTCCTCCGCCCGATGATAGCTGAGATTGCCCACGAGCGAGTCTTCAGGGATCTCCGGGGTGATGAGCACATCCGGCGGGCTGAGCGCAAGCGTCAGCTCCGTCAGCCGCCACACAAAGATCGATATAGACAGATCTAAAGATTCAAAGAGCCCGGGAGCGTTCTTAGGCGGGTGTGTCATCCGATAGCGCTTCGATCCCAAATTGACGTCCGCAGCGATGACCACATCGGCTCCTAACTGGCGCGCTACGTCTATGGGCAACGGGCTGACTAAGCCTCCGTCAGCTAAGTGTTTTCCGGCGCGCTCCACTGGCACAAAGAGCCCGGGGATCGAAAAGCTCGCGCGAATTGCTTCGATCAAAGAGCCTTCTTTGAGCAAGACGCGCTCGCCCGTATCTAAGTCAGTGGCGACGGCGACGAATGGGGTGGGCAACTCTTCGATGCGTCGATCGCCACCTAAAATTTCTTTGAGAAAGCGTTCGACGGCGGAGCCGCTCGACCAACCATGGATGGGCAGTGTGGGCTGCAAGCTCTTGGCAATGCGCCAGAAGTCTATCTTGAGCCATTCGCGCTCTAATTCTGCGACGCTGACTCCAGCCGCGTAGACCCCGCCGATCATCGCGCCGATGGAGCTGCCCACAATAAGAGAAATAGGGACTTTATGCTCTTCGAGCACTTTGAGTATGCCAATATAAGCAGCACCGCGCGGGCCGCCGCTGCTGAGCACCAAGGCAATCTTCTTCATGAGAAGTTCCTTAAGCCCACAGTTTAGACAGTTACTGTTGTCGGTTCCGGCACGGGGTAACCTTCGGCTAGCAATGCTTCGATCATGGCCCGACGTGCCTTGTGGAGATCAGCAAGGGCCTCCTCTGGTGTTGCCCCGCTGCCTAACACGCCCTCAAACTCTGGGTGTGATGCGATGTATACGATTGTGCCGTCGTCTTGGCGCTCTGGCTCGATTTGTACTCTCCAGGGCAGCTGATCATAGTAGTCTATGTCTTTCTTCATAGGCCTCCTCTCTGTCTTGCTAAAAGTTTATCAATGATCCGCACGGCGGTCGTCGCATAGCCTTTAGGGAGCGACTTCTTACGAGCAACCGTAGCTCGCAAATCGGGGTAATCTGGATGGATGTAGACACGATGAGGCGCGCGGGGTCGGGTGATCTCTCGGAACCCAAAGCTGCGATAGAGCTTATCCAGGTCATCTTCGCCCCAGCCGCTGCGTTTGCGTCGCATCCGCTCCAGTAGCTCATAATCGCCCTCAGCCACAAATGGATTGTAATCAGTTTACGGATGGAAGACAACTAGCATTTGACTTCCGGACCACTCTTCGATACTGTGAAAGATCACTATATACGCTCAGGGTGAAGACTATGGAACTGCTCAAAAAACTCTGCGAGGCCCATGGCGTGCCGGGGCGCGAGGAAGCTGTGCGCACCTTGGTCGTTTCGGAGCTCGACAAATTGTGCGATGAGATTCGCACTGACGCCCTAGGGAACGTCATCGCGCTGAAGAAGGGCAACGGGCGCGGCCCCAAAGTGATGATCGCTGCACACATGGACGAGATCGGCTTTCTCGTCTCGCACGTTGACGAGAAATCGGGGTTCTTAAGAATTGATCCCGTCGGCGGGTTCGATCCCAGGGTCTTGATGGCTCAACGCGTCGTCGTGCATACTGAGAGCGGGGACTTCGTTGGGATTATCGGCTCAAAGCCCCCGCACGTCCTCACAGAAGAAGAGCGCAAGAAACCTGTTGAGCTCAAAGATCTCTTTATAGATCTGGGGCTACCAGCAGACGAAGTGAGGAAGCGCGTGCACATTGGGGACTTCGTCACACTCCAACAAGATTTCATAGAGGTTGGGAATCTCGTCTCGTGCAAGGCGCTCGATGATCGTGTCGGTGTCTACGTCATGATCGAGGCCGTGAAGAAAGCGAAGAAGCACATCTGCGATATCTACGCTGTCGCGACGACACAAGAAGAAGTGGGCGTGCGCGGGGCGCGGGTCTCGAGTTTTAATATCGCGCCAGATATTGGAGTTGCGCTCGACGTTACTGTAGCCAGTGATGTGCCTGGCGTGGGGGAGCACGAGCACGTGACCAAGCTTGGTGCGGGCGTCGCTATAAAGATCAAAGACTCGCTCTCGATCTCCAATCCCAAGCTTGTGCGCACGATGCGCGAGCTTGCTGAGAAAAAGAAGATCAAGTATCAGATGGAGATTCTGCCCCGCGGCGGCACCGACGCCGGAGCGATTCAGATGACGCGCGAGGGCGTCGCAGCGATCACGCTCTCCATCCCAACACGATATCTACACTCGGTCGTCGAGGCTGCTCATAAAGATGACATCCAGGCAGCGATTGACTTATTAGCAGCGTTCCTAGAAACCGCGCACGAAGTCGACTACAGCTTGTAAGGAGGAACTATGATGCGCACCCTCGGTGTTGGCAGTCTGTTGATACTGATGTTTGTTGGGATGAGCGTAGCGTGTTGGGCGCAGCAGGAGAATCTCTCGGTGGGACGATCTGTTGGGATTGGTGCGCGCTTTCTACCCAGTGCGCTCATGCCTATTGGGTGGAGTGATGTCGACCCCGCGCTGAGCGCGGCCATCACGGGACAGTATTGGATCAACGATCTGTTAGCGCTCGAGGTCGGCGGCCGGATGTCAGGCTTCAGCGACTCGTGGAACCCTCGCAGCTTCACAAGTCTCTCTGGAGGGCTGCTACTCAAGCTTTCAGATAACGCCCAAGACGATCTCTATCTCGCTGGCCGAGCGATCAGCGTTCAGAGCGTCTATAGAAATTACTGCTGTATCTATCGTGAGGGTGAGCCGCCCACAGAACCTGAAAAGATCATGCCGCCCTATCCGTGGCCCAGCTATGAGAGCCGCACGTCCATATTAGCATTTGAGGTGACTGTTGGGATCGAGCGAAGCTGGTCAGCTCAAGTGACGACGAACTTTGAGTTCGGCTTCATCTATGCCCAAACGATGACGACGAATCTCCCATCGCCGCCGGGGTCATCTCCAGAAGAACCTGTTCCTCTTCCAAAGCCGGAGGCCGTCGCGGCGACAAGCTTTGGCATCACCGTGCATATGAGCGTGAACTTCTATCTCCCGCGAAAGTAACTTGACAGCCCTAGCAGCGTCTGCTAGTGTAACAACCATACGGGAGGGAAGTGCTGTGAAGATCGTTCTAGATACCCTTGGCGGAGATCGTCCTCCGGAGGAGTTGATCGCCGGGGGCGTCGCAGCGATCCAAGAGTACAACATCGAAGTCGTCTTTGCAGGAGATCAACAGCTCATTGAGCGTGAGCTGAGCAAGTATCGCGGCTTAAAATATTCTGTTCTGCACGCACCGGAAGGGATCACCATGCATGAAGCGCCCGTCGAGGCGGTCCGTAAGAAGAAGAACAGCTCGTTGGTCCAGGGGATTCGCGCGGTGCGCCACGGCGAAGCCGACGCGTTCGTGAGCCCAGCCAACACTGGGGCTGTCATGGCGGCAGCGCTCTTCAATCTTGGCAGACTCCCGGAGATCGATCGTCCTGGGATCGGCGTGCTTGTGCCCACGCTCGAAGGGCGCCGCACTTTGATCATTGACGTTGGGGCCAACGCGGAGTGTGATCCGGAACATCTCTTAGAGTTTGGGATCATGGGCACCATCTATATGCGCGAGCTGGTTGGGGTGAAAAATCCGCGCGTGGGGTTGCTCAACATCGGCGAGGAACCCCAGAAGGGCGATCAGCAAGCTCTCAAAGCCTTCATGTATCTCCAACAAGAGCTGCCCAACTTCGCTGGCAACGTCGAGCCCAATACACTTATCGAGGGGGGCTTTGACGTTGTGGTCACCGACGGCTTTACAGGCAATATCTGTCTAAAGGCCTACGAAGGCGCAGCCATCGTCACTATACGATACTTAAAGCGCGAGATCGAGAAGAGCTTTTTGACTAAATTAGGACTGCCGTTCCTCTGGCCGTCTCTTAACAGATTAAAGCGCGAGATCAGTGCGGTGCAGTATGGCGGGGCGCCATTGCTCGGTGTGCGTGGCGTTGTGATCATCGCGCACGGAAACTCCAACGCTGAGGCGATCAAGAACGCTCTCAGGGTTGCCAAAGAAGCTGTCGAACACCAAGTCGTCGCGAAGATCGAGCGTGGGGTGCACGAGAGCTTAGTGCACTTGGGGTTGGTGCCGGTGTTGAAAGGATCTCTCTAGAGAGCGATGTCTGCCGCGATAGCGAAAACGGCATTTGTCTTTCCCGGCCAAGGCTCGCAGTATGTGGGCATGGGGCGGGAGCTCTATGAAAAGTATTGTGCTCGGGTTGAGCCATTCTATCAACGCGCTGGTGAGGCCCTGGGCTTCGATCTCAAAGAATTGATCTTCTCTGGGCCGGAGGAGAGAGTAAAACTGACGGAGTTTGCCCAGCCGGCAATTCTCTTAGATAGCGTGATCAAATTCGAGCTGTTAGGGCGGAAGCCTGACTACGCTGCCGGGCATAGCTTAGGGGAGTACTCCGCGTTAGTGTGCGCGGGAGTGCTCAGTCTCGAAGATGGGCTGCGCTTGGTGCATCTGCGCGGGAAGTTCATGCAAGAGGCCGTCCCCGTGGGACAGGGGGGAATGCTTGCTCTCGTGAAGCTCGATTATGAGAGAGTTCAGGAGATCTGTACCCAGACGGGCGCAGAGATCGCTACCTATAACGCTCCAGAGCAGATCGTGATCTCTGGGCGACGGGAAGCCCTCGTAAAAGCGAAGGAATTAGCTGAAGCCATGCGGGGCAAGGGGATCGAGCTCGCGGTCTCCGCGCCATTTCATAGTTCTTTGATGAAGCCTGCAGAAGAGCGTTTGAAACCGGAGATTGAGAAGGTCAGAGTGTCGGCGCCAAGCTTTCCCGTCGTCTCGACAGTGAGCGGCGAGCCCGAGACAGATCCCAACAGAATCAAAGAGTTGCTGACACGACAGATTACAGCACAAGTGCGTTGGGCCGAGTACGTATTAAGACTAAGATCTTTGGGTGTGACGCAATGTATAGAAGTCGGGCCGGGGGATGTGCTCACCAAGCTTATCAAGAGAATAGACAAAGATCTCGAAGCGCTCAGCTTCGCACAGGTGATGCCATGAGCGAGCTGCAAGAGTTCGCTGGTCAAGTGGGCATTGTGACGGGGGGCACGCGCGGCATCGGCAGGGCTATAACACAAATGCTTGTGGCCCGCGGCGCAAAAGTCTATACCGTCGCGCGCGATCCGCAAGCTGGGCAGGCTCTTGAACAAGAGCTAGGCGAGCGCTGCATCTTCAGACAAGCTGATATCACCAACGGCGCGCAGATAGACAAGCTGATCGAAAAGATTTTTAAGAGCGAAGGGCGCATAGATTTCCTAGTGAATAACGCTGGCATCACGAGGGACAATCTCTTGCTCAGAATGAAAGATGACGAATGGGACGCGGTCCTGACGACGAATTTGAAGGGCGCGTACTATTGCACCAAAGCTGCTGTGCGCTGGATGCTTAAGCAGCGTTCGGGAGCTATTGTCAATATTGCTTCGGTTGCGGGGCAGATGGGCAACGCTGGCCAGGCCAATTATTCAGCGGCCAAAGCTGGTCTGATCGGGTTTACGAAGAGCGCAGCGCGCGAGCTGGCCTCGCGAGGGATCAGGGTGAATGGTGTCGCGCCAGGGCTCATCGAGACGGTGATGACACAGCAGCTCCCCGAAGAGATGAAGCAGCGTTATCTTGGAGTGATCCCCCTGGGGCGGTTTGGTCGCCCAGAAGAAGTTGCCGAAGTTGTCTGCTTCTTGCTTTCGGACCGCGCATCGTATATAACAGGACACGTGATCAACGTCGACGGCGGCCTGGTGATGGCCTGAGCCGACTTGACAAACCCCAATTTTTGCGCCAAGATCAAGCCCATAGAGGAGGAGAAGGACTATGGCTGACATCGCTGAACAGGTACGACGGATTATCGCAGAGCAACTGATGGTGGACATCGAAGAAGTGACTGATGATGCTTCGTTCATTGAAGATCTGGGAGCTGACTCGTTAGACACCGTGGAGATGATCATGGAGATCGAGGACGAGTTTGGCATTGAGATCCCTGACGAAGACGCTGAGAAGATCCAGACTGTTGGCAAGGCCATTGAATACATTAAACAGAAAGTCCAAGCGCAGCAAGCCAAGGCAGTATAAACGGTCTTGGCATTCAAGGTTCATCCCCGCCCCATCAGCGGGTGATGGGGCTGATCTATTAGAGTGATGGAGCTCCAGCTTCCCCGCGGGATGCGCGATTTCCCGCCCGAAGAGAAGATCCTTCGGGACGAAGTCATAGCGATACTCAAAAGCGTCTTTGAACTCTATGGCTTCAGCCCGTTGGAGACCCCCGTCGTCGAGCGCTGGGAAATTCTTTCTGCAAAATACTCTGGCGGTGAAGAGATCCTCAAAGAGACATTCAAGCTCAAAGACCAAGGAGACCGGGACTTAGGCCTGCGCTACGATCTCACCGTTCCGTTAGCCAGATTCGTCGGAATGAACCCAACGGTGAAAAAGCCGTTCAAACGCTATCAGATCGGCACGGTCTATCGCGACGGCCCGATCAAGAAGGGCCGCACCAGAGAGTTTTATCAGTGCGACGCCGATATCGTCGGCTCAAGTTCCCCATTAGCTGATGCCGAGTGCGTGCAGCTTGCCCTAGATATCTTTGAAAAGTTACAGATTGACGTCGTCATAAAGATCAACAATCGCAAGGTGCTGTATGAGCTGGCGCGTGCGGCGCAGATCCCCCAAGAGCTCACTGATGGGGCAATTCTCTCTCTGGATAAGCTCGAAAAGTTCGGCCCTGACGAAGTGCTGCGCGAGATGGTCGAGCGCGGCATCGGTCGCGCCAGTGCGGAGCGCTTTCTCTCCGGCGCACAAGACCCGGAAGCTCTTAAAAATAGTGAGGGTTACCGCGAGCTGGAGCCAGTCTTAAATGCCCTGCAAGATGCTCGCGTTGTCTGGACGCCCTCGCTTGCGAGAGGACTATCTTATTACACTGGGACGATCTACGAAGTCTACGCGAAAGATTCTTCAGTGACGGGATCGCTTGCTGCAGGCGGGCGCTACGATAATATGATCGGGCAGTTTTTAGAGGGCGCTGAGAAGATTCCTGCCGTGGGGATCTCTTTCGGTTTGGAGCCGATTCTCGAGGTGCTCAATGAGAAGCGCGGTGATGTCTCCACACGCAAGACGGTCACCCAGGTCTATGTTATCCCATTTAAGAACCTGCTCATGGAAGGGCGCAGCGTTTGTCAGCAGTTGCGCCGTGCGGGGATCAAAACAGATATGGATTTTTCTGCCAAGGGCATCAGCGACGGGCTGAAATACGCGAATGCGTACAGTATTCCGTTTGTGGTGATCGTCGGGCCGGATGAAGTTGCTCAAGGCAAAGTCAAGTTGCGTGACATGCGCAGCGGAGAAGAAAGACTGCTCACAGTTGAAGAAGTAGCGCAGCAGATTTCCGAGCAATCAGGGTGAAAAGGCTCCTTTGTGGATGATCTGCGAGCGCGCTTTTGAAATGGAGATAGTATCCGGTTCGATCAGCTCGTAGCGTGCTATTATACTAAAACTCCTCCCACTCGATCAGCGCGGGAAGTATGGGCAGGCCCTCGCTGTCGAACGAGACCGAGACACGGCGTACTAATAAGCGCGTGCGCTCGTCGTCGGTCTTGAGCCGCACTTGATAGACCAAGGTCAAGATCGAGTCATTAGGACCAACTTGTTTGAAAAGCTCAGCCATGAATTTAACTTTCTCGAGGAGAATGGGCTTGCCTCTGGCGGCACGCTCGCGTGCGATTGTGAGCAACCTTATAGCATCGTCCACATACGTCATAAACGTCTCAGCGAAATCTTCGTGATCGTTGGTGCGGGCATAGTCACTTACAAAGTTATCAGGGTCTTTGCCGGAGCGCCGGAAGAGCTCACGCCAACGCGCATTCTGTTGGCCGGTCACGAAGCGGTCTTGGACAGCATGGCCCATCTCGTGAATGAAGACGGACGAGAGCGTGCGGCGCAGCATCGGCCCGAAGAGATTGATCCGCCCCATTCCCGTGTACGTCCCAGCGACGCGGTCGTCAGAGGGATTGTTCGTGATAGACATGACGGTGCGACGAATCTCTGCAGGCATAGCGCGCAGGGAGGAGTAGAGAATATGGCACTGGGCCTCGCTGAACGGAGGCGCATCGTCGGCATTATCGAGCACGATGCCAAACTCGTCACTGATGTCTTGACAGCTTCCCAGACGAGTTGGCGTGGAGATCTGCACGTTCACCAACACGCTGGTTTCGCCGCGGTTCTCCAAGACGGCCTGCCAGCGCGTCCCTAAGGTAATCGTCTCGTCTGAGACCTCGACGTTCAGCGAGAGTGGAAGAGGGCTGCGGGCTTGAACAAGGGGTGTCTCTTGGCCCGGGCCAAAGAGCGAGAGCACGAGCGACGCGTCCTGGGTGAGCGTGACCGCGCGCACCTTGAGCAAGCCGGCATAGGTCACTATGATCGGCACGCTGATCTTCTCTCCCGGCCTCACGACAAGAGTTGGCGCGGCTTCCGTAGGCCCAAGCGTTGAAGCCGTAAGAGCGCTTGTGGAGGCGCTATGCAGGAAGTGCGGCGTACCACATGCTGCGCCCTGCTGATTGTCGAAGAGATCAAGCGACGCTGATCGTGTGGGCGTCAGCCACACCCCGTCTTCTATGTATATGCCGCACCTTGCGCTCAGGGTCACGGTGTTTGCTCCCAAAACGACGTACCCAGACTCAAAGAACAGCCCATGCCCTTGGCTGCCCGTCACTGTGTTTTCAGCCAAAGAGACTTGAGCGCCGTCGGCAACCCAGATGCCGTGCCCATACTGTTTGTCGCTGTCCGCTTGGGTATCAAGAATCATGGTGTTGCGGATCTCAGCGGCTGACTCTTCGGTGATAAAAATCCCTGCACGCACATTGTTTTTCAATGTATTGTTGAGCACGGTTGCTTGGGAGGGCACGTCGGGGGAATCGACCCAGTTGGGCCAGATCTCGATCCCATAATAGCGATTCTCTTCAAAAGTATTGCTCTCGATGTGAGCGATGGCGCTTAGCAGCCGAAGCCCGCTCCAGGCGCTGCGCGCGATAAAGTTATTGATAACGCGAGCGTTCTTGTCGCCGTTTAGAATAATACCGTTGCCCAGGACGTTGCCCTCGTCGGGGGCCGTGTCGAGAATTCTGTTCTCTATGATCTGAGTGCCCTGAGAGTTCTCCGTGATGAGAATGCCCTGGCGGCGATTTTTCTGGATGAGATTGTTTTTGAGGATGACATTGCTGCTGCGCTCGACTTGGATGCCGCGGCGCCCGCCGGTGATCTCTAAATTTTGAATGACAACGTTGCTAGTGCGCTGGATGAGAACCGTTGGTGCACTGCGGGAGCGCGAGCCGTCCACGATGACTCCAGTGTTGGCCCCACGCAGCTCGATGCTCTTACGAATCGTCAGATTCTCTTTGTACGTGCCAGGAGCTATCAAAATTAAGTCGCCGGGTTGGGCGGCGTTGATAGCAGCTTGAATCGTCGAGTAATCTTTGGGGACTTCGATGGTCTTGGCAAAAACAAGGGGTGCGACTCCCATCACCATTAAAGTCAGGGCAATAGCTGTTAGCCAGAACTTGCGCATAAACCCTCCTCGCGATATCACAATGTCTGGGAGATTATACTAAAGAGTCGGCGTGAAGTCATCGAACCTCGATCCGAACTTCGTCAACAAAATACTCTAGCAGCGTCTCCCAGGCGACGCTGATCCCCAGCGCGACCCATAGCTCACCCTCGGTAGAGGAGACAGGTATGGTGAACTGATACCGGCGCCAGCCCTTGGTCTTGTCTGCTGCTTCTCGATGAGTGAACTCGGCTTCTTCGACGGGCAGGAGCACCCCGGCGTAGGCAACAACATACGCGCGTATATTATCGCTTTGCTCTGCACTCCAGAGATAGAACGAGAGATTGGCTATCAAGAGGCGGCCCTTGGGCACGGTCAGCAATTTGGCAAGCCAGATTGTGCCGTCGTCTTGGCGGCCATCGAGAAAGAATCGCACCGAGCCGTAGCCCTCTCTCGCTTGTTTGGTGCTTAGCTCAATGCTCCACTCAACAGGGCGGTTAGTATTCGGGTCTCGCGGGACGTCAGAGCCTTTTTGCCAGCTCTCCCAGCCCGTTTCAAATCCTTGGCGGATTATCACCACCGGCGGGGCGAGCAGGTCGCAGCCCGCCAAGAGCACATTGAGCAGAAAGAAGAGTGCACTGCTCGCCTTGAAATAGTAACGCGCACGTTCACTCATTACTTCAGTTTCTTCAAGCCATAGCGGCGCTCAAACTGCTGCACTCGTCCTTCGGTGTCCACGAGCTTCTCCTCACCGGTGAAGAACGGGTGGCATTTAGAGCAGATATCGACGTGCAGATTCTCCGCGGTGGAGAGGGTTTCAAACTCCGCACCGCACGCGCAGCGAATAACCACGCGCTTGAGCTCTGGATGGATACCTGGCTTCATACAACCTCCAAGGTGACAGCTTTATCTCTTGCTGAACTGCTGGCCGCGCCGCGCTTTGTGGAAGCCGTACTTCTTGCGCTCGACCATGCGCGGGTCGCGTGTCAGCAGGCCTTCCTTGCGCAGGATCGGCCTATAGTCGGGGTTGACCGCGAGCAGTGCCCGCGCGATTCCCAAGCGAATCGCTTCCATCTGCCCACTGAACCCCCCGCCACGACAGGTCGCGATCACGTCGTAGCGGTTCATCGTGCCGGTCACAACAAGAGGCTTGAGAATGACTTGGGCAACGCGGTCCTTGATGTAGCCATCAGCAGCAAAATACTGCTCCGCAAGCTGACCGTTGACGATCACCTTGCCTTCACCGTGAGGCTTGAGGAAGACCCGCGCGACCGATTCCTTGCGACGCCCGATGGCATGGATCTTTCCATCGGGCATGACCTTCGGCAAGCGCAACTTGATCGTTGTTTGAGTTTGCTTGTTCGCCATCTTGAAAGCTCAAACCTCCTACTCAAAATTCAGATTAGTATACTCAGTCTATTGGGCTCTTTCAAGGTAAGCGCGTTGCTCTGGGGTGAGCTCGTCTATAGTGACCCCCAACGTCTCCAGTTTAAGCAGAGCGACGCGTTGGTCTATCTCCGGGGGCACGGGATATAAGTCCGGCTTCAGCTCAGTGTGGTGCTGAGCAATATACGCGAGCGTGAGCGCTTGCAGCGCAAACGACAAGTCCATAATTTCGACGGGGTGGCCATCCCCAGCTGCTAAATTCACTAAGCGGCCCTCGGCCAAGAGATAAAGCCGACGCCCATCTTGGAGCTCAAACTCTTCGACGTTGGGCCGAATGACGCGATGTGCGATAGCAAGTTTGTGCAGGTCGGGCTTGCTAATTTCGACATCGAAATGTCCAGCGTTCGCTAAGATTGCCCCATCTTTCATGACTTTGAAAGACTCGTCTGTGATAACATCTTTGCATCCCGTCGCGGTGACGAAGATATCGCCCAGTGGGGCTGCTTTGACCATCTTCATGACGCGGAAGCCGTCCATGACCGCTTCGATAGCCCGCACGGGGTTAACTTCGGTGACGATGACGTTGGCTCCCAGGCCCTTGGCACGAAGAGCGATCCCGCGCCCGCACCAGCCATAGCCCGCTACAACAACGGCCTTGCCCGCAATCGAGAGATTCGTCGTTCTCATAATCCCGTCCCATGTCGACTGCCCGGTGCCGTAGCGATTGTCGAAGAGAAACTTCATCTGGGCGTCGTTGACGGCGAACATCGGGAATAAGAGCTTATTTTGAGCAGCAAGGGCCTTGAGACGCCGCACCCCCGTCGTCGTCTCCTCGGTGCCGCCGAGAATATCTTTTGCTAAGTGCGAGAGCTCGCCGTGCAAAAGTTTTGTTAAGTCCCCGCCGTCGTCGAGAATAATATGGGGTTGGGTCTGCAAGACGGCTTTTAAGTGCGACTCGTACTCTTCAGGGGTAGCGCCGCGCCAGGCTGCGACGAAGATATCCCCTGAAGCCGCCACAGCTGCTGCGACGTCGTCTTGGGTGCTCAAGGGGTTGCAGCCCGTTACGGCGACCTGGGCGCCACCGGCCCGCAGCACCTGAGCTAGATAAGCTGTCTTCGCTTCTAAATGAATGCTTAAAGCTAATCTGAGATTTTTGAACGGCTGCTCGCGCTCGAATTCGGATTTAATTTTGTTCAATAAGCTCATGCGCCGCTGGACCCAGTCGATCTTCTTCTGCCCGTGGGGTGCTAGTGACGGATCGCGAATAATGCTCATGGGGTGCGGTGCCTCCTTGAAGCCTTCAATCTCTTGTGCGCTTCAGCGACACAGCCAAAATCTTCAGAGATCACGGCCCGATCGAGATCGCTGCTGGGATAAGCTTCATCCTTAGCCCACGACCCCAATAGGATCACTCCCTGCACACGAATCTCTTGGCGCAGCCGACGCATAAAGCGTTCAATCGCTTTCTGATAGCCCTTACGCATACTGTTGTAATCATACTTGATAGCTGGATCTCCTGCCATCTTTGCATGAGCACCCCTACGTCCTTATACTGGGAGCGAAGCCTAGTGGGTCTCGGCAAAAGCATTGCTTGAGATGTCGCTGCACCAATGAGTGTGCGGATTCGTCTAATGAGTATTGAGGACTACGATGCTGTGATTGCGCTGTGGCAGCGCGCTGGGCTTTCGTTTGAGCCGCACGGCCGCGATAGCCGATCAGCTATCGCCCGTCAGATCGAAGATTCTGGGCACTTAATGCTCGTCGTCGAAGCCGATGGACAAATTATCGGGACGGTCTTTGGCAGCCACGACGGGCGCAAGGGCTGGATCAATCGTCTTGCTGTAGATCCGCGCTATCGCCGCCAGGGGCTGGCGCAACAGCTCGTCAAAAAAGCTGAAGAAGCCCTCGCCCGTGAAGGATTGATCATCGTCGCAGCGCTCGTCGAAGCCCCCAATGGGCCGTCTTTAGAACTCTTTCGAAAGCTCGGCTACGAAGAGCGTCGCGATATTATCTATTTTCGCAAATTTCTTCGAGATCGGGAGTGATTTTATGCCCTTCTGCCCGCGGTGTCGCTATGAGTATCATGCTGGGCTGCGCCAATGCCCCGATTGCGGCGTGGAGTTGGTCGAGCAGCTTTCACCCGAGGAAGAGCTTCCCCCTAGCGGCTCCCTTGTGACCGTCTATGTCGCAAAAGACATGACCGAAGCAAGCCTGATCAAATCGTTTCTTGAAGAATTTCAGATCGAGTCGTTCATTGGGTACGACTTGGGGCCAGCCTATCCTGTGGGGGCAGATTGACGTGCGCGTCGCTGAAGAGCACGCCGACGAGGCCCGCGAGCTCATCGCCGAGTTTCTCCAATCTCTTCCGGAAGACTTTGATCTGTGAACGTCTGTCCTTCTGTGCTATAATGCAGGGCATGAGAAATCCATTTCTCGTTGGAGAGAAGATCTATCTCCGCCCGTTAGAACGCGACGATGCCCCAACGCTACTGCCCTGGGTTAACGACCCAGACGTGATTGCCACCCTGAGAATGTACACCCCAAAGAATCTCCAGGACGAGCTTAAGTTTATCGAGCGCGCTTCCCAGAGTGACACGGAAATCATTCTAGGGATTGCCCTGAAAGAGAGCGATAAACTCATCGGTTCAACAGGGCTCCACGGCATAGACTGGAAGAATCGCCATAGCGAATTGGGCATTGTCATTGGCGATAAGACAGAATGGGGCAAGGGCTACGGCACAGAAGCGACGCGCCTGATGGTAAACTACGCGTTTGAGATCTTAGGGATGCATCGCGTGTGGCTGCGCGTGTACGAGTATAATCACAGAGCACTACGAGCCTATGAGAAAGCAGGCTTCGTACGTGAAGGCGTCTTGCGCGAGGACCGCTATCACAACGGGAGATTTTTTCACACGATCGTGATGGGGCTATTGCGCTCAGAGTGGGAGGCCCACCGACACGGAGTGCTATGATCATCGCTGAGCATTTGACGCGACGCTTCGGGGATCGCGTTGCCGTCGAGAACCTCTCTCTCGAGATCAGCGAGGGAGAGGTCTTCGGGTTTCTCGGCCCTAACGGTGCGGGAAAGACCACAACTGTGAGAATGCTCGCAGGGCTGTTAGCGCCCACTGCTGGACGTGCTCTCATCGCTGGGGCAGACGTGTGCGCAGAACCCCACCGCGTCCGCGCTCTCGTGGGCATCTTAACCGAGCACCCTGGGCTCTATGAGAAGCTCTCGGCGTGGCACAATCTCAAATTCTACGGCGATCTCTATGATTTACCCAATTCTGAAGACCAGATCGAGAGATATCTAAATTTGTTGGGGCTGTGGGAGCGCCGCTTCGAGCCTGTGGGGACTTTCTCGAAGGGCATGAAGCAGAAATTAGCTATTGCCCGGGCGCTCTTACACGAACCGAAGGTGCTCTTTCTCGACGAGCCAACCTCAGGTCTTGACCCCGAATCTGCTAAAACCGTGCGTGACTTCATCACTCAGCTCGCGTCGGAGAAGCGCACGATCTTTCTGTGTACACACAATCTCTACGAAGCCGAGCAGCTTTGCACGCGGATCGGGCTGATCAAGCAACGGCTCATCAAAGTCGGCTCGCCGCAGCAGCTCAAGCGCGAGCTCTACGGGCGTCACATCATCATTGATCTCAAAGAGCCTGTAGCTCTTTCGGAAGATTTGCAATTGCCCTTTGTGCGAGACGTGCAGGCCGACGGGACAAGATTGCTCATTCAGGTAAACGATCCTGAAACACAAAACCCCATGCTCATTAAGAGATTGGTCGAGCTGGGAGCGCAGATTCAATTTGTGCGCGAGCAAGACCGCTCGTTAGAAGAAGTCTATCTCGAACTGATCTCTGAGGAGCAGCCATGACGCTCAAGCGCGTGCGAGTTTTAATAGTCAAAGAGTGGCGCGAGGCGTTCAAGGGGGGCAAGACAATTTGGATCGGCACCGTTGCCGTGCCCTTAATTCTGCTGGGCGTCTCGCTCTTTCAACTTTTCCAATTTGGGGACTTCGACAGAGTAGATCCAGAGGAGCTTTCCCGCGTCGTTGGAGCGCTTTTCCTCGTCCCGCTCTTGTACTTTTTGATGTTCCCATTGGTCATTCCGCACTCGATCGCGATCTATGCGATCATGAGCGAGAAAGAGCAAAAGAGTTTAGAGCCCCTCTTGGCAACGCCGTTGCGCACTGAAGAGCTCTTTGTGAGCAAGGCCTTGGCTTCGATCCTCCCCGCGCTGGGTATTACGTGGGTGGCATTTGCGCTCTTTGTGGTCGTAGTGCAGTTTCTGCTCCCTGCGATGGTGTTAGAAGTAGCATGGCAGCAGTTTGGTTCAATTTGGCTGATGGCCCTAGGGCTCTTTGCCCCGCTGGCCGCAGCGTTCATGACGTTAGCTTCGATGGCCATCGCGATACGCGTGAGCGACCTACGCACAGCGCAAATGCTCAGCAGCTTCGCGATGCTGCCGGTCTTGCTGTCAGCGTTCTTCTTGGTCTTCCAACACCTTATGGATCGGCCCATGCTGTTGGGGCTTCTGGCACTGGGGATCTTCGTGTTCGACGTGGGATTGGTCTGGGCGAACGTCAAGCTCTTTCGGCGCGAAGAGATCTTAACGCGCTGGCGCTAAGAATATATGTCTCTCGCAAGCCCATCGTATGTGCGCGATCTGTTAGCCCAGCATAAGATTCGTTTGAAGAAGAGCCTAGGGCAGCACTTTCTCGTCGACGAGAATATCTTAAAAAAGATTGCGACAGCGGCGCAGCTTGCGGAAGAAGAGACCGTCGTTGAGATCGGCGCGGGCATTGGGACGCTCACTCAAGAACTGGCCCAGCGTGCCGGGCGCGTCATCGCCGTCGAGATCGACAATCGGCTCATCGCGTTGCTTCAAGAGCATCTGCGCCCGTACACAAACGTCATCGTGGTGCACCAAGATTTTTTGGATTTCGATCTACGTGCTGTCGCCTCGGGTCAAAAGATCTCGATCGTCAGCAACTTGCCCTACAACGTGACTGCCCCGATCTTGGAAAAGCTCGTCGAAGCGCATGATGTTGTGAGATCTGCGACGTTTTTGGTGCAGTCAGAAGTTGCGGAGAAGCTCTGTGCAGTGCCGGGTACACGCAGCGCCAGCGCGATCACGATCTTTATTCAGAGCTTTGCCAATGTGCAGAGACTGTTCTCGGTCTCCTGTCGTGCCTTCTTTCCCGTGCCTGAGGTGGACTCAGTCTTGGTGCGCTTAGAGTTTTATGAGCATCCCAAGTTTCGCGCTCCGAAAACGCTCTTCTTTGCAGTCGTGCGCGCAGCGTTCAATCTACGACGCAAGACTATCAAGCAAGCGCTCACGCGCTCCCCTATGCTCGCCCTGCCTCACGAGCTTGTTCTCGCAGCGCTCAAGCACGCGCAGATAGATCCACAACGCCGGGGGGAGACGCTCTCTCTTGAAGAATTCGATAGATTAGCCCAGGCGCTCGCTATGCTGCGCGAGCAACAAAATTGCGCAACACCCCAATTCCGCTGATCTCGACCTCGACCACATCGCTGGGGGCTAGGGGGCCAACGCCTGCGGGCGTGCCCGTGGCGATCACATCGCCCGGTGCTAGCGTCATAAAGCTCGTGATCTCCTCGATGATTTCAGGGATACCGAAGATAAGCTGAGATGTATCGGAGCGCTGACAAACTCTGCCGTTGACACGCGTCTCAATAGTAAGAGGCCAAGGCAGCTCATCTGAGGAGACTAAGATCGGGCCCAAAGGCGCTGCCGTGTCGAACCCCTTGGCACGCACCCAGTTAAGCTCCCATGACTGAGCAACACGATCCGAAATATCGTTAAAGCACGTGTAGCCCCAGATGACTTCGTGCGCTTCTGAAGCCTTGACGCGCTTGCAGTGCTCCTTGATAACTATAGCGAGCTCGCCCTCGTAGTCAACCCTTTCAGAGTTTGGCAGATAGATCGTTTCTCCAGGGCCGATGAGAGCAGATGGGGGTTTGAGAAAGAGAGCTGGGCGCTCTGGGAGCTGGCGCCCCATCTCTTGAGCATGATCGCGATAGTTCACCCCGACGCAGATGATCTTCGTCGGTTGGGCTGGAGGAAGCAGCTTCAACTCCGAAAGCCGGCGCTGCTGGCCACGGACGAGCACCCTGTCGCCGACGAGCTCGCTCCAGCAAGCTTGGCCGTCTTGAAGAAATCGCACCCACCGCATGATCCCTCACCAAAGGACGGGAGCGGAACCAATGCTTCGTATGGCGACGCTTGCCGTCACGGTGCGACGCGGTGCTGGACTGATCAGCCATTCCCATAAGACGTGCAGTCCTAACGCAAGCGTCCAGATGAGCAAGATCCAGCCAGCCCACCACCTTTGCCATAGGGGGCGCGGCGCCGGCACCGGCGCGCACTCTTTCGAGAGCGATGGGGGCATCTTGACGGGTTTGTTCACTTCAGTCTTCGGGTTTTTGTCGGCCATCTGGAAATCGCCGGGCTGCACCGGTCCTGCCCCATTGAGAGACGGACAGGGCAGCGAGACCGTGGGCGCAGGCAGCACTGCCACTAAGAGGACGTTCAAAGTGAAGAGGGCGAAGAGAGCGAAGATATAAACTGTAAAATGAGTGCGAATCGACCTGGGTAACTGATCCCAGAGCTCGCGCCATACTGCTCCGTGCTCCAGCTGGCGCTGGCGCATGAGCGCTAACTGCTGTGCACAGTCTCTACACGTGAGCGTGTGCTGCGAGACCTCCGTCAGCATCCAATCCTCAAGATGGAGAGAGGGTGTTGGAACGCGCCACCTGTCGGGAAGTTGCCCCTTTACATATGCATATAAAACGGCGCGCGGCGGATGTGTGCCCCGCGCGCTCGTGCGCAGCGGCTGGAGCAGCCCCTGAAACCAATTATCGAGATTGCTCATGATGGGCTCCTTTCAGCTCTTCGTAGATCTCTACAATGCGCTCCTTGACCCGCGTAGGGTTGAATTCTTTACCGACGAGTTGGAAGACCTCAGCCCAGTCGAGCCGTGTCCCGCTGATCTTCTCGATGGTCAATTCGCTGAGCTTGACGGTCTTGCGGGCTATAGCGCGCCGGAGTAGCTTCCCCTTGGCGGGGTCGTCTATCGGCGACGGATAATAATTACTAAAGAGATAGATGAGCAAGCCCTGCACCTCTCTGGGGTCGTAACGGCGCTTAGCATAGCCGAGCGCTAACCAGCGCCGCGCCGTATCCAGATCGCCGTCTAAGCTCAATAGATCTTCCATCTCGCCAGGAGGCAGGTCGGTACACCGGATCAAATGCTCTGCGTAGGCCAAGCGGGCCTGCTGGCAGAGAGTGCTCAGGTCGTTCATCTCCGGCCTGCATCCTAGCATATTATAAATCTCGGCGTCCAGTTTCTGACACTTTTGTTGGGCTCAGCGTTGACAAAGCTGATCTGAACGGATATAATTTTTTGGCGTTCATCTTTGCCAGCTGAAGGCTGGCAAGGGCGAACAGTCCAGGTGGAACCTGGGCCGAGGTGGCGGAACTGGCAGACGCGCGGGACTCAAAATCCCGTGGGGCTCACCCCCCGTGTGGGTTCGACTCCCTCCCTCGGCACCACAAGCGAATACCATGAAATCACCCTTCCGCAGGTTCATTCTTGTCTTGTGGGGCTTCATTGCTATCGCTGCTTTCGCGAACGACCTTGCTGTATCACAAAATTATCAGCTCCAGCCCCAACTGCGTGAGAGCTTGCCCCTTATCGGTGCAGATCGCGTCTGGACGGAATTGAACATCACCGGCAAGGGTGTCTCTGTCGTCGTCATTGACGACATCAGCACGGCAAACAACGACCAACGGTGCACTCAGCTTCACGGTCTGCCCGTCAGTGAGATCGTCCGTGCCGTCGCCCCCGATGCCGTTGTGCTCACCTACGATCTTGCTTCGCACTGGGACGAGCGCCAAGGAGGCTGCGTCTTCACGAACGTAGACGATGGACTGCGGTGGGCTCTTCATATCGCGTCTCAACAGAACGTGCGCGTCGTCAGCTTGAGCCTCGGCGGAGATCTTCTCCCTGAGCCGTGCCCTGGAGCTGGAGGACAGGGCATCATGCAAAAGCTCGTTCATGCCGGGATTGTCGTTGTCGCCGCCGCAGGCAACGATGGCTCCCCCTCGGCGATCACGGCACCGGCGTGTCTGCCCGAAGTGATCTCCGTTGGCGCAACGTATGATACATCAGGCCAAACGATACACTCAGAGACGTGCAGCGAAGTCTCGCATATAGACTGGCTGACGTGCTACTCCAACCGTGCGCCCTTTCTCGACGTTGTCGCCCCAGGGACAACGATCTCGACCCCAAGCGAACCGCGCTTCGGTGGAACTTCTGCAGCGACTCCCCTCGTCGCTGGCGTCATCGCGCTCATGCTTTCTGCTCATCACACCCTGACCCCAGAGCAAGTGCGAATCATTCTGAAAGAGACTGGCGACCCAGCCTATGATCCCAAAAACGACAGCTATTTCCCCAGAGTCAACGCGTACAGAGCTGTTCAAGCAGCTCTACGCTCTGCCCCCTCTGAGTTTCCAGAAAGAATCTTCGACACCAACGGGAACGGGCGCATAGACGACGCTGAAATCGTGAGCGCTCTGGATGCCTGGGCACGTCAGGAGCTGTCCGACTTTGAGATGGTGCGCTTGCTCGATCTGTGGGCGACGAATACCCCTCTAGGACGTTAGGCACTCTCTACCATCCTTCGCAGCTTTTGCCAAGAGAGCATCTTACGCATTATACTGTACTAAAGCTTCTAGGAGGCGTGCTGAAGTGCTCAAGATCGCATTGCGAAACGTCTTTCGTAATCGTCGCCGCACCCTCTTGAGCGTATTTCTCATCGCCTTAGGGACGGCGAGCTTATTTGTCTTCAAGGGGTACTTTGACTTCATGGACTGGGGCATGGGAGAACAAGCCGTCATCGAGAACGGGCACTTGCAGATAGCTGATCCAAAGTTCTGGGATAAGAGCGCTGAGGGCTATGAATACTTAATTAGCCCTGAGACTCTAGAAGCAGTTGTCGCTTTGCTCAAGGAGGATCCCGATTTCAAAGATTACACAGTGCAGTTGACGATGACCGGTATGATCGGGACAGAGAAGAAGAGCTCCGTGTTTATAGCTAGTGGCGTTGATCCCGCCAGCGAGATCGCTAGTTTAAAATATCTCTTGATGGACGATGGCGGAGAGTATCTTCAGCCGGGCGAGCAAAACACCGTCGTGCTGGGTGTAGGATTGGCGAAGCAGTTAGGCATTGGCAAGGAAGACCTTGGCCCACACGATGAGTTTCCTGGTCCGCCGGTGGTCGTCATGGCCGCGACAGTGAGCGGGCAGTACAACGCGCGCAATCTCTTTGTGAAGGGGTTTTTAGAGACGGGCCTGCCAGAAATGGACGCACGGTTAGCTGTCGTGCCGCTGGCGTTTGCCCAAAATATTCTCAATACTCAAAGTGTCGAGAAGATCATTGTTGAGCTGAAGAGCATCGAAGCGACTGAGCCGGCGAAGAAGCGCCTCGAACGGCGTCTTCGAGAAGTTGGGCTGACTCTGCAAATTAAGACATGGGACGATCTTTCTGTCTTTCGTAAGCAAGTGCGTGCGTACTTCGGCGCGATCTATAACTTCATCGGGGCAGCGATCTTCGTGCTGGTCTTCTTCAGCATCTTGGAAGTGATGACGATGTCGTTCTTTGAGCGAATGCGTGAGATCGGTACGATTCGGGCTATGGGGACGAAGCGGGCGCAAGTCTTTGGGCTGTTTGTCATTGAAGGGGTGCTCCTTGGTTTGTTGGGTGGGGTGATCGGCTTGGCGCTGGGCTGGGGAGTGGGATGGCTTGTGAACGAAGCGCGCATTTATTATGAAGCTCCAGGGTGGTCGATCTCCGTGCCCTTGCGCATCCGGCTGATTTTGGTCAATGGCGTGGGGCCATTCTTGATTGCAGTGCTCTCGACGCTCGTCTCGACGATCTATCCGGCGTGGCGCGCGGCGCGGGTGGAGGTGGTCGAGGC